>Ga0208813_1000034_pt1 | contig 169538 bp, 148 predicted proteins | sample MalvireepMed_904_FD_184250 | JGI IMG/M metagenome (GOLD analysis project Ga0208813, IMG submission 184250) | Marine viral communities from the Global Malaspina Expedition - Malaspina viral metaG DeepMed_904 (SPAdes) (version 2) | ecosystem: Environmental > Aquatic > Marine > Oceanic | place... | reverse complement strand
TACCAGCCTCCTGGAAGGGGTCAATAATAAGATCAAGGTCATCAAACGCATGGCCTACGGCTTCAGGGATCAGGACTACTTCTTCCTGAAAATCAAGGCCGCCTTCCCCGGGAAAACGCGATGAACCTTTTTTTGCGGGTACCCCGGAGTCAGAATCAAGGTCAGACCCAACAAGGATGAGACCCATGAAAATCTGGTGGCCCCTATTACTGTGCGTCATGCCACTGCTGGCCGGCGCGCAAACAGAGAATGTCGACCGTCCCGATGAAGCCGGCGGCTCGAAAGGCATCTACCGCACCGTGGACGCCGACGGCAACGTGGTGTTCACCGACAACCCGCCGGACAAGAAGCGCGCCGAGGAAGTGAAGGTGGGCCCCACCAACACCATGGACAGTCCGCCGGTGGAGCGGCGCGCCGCATCCCGGGGCGATGCGCCGCCGGAACCGCCGGAACCGCCGGACACCGGCTATGAGGCGGTCTCGATCACCGCGCCGGACGCCGGCGCCAACCTGCGCCTTCCCCAGGACAACCCGATCCAGGTTCAGGTATCGCTGTCGCCGTCGCTGAAAAGCGGGCACCGGCTGGTGATTCTCGACAACGGCACGCCGCTCGAGGGCACCGCCATGGACTTTCCCAATCCCGGCGAGCACACCCTGGTGGCGCAGGTGCGTGACGGCGACGGCACAGTGCTGATCGAATCCGAGCCGGTGCTGTTCTACGTGATGCGTACCACCGCCGATAGCGGCGGCGGCCAAGGCCAGGGCAAAGGCTCCGCCTTTCCCACCTTCGGTGGCCGGGCCGAACGTGGCGGCTCCGCCACCACCGGCGGCGGCGCCGACCGGGGGGCCGGCGCCGATCGTGGCGGTGGTGCCGCCCTGGGCGGCAGTGCTGAGCGCGTTATCCGCCCCTCCGGAGATTGACCCTTTCTGCACCAAAAGTGTGCACTTCCCCGCCAGACCTTCTAGACTGCACCGTGACGGACACGTCCTCCACCCGCCTGCTGCCCTGTGAAGGCGCTCTCACGGGTGGCCTGATAATTGCTTATGCCCTGTTATGGCCCGAACTATGACGACAGACACGGTGCTGCAAAAACGGCTGCTGGATCATCTCCGTACCGCGGTAATGATGCTCGACGGCGACCTGCGCGTGCGCTACCTCAATCCGGCGGCGGAAATGCTGCTGGCCACCAGTGCCTCTCGAATAATCGGGCAGCGGTTGCCGGAATACTTTTTCGATGACGAGGACGCGCGGGGTGCCCTGCAACAGTGCATGGACGAGGGGCACCCGTTCACCCGCCGCGAAGCCCGGCTCAATGTGGCGCCGGGGCAGCAGGCGATGGTCGATTACAGCGTCAGCCCGATCCATGAGCGTGGCCAGAACATGGCGCTGCTGGTGGAGATGCAGTCCCTGGACCGGCTGCTGCGTATTACCCGGGAAGAGGGGCTGATGCACGCCCACCAGGCCACCCGCGCGCTGGTGCGGGGCGTCGCCCATGAGATCAAGAACCCGCTCGGCGGCATTCGTGGCGCCGCCCAATTGCTCGAGCGGGCGCTGCCGGATCCGGAACTGGCGGAATACACCCGGGTGATCATCGACGAGGCGGACCGCCTGCGCTCGGTGGCGGACCGGATGCTGGGCCCGCGTAAGCCGCCGGCGTTCGCGCCGGTCAATATTCACGAATGCCTGGAGCATGTGCGCCAGCTGTTGCTGGCGGAGTACCCGGAAGGGGTGCTGCTGCGCCGCGATTACGACGTCAGCCTGCCGGAAGTGATCGCCGACCGGGACCAGCTGATTCAGGTGCTCCTGAACCTGATGCGCAACGCCATGCAGGCGTTGCTGGAAGCCGGCACCGAGGACGCCCGCGTGGTGATGCGCACCCGCGCGCTGCGCCAGTTCACCATCGGCGTGCAGCGCCACCGGCTGGTGCTGCGGGTGGACATCGAAGACAACGGCCCGGGGATCTCCCAGGAGCTCCAGGAAACGATTTTTTATCCCATGGTCAGCGGCCGGGCCAACGGCTCGGGGCTGGGGCTGTCCATCGCCCAGTCGATCATCAGCCAGCACCAGGGTCTGATTGAGTGCGACAGCGAGCCCGGGCGCACCTGTTTCAGCCTGCTGCTGCCCATGGAACCGGTGGATACAACGGAGAGCAAAGGATCATGACCGCAACCATTTGGGTGATCGACGACGACCGCTCCATTCGCTGGGTGCTGGAAAAGGCGCTCGGCCAGGAAGGCTACCAGCCGGTATGTTTTGAAGACGCCGACGAGGCCCTCAACCGCCTCGACGAGGGCGGCGCCGAGCCCGACGTGCTGATTTCCGATGTGCGCATGCCGGGCACCGACGGCCTGCGCATGCTCAAGATCCTGCAGCGCAAGAACCCCAATCTGCCGGTGATCATCATGACCGCCCATTCCGACCTGGATTCGGCGGTGGCGTCCTACCAGGGCGGCGCGTTCGAATACCTGCCCAAGCCGTTCGACGTGGACGAGGCGGTGGCACTGGTCAAGCGGGCCATCAAGCACCGCAAGGAGAACGACGAGGAGTTCGTGGCGCCGGCGGCGGAAACGCCCACCGAGATCATCGGCGAGGCGCCGGCCATGCAGGAGGTGTTCCGCGCCATCGGCCGGCTCAGCCACTCCAACGTCACGGTGCTGATTAACGGCCAGTCCGGCACCGGTAAAGAGCTGGTGGCCCGGGCCCTGCACCGCCACTCCATGCGCCGCGAGAAGAACTTCGTGGCGCTGAATATGGCGGCGATCCCCAAGGACCTGATCGAATCGGAACTGTTCGGCCACGAGAAGGGCGCTTTCACCGGCGCCAACAGCCAGCGGGTCGGGCGTTTCGAGCAGTCCAACGGCGGCACCCTGTTTCTCGATGAAATCGGCGATATGCCGCTGGAGGCCCAGACCCGTTTGCTGCGCGTGCTGCAGGAGAATGAGTTCTACCGGGTGGGTGGCACCACGCCGATCCATGTGGACGTGCGCATCATCGCCGCCACCCACCAGGATCTGGAAAAACTGGTGCGCGACGGCGACTTCCGGGAAGACCTGTTCCACCGCCTCAACGTGATCCGCATTCACATTCCGCGTCTCGCCGAGCGTCGTGAGGACATTCCCGCCTTGGCCGGCTATTTTCTCCAGCACGCCGCCCAGGAACTGGGGGTCGACCCCAAGGTGCTGCACAAGGACACCGAAAAATATCTCGCCGCCATGCCCTGGCCGGGCAACGTGCGGCAGCTGGAAAACACCTGCCGCTGGCTGACGGTGATGGCCTCGGGCCGGGAAGTGCTGGTCGACGACCTGCCGCCTGAGCTGCGCCAGAGCGGCAGCAAGCCCACGGAAACCGGTGGCGACTGGCTCAAGTCCCTGCGCCACTGGGCCGACCGGGCCCTGGCCCGTGGCGACCGCGGGATTCTCGAGCAGGCGGTGCCGGAGTTCGAGCGCACCATGATCGAGGTGGCGCTACAGCACACCGGCGGCCGCAAACGGGACGCGGCGGCGCTGCTCGGCTGGGGGCGCAACACCCTTACCCGCAAGATCAAGGAGCTGGACATGGAAGCGGAGTTCAGCGGCGACGACTAGCAGCTCGGATGCCAGTGGCCCATGAGGGCAGGGCCTGTGCGAGCGGGCCCTTGTGGGAGCGGGCCCTGCCCGCGAAAGGGAGCGAAGCTCCCGGCAGGATCCCAGAGATATTTCTATTCGGCCAAACCCCGCGCCTCCAAATCCACCAACACCCAATCCCCACCCGCTTCGCGCCAACGACTCCGCACCCGGAAACTGTCCGCGTCCTCCGGCAGCGTGGCGCGACCGCCCCACACCAGAGCGTTGAACGTGACCTCCGCCTCGCGCAGCGTCACCGGATCCAGCGAGACCTGCACATTGAGAAAACTTACCTGACGCTTGGGGTAGCGCAGGAACACCCCCACCAGACGGCGGCCGGCCGCTTTGCGGTCCAGGTCCCGGTAGCGGAAATCCGCCGCCAGCCGGTCCATCACCGCGCCCACGTCGCCGCCTTCCAGGCCGCTTTCCAGTTCCGCCACGGCCTCGCGCAGGGCCGCTTCCGGCGGCGGCGTCTCGCAGCCGGTGAGCAGCGGTTGCAGGGCCACCAGCAGACAGTATGCTGTCAGCCGAGCCCAGCGGCGGATGTCACGCATGTCATTATTCCCCCCAATCGAGCCCTACCATCGCCAGTACCTGGATGTGGGCGACGACCATTTATTGTATGTGGAGCAGAGCGGCAACCCGGACGGTGAGCCGGTGGTGGCCCTGCACGGCGGCCCCGGCGGCGGCAGCTCGCCGTTGCTGCGGCGGCTGTTCGACCCGCAACGCTACCGCATCGTGGTGTTCGACCAGCGCGGCGCCGGACGCAGCCGCCCCTACGCCAGCACCGAGCATAACACTCTGCCGGATCTGGTCGCCGACCTGGAGCGCATCCGCGAGCACCTGATGATTCCCCGCTGGCGGGTGGTGCTGGGCGGCTCCTGGGGCGTCACCCTGGCGCTCGCCTACGCCCTGGATTTCCCGTCGCGGGTGGCGTCGCTGGTGTTGCGCGGCGTGTTCCTGTGCCGGCAACAGGACATCGACTGGCTCTACACCGACCGGGGCGCGGCGCGCTTTTACCCGGACCTGTGGGCGCGCCTGCTGGAAGCGCTGCCGCCCGGCGAGGGCGACCTGGTCACCCGTTATCACCGCGCCTTGCCGGGGCCGGACGGCGAACGTCTGGCCCGCGAGTGGACGCTCTGGGAAGCGCGTCTGTCGAGCCTGGATCCGCCGCCGGAGATCAACGTCGACCACAACGCCCGCGCCATGGCGCAGCTGGAAACCCATTACTTCGTCAACGGCGGCTTTCTGGAACGCCCGATTCTGCCCCGCGCCGGCGCGCTCACCTGCCCGGTGGAGATCGTGCACGGCCGCTATGACATGGTGTGCCCGCCGGAGCAGGCCTGGCTGCTGCACCAGGCGCTGCCCGACAGCCGGCTCAACTGGGTGCCGGCGGCGGGGCACAGCAGCGCCGAGCCGGCCATCGCCGAGGCGCTGGTGGCGGCGGTCAGGCGCCTGGGTCGGCGGGGCTGAGAATCAGCAGGTAATCGTGGCGGGCGTTATACACCGGCAGCGGTCGGCTGGACGGCTCGTCGCTTTGGTAGTCCACCTGGGCCTCGGTGGTGCCGTTGAACCGCAGTATCCGCCCCTCGTCGTCGGCGGCCAGGGTCCAGCCCGGCGTGAGCCCGGCGCGCAGCCGTTCCAGCGGCCACAGCGCCAGCTGCAGATCGGCGATCAGATCGTCGGCGGATATCGCCGGCGGCAGCCGCGGGGTGCGGCGAACCTGCAGGCGCTTCTGCTGGTAGCGCATTTCCACCATCAGTTCGTCACGCTCATTGGTGATCACGATATGGGTGCTGTCCGGCGTCAGGCTGAAGCGGGCCCGGGCGGCATGGATGTCGTCGCCGACGCGCATTTCCAGGCCCCGCTGAATCTCCCGGTACTCGCCGAACGGCGGCGCCGGAAGGCGGCTGCCTTCGTCGGGCGGCGCCCATAACTGGCAGCCGAAGAGTGACACGAGCAGGGCGATGAGAAACAGCGGTCGGTGCGGCATAGGCCTCAATAGCAGTGGGAACCAGAACCGATTATGGTGCGCCCATACCAGACGGGCAATGATGGTCCGGCGATCGGGTTCAAGGCGTGCAAATAAGGAGGCCGGGTGAGAGTTTTATTGCAGCGGGTAACGTCGGCGGAAGTGCGGGTTTCCGGCCGGGTGGTCGGCGCGATCGATTCCGGGCTTCTGGCGTTCGTGGGCATGGAGCGTGGCGATGACGGCGCCACCGTGGAACGGATGACCGGCCGGATCGCCGGCTACCGGATGTTCGCCGATGAGCAGGGCAGGATGAACCGCAGCGTGTGCGATATCGGCGGGTCGGTGCTGCTGGTGTCGCAGTTCACCCTGGCGGCGGACACCGGGAAAGGCCTGCGGCCCGGTTTTTCCCGGGCCGCGGAGCCTCAGGAGGCACGGCGCCTGTGCGATGCGCTGGCCGCCGGTTTGCGTGATTCGGGGCTGCCGGTTGCCGAGGGGAAATTCGGCGCCGATATGCAGGTGAGCCTGGTCAACGACGGGCCGGTAACCTTCTTTATCAATCTGTGACGCCGTTGCTGTCCCCTTACGTTGCAAAGACGTGACCCTGCTTTATGATGAATTTTAAGCTCCCGGGGGAAACCGCATGGGGGCGCAACCAGAAAGCGTAAATAAATGGAGATATTTATGAAAAAAGTATTGTTGGCAGCAGCGCTGCTGGGCGCTTCCGTTTCCGCTCAGGCGGTCGCTCCGGGTGGCCCCGGCTGTGGTTGGGGTAACCTGATTTTCGAAGGTAAGTCCGGCATGCCGGTACACCTACTGGCTACCACCGTTAACGGCACCTCCGGTAACGCCACCTTCGGCATGACCAGTGGCACCAACGGTTGTGACACCAACGGCGCTCTGACCTACAGCGGCGAAAGCCTGCTCAGCATGAACGGCGTGCTGGAAGAAGTGGCTCAGGACATGGCCACCGGCGAGGGCGAAGCCCTGACCGCGCTGTCCGTTTCCATCGGCGTTTCCGGTGACGACCGCGCTTATTTCAACAGCGTGATGCACGAAAACTTCGCGTCCATCTTTCCCCGTCAGGACGTCAGTGCCGGTGAAGTGATGCAGCGGATCACCGCCGTCATGCAGAACGATCAAAAACTGGCTAAGTACGTATAAAAACTGCCCCATGAGCCCGCCTCCGTCCGGAGGCGGGTTTTAAGTCCCCACCTGAAGATGGAATTCGCATGCGTGCCGCCTTGCTATGCGTCCTGGTATTGTTTTGCACAACCGTCGCCCAGGCCCGGGACCTGGAACAGCTTGCACAACAGCCACGCTGGCAGGCGCTTTTGCATATCAACCCCGGCGCCACCCTGCGCGACCGCCAGCGCAGCTATGTGGATGACGCGGACTTTTTCCTGGCCGCCGACGGCGCCGCCAATCCGGTCTCGGAGCTGGCGTCCACGGTGGAGGCGCTGAAGCAGGAAGCCTCCCCGGCCCGTTGCCGCTTTCCCGCCCGCTACCGTTTCGTCGCCGAAGCACTCGGTTGGCGGGAAGCGGAGCCGTTCGCCCATTGCGCGGAGTATCAGGAGTGGCGCGGCGCGGTGCACGCCAAGCGCGCGGTCCTGGTTTTTCCCGCCTCCTATTTGAACAGCCCTTCCTCCATGTTCGGCCATACCCTGCTGCGGCTGGACCAGGGCGACGACGGCGCGGTATGGCTGTCCTGGGCGATCAACTTCGGCGCCGTGACCACCGAGCAGGATAACTCGCTGTTCTATATTTACCGGGGGCTGGCGGGCGACTATCCGGGCCGCTTCAACCTGGTGCCCTATGTTCAGAAGATCCAGCAGTACTCGAACATGGAGAGTCGGGATATCTGGGAGTACACCCTGAAGCTGGACCAGAGCCAGATCGATTGGATGATCGACCACCTCTGGGAGCTGAGGGATATTAATTTCGATTACTACTTCTTCGACGAGAACTGCTCTTTCCGTCTGCTCGAGCTTATTCAGGTGGCGCGTCCGCAAAGCGGGCTGCTGGATGAGCTGCGTTTCGCCGAGCTGCCGGTGAATACGGTGCGCGCGCTGGATCAGCGCGGCCTGGTGACGGAGCGCCACTACCGGCCCTCCAAGGAAGTGGAGCTGGCCGCTTTGCGTGACCGGCTCGACGACCAGGAGCAGGCGCTGGCCCGGCGCCTGGCGGCGGACCCGGCGGTGGCGGAGAGTGACGCTTTTCAGTCGCGGCCGCCCCGGCGGCAGGCGATGATGGCGCGTACCGCCTACAGCTACGTGCGCTTCGTGAACCGCAAGGCGGCACGCACCGAGGACATCGCCGGCCGTTCCTTCGCGCTGCTGACGCTGGTCAACCGGCTGCCCTCGGTGGAGGACCCGGAGCTGCCGGATAAAGCGCCGCCGGAATCCGGCCACGGGTCGCAGATGCTGGCGGCGTCCGGTGGCCAGCGGGGCAGTGACGACTTCGGTGAAGTCAGCTACCGGCTTACCTACCACGACCTTTTGGACAACCGGCGCGGCTTTCTGGACGGCGCCCAGATCCAGGGCCTGGGCATCACCCTGCGCAGCACCGAATCCGGCGCCGCCCGGCTTGAAGAGCTGGACCTGGTGAGCATTCGCTCGCTGTCGCCGCGTGGCCGCTTCTCCAAGCCGCTGAGCTGGTATGTGGAGGGCGGCCTGGAACGGGCCTGGGCCGGACGGCGGCGGCTGACCCGTTATGTGCAGGGTGGCGCCGGCGGCAGCTGGCGCAGCGGACCCTGGCAGCCCTATCTGCTGGCCAGCGTCCGGGCGGAGAACAACAGTGATTTCGGCCCCCTGATCACGCCCGGCGGCGGCGCCGAAGCCGGGATGCTGTATCATGCCGGTCGCTGGCAGTGGCAGTTGAGCAGTGCCGGCCACTATTTCAGTAATGACGTGTACCGCCACCGTTCCACCTTGGCGGTACAGTATGCCCTGGCCCGTGAGCACGGCCTGCGCGCCTCACTGGAGCGCGAGGGTTGGCGCGGCGACGGCGAAACCGAATTCAAAGTACAGTGGCGATGGTATTTCGACTGATTCCGGCCGTTTGTCTGGCCTTGCTTCTCCAGGGTTGCAGCAGCCTGTTCTTCTACCCCATGGAGCCCTGGGTCCAGAACCCGGCCCGCCAGGGCCTCGACTATGAAGACGTGGTGCTGATACACCCCGACGGCCTGCGTATCCACGGCTGGTGGCTGCCCGCCCGGGGCACCGCCCGCGGGACGGTTTATTTCCTGCACGGCAATGCCCAGAACATCAGCACCCATCTGATGAACGTGCACTGGTTGCCGGAGCGGGGATATAACGTCTTCCTGCTCGACTACCGGGGTTACGGCTTGTCCGAGGGGGATCCGGATCTGGAGGGCGCCCAGGCCGATATCCAGCTGGGCCTGGACTGGCTGGCGCAATCGCGCCGCCTGGAGGGGGCGCCGCTGGTGCTGTTCGGGCAGAGCCTGGGCGGTGCCATGGCCACCGGGGTGCTGGCCCGCGAGCGTAACGACGGCGTTGTCGATTGCGTGATGCTGGAGGCGCCGTTCGCCAGCTACCGGGACGTGGCCTCGGACGTGATGGCGCGCAGCTGGCTGCTCTGGCCGCTGCGCTGGATGGTGCTGCCCACCTTGCCGGCGCGCGCCAACGATCCCGAGCGCCACGTGGCGGACCTGGCGCCCCGGCCCCTGTTGATCCTGCACAGCAAGGAGGATCCGGTGGTGCCTTACCAGCAGGGCCGCCGGCTCTATGCGGCGGCTCAACCCCCCAAGACGTTTCAACCCCTGAAGGGCGGGCACACTCAGAGCGTTCGCGATCCGGCGGTCCGTGATCGTCTGGTGGCGTTCATGCAGGATAACGAATGCGCGGCGCGTCCGGCGCCGCCGGCGGAGGCACCGGCTGCCGCCCCGGCCGAGCCGGAGCGGGCGCCGGCCCCGGTGTCGGAGTCCGGCGTCGAGGCCCGGGCCACGCCGGCGTCGGGCTACCGGTTCTGAGGGTCGTCCTGTTCCCGGTCCAGTTGCTGGCGGCGCACCATGCGGCCGAAGACCAGGCCGATCTCGAACAGCAGCCACATGGGCACCGCCAGCAGGGTCTGGCTGATGATGTCCGGTGGCGTCAGCATCATGCCGATTACGAAGCAGGCCACCACCACATAGGCCCGTGACGCGGCCAGTTTCTCCACCGTGGTGATGCCGGTGGCCACCATCAGCACGATGGCGATGGGCAGCTCGAAGGCGACGCCGAAGGCCAGGAACAGCGCCAGCACGAAATCCAGATAACTGCTGATGTCCGTGGTCACCGCCACCCCTTCCGGGGCGATGGTGGTGAAGAACTGGAACATCAGCGGGAACACCACGAAGTAGGCGAAGGCGGCGCCGCCGTAGAACAGCAGCACGCTACTGGCCAACAGCGGCACCGCCAGCTTTTTCTCGTGGCGGTACAGGCCCGGCGCCACGAACGCCCAGGCCTGGTGGAGAATAAACGGCATCGCCACGAAGATGCTCAGGTAGAGCGTCAGCTTGAACGGTGCCAGGAAGGGCGACGCCACGCCGGTGGCGATCATATTGGTGCCCGCCGGCATGGCGTCCATCAGCGGGCGTGCCACCAGGGTGTAGAGATCGCGGGAAAAGTAGAACAGCCCCAGGAAGATCACCAGCACCACCACCAGGGTTTTCAGCAGGCGGTTGCGCAGTTCGAGCAGATGGCTGACCAGGGTTTGCGGCGTATCATCGGGGCGTTGGTCGTCGGGGCGCTCTTCACTCATTCGGTTTCTTCTCGGCCTCCGGCGTCTGGCCGTTATCCTGGTTGTCGGGCTGGTCGAGGGTTTGCGGGCGGCGCCGTGCGCGGGCCACTTCCTCCGGCGACAGCAGGCTGTCGCGGGCTTCGCGGATGCTGTCTTCGTCCAGGCCCATTTCGCGCATCTGCTTTTCCATCCGTTCGCGCATGTCCTGATTGAGCGCTTCGCGCTCCAGCTCATTGCGCAGATGGTTGAAGGTGGAGCGCGCCCGGCCGACCCAATAGCCCACCGTGCGCGCCGCCTTGGGCAGACGCTCCGGGCCCAGCACCACCAGACCGATGATGGAAATCAACGCCAGTTCGGAAAAGCCGATATCAAACATGGGCCGTCGCTCCGTGGCGTATCAGACCTGGTCCTTGTGTTTTTCCTGCTTGCTGGTGTGCGTCTCGCTGTCGTCGTCGGCCAGGCGCTTGCTGTTCTGCTCGTCCTCGCCGTCCTTGACCGAATCCTTGAAGCCTTTGACCGCGCCGCCCAGATCGTTGCCGATGTTGCGCAGTTTCTTGGTGCCGAACAGCAGCACCACGATGGCCAGGATAATGAGCAGTTGCCAGATACTGATACCGGAAAACATGGTTAGTCTCCTCGCTCGCTACGAGCGGCTTTTTCGTCATGGCCGGACAGGCCGAAGCGTTGCTCCAGCTCTGCCAGGACCTGGTCCGGACCGAGCCCCAGGTGGGCCAGCATGATCAGCGAATGAAACCACAGGTCGGCGGTTTCGCTGATCAGCGCCTTGGGGTCTCCGCCGGCGTCGGTGTCGCGGGCGGCGAGCAGGGTTTCCACCGCTTCCTCGCCGACCTTCTCGAGAATCTTGTTCAGGCCCTTATCGTACAGGCTGGCCACATAGGACGAATCCGGCGCGGCGCCTTTGCGCTGTTCCAGGACCTGGTGAAGCTGGTTGAGGATATCGGACATGGTGTCTCCAAATACAGCGCCAGTTTAGCACCGGCCGGCGCCAGACCCTAACGTGGACATGACTAGCGCCGGCAGGCCCAGGCCAGCAGGACCAGGGCGCCGGCGGCCATCGGCCAGGCCCACTGGCCGGCGCCGTGCAGGGCGTCCACCGCCGCCAGCGCGGCCAGGCCCAGACCGCCCAGGCCGCCCAGCATCTTGTGCCGGTGGCGGCGCAGGCCGGTTTCAAAGTAGTGCGCCATTTCCCGCTGCTGCTGGGGCTGGTGGCGCAGGCTCTCCAGGCCGTCGCGCAGCAGCTCCGGCATGTCCGGCAGCTGCGCCGCCCACTCCGGCAGCCGGTTGCGCAGCTTGTTGGCGGTGGCGGCGGGGCCGTACTCCTCCATCATCCAGGCTTCCAGCAGCGGCCGGCCCACGGTCCAGATGTCCAGCCGCGGGTAGATGCTGCGCCCCAGGCCTTCGATGTGCACCAGGGTCTTCATCAGCAGGATGTACTGCACCGGCGCTTCGATGTGGTAGTCCCGGGCCAGGTCGAACAGGCGCAGCACCAGCGGCGCGAACTCCATGCTCTCCAGGTCGGCGCCGCGCACCGGCGCGATAATCTCGGTGACCGCCTGCTCGAAGCGGTGGCGGTCCACCGGCCCGCGTGCCCAGCCGGCGCGGATCACCTGGTCCACCAGGCCCGGGTAGTCCTCGCGCATCACCGCTAGCACCATGCGGCCCAGCACGTTCAGGTCCTGCTTGGAGAGGCGCCCGGCGATGGCGCAGTCCACCGCCATGTACTGCGGTGACTCCGGGTGCTCCGGATTCACGAAGATGTTGCCCGGGTGCATGTCGGCGTGGAAGAAGTTATGCCGGAACACCTGGGCGAAGAAGATCTCCACGCCGCGTTCGGCGAGCACGCGCGGGTCGATGCCCGCAGCGCGGATCGCTTCGATGTCGTTGACCGGGATGCCGTGAATGCGGTCGGACACCATCACCCGCCGCGATGACAGCGCCAGGTGCACGGCGGGGATGTACAGCAGCGGGCTGAACAGGAAATGCCGGCGCATGGCCTCGCTGTTGCCGGCCTCGCGCTCCAGGTCCAGCTCGGCGCGGATCACGGTCTGATAGTCGTGCACCACCTTGCGCGGGTGGAAGTAGCGCGAGTCCGCCCACAGCGCTTCCAGCAGCCGGGCGCCGAAGCCCATCACCTTGAGGTCGCGCTCCACGCGCTGCTCGACGCCCGGGCGCAGCACCTTGACCACCACCTGGCCGCCGTCGAGCAGGGTGGCGGGGTGCACCTGGGCCACCGAGGCGGAGGCCAGCGGCGTGTCGTCGAAATGCTCGAAGACCTCGTCCAGCGGACGCGGAAGGCTGGCCTCCACCAGCCGCCGGGCCTGGGCGCCGTCGAACGGCGCCACCCGGTCCTGCAGGTGCGCCAGGGCCTCGGTCCATTCCGGCGGCAGCATGTCCCGGCGGGTGGCCATCAGCTGGCCGAACTTGATGAAAATCGGGCCCAGGCGCTCCAGCGCCAGCTTCAGGCGCTCGCCCTCACTGAGTTTGCCGGTGCCCAGCCAGCTGGAGGGCACCAGATACTGCAGCAGCACCAGAAAAGGACGGGCCGGGTGGGGCGGCAGCAGGGATAACAGGCGGTAGCGGCACGCCACATGGGCGACCACCAGCAGGCGGCTGATCGGCGGCATCAGGGGCGCGGGCTCCCTTTCAGGCGTTGTATCCGGGCGTCCAGCCGGTCCACGTCGCCGCGCAGCTCGTCCACGTCCTGGTAGAACTCGTAGACGTCGCGGCGCAGCGCCAGCAGGCCGGACTCGCCGCCGATGTAGTCACCCATCTGGTGGCCGAGGCGGTCGAACGCCTGGCGGGCCCAGCCGAACAGGCGCCGCGCGCCCTGGTCCAGCTGCTGGGCCATCTCGCCGCCGATCACCGGCTCCAGCAGGGCGCCCCAGTCCAGGTCGAGGTCGGCGGCCAGGTCGCGCACGTCCTGCAGCAGTTCCCGGTTGCCTTCCACGCGCAGGGCGCCGCCGATCACATTGGGCTGGCGGCGCCAGTCGAGCAGCAGGGCGGCCAGATCCACCGGGTTGCCGGTGACGCTCACGTCCGGCTCGGCGTCACTGCGCAGGTAGAGCTCCACGCCCTCCTCGACGATCAGCGCATAGAGGCGCAGCGGCGGCAGCGTCAGATGCACCGCCAGCAGACGGCCGGCGTGGCGGCTGAGCCGCGCGGCGGTGGCCGGGTCGGAGCGCAGCGCCGCGTTGATGGCGCGCTCCACGCTGGCAATGGCGGTGGTGGAAATAAGACCGGGCTCGCGCATCAGACCTTGAACCCCCGGTGCAGGGCGACGATGCCGCCCAGCATGTTGAAGTATTCGCTACGCTGAAAACCGGCTTCGGTCATCATGCCCTTCAGGGTGTCCTGATCCGGGTGCATGCGGATCGATTCGGCGAGATAGCGGTAGCTTTCGGAATCGTTGACCACCAGCTTGCCCAGCCGCGGCCAGACCGCGAAGGAGTAGAGGTCGTAAAGCTTGGACAGCGGCTTGTGCACCGGGTGGGAAAACTCCAGCACCAGCAGCCGGCCGCCGGGCTTGAGCACGCGCAGCATGGAGCGCAGGGCGGCGTCCTTGTCGGTGATGTTGCGCAGGCCGAAGGCGATGGTGATGCAGTGGAAGCTGTTGTCCTCGAACGGCAGGCATTCGCCGTTGACCTGGGCGACCTGGGTATTGTGGCCGCAGCCGGCGTCGATCAGCCGGTCGCGGCCCACCGCCAGCATGGCGTCGTTGATGTCGGCCAGCACCACCTGGCCGCTGTCGCCCACCAGGCGGGAAAACTTGATCGCCAGGTCGCCGGTGCCGCCGGCCAGGTCCAGCACCTTCTGGCCCGGGCGCACGCCGGCCAGCTCCAGGGTCATGCGCTTGAGCACCCGGTGGCTGCCCATGGAGATCAGGTCGTTCATGACGTCGTACTTGGCCGCCACCGACCGGAACACGCCCGCCACCCGCTGCTGTTTTTCCTGCCAGGGCACCTGTTGATAGCCGAAGTGGGTGACCTTGTTGTCGTCGTTGTTACTCATTGGGGACGTCCTTGAAGGGAGCGGGATGCCGGTCGAACAGCCGGTCCATGATGCGCGCTTCACGGGCGGCGATGCGCTCGAGAAGGCGGCCCACGCTGGGTACCGGTTTCATCACACGAAAACTGCGATCCATGAAATCATACAGGTTCGCGAAGCCCGCCGCATGGGCCGGGCGGCGCACCAGCCGGAAGGTGGTCTGCACCATCCGCGAGCGCACATAGCGGTCGATATGATGCCCTAAACCGGCCACCAGTTGCAGTTGCCGGCGGCGTTGTTCCGGGTGGCCGGCGGCCCGGTAGCCGTCGCCGTAGGCATCGTCGTCCAGGGGCAGGTCGAGGCGCTCGCCGAGCACGCCGACCAGGGCTTCGTCCAGCTCCTGGGTGATGATCGCCGCTTCCAGCGCGTCGGCGGAGGTGGCCATCACTTTTTCCGGCAGCAGGCGCATGGCCTTGGGCAGGGCGCGACGGATCTCGCGCGCCACCGGCAGCAGGTCGCGACCGCCGTAGACGTCGTCGAGCAGGAAGGTGACGCCGGGGCGCAGCGCCGGGTCCTCGAGCAACGCCTGGTGGGTGTCCATCAGGCGCTGGCGCTGGAACGCCTGCACCCGGCCCAGGCGGGCCAGAAACAGCGCATCATCGCCGTGCTGGCGCAGCGCGAAGAAACGTTCCAGATGATTTTGCAGTTGCTCGCCGGCGTTCATGACGGATCCTCCGGCGGGCGATGATAGCAGAATTGTAGGAGCGGGCCTTGCCCGCGAAAGGCCGGCAAAGCCGGCCGGCAGGATACCAGAGGCCTTATTGGTAGCGTGCTTGGGTAGGTCTCTGGGATCCTGCCGGGAGCTTCGCTCCCTTTCGCGGGCGGGCCCGCTCCCACAGGCCCGCTCCTACAAGCCGCTAGAGGATGTAGCGGCTGAGGTCTTCGTCGGAGGCCAGTTCGCCGAGGTAACGATCGACGGCTTCAGCGTCCAGCACCAGCGGCTTGTCATGGTACTGGGTGGCCAGGTCGTCGGCGTCGTAGCTGATTTCCTCGAGCAGCTTCTCCATTACCGTGTGCAGGCGGCGGGCGCCGATGTTCTCGGTGCGCTCGTTGACCTGCCAGGCCACTTCCGCGATCCGGCGGATGCAGTCGTCGGTGAGTTCCAGGTTGAGCCCCTCGGTGGCGAGCAGGGCCCTGTACTGCTCGGTGAGCGAGCATTTGGGCTCGGTGAGGATGCGCTCGAACTCCTCGGGGGTGAGGGCGCTCAGCTCGACGCGGATCGGCAGGCGGCCCTGCAGTTCCGGGATCAGGTCGCTGGGCTTGGCCAGATGGAAGGCGCCGGAGGCGATGAACAGAATATGGTCGGTGCGCACCATGCCGTACTTGGTGCTCACCGTGGAGCCTTCGATCAGCGGCAGCAGGTCGCGCTGCACGCCTTCGCGGGACACGTCGGTGCCGCCGGTCTCGGAGCGCTTGGCCACCTTGTCCAGCTCATCGATAAAGACGATGCCGTGGTTTTCCACCACGTCGATGGCCTGCACCTTGAGCTCGTCTTCGTTGACGAAGCGGGCCGCTTCCTCGTCACGCAGCAGGCGCAGCGCTTCGCGCACTTTCAGCTTCTGCGATTTCTTGCGGCCGCTGCCGCCCATGCGCGAGAACATCTGCTGCAGCTGGCTGGTCATTTCTTCCATGCCCGGCGGCGCCATGATCTCCACGCCCTGCGGGTTGGCGCTGACTTCGACTTCGATTTCCTTGTCGTCCAGTTCGCCTTCGCGCAGTTTTTTGCGGAAGATCTGGCGGGTGTTGGAATCATTGTCGGCCTGCTCGCCGCGGGCGTTGGGCAGCAGGGCGTCGAGCACCCGGTCCTCGGCGGCGTCCTCCGCCTTATGCCGCACGCGGGCCATTTCCTTTTCGCGCAGCAATTTGATCGCCACTTCCATCAGGTCGCGGATGATGGACTCCACGTCCCGGCCCACATAGCCCACCTCGGTGAACTTGGTGGCTTCGATCTTCAGGAAGGGCGCGTCGGCCAGTTTCGCCAGGCGCCGCGCGATTTCGGTTTTACCGACGCCGGTGGGGCCGATCATAAGGATGTTCTTGGGCGCCACTTCGGCGCGCATCTCTTCCGGCAGCTGCATGCGCCGCCAGCGGTTGCGCAGGGCCAGGGCCACCGCCTTCTTGGCGTTTTCCTGGCCGACGATGTGCCGGTTGAGTTCGCTGACGATGTCACGGGGAGACAAGGAGGACACTATTCGATCTCCTCAAAGGTGTGATTCTGGTTGGTGTAGATGCAGATGTCGCCGGCGATTTTCAGGCTTTGCGCCACCACGTCGCGGGCCGGCAGGTCGGTGTTGTGCAGCAGGGCGCTGGCGGCGGATTGCGCGAACGGGCCGCCGGAGCCGATCGCGATCAGCCCTTCTTCGGGCTCCACCACGTCGCCGTTACCGGTGATGATCAGGGAGTTTTCCTTGTCCGCCACGGCGAGCAGCGCTTCCAGGCGGCGCAGGGCGCGGTCGGTGCGCCAGTCCTTGGCCAGCTCCACGGCGGCGCGCACCAGGTGGCCCTGATGTTTTTCCAGCTGGGCTTCGAAGCGTTCGAACAGCGTGAAGGCGTCGGCGGTGCCGCCGGCGAAACCGGCGATCACCTTGCCGTGGTAGAGGCGGCGCACTTTGCGCGCGTTGCCCTTCATGATGGTATTGCCCAGCGTTACCTGGCCGTCGCCGCCGATCACGACGTTATTGCCGCGTCGGACCGAGACGATGGTCGTGCCGTGATATTGCTCCACGGAAACCTCCTTATCCTGATTTGAACAGGATGTGCGGGTGGGGCAGGAGGTTTTCAAGCGCGGGTTTTCAGACGCCTGTTAGTCTTTCAACTGAATCGGCAGAGTCTCCACGCCGTTGGCGGCCAGTTTGTCCTGGGCGCGGTGCAGCGTGTTGATGTTGTCATAGGGGCCGATCATCACCCGGTGCCAGGTATCGCCGTTGTCCATGTCCACCGGTTGAATGCGCGCCTGGTAACCCTTGAGGATCAGCTCCGCGCGGCGCCGGTCGGCGTCCTTCTCGTTGCGGAAGCTGCCGGCCTGCAGCAGGAAGCGCTTGTCGTGGCGTCCGGCCACCGGCTTGTCGGCGGTCTTTTCGCCTTCGGCGGTATCGTCACCGCCGCCCCGGCTGGCTTCCTGCTCGTCGCCTTCACCCTTGGGAACGATCACTTCCATCTTCGGCAAGACCGCGTAGAAGTCGAACTTGGGCTGGTCGTCCTTGGCGGCGCCGTCGCTGTCTTTTTCCTCGGGTTGCGGTTTCTCGACCGCGGTGCGGTCACCGCCGCCGGCGCGGCCCTGTTCCATCTGCACCTGGGCGAGATGGACCAGAAACGCCACGAACAGGCCGCCGATGACGCCGGTGAACAGCCAGACCCAGCCGGGTACCTGGCGCGACTGCTTTTTCGAGCCGCCGCGACTGGCGCCACGGCGCGAGGTGTTCTTCGCCATTACATACGCTCCAGGGGTGTCAGGCCCAACAGCGCCAGGCCCCGTGACAGGGTGCGCGCGGTGAGCGCCGCCAGTTTCAGGCGGCTGGCGCGGATCGCCGGGTCGTCCACGGCGAGAATCGGGCAGTGTTCATAGAAGGCGGAAAACAGGCCGGCGAGATCGTACAGGTAGGCGCACAGAAAGTGCGGCTGGCCCTTGTCGGCCACCTGGCCGATCACCTCGCCGAGCTGCACCAGGCGGCCGGCCAGCGCCTGCTCCGCGTCGTGCTCAAGCTGAAAATCGCCGCTCACCTGGCTCTGCACCTGGTCCAGCGCCAGCCCGGCCTTGCGGAACACGCTCACCACCCGGGTGTAGGCGTACAGCAAATAGGGCGCGGTGTTGCCGTCGAAGCTGAGCATCTGATTGAAATCGAAGATGTAGTCGCTGCTGCGGTTCTTGCTCAGGTCGGCGTATTTGACCGCGCCGATGCCCACCGAGCGGGCGATGTCGCGCAGCTCGCCGTCTTCCAGATCCGCGTTTTTCGAGCGCACCAGGTCATAGGCGCGCTGCTCCGCCTCGTCGAGCAGGTCGATCAGTTTCACGGTGCCGCCGTCGCGGGTCTTGAACGGGCGGCCGTCCGGACCGTTCATGGTGCCGAAGCCCATATGCGCCAGGTCCACGCCTTCGCCGACGAAGCCGGCGCGCCGGGCGACGGTGAAAATCTGCTGGAAATGCAGCGCCTGGCGCTGGTCGACGAAATACAGGATGCGGTCGGCGCCCAGGGTGCCGGCGCGGTAGCGCAGCGCCGCCAGGTCGGTGGTGGCGTACAGGTAGCCGCCGTCCGCCTTGCGCACGATCACCGGCAGCGGGTCGCCGTCCTTGTTTTTGAACTCGTCCAGGAACACGCACTGGGCGCCCTGGTCCTCGGTGAGCAGGCCAGCCTTGTCGAGGTCGGCGACCACCCGGGCCAGGTCGTCGTTGTAGGCGCTTTCGCCACGCACGTCGTCGGGGCCCAGGGTCACGCCCAGGCGGCGGTAGACCGCGTCGCAATGGCTCAGAGACACCTGGTTGAACTCGCGCCACAGGGACAGGCAGTAATCGTCGCCGGACTGCAGTTTGACCACCAGCGCCCGGGCCCGGTCGGCGAACTCCGGTGACTCGTCGAAGCGCTGCTTGGCGGCGCGGTAGAAGTTCTCCAGATCGCCCAGTTCCCGGTTGAGCTGCTCGCCGCTCTCCTGGTCTTTCTGCTCTTCCAGGTAGGCGAGCAGCATGCCGAACTGGGTGCCCCAGTCGCCGACGTGATTCTGCGGCACCACCTTATGGCCCAGGAAGGAAAGCGTGCGCACCACGGCGTCGCCGATGATGGTGGAGCGCAGATGGCCCACGTGCATTTCCTTGGCCAGGTTCGGCGAGGAATAGTCCACCACCACGGTTTGCGCGTGCTCCGGGCGCGGCACCGCCAGGTAAGGATCGTCGAGCGCCGCTTCCAACTGGCCGTTCAGCCACTGGGCGGCCTGGAAGAAGTTGATGAACCCGGGGCCGGCGATTTCCACCTTGGCCACCGCCGGGTCGTCGGGCAGCGCCTCGATCAGGGACTGGGCCAGATCGCGGGGCTTGAGCCCGGCGGGCTTGGCCAGCATCAGGGCGATGTTGGTGGCGAAGTCGCCGTGGCTTTTGTCCTTGGTGCGATCAATCTGCACCGGGGGCCGGGCATCGCCGGGCAGGGTGCCGTTGTCGCGCAGGGTGTCCAGAGCGTGTTCGATCAGGGGTATCAGGCGGTCTTTCATGCTTCATCGCGGCCATTGGATGGACGGGCGATTGTACGGCAATCGGAAAGGGAATGCCGCCCCCTAGGCCCCGTTCACAATAGGTCGATCGGGTCCACGTCCAGGTGCCAGCGGCAGCGGCGCCCGGACGGCAGGCCGCGGGCGTGTTCCATCAGCGCATCGAGCAGGCCGTGCAGGGCCGGGCGCTGGTTGCTTTGCAGCAGCAGTTGGGCGCGGTAACGGCCGGCTCGCTTCTCCATCGGCGCCGGCACCGGCCCCAGCACATGGACGTTGTCCAGCGCCGGCAGCCCGGCGGCGCACTCGTCCAGGAAGGTGAGCGCCTGGGCCATGCTCATCGCCTCGCAGCGCAGCAGGGCCAAGTGGCCGAACGGCGGCCATCCGGCGCCGCGCCGCTCCTCCAGAAGGGTATTGGCGAGCGCCTGATAGTCGCCGGCGGCGGCCAGTTGCACCAGGTTGTGGTCGATGTGGCGGGTCTGCATCAGCACCCGTCCGGGGCGGTCCTGGCGGCCGCTTCGGCCGGCCACCTGCAACAACAGCTGGGCGGCCTGCTCAGGCCCGCGAAAGTCGGCGCTCAGGAAGCCGGCGTCCATATTGGTGATCACCGCCAGGCTCAGGCGCGGGAAATGATGGCCCTTGGCGAGCATCTGCGTGCCCACCAGCACCGCCGGCTCGCCTTTCTGGATCTGCGCCAGCTTGGCGTCCAGGCTGCCCTTGCGGCGGGTGGTGTCGCGGTCGATGCGCACCACCGGCGCGCCGCCTTTGACCTGCTCGCACTCCTTTTCCAGCAGCGCTTCCAGTTTTTCGGTGCCGGCGCCGGCGTCGGTGAGGTTGGTGGAGCCGCAGTCGCCGCAGCGCTGCGGCACCCGGTGCTGGTGGCCGCAATGGTGGCAGCGCAGTTGCTGTTCGCTGCGGTGCCAGGTCATCAGGCTGTCGCAGCGCGGGCATTCGTCCTGCCAGCCGCAGTCCCGGCACAGAATCACCGGGGCGAAGCCGCGCCGGTTAAGGAACACCAGCGCCTGCTCGCCGCGCGCCAGGGTGTCGCGGATCGCCTTGAGGGCGGCGGGCAGCAGCGGCCGGTCCGGGGTGGTGTCGCGGGCGTCGAGCAGTTCGATGGGCGGCGCCCCCGCGTCGCCGGCGCGGCGCGTCAGGCGCAGCCAGTGGTAGCGGCCGGTGCGGGCCAGGTGCAGGGTCTCCAGCGCCGGGGTGGCGCTGCCGTGCACCACCGGCACCGCCAGTTGCTGGGCGCGCCAGGTGGCCAGGTCGCGGGCGTGGTAGCGGAAGCCGTCCTGCTGTTTCAGGGAGGCGTCGTGGGTTTCGTCGACGATGATCAGCCCCGGGTGGGCGAGCGGCGTGAACACCGCCGAGCGGGTGCCGATGATAATGCGCGCCCGGCCGTCCCGGGCGGCCACCCAGGCGTCCAGGCGCTCGCGGTCGGTGAGTCCGGAGTGCAGCACCGTCACCGGCACCGCGAAGCGCTGGCGGAAGCGGCGCAGGGTCTGGGGCGTCAGGCCGATCTCCGGCACCAGCATCAGCACCTGTTTGCCGGCGGCCAGCACCGGCGCCATTGCCTGCAGGTAGACCTCGGTCTTGCCGCTGCCGGTGACGCCGTCGAGCAGGAACGGCTGGAAGCCCTGGGCGTCGACGATGGCGTGGATGGCGGCGCGCTGTTCCGGGTTGGCGGCCAGCGCCGGCTCGGCGAGCACTTCGGCGGGGGTGCCGGCGGCCTCCGGCTGCAGCTCCACCCGTTCCACCCATTCCTTGTCGCGCAGGGCCTGCAGCGCCGATTTGGAGACCGACAGCGCCTCCAGCATCGCCGGGGTCAGGCCGTCCGGGTGTTCCTTTAATACGGTGAGCGCCTGTAGCTGGCGGGGTGCGCGGGTCAGGCGGTCGTCGCTGACGTGGTGGCCACGGTCGGTGAGCCGCCAGCGCACCTCGCCGCCGGCCAGCGCCGGCTGGCCCTGGCGCAGCAGCGCCGGCAGCACGAACCCGAGCACTTCGCCGAGCGGGTGGTGGTAGTAGCGGGCGGCCCGCTCACAAAGGGTATAGAGCGCCTCGTCGATGACCGCTTCCTGGTCGAGGACGCGCTGTACGTTCTTGAGTTTGGCGAACTGGCTGGGCTGGTGGCCGTGGACCACCCCCACCAGGGTGCGGCGGCCGAACGGCACCTGCACGCGGGCGCCGCGGGGCGGCGTCGGCGACCCCGCCGGCAGGCGGTAGTCGAAGCATCCCGGCAGGGGCACCGGCAGGGCGACCTGTATGATGGACTCAGAAGGCACGGAAGGTTCCGGTTTATCTCTTGCGCATCGGTGTCAAGCTGTTATGATTCGCGCTCACTTTTGCCCGGCGCAAGCAAGTGTGGTGCCCGACAGAGCGCGTTCTGGCGCAGGTTCGGGTGGCGACACCTGAAGGAGCTTTGCTATGAAATCAGAGATTCATCCCGATTACCAGGACGTGTCCATTACCTGCAGCTGCGGGAATGTGATCGAAACCCGTTCCACTCGTGGCGGCTCTTTCGAGGTGGACGTGTGCTCGCAGTGCCACCCGTTCTACACCGGCAAGCAGAAGCAGGCCGAGAGCGGTGGCCAGGTCGACAAGTTCAAGCAACGTTTCGGCGTGATCAGCTCAGGCAAGAAAAAGTAAGCGAGTCTGCTTCCACTGTTTCTTGCCTGCAAAAAGCACCCGCCAGGGTGCTTTTTGCGTTCGGAATCACGCGTCATAATCCAGATCGGGGAGCGGAGACCACCATGTCCGAGGATTTAAAAAAGGCGGCCCTGGAATATCACGCCAAACCGCGTCCGGGGAAGATCAGCGTTGAGGTGACCAAACCGGCCAAGACCAGCCGCGACCTCAGCCTGGCTTACAGCCCCGGCGTGGCGGAGCCCGTGCGTGAAATCGCCCGGGAACCGGAACTGGCCTATCGTTTCACCTCCAAGGGCAACCTGGTGGCGGTGATCAGCGACGGTACCGCGATCCTTGGCCTGGGCAATCTGGGCGCGCTGGCATCCAAGCCGGTGATGGAAGGCAAGGGCATCCTGTTCAAGCTGTTCGCCGGCATCGACGTGTTCGATATCGAAGTGGACGCCGAGGACCCGCAGGCCTTCATCGATACCGTGGTGCGCATCCACCGCACCTTCGGCGGCATCAATCTGGAAGACATCCGCGCGCCGGAATGCTTCGAGATCGAGCGCGTGCTCAAGGAACTGTGCGACGTGCCGGTGTTCCACGACGACCAGCACGGCACCGCCATCGTGGTGGGCGCCGGCCTGCTCAACGCGCTGGAGATCCAGAAGAAGCGCATCCAGGACATCAAAGTGGTGTGCGTGGGCGCCGGTGCCGCCGGTGTCGCCTCCGTGCGGCTGCTGATCGAGATGGGCGCGCGCAAGGAGAACATCCTGGTGCTCGACCGCAAGGGCGTGATCCACAGCCGCCGCGACGACCTCAACCAGTACAAGGCGGCGCTCGCCAACGACACCGACAAGCGCACCCTGGACGATGCCGTGGAAGGCGCCGATGTGTTCATCGGTGTCTCCGGCCCGGACATGCTGACGCCGGAGATGGTCAAGAAGATGGCCGACAAGCCGATCATCTTCGCGCTCGCCAACCCGGACCCGGAGATCCGCCCGGAAGTGGCCAAATCGGTGCGCTCCGACGCCATCATCGCCACCGGCCGTTCGGACTACCCGAACCAGGTGAACAACGTGCTGTGCTTCCCGTACATGTTCCGCGGTGCTCTGGACGTGCGCTCCACCTCGATCAACGAGGAGATGAAGCTGGCGGCGGTGCACGCCATCGCCGAGCTGGTGCGCGAAGCGCCGCCCAAGGAAGTGCTGGACGCCTACGGCGGCGAGCCGCTCAACTTCGGGCCGGAATACATCATTCCCAAGCCCAACGACCCGCGCCTGCTGGGCCGGGTGTCCGCGGCGGTGGCGCAGGCGGCGGTGGATTCCGGCGTGGCCCGCAAGGGTTACCCGTCCCACTACCCGCTCAACTCGCTCGACGAGATCTTCCCCGAGCTGTAACTCGAGCTACACGCTCGAATTAAAAAAGGGCCGGCGAATGCCGGCCCTTTTTCATGCGTGTTGGGAGCGGCCTCCGCCGCCTAGAAGATCTGTTCCGGCGAGCGGCCGTCGCCGCTGTGCGGCGCTTCCAGCTCCGGCACATTGTCCTCGCGGAAGTATTCGAAGATCGCGGCCTCGTTCTCCGGGCGGGCCTGCAGGCCGCTGTCCGGGTCGATGCGCACCGACACCACGCCCGGCGGCTGCGGCGGCTGGACCTCTTCGACCCCTTCCAGGGCCACGCCCATGTAGTCGATCCAGGTGGGCAGGGCGGTGCGGCCGCCGTACTCGCCGTTACCCAGGGAAGCCGGGTTGTCGAAACCCACCCACACGGTGGCCACCAGCTCCGGTGAATAGCCGGAGAACCAGGCGTCCACCTGGTCATTGGTGGTGCCGGTCTTGCCGGCCAGGTCCGAACGGCCCAGGCGACGGGCGTCGCTGCCGGTGCCGCGCTTGACCACGTCCTGGAGGATGGAATGCATCAGCCAGGCGGTGTTCTCGTCGATCACCCGGGGCGCCATGGTCGGCGGCGGCTGGATCGGCTTGCCGTCTTCGTCGGTTTCCGGCTCCGCGGAGACCTCGCTGTCGCCGGTGACCACCGCGCAGGGGGCTTCACAGCGCTCCACCCGCGGGGCCTTCCAGAGCACCTTGCCGTCCTTGTCCTCGATGCGCTCGATGAACCAGGGGTCCACCCGGTAGCCGCCGTTGGCGAACACCGAGTAGGCGCGGGCGATCTCCAGCGGTGTCACCGAGGCGCTGCCCAGCGCCAGCGACAGGTCGCGCTGGAAGCGTTTGGTGGGCAGCCCGAACCGGTCCAGGGTGTTCATGGCCTGGCTGATGCCGACCTGGCGCAGGATGCGGATCGATACCAGGTTGAGCGAGCGGTAGAGCGCTTCGCGCAGCCGGGTCGGGCCGTAGAAGCGGTCGCTGGCGCCGGTCGGGCGCCAGGCATCCTTGAGTTTGTCGTCGTCGAACACCAGCGGCGCGTCATTAATAATGGTGGCCGGGGTGAAGCCGCTTTCCAGGGCGGCGGTGTAGATGAAGGGTTTGAACACCGAGCCGGCCTGGCGGCGGGCCTGCAGCGCGCGGTTGAACTTGGACGCATAGAAGCTGTAGCCGCCCTGCATCGCTTCCACGGCGCCGGTGTCCGGGTTCAGCGAGATCAGCGCGGACTGCGCCACCGGCAACTGCGCCAGACGCCAGCTGGGGTCGTCCTCGCCGCCGCCGTCCGGGCGCACGTAGACCACGTCGCCGGGGGCCAGCACGTCGGCGGCGGTTTGCGGCGCTTCGCCCACGTAGCCTTTATTGAGGGCCGGTCGCGCCCAGCGGATGGCGTCCCAGTCCAGCACCACCTGCTTACCGTCGCGCAGCAGTGCCGCCGCCTGGCGATCCCGCACGGCGGTCACCGCGGCGGTGCGCAGCGGGCCGAAATCGGCCTGGTCCTTGAACTGTTCCACCCAGGCGGCCAGGTCCTCGTCGAGTTCGTCGAGCAGGTCCGGCTCCTTCTCCTGGGCCATTTCCGGCTCCGGCTGGTCGGTGTCGGGGGCGGCCTCGGTGTCCCGCTCGGCGGGCCAGCCCAGCTCCGGCAGCTCGCCGGCGTCGATGCGCGCCAGCGGGCCGCGCCAGCCGTGCCGTTCGTCGTAGGCGTGCAGACCCTGGCGCAGGGCGGTGACGGCGGCGTTCTGGCGTTTGCTGTTGAGGGTGGTGATGATGCGCAGGCCCTCGGTGTACAGGTCCGGCTCCACCAGATCCTCCGCCAGTACCCGGGCGACCTCGCCCATGTAGGCGCCTTCCACCTCCGGCCGGGCGGCGTGGTAGCGGGCGGTGACGGGCGCGGCCTGGGCCTGCTTCCGTTGCTCGCTGTCGATGGCGCCGGTCTCTTCCATGCGGAACAGGATCCAGTTGCGGCGCTGGCGGGCCCGCTCCGGGTTGGTGATCGGGTTATAGGCCGAGGGCGCCTTGGGCAGGCCGGCGATCATCGCCCACTGGGGCAGCGACAGGTCCTTGATCGATTCGCCGTAATAGACCTGGGCGGCGGCTTCCGCGCCGTAGGCCCGGTGGCCGAGGTAAATCTTGTTCAGATACAGCTCGAGGATCTCCTCCTTCTCGAGGATCCGTTCGATCTGGATCGCCAGCACGATCTCGTTGAACTTGCGCAGGAAGCGCTGCTCCCGGTCGAGGAAGAAGTTACGCGCCACCTGCATGGTGATGGTCGAGCCGCCGGAGCGGATCTCCTGGTAGCGCAGCAGCTCCACGGCGGCGCGCAGCAGGCCCTTGGGGTCGACCCCGGGGTGCTCGAAGAAGCGCTCGTCCTCGGCGGCCAGCACCGCCTGGATGAACGGTTCGGGCACCTGTTCATAGGTGATCGGCTCGCGGCGTTTCTCACCGTACTCGGCGATCAGTTTGTGATCGCTGGTGTAGATGCGCAGCGGGATCTGGTATTCCACCTCGCGGATCGCTCCGGCGGCGGGCAACTGAGGCGCGAGGTATAAGTAGCAGGCGGCGAGGACCAGAAGAGCGCCGCCGGCACCGGCCAGGGCGAGGAGAACGAGGGAGCGGATCCAGACGACGGTAGAGCGCATAAAGTGGCAACTGCTGTGGCGATCAGAAGAAAGGGCTAGCAGACCCGTGAAGCAGGTCATTATACGGTGGAAAGGTTGTTGTGATCTAATATCTGTTCTGTTATTACTTACTCCTAAAGTGATTAGGCATAAGAATCACGTAAGTATATATTTTTGAAGTAAAAACATCTCTAAAACAATCACACGGGACGACGACTGTGCTGCCTTTTCTCAGAAAAAAGGCCCAGACACTGCTGGGGATCGATATCAGTTCCACCGCGGTTAAGTTGCTGGAATTGTCCAGAACGGGGAACCGCTACAAGGTCGAAAGTTACGGCGTCGAACCGCTAACGCCAAACGCCGTGGTGGAAAAGAACATCAATGACGTTGAGGGGGTCGGGGATGTGGTCGCCCGTCTGGTGGGCCGTGCCCGTCCGGGGATCAAGACGTCCGCGGTGGCCGTGCCCGGCTCGGCGACCATCACCAAGGTGATTGAAATGGACGCCTCGCTGAGCGAGGACGACATGGAAAATCAGCTCCGGGTGGAAGCCGATCAGTATATTCCGTTTCCGCTGGACGAGGTCCGCATGGACTTCCAGGTGGTCGGTCCGGTGGAGGACAACCCGGAGCGGGTGGAAGTGCTGGTGGTGGCGTCGCGCACCGAGAACGTGGAAATGCGCGCCGACGCCCTGGAGATCGGCGGGCTGCAGCCCAAGGTGGTGGATGTGGAGGCCTACGCCATGGAGCGGGCCTTTCAGCTGATCCTGCCCGGCCTGCCCAACGCCGAGGAGCTGGATACCGTGGCGGTGTTCGATATCGGCGCCACCATGACCACGCTCAATGTGTTCCACCAGGGGCGCAGCGTCTACACCCGCGAGCAGTTGTTCGGCGGCAAGCAGCTCACCGAGGAAATCCAGCGCCGCTACGGCATCTCCATGGAGGAGGCCGGGCTGGCCAAGAAGACCGGCGAGCTGCCGGAGGACTACGAAAACGAGGTTCTGCAGCCGTTCAAGGACGCCATCGTCCAGCAGATCAACCGCTCCCTGCAGTTCTTCTACGGCTCCACCCAGTTCAACGAAGTGAACTACATCCTGCTCGCCGGCGGTTCCGCCTCGATCGACGGACTGCCCGACCTGATCCAGCAAAAGGTGGGCACCGGATGCTCCCTGGCCAATCCCTTCGCCGATATGGCATTGGCCAACAAGGTTAACGCCAAGGCGCTCGAGAACGACGCGTCCGCGATGATGATCGCCTGTGGCCTGGCCCTGAGGAGCTTCGAGCAATGACAACCATGATTAACCTGCTCCCCTGGCGCGAAGAGCGACGCAAGCAGCGCCAGCATGAGTTCATCGCCATGCTGGCGTTCGCCGCGCTGCTGGCGGGTCTTATTTTCTGGCTCTGGAAGGGCATGGTGGAAGGCCAGATCGCCGACCAGCAGACCCGCAATAACCATATCCAGAGCGAGATCGCCAAACTCGACACCCAGATCAAGGAAATCAACGAGTTGCAGCGCCGCCGTGACCAGCTGGTGGCGCGCATGAAGGTGATTCAGGAGCTGCAGGGCAACCGCCCGACCATCGTCTATGTGTTCGACCAATTGGTGCGCACCCTGCCCGAAGGCGTGTACTACACGCTGGTGGAGCGGACCGGTGACAGCTACCGGATCGAGGGGGTGGCGGAGGCCAACAACCGGATTTCGCGGCTGATGCGTAACCTGGCCGCTTCGGACTGGTTCGTGGAGCCCAACCTGCTCAACGTGAACGCTCTGGACGAGAGCGAGCGCGGCGGCGCCGACGGCGCGGACAGCGCCCAGGCCAACACCTTTGCGCTGACGGTGAAGCAGGGCTCGCCGCGCAGCGATGACGAGGAGGCCGGGCAATGAAAGCATCCGAACTGAAGAACCTGGATGTGCGCGAGCTGATCGACGAGCTCAACAGCCTGGATTTCGAGAACGTCGGCGGCTGGCCGATGCCGGTGAAGATCGGCGCCGCGGTGCTGGTGTTCGGCTTCGTTCTCGGCCTGGGCTATTTCCTGAGCATCAAGGATCTCAATACCCGCCACGAGCAGCTGCAGCGCGAGGAAGTCACGCTGCTGGAAAGCTTCGAGCAGAAGGCGTTCCGCGCCCATAACCTGGACCAGTACCGCCAGCAGCTGGTGGAGCTGGAAGCCAGCTTTGAAACCCTCAAAAGCCAGCTGCCCAAGGATACCGAGGTGCCCGGCCTGCTCGAGGACATCACCCATACCGGTCTCGGCAGTGGCCTGGAGTTCGAAACCATCGCCCTGAAGGACGAAATCGAGAAGGAGTTCTACGCGGAGTTGCCCATTGATATCCAGGTGAGCGGCGATTACCACGGTTTCGGTGCTTTCGTGTCCGGGGTGGCGGCGCTGCCGCGCATCGTTACCCTGCATGATTTCAAGATCGTGCCGATCAAGGAAGAGGCCGGGTCGCGGGGCATGCTGGACATGTCGATCACCGCCAAGACCTACCGTTACGCCGGGGGCGATGACGACGGTGGCGGTCAGGGTACGGAGAAGAATAACCGGGCCAAAGGCGGCCGGTCCTGAGGGGAACGAACATGAATGGACGTAAATCCATTGCGTACGGATTGGTGCTGGTGGCGGCCGCCGCGCTGCTGCAAGGCTGCGGCTCCGGTGCCGGCATCAATGAGCTGGACGCGCGGATGACGGAGATCAAGGCGCGTCCGAGGGGCCGGATCGAGCCACCGCCGGAGTTCAAGCCGATCGCCACCTACACCTACGCGGCGCATAAGCTGCGGGCGCCGTTTTCGCGGCCGGTGGACGAGAAGCTGCTGGAGGTGCCGGAAGGGCGTCCGGTGGAGCCGGATCTGAGCCGGCCCAAGCAATACCTGGAGGGCTTCAGCCTGGACGCGCTGGCCATGGTGGGCACCATCACCAAGCCCAGCAATCCGCTGGAAGCCCTGATCGAAGACCCTACCGGCTCGGTGACCCGGGTACGGGTGGGAAGCTACATGGGTAGGAACTTCGGACGCGTCGTGGAAGTGTCCAGCGACCAGATCGCGCTGGTTGAGATCGTCCCGGATGGACAGGACGGCTGGGTGGAACGCTCCCGAAACATTTCGCTTGCTGAATAACCGCTGCTGGGGATGCCAGTTATGATTATCTTCACATCAACAAAAACAAGGGCTGCGTCCCGGCGTTGGGCGGCATTGCTGCTGATGCTGGTGGGGTTGAGCGCGGCCACCCTGGGGCGAGCGGCGACGGTAACCGACCTGCGCGCCAATACCCTGCCCGGCGACGGCGTGGAAGTGCGTGTGTCCTTCGAGGGCGACGCCCCTGAGGTCAAGGGCTACAGCATCGAGCAACCGGCGCGGGTGGCGCTGGATCTGCTCGACACCCGTAACCAGATCGAGGTGAAAGAGCACAACCTGGGCTCCGGCAACGTGCGCAGCCTGATGGTGCTCGGCGCCAAGGAGCGCACCCGCCTGATCTTCAACCTGGACCAGCTGACCGGCTATAAAACGCGGATCGAAGGCCAGGAGCTGGTGATCACCCTGGGCGCGGACAACGCCACCCCGTCCATGGACCCGGCCAGCGAGACCGTGCAGCGCAAGGTGGCGCCGAGCAGCGCCGGCGTGCGTGATATTGATTTCCGCCGCGGCGACGACGGCGAGGGCCGGGTGCTGGTGGAGCTGGCGGACGACGCCATGCCGGTGGACGTGCGCGAAGAGGGCGGCCGTATCGTCGCCCGGTTCGTCGGCGCCGATGTGGAAGAGGACCTGCTGCGCCGGCTGGACGTCAGCGACTTCGCCACCCCGGTGCAGTTCGTCGACACCAAGGAAGTGGACGGCAGCACCGTGATCACCATCGAGCCGGAAGGCAGTTGGGACTATCTGGCCTACCAGGCGGACAACCAGTTCAGCATCAATGTCAAGCCGCTCACCGTGGCCGAGAAGGACCGCCAGCGCCGCGATGCCTTCAAATACACCGGCGAGAAACTGTCGCTGAATTTCCAGGACATCGAAGTGCGCTCGGTGCTGCAGCTGATCGCCGACTTCACCGACCTCAACCTGGTGGCCTCCGACACCGTCAGCGGCAAGATCACCCTGCGGCTGCAGAGCGTGCCCTGGGACCAGGCGCTGGATCTGATCCTCAAGACCAAGGGCCTGGATAAGCGCAAGGTCGGCAACGTGCTGCTGGTGGCGCCGGCGGATGAGATCGCCGCCCGCGAAAAGCAGGAGCTGGAGAGCCAGAAACAGCTGGCCTCCCTGGCGCCGCTGCGCACCGAGTACATCAGCATCAACTACGCCCGCGCCGAGGAGCTCAAGACGCTGATCACCTCCCAGAGGGGTGAAGGCTCCGCCCTGGTCAGCGGGCGCGGCTCGGTGACCGTGGACCAGCGCACCAACACGCTGATCGTTCAGGACACCGTGGCCAAGCTGCAGGAGATCCGCGGCCTGATTCAGCAGCTCGACATCCCGGTTCAGCAGGTGCTGATCGAAGCCCGGGTGGTGATCGCCAGCACCGACGTGGCCGACGAATTCGGCGTGCGCTGGGGCGGTCTCGCCTACGACGGCGACAGCCTGGTCAACGACGGCAAGAGCGTGGCGATCTCCGGTCGCCATACCTCGCTGCGTGATCTGCACTACGCCAACATCGACCGGGAAGACGACGGCTCCCTGGGTGAGTTCGAGGAGTTCGACGAAGAGCAGAACAACGACCTGATCGTCGACATGGGCGTGGCCTCCCAGGAAGCCACCCGCTTCGCGATCGGTTTCACCTCCCTGGATTCCGGCCTGATCGAGCTGGAGCTGTCCGCCCTGGAAGCGGAAGGCCACGGCGAGCTGGTCGCCACGCCCAAGGTTCTGACCGCCGATCAGCAGCCGGCGGTGATCGCCTCCGGTCAGCAGGTGCCCTTCAACGTGGCCACCGCGTCCGGCGCCACCGCGGTGGAGTTCATCGAGGCGGAACTGCGCCTCGAAGTGACCCCGCAGGTGACCCCGGAAGGCGACGTGATCATGCAGCTCAAGGTCAACAACGACTCCCTGGGCACCGACACCAGCGCGCCGACCGTCAACACCAACCGGGTGGAAACCACGGTTCTGGTCAATGACGGCGAAACCGTGGTTTTGGGCGGCATTTTCCAGCAGGAAAAGATAGAATCCACGGTCAAAACCCCCTTCCTGGGTGATATCCCCTGGTTGGGCGCCCTGTTCCGCAAGAAGGTGAACCGTGATAACAAGCAGGAACTGCTGATCTTTATCACGCCTCGCCTGGTGAAAGACGCAATGGCTAGTCGGTGAACCCAAAGGATTCCACGTCTCTGTATTTAGTCGGGCCCATGGGTGCGGGTAAAAGCACCCTGGGCCGACACCTCGCCCAGGTTCTGGGCCGCCCGTTTTACGATTCCGACCGCGTGATCGAAGAAAAAACCGGTGCCGACATCCCCTGGATCTTCGATATGGAAGGCGAGGAGGGGTTTCGACGCCGCGAGCGCGACGTGATCGACGAACTGACCGGCATGGCGGGCATCGTCCTGGCCACCGGCGGCGGCGTGGTCACCCAGGAGGAGAACCGCCGCCACCTCCATGAGCGTGGCTGCGTGGTCTATCTGTGGACGCCGGTGGAGGTGCAACTGGCCCGCACCCGCAACGACCGCAACCGGCCGCTGCTGCAGACCAGCGACCCGGAGGCCCGTCTTCAGGCGCTGTTCCAGGAACGCGATCCGCTCTACCGGGAAGTGGCGCACGGCGTGGTCTCCACCGCTTCCGGTAACCTCAAGAAAGTGACCGATCAGGTACTCGGTTGTCTGGCCGACCACGCCAGCCGATAATGCCCGCACTCCCACTCCGCTTTACGAGGCCGTATGCAGAAGCTTGATGTGTCGCTGGCCGAACGCAGCTACCCCATTTATATCGATCGCGGCCTGCTCGGGCAGGACCTGATCCGCGGCCATGTGCGCGGCAATCAGGTGATGGTGGTCACCAACGAGACCATCGCCCCGCTTTACCTGGACGCGGTCACCCGCGGTCTGGGCGACCTGCAGTGCGACACCCTGATCCTGCCGGACGGTGAGCAGCATAAAACCCTGGCCACGCTGGAGCGTATTTTCGACGCCCTGATGGCCCACCGGCATTCGCGTACCACCACGCTGGTGGCGCTGGGCGGCGGCGTGATCGGCGATATGGTGGGGTTCGCCGCCGCCTGCTACCAGCGCGGCGTGGACTTCATCCAGGTGCCCACCACGCTGCTGGCGCAGGTGGATTCCTCGGTGGGCGGCAAGACCGCCGTCAACCACCCGCGCGGCAAGAACATGATCGGCGCCTTCCATCAGCCGCGCGCGGTGGTGATCGACACCGCCGTGCTCGACACCCTGCCGGAGCGGGAATTCGCCGCCGGCATGGCGGAGGTGATCAAGTACGGCTTGATCCGCGACCCGGAATTCTTCCAGTGGCTGCTGGACAATCAGGCGGCGCTGGCCGCCCGCGACACGGCGCCGGTGGCGGAAGCGATCCTGCGCAGCTGCCGCAACAAGGCCGAGGTGGTGGCCGCCGATGAAACCGAGCAGGGCAACCGCGCGCTGCTTAATCTGGGCCACACCTTCGGCCATGCCATGGAGACCTTTACCGGCTACCGGGACTGGCTGCATGGTGAGGCGGTGTCCGCCGGCATGGTGATGGCGGCGCGCATGTCCCTGGAGCTGGGCTGGCTGAAGCAGGCCGACCTGGACCGGGTGAGCGACAGTCTGGCGGCCTGGAAGCTGCCGGTGACCGCGCCGGAAGGGATGGCGCGGGCGGATTTCAGCGAGCTGATGGCGCTGGATAAAAAGGTACAGAACGGCCGCCTGCGGCTGGTGTTGCTGAACCAAATCGGTGATGCCCTGGTCACAGGCGAATACGACACGAACGCATTGACGCGAACGCTCGAGGCCTTTTGTGAGAGATGAGGATTTTTTCTACGAGGGCGCCGAGCGCGGCGACCTTCTCGACGCCCTGAACGGCCACGCCCACGACGGCGCCACCACGGTGCTGGAAGGCGAGGCCGGCAGCGGCGTCTCCACCCTGCTGGGCATGCTCTCCATGTCCCTGGTGGGGGACTTCGAACTGATCCGCCTGGACGGCGCCGAGGAACTGGGCGCCAACGCGGTGGTGGACGCCATGCTGGTGCACTTCGATATCGAGCGCGCCGACCTGGCCGACACCCTCAAACAGACGCTGGCGGACACCAGCCTGGTGATCGTGGTGGACAACGCCCACCTGGCCCCGTCCGAGGCCCTGGCCACCATGGCGTCCCTGAAAACCAAGCTGGGGCAGCGCCTTACCTATGTGTTCGGCGGCGAGCCGGGCAGCGCCGAGCACCTGCGCGACGCCGGACTGAACGTGGAGGACGTGCTGGTGCTGCCGCCGCTGGACGCGGACGACGTGGCCGTGTTCGCCGATCAGGGCTTCGCCCTGGCGCTGGACGACCAGGAAGCCCGCGATCTGAGCGACGAGAGCGATGGCCGCATCGCGGCGCTGTTGCCCATGCTGGAGGCAAGAGCCGGCGGCGGTGGCGGCCTGCTGGCCAACAAGCCGGTGCCGTGGCGGCACGGTCTGGCGGTGGGCGCGCTGGTGCTGGTGGTGCTGGTGCTGTGGCTGGCCAGCGGCGGTGACGACGAAGCCGAGCAGGATCAGGTGGTGAGCCTGGACCTGCCCAAGGAGCCGGTGGCCGAGGCACAAGATCCGGCGGAGCCGGCCCCGCAAGCCACGCAAAGCGAGAGTTCGGCACGCAGCGGCGAACGCGGCGACCCGGAAACCACCCGCCGCGCCCTGGCCGAATACCACGATTCCGCCCGCACCTTCGAAGAGGCGGAAAACGTGCCGGAGCAGGTGGCCGCCGAGCCGGCAGCGGAAGACGCGCGCACGCCGCCGGCGCCGGAAGCCCCGGAGCCCGCCGGTGAGCAGGCCGCCACGGCCGACGCTGAGCCCGCCGAGGCCGAACCCGCCGAAACCGCGCCTTCCGAGCCGCGCGCTACCCAAACCAATCCGGAACCCGCCGAAACGGCGCAGGAAGAAACGCCGGACACCGTTTCCAGCGGCGAGCCGCAATTGTCCGGGCTGGACGCCCGCCTCGGTTACCAGCAGGAAGACTGGCTGGCCACCCGCGACGATGGGGAGTGGTTTCTGCAGCTGGTGGCCACCGGCCGGGAAGACGGAGCGCGCGGGGTACTTGACCAGATCGACCGTAACGGCGCCTACTACCGGGCGGAACGGGGTGATGAACGGGTCTACTTGGTGCTGGCGGGCCCCTATCCCAGCCGTGACGCGGCTTTGGCGGCCCGGGACGAACTGCCCGAGGCGCTGCGGCGCGGCGGCCCCTTCCCGCGGGATATGGGCTCGATACGCAACGAATTGCGCTAGAGTTGCCCGCGGCGCGGTCCACCCGGCACTGTGCGGTTTGGACGGTGCCGTCTTCCCGTTTGTGGCTGATCGGCGCAAAGTGTAGAATGCACATCCCTTTTTTGCCGTCGCCGTCTTTTCGACGCCTGTTCCGCCTTCTGTAAGTCTCTGAATTTCAAGAGGAAAGGTTTTGATGCAGCAGAATTCCAAGCTGGTGCGTGGGCTCTATGAGCCCGGAGAATTCCGGGACAACTGTGGTTTCGGCCTGATCTCCCATATGGAGGGCAAGGCCAGCCACGAGCTCCTGCAAACCGCGATCGAAGCACTCACCTGCATGACCCACCGGGGCGGCATTAATGCCGATGGAAAAACCGGTGACGGCTGCGGTCTGTTGCTGAAAAAGCCCGACTCCTTCTTCCGCAAGGTGGCCGGCGAGCAGGGTATCGACCTGCCCGACACCTATGCCGTGGGGATGGTCTTTACCCACCCGGACGCCGAGCGCGCCCGCGCCCAGAAAGCGGTGCTCCAGGAGCAGATGGAAGCCCAGGGCGTCAATGTGCTGGGCTGGCGGGAAGTGCCCACGGATCCGTCCTGCCTGGGCGATCTGGCCAAGCAGTCCCTGCCCGGTTTCCACCAGGTGCTGGTGGCCGCCGAGGGCGACACCGACGACCAGCTCAACCGGCGTCTGTTCTTCGCCCGCCGGCACGCGGAAAAGCGCATCGAAGCGGACGGTTACTTCTACGTCTGCTCGCTGTCCTCGGCGGTGGTCTCCTATAAAGGCCTGATGATGCCGGTGGACCTGCCGGCGTTCTATCCGGATCTCAGCGACGAGACCATGGAAACCGCCATCGTGGTCTTCCACCAGCGGTTCTCCACCAACACCTCGCCGCAGTGGCCGCTGGCCCAGCCGTTCCGGTATCTGGCCCACAATGGCGAGATCAACACCATCCAGGGTAACCGCAACTGGGCGCTGGCGCGGGAGAACAAGTTCGAGAACGAACTGCTGCCCAACCTCAGCGACCTGAGCCCGTTGGTCAACCGCGAAGGGTCCGACTCCTCGAGCATGGACAACATGCTGGAAGTGCTGGTTTCCGGCGGCATGGACCTGTTCCGCGCGGTGCGCATGATGGTGCCGCCGGCCTGGCAGAACGTGGAAACCATGGACGCGGATCTGCGCGCCTTCTACGAATATAACTCCATGCACATGGAGCCGTGGGACGGCCCCGCCGGTCTGGTAATGACCGACGGCCGCCACGCGGTCTGCATGCTCGACCGTAACGGTCTGCGTCCGGCCCGCTGGGTGATCACCAAGAACGGCTTTATCACCCTGTCCTCCGAGATCGGCGTGTACAGCTATCAGCCGGAAGACGTGGTCGCCAAGGGCCGTGTCGGCCCCGGCCAGATTCTCGCCGTGGACATCGAGAAGGGCGAGCTGCTGCACACCAGCGATATCGACAACCGCCTCAAGGTGCGTCACCCCTATCGTCAGTGGCTCAAGGAAAGCGCGCTGCGCATTGAAGCCAACTACGACCACGAAGTGGAGCGTACCGACGACATCGATCCGCAGGATCTGCTGAGCTACCAGAAGTTCTTCCAGATCAGCTTCGAAGAGCGCGATCAGGTGATCCGTCCGCTGGCGGAAGCCGGCCAGGAAGCCACCGGTTCCATGGGCGACGACACCCCCATGGCGGTGCTCAGCGAACGCCAGCGTCCGCTCTACGATTATTTCCGGCAGCAGTTCGCGCAGGTCACCAACCCGCCCATCGACCCGCTCCGCGAAGCGATCGTGATGAGCCTGGAAACCTGCGTCGGTTCCGAACGGAACGTGTTCGAGGAAACCTCCGACCACGCCGATCGTGCGATCCTGTCCACGCCGGTGCTGTCGCATTCCAAGTTCACCAACCTGCTCAAGATCGGCCGGCCCGGCTACGCCCACGCCCGTCTGTCGCTGCACTACCAGCCCGACCAGGGCCTGGAAAGCGCGGTCAAGGCGCTGTGCGAACAGGCCGCCCAGGCGGTGCGCGACGGCAAGATCATCCTGGTGCTGTCCGACCACGGCATTCAGCAGGACCAGCTCACCATCCACGCGCTGATGGCCACCGGCGCGGTGCACCACCACCTGACCGCCTGCGGCCTGCGCAGCGACGCCAACATCGTGGTGGAAACCGCCACCGCCCGCGACGCGCACCACTTCGCGGTGCTGTTCGGCTTCGGCGCCACCGCCGTCTACCCCTACCTCACCTATGACGTGATCGCGGACATGGTGAAAAGCGGGGAGCTGATCGGTGACCCGGTGGAGCTGCAGAAGAATTTCCGCAAGGGCATCAATAAAGGCCTGATGAAGATCCTCTCCAAGATGGGGATCTCCACCATCACCTCCTACCGTGGCGCCCAGCTGTTCGAAGCCGTGGGTGTCGCCAGCGACGTGGTGGACCTGTGCTTCCGCGGCGTGCAGAGCCGCATCGAAGGCGCCGGTTTCGAGGACTTCGAGAACGACCAGAAGATCATCGCCAAGGACGCCTGGAAGCAGCGCAAGCCGATCGACCCGGGCGGTGTGCTCAAGTACATCCACGGCAAGGAATACCACGCCTTCAACCCGGACGTGATCCATGCCCTGCACCGGGCCACCCAGGACGGCGACTACGACGCGTACAAGGAGTACGCGGCGCTGGTCAACGACCGCCCCATCGCCACCCTGCGTGACCTGCTGCACGTGCGCCAGGATGTGCCCGCCATCGACCTGGACGAGGTCGAGCCGATCGAGAACATCCTGCCGCGCTTCGACTCCGCCGGCATGTCCCTGGGCGCGCTCAGCCCGGAGGCCCATGAGGCCATCGCCACGGCGATGAACCGCCTCGGTGGCCGCTCCAACTCCGGTGAGGGCGGCGAAGACCCGGCCCGCTTCGGTACCGAGCGGGTGTCCAAGATCAAGCAGATCGCCTCCGGCCGTTTCGGTGTGACCCCGCATTACCTGGTCAACGCCGAGGTGCTGCAGATCAAGGTGGCCCAGGGCGCCAAGCCCGGCGAGGGCGGCCAGCTGCCCGGCGGCAAGGTGAACGCGCTGATCGCCCGCCTGCGGCATTCGGTGCCCGGCGTGACGCTGATTTCACCGCCGCCGCACCACGACATCTACTCCATCGAGGACCTGGCGCAGCTGATCTTCGACCTCAAGCAGGTCAACCCGGCGGCCCAGGTGTCGGTGAAGCTGGTGTCCGAGCCCGGTGTCGGCACGGTGGCGTCCGGCGTGGCCAAGGCCTACGCCGACCTGATCACCATCTCCGGCTACGACGGCGGCACCGCGGCCAGCCCGCTCACCTCGATCCGCTACGCCGGCTCCCCCTGGGAGCTGGGGCTGTCCGAGGCGCACCAGGCGCTGCGCGCCAACGACCTGCGCGACAAGATCCGCCTGCAGACCGACGGCGGCCTGAAGACCGGCCTGGACGTGATCAAGGCGGCCATTCTCGGCGCCGAGTCGTTCGGCTTCGGCACCGTGCCGATGGTGGTGCTGGGCTGTAAGTACCTGCGTATCTGTCACCTGAACAACTGCGCCACCGGCGTGGCCACCCAGCGTGAGGATCTGCGTCAGGAGCACTTTATCGGCGCCCCGGAACTGCTGATCAACTACTTCACCTTCGTGGCGCGGGAAGTGCGTGAACTGCTCGCGGCGCTGGGTGTGAAGAGCCTGCCGGACCTGATCGGCCGCACCGATCTGCTCGAGCGCATCGAAGGCAACACCGACAAGCAGAAGCGTCTGGACCTGACGCCCATGCTGCGCAACGACCACATCGCCGCGGACAAGCCGACCCACTGTCAGGTGGAGCGCAACGAGCCGTTCGACAAGGGCACGCTCAACCGCAAGATGGTGGAGGAAATGCGCACCGCCGTGGAGAACAAGTCCGGCGGCTCGTTCCACTACACCATCACCAACTGCGACCGCTCCGTGGGCGCCACCGTGTCCGGCGAAATCGCCAAGCACCACGGCAACCTGGGCATGGACCACGCGCCGATCCGGGCGCGCTTCACCGGCACCGCCGGGCAGAGCTTCGGGGTGTTCAACGCCGGCGGTCTGCACCTGTACCTGGAAGGCGACGCCAACGATTACGTCGGCAAGGGCATGGCCGGGGGCAAGGTGGTGATCCGTCCGCCCAAGGGCAGCCCGTTCAAGACCCAGGACACCGCGATCATCGGTAACACCTGCCTGTACGGCGCCACCGGCGGCAAGCTGTTCGCCTCCGGCACCGCCGGCGAGCGTTTCGGGGTGCGTAACTCCGGCGTGCACGCCGTGGTGGAAGGCTCCGGCGATCACTGCTGTGAGTACATGACCGGCGGCTGCGTCACCGTTCTGGGCCGCACCGGGCATAACTTCGGTGCCGGCATGACCGGCGGCTTCGCCTATGTGCTGGACGAAGACAACGATTTCTTCGACCGGGTGAACCCGGAACTGATCGAGCTGCACCGCATCAGCTCCGAGGCCACCGAATCCCACCGCAGCCATCTGCGCCACGTGATCCATGAATTCGTGGAAGAGACCGGCAGCGAATGGGGCCAGTACATTCTTGATAATTTCGATGCCATGAGCCGTAAATTCTGGCTGGTTAAGCCCAAGGCGGCCAGCCTGGAAGATCTGCTCAAAAGCACGCGTGCGAATCCGGCATAACGGGGAACAACATGGCTGAACGTTTAAACAACCATTTCCAGTTTCTTGATGTCCCCCGGGTGGACCCGAAGAAAAAGGACATCGAGCAGCGCAAGGACCGCTACGAGGAAATCTACTACCCGTATGAAACCCGGGAAGTGGAACACCAGGCGCATCGCTGTCTGCATTGCGGCAACCCGTACTGCGAGTGGAAGTGCCCGGTGCACAACTACATCCCCAACTGGTTGAAGCTGATCAGCGAAGGCAACCTGATGGAAGCGGTGGAGCTGGCGCACCAGACCAACTCCCTGCCGGAAGTGTGCGGCCGCGTTTGCCCGCAGGACCGTCTCTGTGAAGGCGCCTGCACGCTCAACGACGGCTTCGGCGCGGTGACCATCGGCGCCACCGAGAAGTACATCGCCGATACGGCGCTGGCCATGGGCTGGCGCCCGGACATGTCCAAGGTGGTGTGGACCGACAAGCGGGTGGCGGTGATCGGCGCCGGCCCGGCCGGCATCGGCTGCGCCGATGTGCTGGTGCGCAACGGCGTCAAGCCGGTGGTGTTCGACCGTTATCCGGAAATCGGCGGCCTGCTGACCTTCGGGATCCCCGAGTTCAAGCTGGAAAAGCCGGTGATGACCAAGCGCCGCGAAGTGTTCGAGGGCATGGGCATCGAGTTCCGCCTCAATACCGATGTCGGCACCGACGTGACCATCGACGAACTGCTGGAAGAGTTCGACGCGGTGTTCATGGGCATGGGCACCTACACCTACATGAAAGGCGGTTTCCCCGGTGAGGATCTGGACGGCGTGCACGAAGCGCTGCCGTTCCTGGTCGCCAACGCCAACCGCAACCTGGGCTTTGAAAAGGATCCGGCGGACTTCATCGACGTGAGCAACAAGCGCGTGGTGGTGCTGGGTGGCGGCGACACCGCCATGGACTGCAACCGCACCTCGATCCGCCAGGGCGCCGACAGTGTGGTCTGCGCCTACCGCCGCGACGAGGAAAACATGCCCGGCTCCCGCCGCGAAGTGGCCAACGCCAAGGAAGAAGGCGTGCAGTTCCTGTTCAACCGCCAGCCCATCGAGGTGGTCGGTGAAAACGGCAAGGTGGTGGGCGTGAAAGTGGTGGAGACCAAACTCGGCGAGCCCGATAACAACGGTCGTCGTCGTCCGGAGCCGATTCCCGACAGTGAGGAAGTGCTGCCCGCCGACGCGGTGATCGTGGCGTTCGGTTTCCGTCCCAGTCCGTCCGACTGGTTCGACGCCAAGAACGTGGTCACCGACGACGCCGGCCGCGTCACCGCCGTGGAGAAGCAGACCTTCCCGTTCCAGACCAGTAACGAGAAGATCTTCGCCGGCGGCGACATGGTGCGCGGCTCCGACCTGGTGGTGACCGCCATCTGGGAAGGCCGCGAAGCCGCCAAAGGCATCCTCGATTACCTGGACGTTTGAATTTTATGGTGCACGCGCCGCTGAAGAATGACCGCTTGTTGAAAGCCCTGGCCCGCCAGCCGGTGGACCGTACGCCGATCTGGATGATGCGCCAGGCCGGTCGTTATCTGCCGGAGTACCGGGCCACCCGGGAGCGGGCCGGGTCCTTCATGGACCTGTGTCGCAACGCGGAACTGGCCTGCGAGGTGACGCTGCAGCCGCTGGAGCGTTACCCGCTGGACGCGGCGATTCTGTTTTCCGACATTCTCACCATTCCCGATGCCATGGGGCTGGGTTTGTACTTCGAGCCCGGCGAGGGCCCCAAATTCCGCAAGACGGTGCGCACCGAGCAAGAGATCGCCGCGCTGCCGGTACCGGACGCGGAAGCGGACCTGGATTACGTGATGCGCGCGGTGAGCACCATCCGCCGCGCGTTGAACGGACGGGTGCCGTTGATCGGCTTCTCCGGCAGCCCCTGGACGCTCGCCACCTATATGGTGGAAGGCGGGCCCAGCAAGGATTTCCGCCATCTCAAGGGGATGGTCTACAACCGGCCGGAACTGGCCCACGCGCTGCTCGACAAGCTGGCCCGGGCGGTGACCGACTACCTGAACGCCCAGATTCGTCACGGTGCTCAGGTGGTGCAGATTTTCGATACCTGGGGCGGCGCTCTGTCCGCGGAGGCCTACCAGACGTTTTCGCTGCGCTATATGCAGCGCATCGTCGACGGGCTGGAGCCGGACGCCGAGGGCCGCAAGGTGCCGGTGATCCTGTTCACCAAGAACGGCGGGTTGTGGCTGGAGTCGATGGCCGATACCGGCTGTGACGCCCTGGGCCTGGACTGGACCATTAACATCGGCGAGGCGCGCCGTCGCGTCGGCGACCGGGTGGCGCTGCAGGGCAATATGGATCCGGCGGTGCTGTACGCCTCACCGGCGGCGATTCGCGCCGAGGTGGCGCGCATCCTCGATGACTTCGGCGATCACCCGGGGCACATCTTCAATCTGGGGCACGGCATTACGCCGGAAGTGGACCCGGAGCACGCCAAGGTGTTTATCGAAGCGGTGGTGGAGCTGGGTCAGCGCCAATGAAAAGCGCGGCCCGAAGGCCGCGCGAGATTTCCAGACTCTCATGTCGGAAACGCACCCCCGGGCTCCGTGCCTCATCGGAGTGCGATTTCAGGCTAGCCCCGACGAACAAAGCCTGTCAATACGCCTTTGCGAAAGCGGCAACTAATTGCGGATGTCGCTTTGACCCTTCCCTGATACCGGTTCAGCTGCCGATTTTGCGCAGCTGATACACGTTGTGGGTGAGCGCCACCACTTCCCCTTTTTCGTCCTTGATCTCGGTATCCCATTCAAAATCGCATTTACCGTTGGCGTCCGCCTCGGCCTGGATGCGTTCGATTTCCTCATCGGTGATGCGCACTTCCACGGTCACATCGGTGGCGGCCGGGCGACGGAAACGGATCCGCATGTCCTTAACGATCGGGTAGAAGCGCCGGGTGTCGAACGACGACATATAGATCACGCCGCCGGGCAGCTCCGCGATGGTGTACAGGGCGCCCGCGTACATGATGCCCACGTGGTTCAGGTTGGGCGCCAGCGGCATCATCATCTTGCAGTAGCCGCGGTCCACGTCCAGGGTCCGGGCGCCGCAGCGTTCCACGAACGGAAAGGTTTTATCGGACGCCGCTTTGATTTGTTCTTTTTGCTCTTCGCTTAAAGCCATGGGTCTCTCCTGATTGCCGTGACCCATGCTAGCAAAGGGCGTGGGCGGGGCGGCTGTCGCGAAGCGACAGCCGGGTGATGCTTCCGGTCGCCGTAAGGTTCAGTACAGGGGCCGGATATCCGCTTCGGGGAAGTCGAGGTGGAAGTCCGGCAGGTACAGAGAGGTCCGCGGCCGTACTGCAACTGCGGAAAATCCTTACCGTTGCCCCAGGCATCGCTCAGGCTGGCAACGCCCAGGCGGCCCCGCACCGAGGGCGCGAAGACGAATTGCTGGTTGTCGCGCACCTGGCCCAGCCGGCGCCAGCGCTCGGGCAGCCAGGGTCCGAGTACGGGTAGGGCGGGACCGCGCCGCTTCAGGGTCAGACCGGCGATGTCCCGGTCCTGGTAGCGTACGGTCACGCTCTCGCCGTGGCGGGTTCGCTCGACCCGGAAGGAGGCCACGCGCTTGTCCAGGCCCCAGTTGCGGTTGCCGTTGCGGGCGCTGTCTTCGCTGGACACATAGATGCGGCCGATCGACCAGCGCCGGTGACCGTCCGGAAAGCGACAGGGCCCGGGCATGAACAACAACTCCCGGTACGGCCCCACCTCTGAACGCTGGTAATCCACGAACATGACCACCCCGAGGCGGCCGGTCGCCGGGCCGAGTGCTTCGGCGGTGCCGCCTTGCTGCCGACGCGGGGCATCGGGCATCGCCAGGGCGCGGACGTAGGCGTGCCCTCTCAGCGTCCAGGGAGCGGGTGAGTCCATTCGACCTCAGGTCCTTTTGTCGAACAGCGCGTCGGTTTTCGCCGCGCAGATGAAGTCGTTACGGTGCAGCCCGCCGATTTTATGGGTCCACCAGGTCACCGTGACCTTGCCGTATTCGGTGAGCAGAGCAGGGTGGTGCCCCTCCTCTTCCGCCAGATCGCCGATCTGGTTGGTGAAAGCGAGAGCCTGGGCGAAGTCCTTGAACTTGAACTGGCGCTGCAGTTTCTCTTCGCCGTCTTCCTCGACCTGCTTCCAGTCCGGAATCTCGCCGCGCAGCTTGCCCGCCTCCTCATCGCTGATACGGGGCGCGTCGGCGCGGCAGGCTTCGCAATGCTGTTGCTGTAGAGCCATGGGGAATCCTCCTTGTTTCATTCCGACAGGCTACAAGCTTCAAGCCGCAAGCTGAAACTTGCGCGCCGTGGAATAAGCACGGCCTATCCGCCAGCACGGCTTGCTTGCCGCTTGAAGCTTGGAGCTTGTGGCTTAGCCTCTTCCAAGCAGGTCCCGGGCGATGGCGATGATCTGCATCTCGTCGGTGCCGGCGTAGATCTGCAGGATCTTGGCGTCGCGCATCAGCTGCTCCACGCGGGATTCGCGCATGTAGCCGTAGCCACCGTGCACCTGGACCGCCTCGGTGGACACCTCCATGGCGGTCTGGGCGGCGTACAGCTTCATCGCCGAGGCCTCCGCCAGGCTCATCTGCTTGCCGGCGGCGGTCATCTCGATATAGCGGAACACCATGTTCTGCAGGTTGGCGCGCGCCACTTCCATCTTCGCCAGCTTCAGCTGAATCAACTGGTTGTCGCCGATCGGGCGGCCGAACTGGGCGCGGTCACGGGCGTAGGCGGTGGACAGTTCCAGCGCGCGCTCCACCATCCCCAGGGCCATGGCGGCCACGCCGGCGCGCTCCTGCATGAAGGTGGCCTTGGCGCCGGAGCGGCCGTAGCCGGTCTCGCTGCCGCCGAGCAGGCGGTCGGCGCCCACCTTCAGGTCACTGAAGAACAGCTCGCCGGTGGGCGACGAGCCGATGCCCATCTTCTTGAACGGCTTGGACTGCTCCAGGCCCTCCATGCCGGCGTCGAGAATAAAGGACACGATCTTGCGGTCCTTGGGCTCCACGCCTTCCTCATCCAGCTTGCAGATCAGCACGATGGTGTCGGCGTAGGGGCCGTTGGTGATCCAGGTCTTGCTGCCGTTGATGATGTAGCCGCCGTTGCCGTCGCGCTTCGCCAGGGTCTTCATCTGGCCGAAGGCGTCGGAGCCGGAGTTGGGCTCGGAGATCGCCCAGGCGCCCACTTTCTCCAGGGTCAGCAGCGGCAGCGCCCAGCGCTCTTTCTGTTCGATGGTGCCCTTGCTCATGATGGCGCCGCCGGTGAGCCCCATGGACACGCCCATGGCGGTGACCAGTCCCTGGGCGTGGCGGCTCAGTTCGATGATCGGGATCATGGTCATCGCCGCCTGATCGCCGGCGCCCTCGGAGGGGCTATCTTTCTTTTTAGTGGGGGCGTCCTCGCCTTTCTCGGCGGCGGCTTTCGCGCGGGCGATCTGCTTCTCGTAGTTCTGCGTCGCCATCACGTCCATGCCGAAGGTTTTGATCATCTTGCGCAGGATGTCGTAGGGCGGCACGCCGTTGTATTCGATATCGTCCAGGTTGGGCACCACTTCCTTGGCCACGAAGTCGCGCACCATCTTCTGGATCATCTGCTGTTGTTCGTTCCACTCGATCATGAGGCTTCCCAGGCAATGAGTTAATGCCTTGGGACGCTATCAGGCGCCCGCTGGCCCGTCATTGATCAAGGGGAGCGGCGGAGTTGATGGAAAAGGTCAGGAGGCGCGTCGGATCACGTCGATGCGCGGCACCGGCTCGTAGGTCACGCCCATGATCAGGGCGTCCGGGCCGGCGCTGGAGGCGGCCATGTCGATGTCCTGGGGGCGCAGGCGCGGGTGGCTGCCGTCCAGGAATTTCTTCGCCGCGAAGGCGTTGCGGGTGCGCTCGCGGGCCTGCTCCAGGCTGATGCCCTCGCCGCCCAGCAGGCCACGGATGTATTCCGCGCAGGCCACATCCTCGTCGCCGGTGGGGTGGGACGCCACCAGCACCACGGTGTCCGGGTTCTGCTCGCGGATGTAGTTGGCGGTGGCTTCGGCGTTGATCAGCGCGCCGACCAGCACCTGGCGGCTGTCGCGGGCGCGCAGGGTGGCGGCCACGCCGTTGGTGGTGCGCATGATCAGATAGCGGCCGCGCACGTCGGTGTGGCGTATTTCCCAGGGCGAGTTACCGTGGTCGAAGCCCTCGATGGGCAGCGCCTGCACCTCGCCCACCAGCAGGCCTTCCCGGTAGTCTTCGCGCAGCCGGAAAGCGTCGTCGGCGCTGGACACCGGGTAGATATGGCTGGCACCGCCCAGAAACGCTTCGTGGCTGGTGGTGAAGGCGCGGATCACATCGATGACCACGGTAATGCCGTTGATATTGTGCGGCGGGTTATGCCCTTGGGCGATGCTGATTTTCATGGGCGCGACCGTTTGCGGAACGAAGCGTGCATTATGACGGACCCGTGGTGTCTGATGCCAGACAGGCGAAAATAACGTCTCTGGGATCCTGCCGGCCGCCTTTGGCGGCCTTTCGCGAGCCGGGCTCGCTCCCACAAACCGTACTTTGTAGATGGCGTTAGCGCTCTTGCTGCAGGGTTCTTGCCAGGGCCCAGACGCGCACTTCCGTGGCGCCGCCTTCCAGCAGGGCGCGGCTGGCGGCGCGGGCGGAGGTGCCGGTGGTCATCACATCGTCGATCAGCAGAATCCGGCGGTATTGGGCGCCGGGCCGCGCCAGGAAGGCGTGGCGCAGGTTGCGCACCCGTTCCGCGCGGCCCAGCCCCTGCTGATGGCCGGTGGGCCGGTGGCGCAGCAGCAGCGGCGCCACCGGGCGCCGCCAGTGGCGGGCCAGTATCAGCGCCAGCCGCTCCGCCTGGTCGAAGCCCCTCGCCAGCCGGCGCCGCCAGTGGGCGGGCAGGGGGCAGAGCACCTCGGCGTCCGGCCAGGGCAGCGGCTGCTCGCGCAGTAAGGGTTCCAGGGCCCGTTCCGCCGGCAGGCAGCCCCTGTGCTTATAGGCGTTGATCAGCCGGTCCAGCGGAAACTGATAGATCCAGTGGCAGTAGGTGCTGGTGAACGGCGGCGGCCGCCGCAGGCAGCGTCCGCACAGCCCTCCTTGCTCGGTGCCGGGCAGCCCGCAGCGGCAGAGCGGGTCGTACAGGGCGCCGCCGTCACGCAGCTCGCCGGCGCACAACCGGCAAAGGCCCTGTGGGCTGCGCCGGCCGCACAGCAGGCAGGGTTCGGCAAGGTCGAACAACATCCGTGTCCTCCGTCTTCCTTGGTGTCGGGTGCCATCATCATCGGCCCGGCGGCCGGGCCCTGCCCAGCCGACATCGACCCAAAGCCGTGTAGGCCATGGCTGGAAATCCGGTAAGCCAAGTAGCAGCGGGTTCACGTATTTTTGACATGAAGATAAGAATGGTTATCATTGCCGCCCAGTGACGTAGCCAGGTCGCCCCCAGCCATCGTCGAAAACACCAACTGGGGGACTGCTATGTCTGCGTTACGTTTTACCCGCCTCTCCATCTGTCTGATTCTGGCCGGTAGCGCCAACCTGTACGCCGCCGACGACGATACCGATGACACCCACGAGCTGGACGCCGTCGACGTGGTCGGCGCTTCGGTGGACGGCTATGACGCCGGCATGATCACGGAAGGGTCCGGCAGCTACACCAGCGGCGCCAGCAATACCGCCACCCGCATGGTGCTCTCGCCCCGGGAAACGCCCCAGTCGGTCACCGTGATCACCCGTGAGCAGATGGAGGACTTCGACCTCAACAGTGTCGCCGAAGTGATGCAGCGGACCCCCGGGGTCACCGTCAACGCCCAGGACACCGAACGGCTCACCTTCAGCGCCCGCGGCTTCGAGATCACCAATTTTCTCTATGACGGCATGCCGTCCATGCGCATCAGCACCCTGGGCAAGCAGAGCGCCCACGCGGACACCTTTATCTACGACCGCATCGAAGTGCTGCGCGGCGCCAGCGGCCTGCTGCACGGCATCGGCAACCCGTCCGCCACCATCAACCTGGTGCGCAAGAAACCCACCCGGGAATTCGCCGGTCAGGCGGGTGTTTCGGCGAACAGCTGGGACGGCTACCGGGGCGAGCTGGACCTGGGCGGCCCGCTCACCGAAGACGGCCAGGTGCGCGGCCGCTTCGTCACCGCTTACCAGCAGGGCGAGTCTTTTCTCGATCATTACGAGAATGAAAAGCAGGTGTTCTACGGCGTTATCGAGGCGGACCTGTCCGAGGACACCATGATCACCCTGGGCGTGGATTCCATGGACTACGACCCGGAAGGCTCCACCTGGGGCGGCGTGCCGCTGTTCTACAGCGACGGCGGCATCGCCGATCTGGACCGGGACACCAACCCGGCCACCGACTGGAGCAGCTGGGCCCAGGAAGCCCGCACCGCCTTCGTCAATCTGGAGCACCAGTTCCAGGGCGGCTGGTACGGCAAGCTCGCCTACACCTACCAGGAAAACAACTACGACGCCCAGCTGGCCTCCGCCGGCGGCGGGAGCCTGAACCGCGACGGCAGCGGGCTCACGTTCTGGTCCGGCCGCTACCTGGAGGACAAGAAGCAGCATACCTTCGACGCCTACGCCAACGGGCCCTTTGAACTGTTCGGCCGGCACCATGAGCTGATCGTCGGCGCCAGCTATTCGCGCAGCAAGGTCGATTACATCGGGCAGCCCTCGGTGAACTTCGACAATACTCTGGACAATCTCTTTACCTGGGACGGCGACCGGGCCAAGCCGCTGTGGGGGGATATCAACACCGACGAAAACGAGCGCGCCTCACAGACCGGCCTGTACGCCACCGCCCGCTTTAAACCCACCGACGATCTGGCGGTGATCACCGGCGCCCGCGTGGTCGATTGGCGCGTCGACCGGGGCGGCTTCAACTGGAGCGGTGACTTCGCCGAGCGCTACCAGGAAAACGGGGAAGTGGTGCCCTTCGCCGGCGTGGTGTACGACCTCACCGACCGGCACTCCGTCTATGCCAGCTACACCAGCATCTTCCAGCCACAAACCCAGCGGGACCTGAACAACCGGATACTCGATCCGGAAGAGGGCAACAGTTACGAGGCGGGTCTGAAGAGCGAGTTCCGCGACGGCCGCTTGAACACCAGCGTCGCGGTGTTCCGCGTCGATCAGGACAACCTGGCCGAGGGCACCGGCCAGCCGATCCCCGGCGGACCGCCCAATTCCGAGGCCTACCGGGCCGTGGACGGCGCCCAGACCAACGGCTTCGAGCTGACCGCCTCCGGCGAGATCCTGCCGCGCTGGCAGATGCTGGCCGGCTACACCCACCGGGTCACCGAGGACCCGGACGGCGACGAGCTGAACACCACCTCCCCGGAGGAGATGGTGCGCCTGTCCACCCGCTACCGGTTGAGCGGCCGGTTTGACGGCCTGACGGTCGGCGCCGGCGTGGCCTGGCAAAACCGGATCTACGCCTTCGTGGACCGCCCGGGTCAGAGTGGCCAATACAAATTCGTCCAGGACAGCTACACCCTGGTGGACCTGATGGCCCGCTACCGCTTCAGCCCGGCCCTGGCGGTGACCGCCAATGTCAGCAACCTCACCGATGAGAAGTACTACAACAACCTGGGCTTCTATAACGGCGGCTACTACGGCGACGCCCGTCAGTACAGCCTCAAGCTCAACTACAATTTCTAAGGCTGCAAATGATCAATAATTGATCATTGGTTAACCTTGTTACTTCTTGAAAGTTGACAGGGGCCGGCGCGCTGCTAGTCTGATGCGGACTGTTCAGAGAGATTTCATCATGACTGTAGCCGCCGCCACGCCCCTGTCCGACGCCGCCCCGAACGCCGTACGCCACGATTGGCACCGCGGTGAGATCGAGGCGCTGTTCACCCTGCCGTTCAACGACCTGCTGTTCCGGGCCGCCACCGTGCACCGCCAGCACTTCGATCCCAACGCGGTGCAGGTCAGCACGCTGCTGTCGATCAAGACCGGCGCCTGCCCGGAAGACTGCAAGTACTGCTCCCAGTCCGGCCACTACAACACCGAGCTGGAGAAAGAGAAGCTGCTGGAAGTGGAGCGGGTGCTGGAAGAGGCGCGCGCCGCCAAGGAAAAAGGCGCTTCGCGCTTCTGCATGGGCGCCGCCTGGCGCAGCCCGCGCGCCAAGGACATGCCCTATGTGCTGGACATGGTGCGCCAGGTGAAATCCTTGGGGCTGGAAACCTGCATGACCCTGGGCATGCTCGACGAGGAGCAGGCACGGAGTCTGGCCGAGGCCGGCCTGGACTACTACAACCACAACCTGGACACCTCGCCGGAATACTACGGCCAGGTGATCACCACCCGTACCTACAGCGACCGCCTGACCACCCTGGCCAATGTGCGCGACGCCGGCATGAAGGTGTGCTGCGGCGGCATCGTCGGCATGGGCGAGAACCGCAATGACCGGGTCGGCCTGCTGCAGCAGCTGGCCAACCTGCCGGAGCATCCGGAATCGGTGCCGATCAACATGCTGGTCAAGATCGAAGGCACGCCGCTGTCCGACGTGGACGATCTGGACCCGTTCGAGTTCGTGCGCACCGTGGCGGTGGCGCGGATTCTGATGCCCAAGTCCTATGTGCGGCTGGCCGCCGGGCGCCAGGAGATGAACGACGAGGCCCAGGCCCTGTGCTTCATGGCCGGCGCCAACTCCATGTTCTACGGCGAGCGTCTGCTGACCACCGACAACCCGGAAGCCACCCACGATCACCAGTTGTTCCAGCGCCTGGGCATTCATTCCCTGGACCCGCGCCACGAAGCCTCCGACGAGGCCCACGAAGAAGCGCTGCGCCAGCAAGTGGCGGAGAACGAAGCGGCGCAGAGCGGGTTGTACCACGATGCGCTGGCGTACAGCGGGCAGAGCCGGCGCGGCGCCAAGCACGTGCTGGACAAGGACACCGGCCGTCCCGCCCACCGCAAGCTGGACGCCTGAACCGCGCGGAGTCACCCCCTTGGCTTTCGATCTCACGGCGCGCCTGGACGAACGGCGCGCCCGGCAGCGCTTCCGCCAGCCGACGCTGATGGACGGCCCCTGTGGCCGCACGGCGGTGGTGGACGGCCGCGAACACCTGAACTTCTGCGCCAACGACTACCTGGGCCTGGCCGGCGACCCGGAGGTGGTGGCGGCGTTCCGCGACGCCGCCGACCGCTGGGGCGTGGGCAGCGGTGCCTCCCACCTGGTGTGCGGCCACCAGCGCCCGCACCAGCAGCTGGAAGAGGCCCTGGCGGCCCACACCGGCCGCGAGCGGGCGCTGCTGTTCTCCACCGGCTACATGGCCAACATCGGCGCCATCACCGCCCTGGTCGGCAAGGGCGACGCCCTGTTCCAGGACCGCCTTAACCACGCCTCCCTGCTGGACGCGGGCCTGCTCAGCGGCGCCCGCTTCCGGCGCTTCGCCCACAACGACGCCACCGCCCTGGCCGGGCAGCTGGCGCGCAGCGACGCCGGGCGCAAGCTGGTGGTCACCGACGGCGTGTTCAGCATGGACGGCGACCAGGCGCCGCTGGCCGCCTATCTGGACGCCTGCGAAGCGGACGATGCCTGGTTGATGGTGGACGACGCCCACGGCCTGGGCGTGCTGGACGGCCAGGGCCGGGGTACCGCGTTCGCGCAGGGGGTCAACGGGCGGGTGCCGGTGTACATGGGCACGCTCGGCAAGGCGCTGGGCACCGCCGGGGCCTTCGTGGCCGGCTCCAGGGCGCTGATCGAAACGCTGATTCAGTTCGCCCGCACCTATGTCTACACCACCGCCATGCCCGCCGCCGTGGCCGCCGCCACCCTGGTGAGCCTGGACAAGGCACGCCGTGAGCCGCAGCGCCGGGCCCACCTGAGCGCCCTGATCCAGCGGTTCCGCCGTGGGGCCGCCGAGCTGGGCTACACGCTGATGGATTCCGACACCCCCATTCAGCCGATCCTGATCGGCGACGACGGCGCCGCGCTGGCGCTGAGCCGCGCCCTGGCGGAGCACGGCGTGCTGGTATCCGCGATCCGCCCGCCCACGGTGCCGGAGGGCCAGGCTCGCCTGCGCGTCACCCTTTCCGCCGCGCACCGGGAGGCGGACGTGGACCGTCTGCTGGGCGCCCTGGAGGACAATCCATGCCGCGTCTGATTCCTTTCCACAACACCTACAAGGCCACCGGCGTCAGCGACGACCAGGCCCAGGACATCGTGCTGATTCACGGCTGGGGCCTGCACGCCATTGTCTTCGACGACATCGTGCCGGCCCTGCTGGAACGCTTCCGGGTCACGGTGGTGGACCTGCCGGGGATGGGGCAGAGCCCCCTGCCCAATAACCCCTACACCCTTGATTTCCTGGCCGACCAGGTGGCGGCGGTGATGCCGGCGCGCGCCCATCTGCTGGGCTGGTCCCTGGGCGGGCTGGTGGCGTTGCGGCTGGCGCTGGATCACCCGGACCGGGTGCAATCGGTGGTCACGGTGGCCACCACGCCGCGCTTCACCGCCGCCGACGACTGGCCGGCGGCGATGAAGCCGGACATCTTCAACGCCTTCGAGCAGATGTGCCGCGAGGATTACGAAGGCACCCTGGTGCGTTTTCTGGCGCTCAACTGCAAGGGCGCGGAAAGCATGCGCCAGGACGTGGCGCGGCTTAAGGAAATTCTCTACTTCTGCGGGCTACCCGCCCACCGGGCGCTGCGCGAGGGGCTCGCGATTCTGCGCGATACCGATTTGCGCCGCGACCTGGCGGCGCTGGAAGTGCCGCTGCATATGATCTTCGGCGCGCGCGACAATATCGTGCCGGCGGCGGCCATGGCCGCGGTCGAGCCGCTGCTGAACGAGCGCGGCGACACCGCCCTGATCGAGCAGGTCGCCCATGTGCCGTTCCTGTCCGCCCCCGATACCTTTACCCGGGCCGTTTATGACTTCTATCGCCGACACCAGCTCATTGATGGATAAGGCGGCGGTGAGCGACCGTTTCGGTCGCGCCGCGCCCAGCTACGACGCCCACGCCGGCCTGCAGCACGCCTGCGCGCTCAGCCTGCTGGACATGGCGCCGGCGGAACTGCCCGACAGCCGCGCCCTGGAGCTGGGCTGCGCCACCGCCCCCCTGGCCCGGCGTCAGCAGAGCCGCTGGCCGGACAGCCGCTGGCTGGCGGTGGACCTGTCGCCGTCGATGCTGGTGGAGGCCCGGGCTCGCGGTCGCACCGGCGAGCGCTTCCAGCCGCTGTGCGCGGACGCGGAAAGACTGCCGCTGGCCGACGCCGGCCTGGGGCTGGTGTATTCCAGCTTCGCGCTGCAATGGTGCCTGCCGGAGCGGGCCATGGCGGAAGCGGCCCGCGTGCTGGTGCCCAATGGTCACCTGTTGCTGGCGGTGCCGCTGGCCGGTTCGCTGCACGAACTGCGCGACAGCTGGGCCGCCGCCGACGGCGCCCGCCGCCCGCGCCTGAACCGCCTGCCGGCGGAGGCCGACTGGCGCCGGGCGCTCGAGGGCGCCGGCCTTTTCCCCCAGCAGTGGCGGCGGATGGCGTTCACCGAGCACTACCCGGACGTGAGAACCCTGGTCCGTGCCTTCAAGGCCACCGGCGTCGACCATGTGCAGGGCGGCTCGACCGGCCTCACCGGCAAAGCGGCCTGGCGGGCCCTGTGCGACGCCTACGAAGCACGCCGCCAGCCGGCCGGGCTGCCGCTCACCTGGGACGTGCTGTTCGTAGAAGCAATCAAGGAATCCCATGGCTGATACCTCTTCCCCCGAACGCCCCCCGCTGCCCGTTCTCAAGGGCGTGTTCTTTATCACCGGCACCGACACCGAGGTGGGCAAAACCTGGGTCAGCTGCCGGCTGCTGGAACGGGCCCGGGAGGCGGGGCTGAGTTGCTATGGGCTGAAGCCGATCGCCGCCGGCTGCGAGGACACCGCCGACGGGCTACGCAACGAGGACGCCGTGAACCTGATGGCGTCGTCGTCGCTGGCGTTGCCCTATGACCTGGTCAACCCGGTGGCGCTGAAAGCGGCCATCGCGCCGCACATCGCCGCCCGGCAGGAGGGGCGGCGGATCAGCCTGTCGCAACTGGCCGGCTATGTGCGCGGTGCCCTGAGCAGCCATCCGGCGGATCTGGTGCTGGTGGAGGGCGCCGGCGGCTGGCGGGTACCGCTTAACGATCAGGAAATGCTGTCCGCGCTGGCGGTGGAGTTGAACCTGCCGGTGATCCAGGTGGTGGGGATGAAGCTCGGCTGCATCAGCCACGCGCTGCTCACCGCCGAGGCGATTCAGGCGGACAGGCTGCGCTACACGGGTACCGTGGCCAATTGCTTCGGTGAGATGGCGGTGCGGGAGGAAAATCTGATTACCCTGCGGCAGCACCTGCCGGGGGCGTTCACGGTGATTTAGTTGTAACCTTTCGACTGAAGCTTGTCAGAGCCTCGGCCTCAAGAGAGACTGCATTAGTGTCACGATTTTGTAACTATTCAGCTGCCTCTACGTAAAAAGGCCGGTTAATCACCTTCCGGTGCCACCATGAAAGCCGGCTCACGCCCTGTAAACAGCTGTGTCAATACCTCGGAGGCACTCAGGTTTTGCTTCCGCGCCGTCGACAGGTAGCTGCGCACACGACAGAAGATCCGGGCACCCTCGAATGAGCGGAAACAACCGGAGATTTTCTGCTGCACCTTGAGCATGCGGATATCGCGTTCGCCCTGGTTATTGGTAAACGGGATCGCCGGGTCATCCAGAAAGCGAAGGACATCCGCCTCATAGTCGCGCAGCCGCTCCAGCAGGTTGCGGGCGCGCGTGCGTTTGAGCCGACCACGCTGGCCCTGCCGTTGGCTTTCATCCGGTGGTGGACACGCGTTTTCCGCCCTGCCAAGGCATTGCGGTACACCCTTCGCCACCGGTCCGCCTTGTCCGGTGGCAGGCTGCCACCGGCCGCCTGAACCGCATCGCGCATGGCGCACAACAGGCGCTGCATCCGCCGTGCCCAGGCTTGTTTGTCCTGCTCCCAGGCCCGCTGAAGTTCCCGCAGATGATGGGCATTGCACAGGGCGTGCTGGCCCCGCTTTTCATGGGGCGCCAACCAGGTCAGGTGGTCGTTTGAGGCACAGTGCAGCCAGTGACGTTTGCCCCCGATGTTGATGCCGGTTTCATCGGCATGGATCCGCTCCGACTCGGCCAGGCGGTCCTTGACCCAGTGTTCAAAGCCAGCCGTCCGCTCGAAGGCTTCCTGGTTGAAGTTGAACAGCGATCCCGCGCTCAGCGGGATGCCGGCCTGGTCTTCGAAGTACTCGCGAATCCGTTCATAGGGCAACAGCTGATACTGGGACAGATAGACCGCATGCGCCTTCACGCTCGGGCCGTACTGCACCGGGCGGTCGACGCCGTCCGGAAACGGTGCCACGAAGCGCTGGCCCTGTGCGTTTTCCAGAATCTCAGCCTGGTACTCGGTAACGAAGCGGCTGATATCCAGGTCGATGACCTGGCGCTTCTCGTAGCCCACCACCTGAAACTGGCTGCCCTTCGGCAGTGTGCGGCGATCCAGCGTGACCGCGCGGATCACATCCGGATCCGACAACGGTTGAAGTGTCTTGCCGGTCCGGCCAGGACCTGGATCAAGGCGATCAGCAATTCAATGGTCGTGCGCAGCGACACCGACAGCGTTTTGTCGTCCTGGAGTTGTTGCCTGACGGTTGCCAGAATGTCGTCGACATCCCTGTTACGGATCTTCATGAACCTGAGCCCGGTCGTTTGATGTGACATTCTCGGGATTTGAAGAAAAACCCTGTCAAGCTTTTTTTGAAGAAAATTGAGATGAATAGTTACCCCCCGAGAAGGGCCGTTCGCAGGCCCGCACCGTCTACAACTGCGGACGAGGTGACGACCCGGAAGCGGTGGAGCGGCTTCGCCGTCTGGCACGCAGTATCCTGCGCCGGTACGCACCCGAGGATATCGTTGCCGAGGGTCCCGAGTGGTCGTTGGTGAGCGACGCGCACCGGCTCAGGATAGCGGCCATCAGGACCAGGCCGCCGTGGGTTGCATAGGGTTCAGTTCGGGATTGTCCGAAACTCTCAGCATCACTGCTCTGAGATGGCCGGCTTCAGAGAGATGTCGATAAGTTCGTGCTGGAGTTTCTTCAGAAGGTGAAGCAGCCTGACGCTGTCATCAAAACTCATCCCCTGCATGGCCTGCCTGTAGAACTCGGCAATCGTGTCTTGCAATCGATTCCAGAAAGCCCGGCCAGATCCGGTAAGTACCACCAGTCGTGCCCGGCGGTCTTGAGGGTCTGGTATCCGGACGACATGGCCGTCTCTTTCCATTCGTTTCAGGACACCATCGAGGTTTTGTCGACTAACGTACAGGTATTCTTTAAGCTGGTTGAACAAAGTTCCGCCCTCAAACCCCTCCCGGGACAGAGCTCCAAGTACTGCCCACTGAACGGCGCTGATACCCACCTCATTCTGAACCTGACGTTGCAGAATGTTTCCAGTCTGGAACAGGCCAAAAAACAGTCGGTTGGGGATGCCTCCGGATTCGTTGACGATCATCTGTGCTCCTTTAGTTCTGCCCTGATAATCCGGCGATGGCAGACTGTCTTTGGCGCCCCGGGTCAAAGATGATGGCTTACGAGGCAATGCCCCCATCGTAGATCATGTGCAGCGCATGACCGCCCCCAGTGGGGATGAATGCTTTTCCGTTCAGATCTTTCATGACAAGTCTCTCCCGTTGTGTTCCATGAAAGACTCAGTTGCGTTTGGCCGGGTCCAGGCGGACTTCTTTTGCCTGCTCCCGCAGCTTGAATTTCTGGATCTTGCCGGAGGCGGTACGGGGCATGGACTCGATCACCTCCAGATATTCGGGCAGATAGCTCTTGGAGAGTCTCTGTTCCATCAGGTAATTCTTGATGTCGTCCAGGGTCAGCCCGGTGGCGTTCTCGTCGAGGGTGACGTAGGCACACACCCGCTCGCCGAGTCGCTCATCCGGGCAACCCACCAGCGCAACATCGGCGATGCCCGGGTATTTGTACAGCAGGTTCTCCACCTCCACGACAGGAATGTTCTCTCCGCCGCGGATTACTACATCCTTGGTGCGGCCGGTGATGCGGATGTAACCATCTTTGTCCATGCGGGCAAGGTCGCCGGTGCTGAACCAGCCATCTTCGTCGACACCATAGAGTTCCGGGCGCTTGAGGTAGCCGACAAGCAGGCTGGAGCCCCGAACGAGCAGACTGCCTTCTTCTCCGGCAGGCAGCTCGTTGCCCTGGGGGTCGGTTACTTTCACTTCCATGAAGGGCAGGGGCTTACCGTCGGACTGGCTGGCCCGCTCGGGGGGATCTTCCGGGCAGGTCGTGGTTACTGCGCCGTTTTCGGTCATGCCCCAGGCGGAAATAATTTTTGCCTTTAATACCTTGCCGGCCTGTTCCACAACGGCACTGGGAATCGGTGCGCCGGCGGAGGCGAAGATCCGCAGGGAGTCCAGTTCACCTTCGTGCCTGGGAGCGGCCTTCACCACATCGGCCAGGAATGGGGTCGCCCCCATGGTGAAGGCCGGTTTCTCGGCGGCAATCACTTTGCAGACGTAGTCGGCATCCCAGATGTCCTGAAGGATGGCGGTGGTGCCCAGATATATGGGCATAAGGATGCCATACATAAAGCCGGTCTGGTGGGCTACCGGGGAGGCCATCAGTGTTTTGTTATTTGAGGTCAGATGGAGCCGCTCGGTAAAGGTCTGTACGTTGGAGAGCAAAGTATTCGAGGTGTGTACAACCCCCTTTGGCTCGCCGGTGGTGCCGGAGGTATAAAGGACCTGAACGGCATCGTCGGCAGTGAGCTGGCGTCCGGCAAACAGGGCGCTGGTGTCCTGCTTTTCTTCCCAGGGTGTCTCCAGAAGGCGTTGTTCAAAACTGCGCTCCCCCTCGCCACCGATCACCAGTACCGTTTCCAGGTCTGGCAGCTCCCCGCGGATACCGTCGATCATGGCTTCATAGTCGAAGCCCCGGAAGACCTTGGGAATCACCAGCAGTCTGGTTTCGCCATGTTTGAGCATAAAGCGCAGTTCCCGCGCCCGGAAGATAGGCATCAGCGGGTTGAGAATGGCACCGATCCGGACGCAGGCCAGGTGGAGGGCGGTGGTCTGCCACCAGTTTGGCAACTGGCAGGCCACCAGATCGCCTTTGCCAATACCCATGGCCGCAAGACCTGCGGCCATACGGGTGACCCTGTCATTGAGTTCCCGATAGGTGAGGGCCGTGCGGGTGTCGCTTGTGACCTGGTAGCCGACGATGGCTTCCCGGTCCGGGTTGCTGGCCACGGCCTGATCCAGGTAGTCGGTGATAAGCTTGTCGGTCCAGGCGCCGCTTTCGATCATGGTGGCACGGCGTTGCGGATTGATAGTGATGCCTTTATCCATCTCTTTTCACCCGTTGTATCCGGTTTGTTTGTTGTTAGGGAGCTTCAGAGTTAATCCGAGGCTCTTCAGGTGACCTGACCGCAGATGCAGGGCCTTACTTGGCCATCCTCAACATACGCTTTCCCAAAATACTATGTCAATATGTTGCCTTAAAAATGGGTCGGGTGTAGTCTTTTTGAGCCGGAGCAACCGGCCATCATAGTTGTCGCGGACCGGACAAGATAGTTGACGCCAGACACTCCATATTGCCGGAAATGGGCCAGGCGGTGAGTTCAGGCCTTCGGGATCACGCCGTAGGTCAGCGAATCAACCGGATGGCACACCAGACATGATGGATTGATCTGCCCCGCCGCAGCGTCATGGGTTGGGGGCGTTTCTGGAACAGAGTCTGCCGTCCGTGGCCTGACAGCCAGCCATCAAGACATGATCAACAAACGGAGACAGCCGACATGGCTAACCAAGCAAGCTTCCACTGGGAAGACCCCCTGTTGCTGGACCAGCAGCTGACTGAAGATGAGCGCATGGTGCGTGACAGTGCCCGCCAGTTTGCCGAAAGCAAACTTCGGCCCCGGGTGCTGAACGCCTTCCGCAATGAACAGACCGACCCGGAGATTTTCCGGGAAATGGGTGAGAGCGGCCTGCTGGGTTGCACCATTCCCGAGCAATACGGCGGCAGTGGCCTGAACTACGTGTGTTATGGTCTGGTTGCCCGGGAAGTGGAGCGGGTCGACTCCGGTTACCGCTCCATGATGAGTGTGCAGTCCTCCCTGGTGATGGTGCCCATCCACGAATTCGGTAACGAAGAAACCCGCCAGAAGTACCTGCCGAAGCTTGCCTCCGGTGAGTGGATCGGCTGTTTCGGGTTGACCGAGCCGGATCACGGTTCCGATCCGGGCAACATGGCCACACGTGCCCGCAAGGTGGACGGGGCGGCTATCGGCTCACCGGCAACAAGATGTGGATCACCAACAGCCCCATCGCCGACGTGTTTGTGGTCTGGGCCAGGGACGACGAGGGTCAGATCCGGCGATTCACGGCAAGGTGGGCCTGCGCGCCTCAATCACCGGTGAGATCGTGATGGACGGGGTGTTTGTCCCGGAAGAAAACGCCTTCCCTGAGGTGCGAGGCCTCAAGGGACCGTTCACCTGCCTGAACTCCGCCCGTTACGGCATTTCCTGGGGTGCCCTGGGCGCTGCCGAGGATTGCTGCACCGCCCGTCAGTATGTACTGGATCGCAAACAGTTCGGGCGGCCCGGCCAACCAGCTGATCCAGAAGAAGCTGGCAGACATGCAGACCGACATCACTCTGGCTCTCCAGGGCTGTCTGCGCCTCGGCCGCATGAAAGACGAGGGCACCGCAGCGGTGGAAATTACCTCGATCATGAAGCGTAACTCCTGTGGCAAGGCCCTGGACATCGCCCGCATGGCCCGGGACATGCTCGGCGGTAACGGCATCAGTGATGAGTTCGGCGTGGCCCGGCACCTGGTGAACCTGGAGGTGGTGAATACATACGAAGGTACCCACGATGTACATGCCCTGATTCTGGGCCGGGCTCAGACGGGGATTCAGGCGTTCTTCTGAGTAGCTCTTTAAGCCTTGTATACCGGCATTCTTACCATCGCTCAAAACCCGGAATAAAAGATTGATAAAGGATCCATGATGTCCCGCTCCCCCGAAGACTGGATTGGCAGGCAGGAATCCTGCCGTGACCGCCTTGACCCCTCGCATGCGGCGCGCATTGCGGCGACGCTGGATCGCCCTTTCCCTCAGGAAGGCGACCCTTTGGCACCATTATGGCACTGGGCGTTTTTCCAGATTCCGGTACCACCTTCCGGGACCGGGCCGGATGGCCATATTGCTCCGGGTGGCTTTCTGCCGAAATCCGAAGGTAACACCCGGATGTGGGCCGGTGGCCGCGTTCAGTTCCATCAGCCACTGACCATCGGCCAGCCGGCGCAGCGTGAGTCCCGCATCAAGGCGGTCAATGAAAAAAATGGTCGCTCCGGCAAGTTGTTGTTCGTCACAGTTGAGCACAGCTACCGGCAAAACGATGCGTTATGCCTGAGTGAGGAGCAGGACATTGTCTACAAGGCCCCGGCCGCACCGCGGCTGTCGCTGGACAAACCGGTTGCTGAAGCCCAGTGGAGTCAGCCGGTCACCCCGTCCCCCTTGTTGTTGTTCCGTTATTCCGCGGTCACTTTCAATGGGCACCGGATCCATTACGATCACCCGTATACCACTCGGGAAGAGGGTTATCCGGACCTGGTTGTCCATGGCCCGTTGATTGCGACGCTCATGGTACAGGCCTTTGCCGATGCCAATCCGGGACTCAGACCAGTGCGTCTGTCTTACAGGGGATTGCGTCCCTTAACCGTTAACAAATCGTTCCGGGTTGAAGGGCGACGTGCCGGCGCAGGGGAGGCAGAGCTCTGGGCTGCTAACGAGGACGGCCCGGCTCACGAGGCGGAACTTGAATTCGAGGAGAAGAAATAAATGAATAGTCCATCCCTGCAGAAGTATGAGGATATTCGTGAGGGTGTCCGTGGCCTGTGTGCGGAGTTCGATGCGGCCTATTGGCGTGGCGTGGATGAGCGCAAAGCCTTCCCTGAGGAGTTTGTTGAGGCAATGACTCATGCCGGCTGGCTGGCCGCGATGATTCCCGAGGAATATGGTGGCTCCGGCCTCGGCGTGTCCGAGGCCTCGGTCATTCTGGAGGAAGTCAACCGCGCCGGCGGTAATTCCGGCACGATACACGGCCAGATGTACAACATGTTTACCCTGTTGCGTCATGGAAGTGAAGAGCAAAAGCAGACGTACCTGCCAGGAATTGCTGCAGGCGAGCTGCGTCTGCAGTCCATGGGGGTTACTGAACCGACCACTGGTACCGATACCACCAGAATAAAGACGACCGCAGTGCGTCAGGGCGACAAGTATGTGGTGAATGGCCAGAAAGTCTGGATCTCACGGATCCAGCATTCTGACCTGATGATCCTGTTGGCCCGCACTACCCCGCTGGCAGAGGTAAAACGAAAGGCCGACGGTATGTCGATCTTTATTGTGGACCTGCATGAAGCCACTGGTAACGGGCTCACGGTGCAGCCGATTGCCAACATGGTCAATCACGAAACCAATGAACTGTTCTTTGATAACCTGGAGATTCCCGCCGAGAACCTGATCGGCGAGGAAGGCAAGGGGTTCCGTTATATCCTCGACGGTCTCAATGCCGAACGCACACTGATTGCTGCGGAGTGTATTGGCGACGGTCGATGGTTTATCGATAAGGCGCGCAATTACGCCAGGGAGCGGGAGGTGTTTGGTCGCCCGATCGGCAAGAATCAGGGCGTCCAGTTCCCCATCGCCAAGGCCCACATCAATGTCGAGGCGGCCGATCTGATGCGCTGGCGTGCCTGTGAGGAATACGACAGCGGCCGCAACGCGGGCGCCAGTGCCAATATGGCCAAGTACCTGGCTGCGGAGGCATCCTGGGAGGCTGCTAACGTGTGCTTACAGACACACGGCGGATTTGGTTTTGCCAATGAATACGACGTGGAGCGGAAATTCCGGGAAACCCGTTTGTACCAGGTGGCACCCATTTCCACCAACCTGATTCTGTCATATGTGGCCGAGCATCTGCTGGAGCTGCCCCGCTCGTTCTGACATCCGACAGGCTGCCAGCTACGTTTCTCCCGACCCGGTTGGCCAGTGGGAACATGATGGCGTGATCTGATACCAACGCAATACAGAAAACAGGAAGCTGATCATGACAGGCAGAGATCTGAAAACCATGCTCTTCGTGCCGGCCTCCCGACCGGAGCGCATCCCCAAGGCGATCGCAAGCGACGCCGGTGCGGTCATTGTGGACCTGGAAGACGCGGTTCCTGAGGATGCCAAGGACTCCGCCCGTGAGTCGCTGGAGGCATTCCTTCGTGGCCACGATGGGGCACGGATCTTCGTGCGTATCAATGCCCGGGGCACTGCGGGCTTCGAGGCGGATCTGGCCCTGTGTGCACGCCACGCCAATGTCGTCGGCATCGTGTTGCCAAAGGCCGAATCAGCGGAGGATGTCCGGGTTGTCGCTGGTGCCGGGAAGAGCATCATCCCTCTGATCGAATCAGCACGTGGTCTGGTTGCCCTCAACGAAATCGCTGCGGTGCCAGAGGTTGAGCGACTGAGCTACGGTGGTCTGGACCTGAGCGATGACCTCGGCCTCGAAGGTAATACCGGCGCCGCAGAGACGGTTATGGATCAGTGCCGTTATCAACTTCTGGTCAGTTCCCGCGCAGCGGGCCTGCTGTCACCCATTGAGACTGTTTTCCCGGTTCTCGATGACGAGGAAGCATTGCTCTGCCGTGCGCGCCGGGCCCGGAATATGGGGTTTGCCGGCATGCTGTGTATTCATCCCGGGCAGATTGCTCCGGTGCAAGCCGGATTTTCCCCGGAACCGGATCAGGTTGAATGGGCCCGCAAGGTCATGGAGGCTGCCCGGTCTGGTGGCGGGGCGTTCAAGGTGGATGGCCAGATGGTCGATGCCCCGGTCATTGCAATGGCAAGAACCATCCTCGAACGGGCTGAATCGGGGCCTGGCAAATAAGCGGATCCCGACAAGCCGGTCATTGCTTACCTGTCGACAGGACGGTGGGTGGCGACAGGACGGTGGTGGCCAGTCCTGTCGTCCCGCCCGTCTGGCAGGAGCCGCTGTCCAGCGTTATTAATGCCCCTTATTTTGTCTTGCGGAATTTGTCGAGACCGCCGGTATGCATGACCCGGCCCATCAGCGGCGCGCCAATGATCTCTTCGGCCTTGAGTGCCGCTGCGATCAGCTTGTCCAGGTCGATCCCGGTTTCGATGCCGAGTTCGTGGCACAGGAAGACCGCGTCCTCGGTGCAGACATTGCCGGCGGCGCGCGCATGGCCGTGACCCGCGAACGGACAGCCACCGAGCCCGGCGACAGAGCCTTCGAACATATCCACGCCCATGGAAAGCGCGGCATACAGATTGGCGATGCCAAGCCCGCGCGTGTCATGAATATGCATGCCGATCCGGGCGTCGGGAGCCATTTCGCGCAGGGCACCGATCATGCGCTTGACCGCTTCGGGATTACCCCAGCCCATGGTATCGGCGATCACCAGGACCGGAACGGGCATCTGCTCTTCCTCGCAAAGTTGCAGGATAAAGCGGAAATCGTCGAGGACCCGTTCCTGCGGAATGGGGCCTTCCAGGTTGCAGCCAAAGGCCGTCATCACATAGGCAGCATCAACCGTGTAGCCTTCCTTCTTGTAAAGCCGGACCCAGTCACGCTGCTTCTCGCGCATTTCGGTGGATGAACAGTTGTTATTTGAGCGCGCAAAAGCCTCGGAAGGGTAGAACAGCAGGCGCGGGTCGATATCGACCTCATGCGCCTCCAACGCTTTGCGAAAGCCCTTATCGTTCAGCCAGAGTGACGTGTATTTCACGCCGGGTTTGCGCCTGATACGCTCGAACAACTCGCCGGTGTCGGCCATTTGCGGCACGTATTTCGGGCTGACAAAGCTGCCGACCTGAATGCGCTTCAAGCCGGTCTCGCTGAGCATGTCGATCAGTTCGACCCGCTGTTCGATCGGATAAATCTTCTTTTCGATCTGAAAACCTTCGCGGGGGCCTTCTTCACGAAATTCGACGAATTTGGGAAAGTCGCTCATTGCATCACTCCTCGTATGGCAGGATCTCGGCGATGACCTGGCCGCGATCGACCATGTCCCCCTTCGAGACGGATATATTACTGGCGATACCGGCTGCCGCAGCGCGGATGGAGATTTCAAGTTTCATGGACTCCATGACCGCAATCACGTCACCTTCTGCCACGGACTGACCCTCGGCCACCCTGATCTCGACGATCGCGCCGGTCAGCGGAGAGGCCACGGCGCGATCCGCCGCCGCATCGCCGCCGGCAAAGTCCAGCGGAGCAGCCGGATGAAAGATCAGGCGGCCTTCGGGTGTATCCATCTCGATCAACCCGGCGTGGCGCCGCGCGTCGATCAAAAGGACGGTATCGCCCTCGCTCAGGCGCCAGCGGCCCGCCTTGATTTCACGGGCCGTCAGTGTTATCGCGTCGCCATTTTCCGGCACGACGGTGTACCTGTCGCCGGGTTTGACGGGGCCGACGCATAATTCCCCGGATATGCCTGCAGAGTCTGTGAGAGATACGCGTTGTCCCGCCTCGAGCGTCTCGTTCCCGAGACCGAGGCGCCAGCCGGTGAAGGTGTTGCGGTTGGTCCAGGGGTCGGCATCTGCATCGCGGCGTGACATGGCCACAAAGAAAATGGCGGCGGCCGCCTTCCACAGCTCGGGGCGGGACAGGGTGCGTGGCCGTGTCAACGTGTCGATACGATCGTCGATCCAGCGCGTATGAACCTGCATCTGCGCGAATTCCGGGTTCCGCGCCAGCGCGGACAGGAAGGCCCGGTTGGTCTGTACGCCTTCCACCGCAACATGGTCCAGAGCCGTTGCCAGCCGTGCCAGTGCCGTTTCGCGGTCGGGCCCGTGAACCACCAGCTTGGCGATCATGGGATCATAATAGGGCGTGACCGAGTCGCCTTCTTCGACGCCGCTGTCAATGCGCAATCCATCCGGCAGGCTCAGAGTGGTCAGTGTGCCCGTCGAGGGGGCAAATTGCATCCCCGGGTCTTCGGCATAAAGCCGTGCCTCAACCGCGTGACCGGTAATCTCCAGGTCACCCTGGGTGAGACCAAGGCCCGCACCTTCAGCAATGCGCAGGTGAAGCGCCACCAGGTCCAGCCCGGTGATCGCCTCGGTGACGGGATGTTCCACCTGGATCCGGGGGTTAACCTCGAGAAAGTAATACCTGTCCCCCACAACCAGGAACTCCACCGTGCCCAGGCCGCGGTAGTTGAGCGTCTCGCCCAGTCGCACCGCGTCGTGCCCGATCTGATCCAGAAACGCGCGCGGCAGACCCCAGGCGGGGGCTTCTTCGATGACCTTCTGGTGGCGGCGCTGGAGCGTGCAGTCACGTTCAAACAGGTGTACCACGTGCCCCTTGCCGTCGCCTGCGATCTGCACTTCGACATGGCGCGCCTCTGGCAGGAAACGTTCCAGCAGAAGGCCCTCCGAGCCGAAGGTGGATTTCGCCTCGCGCAGCGCGCCTTCGATGTCTTCCTCCAGCGTGGCCGCCTCTGTCACGAGCCGTTGCCCGCGCCCGCCGCCGCCACCGACCGCCTTGAGCAGCACCGGCAGCCCCATTTCGCGTACTGCGGCGGCAATTTCCTGAGGGTCGGATTGCGCACCTTCTGTGCCCGGGATCACCGGAACGCTGGCGGTAACCGCTGCCGCCTTGGCGCTGGCCTTGTCGCCGAAGCGCTCCAGCGTTTCGGGCGTCGGCCCCATGAAGATCATGCCGGAAGCCTCGACCGCACGGGCAAAATCAGGGTTTTCGGCCAGAAAGCCGTAGCCGGGATGGATCGCATCGGCACCGACGGATCTGGCGGCGGCGATGACGGCGTCGCCCTTCAGGTAACTCTCGGATGCGGGACCGGCACCCAGGCGAACGGATTTGCCGATCTCCCGCACATGCAACGCGTTGCTGTCGGCATCGGAATGGACTCCGATGGGAGTGATGCCGCAGGCCCGCGCGGTGCGCGCAATCCGGCAGGCGATTTCGCCACGATTGGCGATAAGAAGTGTTTTTATTTTCATGGCTGGCCCCTCACATCCTGAACACGCCGAAATGGGTTTCTTCCCTGGGCCTGCGCGAAGTCACGTCCAGCATAAGCGCCATGACATCGCGGGTTTCGCATGGTTCGATCACGCTGTCGATCCAGAGGTTCGAGGCGAAATTGTAGGCGCCCTGGAAGTTCTCGTATTCCTTACGGATAGGGGCCTTGAAGGCCTCCTCCTCCTCGGGCGTCCAGCTTTTGCCGTCGCGTTCATTGATCTGGGCACGGACCTGGGCCAGCACGCTGGCGGCCTGTTCGGGCCCCATGATCGCCGACCGTCCGGTAGGCCAGGCGAACATCGCGTCCGGCTGGAACGGGCGGCCGAGCATGGCCAGATACCCCGCCCCGTAGGCGCCGCCGGTGATAATGGTAAATTTTGGCACCCGTGCCGAGGACATGGCGGTGATCATTTTTGCGCCGGCCTTGGCGATACCCATTTGCTCGACCTCGCGGCCGACCATGAAGCCGTTCACATCCGCCAGGAACAGCAGCGGGATATCGCGCTGGACGCAGAGATTGATGAAATGGGTAGCCTTCAGCGCGGCTTCGACGAAGAGTACACCAGTATTGGCGAGAACACCGACTTCATGGCCGTGGATGCGGCCCCAGCCGGTCATGATGGTGTCCCCGTAAAGCGGCTTGAACTCGTGAAAGTCGCTGCCGTCCAGCAGTCTCGCGACGATCTCCCGGTTGTCGGTCGGCACCTTGGGGTCACGGCTGACGCTCCCGTAGATCTCCTCCACCGGGTAGGCGGGGGGAAGCGGGGCCGTCGGTGCCTTGCGAGGCAGAGGCTTTTCCCCCAGATGGCTGACGATTTCGCGGGTGATGGCCAGCGCGTGCGCGTCATCCTCTGCGAGGTGGTCGGTCACGCCCGAAACGGAGGAGTGCATTTTGCCGCCGCCCAGCGTCTCGGCATCGACCTTTTCGCCGGTCGCTGCAAAGGTCAGTTCCGGCCCGCCCAGATACATGAAGCCCTGACCGCGCACGATCACCACTTCGTCGCAGAGCGCGGGAATATAGGCACCGCCCGCTGTGCAGGGGCCCATGACCACAGCAATCTGCGGCACACCATCGCCGGACATGCCGACCTGCTGGTGGAAGATCGAGCCGAACTGGCCCTCATCGGGAAAGATGTTCTCCTGTTCGGGCAAAAATGCGCCGCCGGAATCCACCAGGGTGATCACCGGCAGACGGTTCTTCCAGGCAATTTTCTGCGCCCGAACGTGTTTGCGGCAGGTCATGCCGAAATAGGTGCCGCCTTTGACCGTGGCATCATTGGCGATGATCATGCACTGGCGCCCCTCAATCAGACCGATGCCGGTGATGATGCCCGCACCCGGCGGCACGCCGTCATATTTGTTCAGTCCGGCAAGCTCGCCGAGTTCCATGAATGGCGTGCCCGGGTCGAGCAGCCTCTCTACCCGCTCGCGCGGCAGGATCTTGCCATTCTTCACGTGGCGTTCCCGCGCCTTCCCGGGGCCGCCAAGGCGTTGTTGTTGCCGAAGGGCATGCAGGTCGCGGACTTTTTCGCGGTAACATGCGTCGTTTTCCCGGAAGTCGTCGGATCCGGTGTCGAGCAGGGATTTCAGTTTCGTCATGGCAGGTCGGGATACTCTCTGAGGACAAAGGCAACCTTGGCGGCACCGGGTTTTTCGAACGTGTCGGGGTCAACAACGCGAACATCAGCCTTGAACACCAGGGCGTCACGCAGGCGTTGTTCGATCTTCTTCTTGAGATTGGCGTCATTTGCCGGATTCTGTCCGGGACCCCGTTCGACGATCACCTTCAGCGCGTCCTGGGTGGTGTGGCCCTGGAAATCCGCCACGATTCGCATGATGCCATTGGTTTCCGGCACCATTTCGGCAATCACACTGTTGATCGCCGAAGGAAACACATTGGCCCCGCGCACGATCAGCATGTCATCGGTCCGGCCGGTGCAGCGGATCTTGGGGCCGGTGCGCCCGCAGCGACATTCGGTATCGAGAACCTCGACATAATCGCCAGAGCGGAACCGGACCAACGGGCTCGCCTGCCGGCCAAGCGCGGTATAGACCATCTCGCCCTGAGCGCCTTTTTGCCATGGAATGATCTCGCCGCTTTCGGGGTCGAGCAGCTCGGTGATGATGTAGTCCATGTTGACCATGTGCATCCCAGACTGTTCGTCGCACTCGGCCCAGTAGGTCACGCCCAGATCGGTGCCGCCCAGCATTTCGGTGCATTTGGCGCCCCAGGCCTCTTCGATCTTGGCGCGGATCGCCGGAATGCCACCACCCGGTTCGCCCCCCACAATCACTCGTTCGACGCCCAGTTCACTGGCCTTGCAAGCAAGTACGTCGGGTGCCTTTTCGGCCAGATACAGAACGAAGTTCGGTGCGCCGACCACGCAGCGGGGGCGAGTGTCAGCACAGGCCCTGAGCAGCCGTTCGGCACCGCCGTCCGCCCCGACCGGTACGTCGATTGCGCCCATATACTGGATCCCCTGCATCACCGGAATGCCGCCGACGAAGCCCTTTGCCAGCGAAAATGCGTGCAGTACCATGTCACCCGGCCGTATGCCGTTGGCGAAAAAGCAGCGTGCGGTCATCTCGTGCCACATCTCGGCGTCGGATTCAGTGAGCGCGACATAGGACGGGCTACCCGTCGTGCCGGATGAGGCCTGCATCTGGATGATGTCCGCCATCGGCGCGGCCCGATGCTTGCCAAAGGGTGGCTCTGCAGCGAGGCTTTCGCGGATCCCGGTCTTGTAGGTGAAAGGCAGTTTCCGCAGATCGTCGATCGTGCGGATGTCGTCGAACCTCACGCCTGCCGCAGCAAATTTCTCCTGGTAGAATGTCGAGTTCGCCTTGAGGTAGTCCATCTGTTCGCGCAGCCGTGCTTCCTGAACGCGGCGCACGTCGTCGAGAGGCGTACCCTCAATTTCATGCCAGAAGCGGTCGTTCACCCTGGCGGCTGCATCCTGCCGCCGGAAGCGCATTCCGAATAGCATATACCTTCCTCCGTGCCGGTTTGCCGGTCAATATCAGTAAGAGCGCGGCAAACCCATGACCTTTTCACCAATGAAACTAAGGCACAACTCGCGGTTTACGGGCGCGGTGCGCAGCAGCCGTACCAGCGGATACATTTCGTAAAGCCCCGTATCCTCGGTAAAGCCCGATCCGCCATGCGCCTGGAGCGCGGCATCCACAGCCTCGATCCCTGCTTCCGCCGCTGCATATTTCGCCATGTTCGACGAGGCCCCTGCAGGCAGGTTGTTATCAAACTCCCATGCTGCGCGACGGGTCATCAGGCTGGCCATCTCGACTGCCGTGTGCGCCCTGGCCATCGGATGCTGAACACCCTGATGCGCGCCGATGGGCTGGCCGAAGACATTGCGCTCGGACGCATAAGCCACGCCCTTGTTCAGTGCAAAACGACCGACTCCGCAACACAGTGCAGCCAGAATGATGCGCTCGGGGTTAAGACTGTCGAACAGGATCGAGAATCCCTCGTCCACCTCGCCAACCACATCCTCGGGGCCCAGATCCACCTCGTCGAAAAACAGGGTCCATTGTTCTTCGGGCAATGGGATGGAGATCTTCACCCGCTGCTTCTCGACACCCTTCTTTTTCAGATCAACAGCAAACAGGGTGAATCCGTCTGTCTTGCGGCTGACCTCGGTGTGCGGTTTGGTCCGTGCTACCACCAGACAGTAATCCGACACTTCGGCACCGGTGATGAAGGTCTTTTCCCCCGACAGGCTGAACCGGTCGCCCCGGCGTTTGGCGAGTGTCGTGGCCTTCATCGTGTTGGATCCGGCACCCGGCTCGGTGATTGCAAAACAGAACTGGATATCGCCCCGGCAGGCAGCCGGAAGAAGCTCTTTCTTTTGAAATTCGGTTCCGTGCCGTGCCATATGGGCCAGTGACATGGTTGGCCCAACCACCAGCATCAGAAGCGGTATGCCGTGATTGCCCAGGCCTTCCATGAACAGGGCCATTTCAGTCATGCCGAGACCGGCACCCCCATGTTCCTCGGGCACCATGATGCCCAGAAAGCCATCATCGGCAATTTGTTGAAACATCTCCCTGGGGAATTCATGCTTGCGTGCGTGCCGCAGCCAGTAAGCGTTGTCGTATTTTTGCGCCAACTGGCCGCCGTATTCGTAAATCTGGCGTTGTTCGTCGTTCAGAGTGAAATCCATGGGTCGTCCTCAGCATTTAAAAGCCGGCGTGCGCCGGTTCTCGAAAGCATCAAGCCCTTCGGCCACGTCATTGCCGGGGAGCGCGCGCACCGCTGCGTCGCGCTCGAGCCGCATCTGCTGGTCTATCGTCATGTCCGCACCTTCACGGGCCAGACGTTTCATTTCGGCAATACCGGGGCGCGAACGGGTAGCGATGGCCTGGCAATAGTCCACTGCGGCCTTATGCAGATCCGCATCCGGCACAATATAATTGACCAGGCCGGCCTCCCTGGCTTCGTCCGCCTTGAGCCAGCGCGCCGAGAACATCAGGTCGAGTGCCCGGCGCTGGCCCATCAGCCGCGTCAGTCGCTGTGAACCGCCCCAGCCGGGGATCAGGCCGAATTGCGCGTGCTGATCGCCGAATTGTGCGGTCTGGGCGGCAAAGCACACGTCACAGGCCAGCATCAGCTCGATCCCGCCGGCCAGACAAAGTCCCTGCACGGCCACGACGACGGGGAGGGTGCTCGTTTCGAGCGCGCGGAGGTTTTTCATGCCAAAGGCAATGAAATGATCCAGCGCCGCCGGGTCGTTTAATTTGCCCTTCACTTCGGTGAGATCGGCACCGGTGCAGAAGTGCTTGCCCTGCGCACGAATGAGAATCGACCGGACATCCCGGTTCGCCTCGAATTCCGTGCGCGCGGCGGCGATGCGGTCATGCACTTCCAGTGACAGGCAATTGAATTTCTCCGGGCGTGCCAGTTCGATGATGCCGACGCTGCCTTCAGTGAAGGCGTCGATCACACCACTCATTTTGCCGCTCCCTTTGCCTTCTTGTCATACTGAAGCGCGACCCGCCCGACCTTTTCGCGGGCAATCACCAGCTTCTGGATTTGCGCGGTGCCATCGCCGATTTGCAGGCCGAGCACGTCGTTGTAACGCTGATGGTGAGGCAGGTCAGTGGTGTAGCCGTAGTGCCCGTGCAGAATCAGGCACTGATGAAGGATCTCGCAGGCGGTCTTTGGCAGGTACCATTTGCACATCGCCGCCTCGGAGGTGTGGGGCAGGCCGCGGTCGCGCAGATCCAGCGTGTAATAGCAAAGCTGGCGCATCATGGTCAGTTGGGTTTCGGCCTCGGCCAGGGGAAAACTGACACCCTGATATTGCACGATGGGTGCGCCGAAAGCCTCGCGTTCCCGGACATAGGCCCAGGTTTCGTCCACCGAGGCCTGCGCCGCGCCCAGACATTCCAGCCCGATCAGTGCCCGGGAATAGTCGAACCCTGACATGATCGTGCCAAAGGCGCGATCCTGTTCGGCCATCATGTTTTCGGCCGGCACGAAAACGTCGTCGAAAAACACCGATCCGCGCCCGACAGGCTTGGTGCCGATGTCGTCAAAATGCGTGCGAGTGATGCCGTCCTGGTTCAGATCGACAAAAAAAGCGCTGACCCCGCGGGAGCCCCCGTCAGGATCGCCCGTGCGCGCGAAAACAACGGCTGCGTCAGCCTGGCTGGCAAAGCTCATTGATGTCTTTTCGCCGCTCAGTCGCCAGCCGTTGCCGGACTTCTCGGCCCTGAGCGTCAGGTTCGCCGCATCCGATCCGCCACGCGGCTCCGTCAGGCCCAGGCCGATGACGGCATCACCCGAAGTAACCCTGGGTACCCACTCCGATGCGATCTCCCTGGAAGCATGCCTGGCTACCATCCCCCCCATGAGAGAGCCCAGCAGCTGCACATAGCTTGCATTGAAATCAGCATAGGCAATTTCCTCGACAATGAGGCCGGCAGTGACCGAGCTTTCGCCAAGCCCGCCGAATTCCTCCGGCAGGTCCGGCGCTATCAGACCCAGCTCGCCCATCTCCCGGATCAGCACGCGGTCAAAGACGTGACCGCGTGCGCGTTCCTGGTAGCCGGGTGCCAGTTTTTTTGTGGCGAATCGCTTCGCGGTTTCGCGAAAAGCCTTTTGATCTTCTGTTGGCTGGAATTGCATCGGCGTTCCTCTCCATGAAGGAAAATGTGTCCCGGGAAAAAACTAACAAATGTTAGAATACAGATCAAGCTGAGTTTCGGTGAGCGTGTTTACGATGAAGAATGCGCGGACAGAGGAGAAGCCGGAGGCCATGTCTTGTTTTCGCCCCTCCGTGTGCGCATTCCCGCCTCGCAGCCGTCCGGCTCACTGGACGAAAGCAGCCCGATTCTCGGCGACGAAATCGCGGAAGCGGCGGGCCGGTCGCCCAAGCACGTCGCTGACCGTGGTCTCGATGCCCGCGAGATAGCCCTTTGGGGCGAGGGAAGCGAGTTCCACCATGGCATCGGCGACCTCTTCCTGCATCCCGCCAGCGATCATGGCCGCCCTGGAGTCCTCCGTCGACTGGGGCACGCAGGTAACGGATCGTCCGGTCTCCTCGGACAGCACAGCGGCAATATCCTCACCTGTCAGGGCCTCAGGACCAGTGAGGCCGTAGACCTTGCCTTCGTGCCCCGGTCCGGTGAGCGCCTCTGCGGCGACATCGGCGATATCGCGGGCATCGATCCAGGCCACCGGTCCGCCCAGACCGTCGTAATAAACAGTGTCCTTCGCAATGTTACCGGCCTGCCACAGCAGGTTCTGCATGAAATAGGTCGGCTGGACAAAGGTCCATTCAAGCCCGCTTTCCTTCACCAGTTCCTGGGTTTCGGAATGCCACTTTCCGAAGGTCACCCTGGCCTTGGGCGACGCACCCAGGCCGGTGGCCAGAACGACATGGCGAACGCCCGCTGCCTTTGCCGCCGTGATCACATTCGCTTTCCAGCGGCGCATGTCCGGATGGGCGGGCGTCACCAGGTAGATCTTTCCGGCACCGGCGCATGCCTTTTTCAGCGCGGCGGGGTCGGAGAAGTCGGCGGTGACGGCCTCGCACCCTTTGGCCCTGAGAGCGGCGACCTTCGCCGGATCGCTGGTGACTGCGCGCAGCTTTACGCCCTTGGTCAGAAGGGTGTCGACAAGGGGTGCGCCGGTGGTGCCGGTCGCGCCAAAGACGGCTATCATGGCGTTTCCTTTCGCAGAACTGGAACGGGTTTCATCGCCTGGGGTTGCGGGCTCAGCCGTGCATCGACAAGCCACCCGAGACCGAAATCACCTGACCGGTGATGAAGCTGGCATCGTCCGACGACAGGAAGCAAATGATTCCGGGGTAGTCTGCCGGCTGCGCCAGGCGCTTCATCGGAATGGCCCGCTTGAGGCCTTCGGCGATCTTTTCTCCGGACTCGCCCTGAGCGATCTCAGCGAACAGCGGCGTGTCGGTCGGCCCGGGCGCAACAGCGTTCAGCTGAACGCCCTTGCGAGCCAGTTCCCGCGCTACTGTTTTGGTAAACGAGATGATGCCCCCCTTGCAGGCAGAATAAACTGCTTCGCCCGATGAGCCGACGCGACCGGCATCGGAGGCAATGTTGACCACACGCCCGCCCCCGTTTTTGACCATGCCGGGAAGCACCGCATGATGCATGTTCAGCGGGCCATAAAGATTGATGTCGATGACCTTTTTCCAGAGCTCAGGGTCGGTGTCGAGGAACGGCTTGATCTCATCCCATCCTGCGTTATTAACCAGCACATCGATCGGGCCTCCGGACTCGAATTCGCCCACCGCCTTGTCGACCTGGCCGCGGTCGGTGATGTCCGCCTTGAATGCTTGCGCCTTGCCTCCGGAGTCCCGGATGATGCGGGCCGTTTCCTGTGCGCCCGCTTCGTTCAGGTCAAACACTGCAACCTCGGCACCTTCTTCGCCGAAGCGCTCACAGACTGCGCGCCCGATGCCGCTGCCGCCGCCGGTTACGATCACGCGTTTTCCATTCAATCCTCGCATGCAGAAATCCTCCTGTCCCGCTAACACCTTGAAAATGAGGTTGATTTTAAGTGTCTGGCAAGCTATTCTAACAACCTTTAGATTTTTTGCAAAGGACACTTTTGAAAAGTGGCAGCCAAGGGACAACAGCGACTGGTGCGAAAGCCTGGCGTAATCAGAAAAGCCGACGATGAGTTGAGCAAATCAGAGAGAACGCGCGAGTGCGTCCTTTCTGCGGCCGGCCGCCTCTTCCGGCAAGAAGGCTTCTACGCGACAACGATGCGCGACATCGCGCAGGAATCGGGAATAGAAGCGGGAAGCATCTATTACCACTTTCAGTCCAAGGATGAGATTCTGAACGAGGTTCTCGATCTTGGCGTGCGGCAACTTTACGAGGAGGTCCGTGAAATTACCCGCTCGGCAAGGAGAAATTCTGAGGATTTTCGCAAGACGTTTGCTTTGCTCATCGAAACCCACCTGACCTATTTGTTGACTGACAGCGACTTCACCTCTGCCAATATCCGGAATTACCCGATGCTGTCGGATAAGGCACGCGCCCCGCACCGTGGGCTGCGTGCAGCCTATGCGGAGACCTGGAGCCGTTTTCTGGAAGACGCAAGGCGTGCCGGCCACGTGAGAAGTGATGTTTCCGTTTCTGCGATCCGCCAGTTCATATTGAGCGCAATGAACTGGACCGTTGAATGGTATGATATCGACCGGTATCCGGTGCATACCCTCGCGGAGCGCATGAACAAGCTGTTACTTGACGGAATGTGTGTGCATCACAGAGCTGACACGGAGGGGCAGAAGGCGAGCGCATCCTCCATGTTCGCAAGGGCTCCTGAGCCGGTCGGCAAGGCAGCGCATACCCGGGAGAGAATCCTGAGGGCGGCAGCACGCACGCTCAGGAATAGGGGTTACAAGGCGACCACGCTGAGACAGATCGTGGCAGAGGCGGATATGAAGGCGGGTAGCGTCTATTACCATTTCAAATCCAAAGAAGCGATCGTGGATGAGGTTCTGGATGCCGGGCTGAGGGATTTGCTATCGGGCGTCAGCGCCGCGGTCGAAGAATATCGTGAGCCATATAATCATCATGCCAGGATCGCGACTGCGATCCGGACCCATCTGGATTTCCTCTTCAAGGCAAGCGAATTCACATCCGCGAACATCAGAAGCTACGGGATGCTGCCTCACCATCTCAAGAAGAGACACCGGAAAGTTCGTCACTTGTACGGGCAGCTGTGGGACAGGATCCTCCGCGAAGCGCAGGAAGATGATGCCATCAGGTCGGATATCAGAATTGTGCCCCTTCGCCAGGTGATGCTGGGCGCCCTGAACTGGACGGTGGAGTGGTTTGATCCAGACAAAGCGGGAAAACAGGGGTACCTCTCACTGCCCGAGTTTTCCGACATGCTCGTCAGGCTTCTTTTTGAGGGGGTCTGCGACAGGGATGGCGCTGCTTACGCGGAACAAGCAGCAGCACAGTGATCGCCATCATTGCGATCAGACCAGCAGGAAGTGGTACAGCCCTTCCGCGATCGGTTTCTCCCGGGCCGTCTGCCAGCTGATCACACTGACGCTCGCGATGCGCTTTCCTTTGCGGGTAACATTTGCATGGGTATACAGCGGCCCCTTCACGGCAGGTCTGAGATAATCCACGGTAAGATTGATCGGTTTGGCCGGCGCTTCCTCAAAATCGGGGCGGACCGCTATGGCGGCGATGGCTTCCATAAAGCTTGCGATTATGCCGCCATGGTAATGCTCCATGACCGGGTTTCCGATATGGCGTGATTCAAAGGTCATCTCTGCCGCGGCGTGAAGGTTGTCCAGGCTCTGGACTTCAAAGTTAAGAAATCGGAAGAACGGAACCCGGGACAGGTTGGCATTGACGGTTTGCAGGTTCATCACGAGGCTTTTCCTTCTTTTATCGCTTGAAACAGGCTGGTTTCACCGTGCGTCAGGGCAAACGAGGCGGATCCACGGGCGATTTCCGCATCCTCATGGCCATCGAACCAGATGCTGCCGGAATTAAAGGCAATATGGCGGGTTTGTCGAAAGCAATGGGCGCTGACGATGACATCCGCGCGTGAATAGGCGGGGCGCAGGTAATCAACTCTGAGGTCAAGGGTGGCCATGGTGCTGACGCCCTCAATGGCGACGAAGTTTGCAAGCCCGAAGACGCTGTCCAGAAGGGCCGTCAGGATACCACCATGAAGCAGGGTCTGATCCCTGTCGGCGCAAAAGTCCGGGTTGAACGGCATCCGCACCTTAACACCTTCGGTGGATACCTCTTCGATCTCGAGCTCCATATGACTGATCAGCCCTTTGCCGCGCGCATTCCACATCTGCGCGATTTGCTCCCTCTTCTTCTGTGTGATGTCAGGCATGCGGTCTTTCCTTTAGCGTCCTCTGGAGGCGGGCTTTCGTTTTTTCGATAAATGCGACATCCGGTGCCCATGATCGACGATCTGGCACTGTTTATCGCTCAGCGAACAGTTTCCCCGGATGGTTTCCAGAACGGCCATGGCCGTTCTGGTTCTGTCTGGATAACCTTCTTCTTCCCGTAAGAATGCTATCTGCAGCGCCAACTAAAATCAAACGGATGTTCGAAAACATATCAAGGCAGGTTTCCGGGATCACACTTTACCACCTCATGCTTGAGGTTTGTCTTCCACGACGTTATTATTCTAACAGGCGTTAGAATAATAACATGGAGAGCGGATGACCAGCCCACTGCATCAACTGAAAATCATCGAACTTGGCCACGTTATCGCCGGGCCTCTTTCGTCAGCTCTGCTCTCTGATTTCGGTGCGGATGTCATCAAGATCGAGGCGCCCGACCGGACGGACATGATGCGCGACCTCGGCCCCAAGGCTGAGGACGGGGTCGGTGTCTGGTGGAAGACACTTGCCCGCAACAAGAAAATTCTGAGTCTGGACTGGAAGTCGGACGAAGGCAGGAACATCCTGCGCAGGCTGGTCGAGGGTGCCGACGTGCTGGTCGAAAATTTCCGGCCCGGTGTGCTTGAGAGGGCGGGTGTCGGGCCGGACACTTTGCATGAGTGGAACCCGGATCTGGTTGTCCTGCGCGTGTCGGGTTACGGGCAGGAAGGTCCGATGCGGGATGTGCCCGCTTTCGGACGCGCGGCAGAGGCCATGAGCGGTCTCGCCCACCTGACCGGCTTTGCTGACGGGCCGCCGATGCATCCCGGATTTCCCGCGGCTGACAGTACAACAGGGTTGATGGGCGCTTTGGGCATTATGATCGCGTTGTTTGCCCGGGAAAAAGGGGTTGCCCGCGGTCAGGTCATCGATCTTGCGGTGTTTGAGTCGCTGCTTCGGTTGATGGACTATCCGGTACCCGCGTTGACAGGCGCGAACCTTTCACCCCGGCGCAATGGTTTGCGCCAGCCGATGGATTTTGCACCTGGCGGCATGTTCCGCACATCGGACGGGGTGTGGCTGACCGTTTCCGCAGGCAGCACGGAGACGGCCCACCGACTGCTGCGGGCGGTGGGCGGAGATGCGCTGGCCGGGGACCCGCGGTTTGCGACCCTTGGCCTGATGTCCCGGCATATGGACGTGGTCTTTGATGCCATCAATGATTTCATCACGCGGCGCACGCTTACCGAGGTTGAGGCGGAATTCGCCCGCCATGATGCGGTTGCCTCACGGGTGCTGAGCGTCGAGGAGATCACGACGAATGAGCAGATACGCCATCGCGGGGACATCCTGTCGGTCGCGGGCGAGCAGACCCGGGTCGTCGGTCCGGTCCCGCATCTGAGCGCCACGCCAGGCGAATTGCGCTGGCTGGGGCGGCCACCGGGAGCGGATACCCGCGATATTCTGCGCGATCTTGGTTATGACGACGCCCACATCACAGCTTTGCAAGAGGCAGGACTTGTGGGACAGGAGATACGTAGTGACTTTTCGGATGACGAATGAGCAGGAAGAAATTCGCAGCCAGATCCTTCGGATTTGTACGCAGTTTGACGATGATTACTGGTTGCAGCGGGATCGCACCGGTGATTTTCCTCATGAGCTGCACAGAGCGATGGCCGACGGCGGGTGGCTTGGAATCGCCATGCCGGAAGCGGTCGGCGGTGCCGGTCTGGGGATTACCGAGGCGACCATAATGATGCAGGCGATCGCGGAGTCGGGGGGTGGTGCCAGCGGGGCCTCGGCTGTGCACATGAATATATTTGGCCTCAATCCGGTAGTGAAGTTCGGAACCGATGAGCAGCGCGCCCGGATGCTGCCCCCCTTGATTTCCGGTGATGAAAAGGCCTGTTTCGCCGTCACCGAGCCTACCACGGGTCTGGATACCACGAAGCTGAAAACCATGGCAGTGCGCCAGGGCGACAGGTATGTGGTGCATGGCCAGAAGGTCTGGATTTCGACCGCCCAGGTGGCCGACAAGATGTTGCTTCTGGCAAGGACCACACGGCTTGAGGATGTGACCGACCCAACCGAGGGTTTGAGCTTGTTCTATACGGATCTCGACCGCAATTTCGTGGATGTGCGTGAAATCGAGAAGATGGGGCGCAAGGCGGTTGATTCGAATGAGGTGTTTATCGACGGCCTGCCGATTCCGGCCCGGGATCTGATTGGAGAAGAGGGTAAGGGCTTCCGGCAGATCCTGCACGGGTTGAACCCCGAACGCATTCTCGTGGCTGGCGAATGCATTGGCATCGCGCGCAACGCTCTGGTGCGTGCGGCGCAATACGCCAAAGAGCGTGTGGTCTTCGGGCGGCCGATCGGCCAGAATCAGGGCGTTCAGCATCCGCTGGCTCAGGCCTGGGCGCGGGTGGAGGCCGCCAATCTCATGGTGATGCATGCCGCCGCCCTTTACGATTCGGGAGAGGTGTGCGGAGTAGAGTCAAACGCCGCCAAGCTTCTGGCTGCGGATGCCGCGGTCGAAGCGACCGAAGCGGCGCAGATTACCTTTGGCGGCTTCGGGTACGCCAAGGAATATCACGTTGAGCGTCTGGTAAGGGAGGCACTGCTGTTTCGCATCGTGCCTGTGACACCACAGATGCTTTTGTCTTTCATCGCGGAAAAAGCGCTTGGGCTTCCCAAGTCTTACTGACCAGAAGTGACGGGCGGGTGCAGTAACCCCTGCCGGCTGCGGGGGAAGCCCTGACGGCATAAAAACCGAAAAATTTCCGAGCAGAAGAGGCGTGGCGGATGAACCCCATCGAAGTGACGATTGAAAACGGCATTGCAACGGTGTGTATAAACCGACCCGAGCGTAAGAACGCGCTGTCGGTTGCCGCGGCGAACGGGCTGACCGATGCCTGGGAAAAGATTGAAGCCGACGACAGTGTGCGCGTCGCGATATTGACCTCTGCCGATTGCGGGGTTTTCAGCGCCGGTCTGGATTTGAAGGAGGCCACGCAGATTTCCCGGGACGAGGGTGTCGATATTCTGACGAAAATGCGCGACCCGTTTCACGAAACGATGCGCGCCTGCAAGAAGCCCATCATTGCCGCCATGACAGGTTCCCTGATGGCCGGTGGCATGATGCTGACTCTGAACTGTGATCTTCGCGTTGGCCTCAAGGGTACCCGGGCCGGCATTACCGAGGTCAAGATCGGGCGCGGGTCCCCCTGGGCGGCTCCGGCGCTGTCGATGCTGCCGCAACCTATCCTCATGGAAATCGTTCTGACCGGCGACCTGATGCCCATTGAGCGGCTGCATGAGTATGGATTTACCAATTATCTGGAGGATACGCCGGACGCAGTGCGTGCACGGGCGTTCGATCTTGCCAGACGCATTGCCGAGGCGGCACCGCTCTCTGTGATCGCCGCCAAAGGCAGCGTCCGTGCCACCATGGACCTGGGCTGTGCAGGCGGTCTGGAAGAGGGCAAGCGCCTGCATGAGGTGGTTTATGCCAGTAATGACGCGATCGAAGGCCCAAAGGCCTTTGCCGAAAAGCGTGCGCCGGTCTGGACCGGAACCTGAACAGGATGCAGTGACCGGCCGTATTCGCCCGGACAGGGGTGGCCGGGTCGGCATCCTGCCAGGGGCAGAATAAATCCCGTTGACGGGCCTGCTATTAATTATTATTCTAACGCTTGTTAGAAAGCGGAGGGTAAATGGTAAAATCCAGAGACAATCTGCCGGCGGAGGCGGAGCGCTATCTCATGCCATCGCATTTTGTAGAAAGCGATAGCCTTGAGGTGCAGGACTTCGTGTCCTCTGCATTGCGCGATCTCCCGCCGGATGCGTCCGAGCGGGACAAAGCGATCCGTTTGTTCGAGGCGGTTCGCGATGATATCCGTTACGATCCTTATTGCTTATCCCTGGACGAAGACTCCTATCGGGCCAGCCGGGTTGCCGGGACAGAGGCGGCGTTTTGCGTTCCCAAGGCGATTCTGCTTGCGGCCTGCCTGCGTGCCGTCGGCATTCCCGCCGCTCTGGGATTTGCGGATGTGCGCAACCACCTGAATACCCCCAAATTACAGGAACTCATGGGGACCGACCTCTTCATCTATCACGGCTACGTTCAATTGTGGCTGGGAGGGGAGTCTTACAAGGTCACGCCGGCGTTCAACATGGAGTTATGTGAACGATTCGGGGTCAAACCGCTGGTCTTTGACGGGTATCACGATGCCCTGTTCCATGAGTTCGATGAAAAGAACCACCGGCACATGGAATATGTGAAAGACCGGGGACTCTATTTTGATGCTCCGATCCGGGAATTCATCACGGCATTCAAGGAAACCTACCCTAAACTGGAGGCCTTCAGCCGGGCTCAGTTTCCCGGGGGTGCGAGGGAGTACGATTCCGGCTTTTCTGAATCTGAAGAAGGGGCCTCATGAAATACCTTCATGATGCAGCGAAAACAAAATGACACAGACTGATATGATTTCCAGCGACCAGGACGATCTTCGATTGCTGCGTGAGAGCGCCCGCACCCTGTTTGAACGGGCCGGCGGAAGCGGGCGGGCCAGAAAACTGCGTGATGCCGGGGGCACCTGGGATCCGGAGATGGTCCGCGAACTGGCCGAGGCCGGGGTTCTCGGTGTAGCGGTGCCCGAAGCGAATGGCGGGCTGGGCATGGGGCTGGCCGCCGGGGGTGTGATCGCGGAGGAAGTCGGCCGCGTGATTGCCCCCGAGCCGGTGGTAATGACGATTGGGCTGAGCCTTGGCCTTCTGCATCGGCTTTGCCCGGATCATCCGAAGGTGGCGCAACTGATCAGCGGTGAAGCTGTCCTGGCGGTGGCCTGGCAGGAACGCGGCGCGGGCGGGGCACCTGGCGATGCGGCATGCCGCTACGCAGATGGAAAGCTGACCGGCAGCAAGGCCTGGGTCGCCGGCGCGGCCGGGTCACATGGTTTCCTTGTTGTGGCCCGGGGGCCCGATGGTCCGGTTCTGGCCCTGGCCGAGGCCACTGCAAACGGGTGTTCCGTCGAAAAGCGCATGCAGGCCGACGGCAGTGCGATGGGTGAGCTTTCGTTTTCGGCAACTCCGGCCGAGGAACTTGCCCGGGGCAGCGCCGTAACAGAGGCGCTCAGCGAAGCCGTCAGCGATACAACGGCGCTTGCCGCGGCCGAACTCGTCGGCCTGAGCGATCGCGCTTTTGAAATCACTCTGGACTACATCAAGACCCGTGAGCAGTTCGACAGGCCCATCGGTTCCTTTCAGGTCCTTCAGCATCGCGCCGTGGACCTGAATATCATGCGTGAGGTTGCACAGGCGGGTGTGCGCGAAGTTCTGGCCCGGATGCAGCACGAAACAGATCCGGGGGTCCGCAAGCGGCTCGCCAGCCGCGCCAAGGCACGGGCTGTCACGGCCGCAAAGAAGATCACGCGGGATGCAATTCAGTTGCACGGGGCAGTCGGCTATACCGACGAGTTTGATATCGGGCTTTATCTGAACCGGGCGCTGGTACTGTCGGCCTGGTTGGGCGACGACACCTATCACAGGCGGATGTGGTTCAAGGCACGTGAACAAGAGGGGGCGGCATAATGGCGGACTGGAACGCAATGAGTGATGCAGAATTCCGCAAGGAAGTGCGTCATTTCTTTGAAACGGAATACCCCGAAGAGCTGCGTCATCTGCCGCACCGCCCGAAATTCGCCGAGATCGAGCATTGGCACCGCAAGCTGCACGCCAAGGGTTGGGTGGCTCCGGCCTGGCCTGCTGAATATGGGGGCATGGGGCTGAATGCCGCCAAGCTGCTGATCTTTTACGAAGAGCAGCAGCGCTGGGGTGTAAACCGCGGGCGCGACATGGGTGTGCAGATGGTCGGCCCGCTGATTATCAAGTTCGGCACCCAGCAACAAAAAGACTATTGGCTGCCGCGCATCCTCAGCTGCGAGGACATCTGGTGTCAGGGCTATTCCGAGCCCGGAGCCGGGTCCGATCTGGCCAGTCTGCGTACGCGCGCAGACATCGATGGCGACGAATTTGTTATCAACGGACAGAAGACCTGGACCACGATGGCGCACGATGCCACCCATATCTTCATGCTGGTACGGACCGATCCGGCGGCACCAAAGAAGCAGCAGGGTATCAGTTTCGTGCTGGTGCCGATGGACCAGCCCGGGGTGGAGGTGCGTCCTATCCGGACACTTGCGGGAGAAACCGAGTTTTGCGAGGTCTTTTTCGACAATGCCCGCACACCCTGCGAGAACCTCGTCGGCGAACTGAACAATGGCTGGGCCATGGCCAAGGCGCTGTTGAGTTTTGAGCGTATCTTCATCGGCTCTCCAAGCCTTGCACAGAACGCCCTGGGGCAGCTGGAAAGCTTTGCCCGGTGCCGCGGGGCATTTGACGATCCGGTGTTCTGTGACCGCTTTGCCCAGGCCGCCCTCGACGTTGAAGACCACGCCGCGCTTTACGCCCGTTTTGCGGATCAGCTTAAGCGTGGTGAAACGCTGGGCGCGGATGTCTCGATGCTGAAAATCTGGGTAACAGAGTGCTTCCAGCGCATTACCGAGCTGATGATCGAGGCCGCCGGCCCGGATGGCGCCACAATAAGCCCGCTTCAGGTCGGCAACGTCAGCGTGGACATTCTGGCGAGCTTCTACAAGGCCCGACCAACAACGATCTACGGTGGGTCGAACGAGATCCAGCGTAACATTCTTTCCAAGGCCGTCCTTGGATTGCCAGGCTGAACCCAAACTAACATTCAACGAAGGAACAGAACTATGTCGGACCGTTATGCAAAATACAACAAGCTGAAATTTGACTATCCGGCGGATCGCGTCCTGCGCATTACCTTTGACCGGCCCGAGTCTTTTAATTCAGTCGATGCGGAAACCCATACCCAGATGACGGATATGTGGATCGATATCGACAACGACCCCGATATCAATGCGGTGATCGTGACCGGCGCGGGCAAGGCTTTTTCGGCGGGCGGCGACTTCAGCCTGATCGAGAACATGATCGGCAATTCCCAGGAGATCATGAAAACCTGGAAAGAGGCCAGGGGCCTCGTCTATAACATTATCAACTGCAACAAGCCCATCATTTCCGCCATCAACGGCCCGGCCGCCGGTGCGGGTCTCGTCGTTGGCCTCCTGGCGGATATCTCCATCGCCGGTAAAAAGGCGAAAATCGTTGATGGCCACCCGCGCCTGGGCGTTGCCGCCGGTGATGTGGCGGCAATCATCTGGCCGTTGCTGACTTCGATGGCCAAGGCGAAATACTATCTGATGACTTGCAAGCCGGTTTCCGGTGAAGAGGCGGAGCGCATCGGCCTGGTATCGATGTGCGTCGAGGATGACGAATTGCAGAAAATCGCGCTGGATACTGCGACTGGGCTGGCTAACGGTTCGCAAAGCGCTATCCGCTGGACCAAGTATTCTCTCAATAACTGGCTGCGTCAGGCCGGGCCGATCTTCGATGCCTCGACCGCACTTGAAATGCTCGGCTTCATGGGCGAAGACGTTAAGGAAGGGGTGCTGTCGCACCGCGAAAAGCGTGCGCCGAACTTCCGCAAGGACTGTCCGCTTTAATAAAAGGGGCTTCACCGTTTCAGGTGGATGATTTAGCTTTTAATCATAAGAGGTATAGAGCTTTACGAACGTCTTTTGGGACTGTGCGCACCGTGACTTGTCGAGGATATGGACGTTGACCGCGAGGCCGGGTGGTCAGGGTCGAAGCGTGGCCGGATGCCCCGTGGTGCTGCCCGGGTGCCATCGGCCCGCGCCGGGCTATGATCACCGCTCCCGGCGGTGGCGGCATCTGGATACCATGCAGTATGGCACCGTGCTGTAGGTGAAGGCCTCGAGGGTGCGCTGTCCGGAGCACGGTGTGCTCGGTCTCGGTGCCCTGGGCAGAACCGGAAGCGGTGTTACCGCAAGTGCGAGACAAGAATAAATACAATTATTAAGGAGAATAAAGATAAAGATGAGTGACGCGAAAACGGTTGTGCATCCGGCGGGGAGCGGTGCTGCTGCGCCGTTGGCACAAAGAAGACAGGCTCTGGCGCAGCGCGTGCCGGTGTGGTCGCGGGTGACCGTGGGCGACTGGTTCGACCGCCTGGCCGCGGAGTTCGCGGATCGGGAGCATATTGTCACGTTGGAGCGGCGCTACACTTACGATCAGTCGCGCCAGCTGGTGAACCAGTTGGCCAAGAGTTTGATCCAGCTTGGAGTCAGGCGCCGGGAGCATGTGGCGATGCTGTTCCCGACGGTGCCCGAGATGGCGTTTCTGCAGCTCGCGGTTGCGAAAATCGGTGCGGTGAGCGTACCGCTGAACGAGCGCCTGGGCGCGACCGATTTAGAATATCAGGTCCGGCAATCGGACAGCGCCTACCTGATCGCGATGGACAAGTACGGTGATCGCAATTACATCGAAAAGATCAACACCATCATTCCGGAAATGCGCGGCACCCCGGACGGCTGGTGCGCGGAACGGTTTCCGGCGCTGCGCGGTGTCGTGATCGAGTCTCCGGGCGGCGCGCGCCATGCGGGCACGCTTGACTGGGACGACTTCCTGCGGCTGGGCGAGAGTGTTTCCGACGAAGCGCTGCTCGAGCGCCAGCGGGCCTCGCGCTATCCCGACGAAGTGGTGCTGATCTGCTACACCTCCGGCACCACGGGCAGCCCCAAGGGCGTCATGCTCACTCATGACATGCTGATGCGGAGTGCCTACTATGCCGCGTTCAGCCAGGGTTTCGTGGAGGGTGAGAGAGTTGCCAGTCCGCTGCCCCTGCATCATATATTCGGCTATGTTGAGGTCTTCCTGGCCACTTTGTTCGTTGGCGGTGCCTACATACCGCAGGCGCTGTTCGATGCTGGCAGATTCCTGGAGCTGCTCGCGGCCAGCAAGGCGACCCGCATCGCCAGTGTCCCGACGATGGCCATCGCGCTCTTGACCCATCCTGATCTGAAGAAACATGACCTCAGTGCATTGCGCGGCATGATGAATGCGGCGGCCGCGACGCCCCTATGGGTCTGGGAGACACTGCAGCGGGATATGGGAATCAGTGAGGTGAACACCGGCTGGGGCATGACCGAGGTCTCGGCCGCTGCCACCTACACGCCCTTTGGCGCCTCACTGGAGGTCATTACCGACACCATCGGTCGGGAATTGCCGGGCAGTGTTGCGGGACAGGAAGAGTTTTCCGGTGCACTGGTGGAGATCAAGCTGATCGATCCGGCGACCAAGGAGGACTTGCCAACTGACGTGGACGTGACGGAAGGTGAAGCTGCGGTTCGTGGCAATATTGTCACGCGTGGCTATTACAATAAACCGGTCGAGACTGCCGAGGCGATTGACAAGGACGGCTGGCTGCGCACCGGTGATATCTTCAAGCGGCGCGACGACGGATTTTACGAGATCACCGGCCGCGCCAAAGACCTGTACAAGATCGGCGGCGAGCAGGTCGCGCCCAAGGAGGTCGAAGAGGTCATCTGTGGGCACGAAGCGGTGAACCAGGTCTACATTTGCGGCGTACCGGACGAACGTATGGGCGAAGTGGGCGCCGCATTCGTCCAGTTCAAACCGGGTCAGAACTGCACCCAGGCCGAGCTCGAGGCTTTCGTCGAAAGCCGTGTCGCGCGCTTCAAGATACCGAAGTACTGGCTGTTTGTTGAAGAGCTTCCGATGACCGCGACGGGCAAGGTGCAGAAATTCATCCTGCGAAAGATCGTAATCGAAAAATTCGGGTTAGGGAGCCGCTGATCAATTTGTCTCCGAACAGTCAGAAGCGCTCAGAGCGGCACACTCCCGCATCAATGGTCAGTCACGACCAAGAAATCAAGACAAACCCGGACGTGGGTTGGGCCCTCCCCGATCAGTGCATCAAGAAGTGTTCTGACGGCACGCTGACCCCGGAAGAGGGTGCCATGGCCAAGCGGTGGACTACCGGGAGCGAAGGTGTGGTGGTCGACAAGTGTCTGCAGCCGTTTGGTGGTTACGGTTACCTGTGTGAGTATCCGGCCTCACGCATGTTCGTCGATGCTCGGGTTCGCCGTATCTACGGTGGTGCCGCTGAAGTGATGAAGCTGGTCATCGCCCGCTCCCTGTAATTCGACTATTCATCTGGCAATCCGGCTGCCTTCGGCGGCCGGGGTCGCACAACAAGATAAGGAAGGAGTTCACATGTCTGGTATTACCGCTTACGGTGCCTATATTCCCCGGACTCGCCTGCAGAAGTCTGCCATTGCTGATGCCAATGACTGGTTTGATGCCAGTCTGCGTGGCCTGGCCAAGGGCGAGCGCAGCGTCTGCAACTGGGATGAAGATACCATCACCATGGCCGTAGAAGCCGGCCAGGACTGTTTGTCCGTTCTCGATGCTGATTCCGTCAATAGCCTGTATCTGGCTTCAACCACCCTGCCGTTTCTGGATCGGCAAAACTCGGTGGTCGTCAGTCAGGCACTTAATCTGGGCGACGATCTTCGCACTATGGATGTCGCGGCTTCCCAGCGCGCCGGAACCTCGGCTTTAATCTCCATGCTGGAGTCCGGCTCGACCACAGGGAATGCACTGCTGGTGGCATCCGAACATCGTCGCAGTAAGTGCGGCTCCCGTGCAGAAATGCTGTGGGGCGATGGTGCTGCGGCGGTTTCGGTGGGAAATGAGAAGGTGATTGCGGAGTACCTGGGCAGTGAAACCTACGTTACTGACTTTGTAGATCATTACCGTGGTGAAGATTCCACCATTGATTACGAGTGGGAAGAGCGCTGGATTCGCGACGAAGGTTATATGAAGATTGTTCCGCTCGCGGTATCACGGCTCCTGGATAAGGCCGGCGTGAAGCCATCCGAGATTGCCCACTTTGTTCTGGCCTGCGATCAGGCCCGGACTCCTGGTGCCGTCGCCAGGAAAATTGGTATTTCCGCCGACGCAGTGGTCGACAACCACATCGGGGATCTGGGAGTCGCCGGCGTTGCTCATCCGATCCTGTTGCTCACGGAAGTGCTGGAGAAAGCCAGAACCGGTGACCTGATCCTGCTGACAGGTTTCGGGCAGGGTGTCGATGCCGTGCTGTTGCGCGCAACGGATGCGCTTGCCGGTAAGCGTCCGGAAACCGGCTTCAGTGGTGCCCTGGCTCGTCGCCGCGAAGATGCCAATTACAACAAGTTCCTGAGTTTCAACAACCTCGTGGACCGTGATGTGGGCAAGCGTGGCGAGGTGGACAAGCAGAGTTATCTGGCGGCCATGTACCGTCGCAAGGACCTGCTCACCGGATTCATCGGTGGCAAGTGCCGCAGCTGCGGCACCGTGCAGATTCCCAGGGAAAAATATTGCGTTAACCCTGAGTGTGGTGCCCTGGACAGCCAGGACGATCACCCGATGTCTGCCGTCAAGGGTCGCGTGATGACCTGGACTGCCGACCGCCTGACCTTTGACTGGAACCCGCCAGCGTACTTTGGCCTGGTGGAGTTCGAGGGGGGTGGTCGCCTGATGATGGACTTCACGGAAGTTGAGCCGGACGCCATGGATACCGGCGTTGAGGTTTCCGTGCACTTCCGTATCCGGCAGTTCGATAACCAGCGTGGCTTCCGGAAGTACTTCTGGAAGGCCACTCCGGCTCAGCAATAACTCACGCATCGACGACAGGTGATGAACAATGGCTAGTGGAATTAAAGATAAAGCAGTAATCCTTGGAATGGGCTGCAGCAAGTTTGGTGAGCGCTGGGATGCCAGCCCTGCTGACCTGATGTCCGAAGCGTTTGAGGAAAGCCTGGCGGATGCGGGTATCGACAAGAACCAGATCGAGATGGCCTGGTTCGGTGCCGGTATCGATGCCTACAACGTGGGCTCCAGCGCCATGCCGCTGTCCATCGCCCTGCGTTTGCCCAACATTCCGGTGACCAAGGTCGAGAACATGTGCGCCACCGGTACCGAAGCCTTCCGTGGCGCGGTTTACGCCGTTGCCTCCGGTGCCTGTGATATTGCCCTGGCACTGGGTGCGGAGAAGCTCAAGGACGTGGGGTACGGCGGTCTGCCGCAACGTACCCGGGGCGTGGAGAATGACATGTACTGGCCCAACCTTTCCGCGCCGGGCGCTTTCGCGCAGCTCGCCAGCGGTTACCGCGCCAGGCACGGTGTCGACAAGGGAGACCTGAAGCGTGCCATGGCCCACGTCTCCGTGAAGAGTCATGCGAATGGGGCCAGGAACCCCAAGGCCCACCTGCAGCGCGAGATCACCGAAGAACAGGCCATGAATGCCCCTTACATTGCAGAGCCGATCGGACTGTTTGACTGTTGTGGCGTGAGTGACGGCGCCGCCTGCGCGATTGTTTGCACTCCGGAAATTGCCCGGGCCCTTGGCAAGGCAGACCTGGTATCTGTCAAAGCCTTGCAGCTTGCCGCCTCCAACGGTGAAGAAGCCAGCTTCAGCCAGTGGGACGGATCTTATCTGAAGACCACCCGCATTGCGGCTCAGCGGGCCTACGACGAGGCGGGTATCCGCAAGCCCCGGGAGGAAGTCAGTATGACCGAAGTGCATGACTGCTTCTCCATCACCGAGCTGGTTACCATGGAGGACCTGCAATTGTCGGACGAAGGTCAGGCGGTGCGGGACGTGCTCAACGGGGACTTCGATGCTGATGGCCGCATTCCCTGCCAGATCGATGGCGGCCTGAAGTGCTTTGGCCACCCGATCGGCGCTTCAGGTCTGCGGATGATCTACGAGAACTATCTGCAGTTCCATGGCCGCGCCGGGGACCGTCAGCTGAAGGATCCGCGGCTGGCACTGAACCACAACCTGGGTGGCTTTCCGCATCAGAACATCTGCAGTATCTCCATCATCGGTCGCTACGAGTAAGGTGGTTCATCCGGGGCAGCACTCCGCTGGCGGCCCCGGTCCGTTTTTCCCAGTCCACAGGGTCAGGAAGGTTGAGCATGAGTGTCGGTGAACAGGCTGCGGCCCTGGAACTTGCAGACAACAGTGTCAACAGGGTTGAGCAGTCGGTCCGTCAGGGACTGAAGAACCTCAAGGCGCTGAGTACCGCGGACGGTAAGCTGGACGGCGACCTGCTGGACCGCCATCAGCTGGGTTGTTACGAGCTCGCATTCTGTACTGCAGAGCTGGTGGCCGCCCGGGAGGTGTGCGCCTATGCCCGCAAGGTGGGTGATGACGACCGCCTTGCCACGGATACCGCGCTGGCGTTTACCGCGGAAGCCATCAGCTCGGCACTCCAGCGCCTGGTGGCCCGGGCCACGGATCTGGGGCTGGATGTTGCAGAGGTGTCGGCATTGTATGGCGACACCTCTGTCCGCAGCCTGCGTGCCAGTTACGGCAGTGCGGCGTTCCTCGCCGGCATCGGCGGGGCAGTGACCGAGCGCGGCACCAGCCGCCTTCCGACTCTGCTCAGTGACGACAAGGAAATGGTCCGCGACACGTTTGCCCGTTTCGGTGCCGATGTTGTCGCCCCGCTGGCGGAGAAGATACACCGCCAGGATCTGGACATTCCTGATGAAATTCTCAACCAGGCGGCAGAGCTCGGCTGTTTCGGAATCAGTATTCCGGAACGGTTTGGTGGTCTGCAGCCGGACGACCGCGACGACAGCCTCGGCATGATCGTGGTCACCGAAGAACTCTCCAGGGCCTCCCTCGGTGCCGCCGGTTCGCTGATTACCCGTCCTGAAATCGCGGCCAGGGCCCTACTGCAGGGCGGTACGCCGGCCCAGCAGGAAACCTGGCTGCCGCAGATTGCCTCTGGCGAGAAGCTTTGCGCGATCGCTATTACCGAGCCGGACTTCGGTTCGGACGTGGCATCGCTGGGGCTGAAGGCTACGCCGGTGGACGGCGGCTGGGTGCTCAATGGCAGCAAGACCTGGTGTACCTTTGCCGGCAAGGCCAGCCTGCTGCTGGCGATGGCACGCAGCGAGCCGGATCCGGCCCTGGGACACAAAGGGCTGAGCCTGTTCCTGGTGGAAAAACCGGCAGCTGCCGGCCATGGGTTCCGCCACCAGCAGCCCCGAGGCGGGGTGATCCAGGGCAAGGCCATCGCCACCCTGGGCTACCGTGGCATGCATTCCTATGACGTGTTTTTCGAGGACTACTTTGTGCCCGCCGGTCGCCTGATTGGCGAGGAGAACGGCCGTGGCAAGGGTTTCTATTTCACCATGTCAGGTTTTGCCGGTGGTCGTATCCAGACTGCGGCCCGGGCCACGGGTGTTATGCAGGCGGCCTTCGAGAAGGCGTTGAGCTACTCCCGTGAGCGCAAAGTCTTTGGCAACCCGGTCGGTGACTACCAGCTTACCCGGGTGAAGCTTGGCCGCATCATGGCTACCCTGACCGCATCCCGACAGTTCAGCTATGCCGTTGCACGGATGATGGACGAGGGCGCCGGCCAGATGGAAGCGAGCCTGGTCAAATTGTTCAGTTGTCGCGCAGCGGAGTGGGTAACCCGCGAAGCCATGCAGATTCACGGCGGTATGGGGTATGCCGAGGAAACGGCAGTGAGCCGGTATTTCGTTGATGCCCGTGTGCTGTCGATTTTCGAAGGTGCCGAGGAAACCCTGGCACTCAAAGTGATTGCAAGAAGCCTGGTGGCCAATGCCTGAACGGCGGTCACGCCAGAATCGAATGAACGGCAGTTCTGAACTGCCATAAGCCAGACAGAAAACGGACAACAAGAGACCTGTAGGAGGGTGTCATGAGCGATAAAAAACTGCTGGAAGGCAAGGTCATCGTAGTTACCGGTGCCGGCCGTGGTATCGGCCGTGCGACCGCACTGATGCTGGCAGAAAATGGCGCCAGGGTTGTGGTTAACGACATTGGTGGCAGCGCAGACGGCTCTGGCACTGATGCCACCCCGGCACAGGAAGTGGTCGACGAGATCAAGGCGGCCGGGGGCGATGCGGTTGCCAGCTTTGACAGCGTGACTTCCTGGGAAGGCGGTCAGAAGATCGTGCAGTCTGCCATCGACCATTTCGGCCGCATCGATGGTGTCATCAACAACGCGGGTAATCTGCGGGATGTGATCTTCCACAAGATGACCGAGGAAGACTTTGACGCAGTATTGGCAGTGCACCTGAAAGGTACTTTCAATGTCAGCCGTGCTGCGGCTCCCATCTTCCGGGAGCAGGGCAGCGGCACCTTTGTCAACATGACCTCCACTTCCGGCCTGATTGGTAACTTCGGCCAGGCCAACTACGCGGCGGCAAAGATGGGTATCGTTGGTCTGTCCAAGTCCATGGCCCTGGATATGCAGCGCTTCGGAGTAACCTCCAACTGCATCGCACCATTCGCCTGGAGCCGGCTGATCGGCAGCATTCCTACTGACAGTGAGGAACAGAAAGCCCGGGTTGCCAAGATCCAGAAGATGACCCCGGACAAGATAGCCACCCTGGCGGTGTCCCTGTGCAGCGACCAGGCAAAGAACGTGAGCGGGCAGATCTTCGGCGTGCGTAACAACGAAATCTTCCTGTTCAGCCAGCCGCGTCCGTTCCGTTCTGCCCACACATCCGAGGGCTGGACTCCGGAGACGGTACTGAGCCGCGTACTGCCGGCCTTCGAAGCGGACTTCTATCCGCTGAGCCGCTCCGCGGACGTGTTCAGCTGGGACCCGTTCTGATCCCGCTCTGGCACTGCAGAATTGATCCGGCCCTGCAGGGCCGGACACCTGTACCGCCCGGACAGTCACAATAAAGGAGCGCCCCGGTGGCCATCGATTACGATAAGCTGATGAATCGCAAGTTCGAGCGTCTCGAACACACCTACACCGAAAAAGACACCATCCTTTACGCGCTTGGTGTGGGCATGGGTATCGATCCCCTTGATGAAGACTGCCTGAAATTCGTCTACGAAGATGGCCTGAAGGCGATGCCCAGCATGGCCAACGTACTGGCCTACCCCGGTTTCTGGGCGAAGGAGCCGGATACCGGGATCGACTGGGTGAAGATTCTGCATGCCGGCCAGGAAATGATCATGCACAGACCGCTGCCCGTATCCGGCACGGTTGAAGCTACCACTAAAATCAACGAAATCATTGACAAGGGTGAGGGCAAAGGGGCGCTGATTCTGTCTGAGCGTACCGTCAGGGACACTGCAACGGGTGAAGACCTCTGTACCCTGATCACCACCACCATGGCCCGGGGCGACGGGGGCTTTGGGGGCCCTTCAGTTGCGTCTCCGAAGCCGGACCCCATTCCGGAGCGTGAGCCGGATCTGGTCTGCGACCTCCCGACCTTGCCCATGTCGGCACTGATCTACCGACTTTCCGGCGACTATAACCCGCTGCACGCCTCCCCGGCAGTGGCGCGGGCCGCCGGGTTCAAAGCTCCGATCCTGCACGGGCTGTGCACTTTCGGTGTGGCCACGCACGCCATTCTCAAAACACAATGTGATTACGATCCGGCCCGCTTACAGCGGATTCGTTTGCGGTTCTCCGCACCTGTATATCCGGGTGAGACCATTCGCACGGAAATCTGGCGTAATGGTAATGAAGTGGCATTCCGTTGCCGGGTGACCGGGCGCGACCTGGTGGTGGTCAATAACGGTTACGCTGAGGTCAGCTGATGATTTGTCCGGTCGCCAGGAAAGTAGCCCGGTGACTGCAATTTTTCTACAGCCAGGATTCAAGCTTCATGCAGAATATTCTTTCAGGCCTTCGAGTCGTTGAGGGAAGTGCTTTTGTGGCCGCGCCCTCCGGTGGGATGACGCTGGCACAACTGGGTGCGGACGTTATTCGTTTTGACCCCATCGGTGGCGGCATCGATTACCGGCGCTGGCCGGTGACCGCGGATAACAAGAGCCTGTACTGGCACAGCCTTAACAAGGGCAAACGCTCCATTGCGGTGGACTTCCGGCGGCCTGAAGGCCAGGAACTGCTGACACGGCTGATTACCCAGCCGGGGGACGAAGCCGGACTGTTCCTGACCAATTTCCCGGCCAGGGGGTGGATGGCTTACGAACGCTTGAAGGAGTACCGGGAAGACCTGATTTATCTGAATCTTGTGGGGGACCGTCACGGTCGCGGGGCACTTGATTATACGGTTAACTGTAAGGTGGGTTTCCCGTCACTGACCGGCAACGGTAAGAGTGGGAAGGTTCCTCCGCTGAACAATCCGTTGCCCGCTTGGGATGTGATTACGGGGCAACAGATCGCCCTGGGGCTGCTGGCGGCTGAGCGTCATCGTAGCCGGACCGGGCAAGGGCAACTGGTGCGGATAGCGCTGGCGGATGTTGCACTGGCCACTCTCGGTAACCTCGGTTATATCGCCGAGGTGATGATCAATGACGAGGAGAGGGAGGCGATCGGCAATAACATCTTCGGCACCTACGGTCATGACTTTGAGTGCCAGGACGGTGAGCGGGTGATGGTTGTCGGTGTGAGTCCCAACCAGTGGCGGGCGCTGGTAGACGTGACAGGTACCGGGCCAGAGATTGCGGCCCTGGAGCAGCGCCTGAGCCTCGACTTCCGAAAAGAGGGCGACCGTTACAAAGGCCGGGATGGTATCACTGACATATTCCGCCCCTGGTTTGCCGCTCGCCGGTTCGAGCAGGTGGCCACGGAACTGGACAATGCCGGTGCCTGCTGGGGTAAGTATCAGACTGTCCGGGAAGTTGTTGAGAAGGATATCGACTGCTCCGTGGATAACCCATTGTTCCAGATGGTCGGGCAGCCCGGAATCGGGGAATACCTGATGCCTGGCCATCCATTGCGCTTTACCTCCGTGGACCGGGATTCGGTACGGCCCGCGCCAGAACTTGGTGAACACACCGAGGAAATCCTGGCAGACACTCTCGGCCTGTCTTCAGGCGAGATTGCCCGGCTTTTCGATGAGAAAATCGTGGCCAGTTCAAACAAATGATAATCAGGCTAACCATTTAAACTGGGGCTCATTGTGGAAAGTGTCCGGTTCAGTTTTCCTGCTCCTGAAATCGATGAAAGTGTCGATGAGCTTCGTAAGGAAGTGCACGCTTTTCTGAAGGAGGAAGTTTGCAGCGGTGGCTTTGTTCCGGTCACAGACTGCTGGTGTGCCGGTGTAGACCCGGAGTTCAGTCGGAAGCTGGGCCAGAAGGGCTGGATCGGAGTTACGTGGCCCCGCCAGTATGGCGGGCGTGACCTGAGCGCTCTCCATCGCTATGCGATCACCGAAGAGCTGTTAGTGGCAGGCGCTCCCGTGCACGCTCACTGGATTGCAGATCGCCAGAGCGGGCCGCTTATTCTGGCGAAAGGTACAGAAGACATGAAACGAAACATTTTACCGCAGATTGCTGCCGGAAAATGTTTTGTAGCGCTTGGCCTCAGTGAACCGGAATCCGGCTCCGACCTTGCGTCCGTGCGTACCCGTGCCGCCAGAGTAGAGGGTGGATGGGAAATCACGGGCACCAAGTTGTGGTCATCGGGGGCCCGGCACTGTCAATACATGACGGTACTGGCTCGCACCGGTGAGCGCGACCCGGACAAGCGCCATGCAGGCCTGACGCAGTTTCTCGTCCCGCTGGATTCGCCGGGGGTGACGGTGCGGGGAATTCGTGACATGAGCGGGGTCGAGCATTTCAACGAGACTCACTTCGAAAGTGCCTTCGTTCCGGACGATGCCGTACTGGGCGCGGTTGGCGAAGGCTGGAAGCAGGTCACGAGCGAACTTGCGCTGGAGCGTTCGGGACCGGAGCGTTTTCTGAGCACCTTTATTGTACTGGAAAAGGCGATGCAGCATAGCGCTGCCGGAATGAACGGACACCAGGCTGCAGTTTTCGGCAGCATTCTCGCCCGCATCCGTGCATTGCGCGCTATGTCCCTCGGTGTCGCGGCACTACTCGACCAGGGACATTCCCCGGAAATAGAGGCGGCACTGGTCAAGGACCTGGGCACCCGGCTGGAGCAGGACATTATCGAGCGCCTGCGGGAGTTTTGGCCGATACAGATGAAACAGGGCTATGGTGACGAGTTCCAGTCCCTGATGTCGGACAGTCTGCTGCGCCAGCCCTCCTTTACCCTGCGGGGGGGCACCAACGAGGTACTCCGGGGCATCATCGCCCGAGGTGTGGGACTGAACTGATTGCGTGGCCCAAAGGGAGCCATCACCGGAGGCGATATGGAACAGACAGATCAGCTTATTCTTGATACCGCCCATCGCCTGTTTGCGGATCAGTGCGACGCAGAGACTGTTAATCGCGCGGAAAATTGCGAAACACCCGATCGGCTGTGGCAGGCCATTTTTGAGTCAGGTCTGACCCTGGCCTGGGTACCAGAGGCCGCCGGTGGTGTTGGTGGTTCGTTGGCTCTTGGCTTCAACCTGATCCGCCAGGCCGCCAGCTTTGCCTTGCCGGTGCCACTGGCTGATACCCTGGTAGCCAACCTGTTGCTGGCAAAAAGCGGGCTTTCGGTCAGCGCCGGCTGCTGGGCAGCAATGGCTTTCGATGGGCATGAGGTGCCGTCTTTGTTACAGGGGGAAGTCAGCGGGGTGGTGGAGGCAGCCTCCGGTGCCCCGGGAGCCACGGTGGTTGTAGTGCCGGTACTGGAAAAGGAAGTGGTCAGGATCGCCACCTTTGCCCCTTCTGCGATCGACATGGAGCATCATGAAAGCCTCGCCGGTGAGGCGAGATCCCGGATTATTTTCGATTCGGCAATTCCGAGCCAGCTGTCCGCACCTGTTGATGGCATGACGGTGGATGGTCTGAAGCAGTTCTGTGCTTTGGTCCGAGCCTGCCAGATTGCCGGGGCACTGGAAAAGATTACGGATTTGACGGTGGGCTATGTCAGGGAGCGTCATCAGTTTGGCCGCCCCTTGGGCAAGTTTCAGGCCATTCAGCACAAGATAGCCGATATTGTCGGGGAGAGTGCCCTGACCGGTGCGGCGGTGGAGCAGGCTGTGCGGAAACTATCCGCTCACCCTGTTCCGTTCAGCGGAGATTCCGATATGCTGCTGCCGTTGGCAACTGCCAAGATAGTGGCTTCCGAGGCGGCAGGCAGGGTAACCCGGAATGCGCATCAGGCGCATGGTGCCATGGGGTTCAGCTTTGAATACCCGCTGCAGCAATACAGCCGGAGAGTCTGGAGCTGGCGAGAGGAGTTTGGCCCGGAATTTTACTGGTCCGGGCGTCTGGGAATGGCGGTTGCCTCCGGGATCAGCTCCCATGGCAGCAACCACGGCGATGGCGGTACCTGGGATCTTGTGTCCCAATAACATGATCGGGAGAGACCATGAAAACCTTTGAGGATGTGATTGTTGAGTGGCATGAGCATGTAGCGCTTGTGGAGATTTGCCGTCCGCCGCTGAACTTTTTTAATGTGACGCTGATTGAGCATCTCGCTGAGACTTTTGAGACTCTGGACCAAAAGGATCATTGCCGTGCCATTGTGTTGGCTGCGAGAGGCAAGGCTTTCTGTGCGGGTGCGGATTTTTCTTCCAGCGGGGGTGACCTGTTCAAGCCTGAAAGCGATAACAGCGCGATCACTCTGTATAGGGCCGCTGCAAGATTGTTCCATTGCCGAAAGCCGGTGGTGGGTGCCATTCACGGTGCGGCCATCGGTGGAGGCCTGGGGTTGTCACTGGTGCCGGATTTCCGGATCGTCTGCCCGGAAACACGCTTTGCCGCCAACTTTGTCCAGCTTGGTATCCATCCGGGGTTTGGAATCAGCCTGGCCCTTCCGCGGCTTATCGGCCAGCAGAAGGCGCAGTTCATGCTGCTCACCGGCCGGCGGATCAAAGGCGAGGAAGCTCTGGAGTATGGCCTTGGTGACAAGCTGGTCCCGTCGGACAGGGTTCGTGATGAGGCGATAGCGCTAGCCACCGAAATTGCCCGGTGTGCGCCCCTGGCGGTGGAGTCGACCCGGGCGACGCTGCGTCAGGGTCTGGCGGAAGAGTTGCAGGCCAGGCTTGAGCATGAATTCGCCGAACAGGCGTGGTTGGCTGAAACGGCTGATCACAGAGAGGGCCTGGCGGCGGTCAGAGAGCGGCGTCCGGGGCAGTTTTCCCGGTCCTGAAGAATTGGTGATGCCCGGAACAGGGTCTCAAAACAGCTTCCTTGTTGGTTTTCCCAGAAATAGCCCGGCAGGGCCGGGCCCTGCAGTGACAGGCTATGCGGCAGCTTTTCAGCCCCGGAAAACGACCGAGTTGGCCAGCGGCTCGCGCACGGTCCGGGTACGATTGGCATCCACATCGGGGTCTTCATAACCAAAACAGATACCCAGCAGAATGCCGGTGCTGTCGTCGAGCCCGAACGCTTCCCGCACCAGATCCGGGTAGGTGCGCATGCTGCCCATGGCGCAGCTGCTGATGCCAAAGGCATGCATGGCCAGCATGAGGGTCTGGGCATAGATGCCCACGTCCAGCGAGATGGTTGCACCGAAGTTGCGATCCATGCCCAGAAAGACGATGTGCGGGGCATCGAACAGCTCGAAATTGCGGCGGACGGCCCGGAGTCTGCCGGGTTTGTCATTCCGGGCAATCCCCATCTCGTTATAAAGCGCGACCGCACAATCCACCTGACGTCGGCGGTATTCTCCCTCGAAGGTAGATACGTAGGAAAAATCCGGTTGGCCTGCCACGCCCTGGTCCAGCCGTTCCAGGAACTGGTCCCGCAGCCGGTCTTTCACCTCGCCGGAGGCAACATACACCTTCCACGGCTGAGTGTTGCAGTTTGAAGGTGCCTGCTGGGCTATTTCAAATACCTGTTCAAGCGTCCCGGCAGGTATCGGATCGGGCAGATAACCTCTGACTGGGGTAGCAGCCGGTAGAAGTGGACCCCGAAAATTGGACAGCGCGATAAGTGCTCCCTCGGGTCAAGCCGCCAGCTTGGCAGCTGTTTGGTAATACACACGATCCGGCGTATTCCGGTCAAGCGATTGATGCCGCCTTTCGGCGTTGTAAAAGGCAAAATACTCGCCCAGTGACCGGCGCGCGTCGGTGATGCTGTCGTAGGCCTTGAGGTAGACCTCCTCGTACTTCACGCTGCGCCACAGGCGTTCGACGAATACGTTGTCGACCCAGCGGCCCTTGCCGTCCATGCTGATGCGGATGCCGTGTTGCTTGAGCACGTCGGTGAATTGCTCGCTGGTGAACTGGCTGCCCTGGTCGGTATTGAAGATCTCCGGTGGCCCATGGGTCTGGATCGCCTCTTCCAGAGCGTCGATACAGAAGGGCACATCCATGGTGTTGGACAGGCGCCAGGAGAGCACGCGCCGCGAGTGCCAGTCCATCACTGCCACCAGATACACAAACCCCCGAGCCATCGGGATATACGTGATATCCGTGGCCCACACCTGATTGGGGCGATCGATCACCAGGCCCTTGAGCAGGTACGGATAGACCTTGTGCGCCTGGTTGGCGCGGCTGAGGTTGCGCTTGGGATACAGCGCGGCCAGGCCCATGGTGCGCATCAGGCGTTGCACGCGTTTGCGGTTGACCCTATGGCCCTGATCGCCGAGCCAGTCGCGGATCCGCCGACTGCCGTAGAACGGATACTTCAGGTGACAGCGATCGATCAGCGCCAACTCCTCGTCGGATACGGGTTGGGGTACGTGGTAGAACGTCGAGCGGGGCAGCGCCAGCAAGCTGCACTGGCGCCGCACCGGCAACCGGTCCTTGCGATCTACCAGGCCTTTCCTCTGGGCCCGTGAATCCGTTCGAGCCCGCGTTCTAAAAAATCGTTCTCCATCGTCAGTTGGCCGATCTTGGCGTGCAGATCCTGGATGGTCTCGGCGGCGTTCTCTGCTTTCTTGGCCCCTTTGCCGAACACATCCGGCGCGCTGCTCAGCAGCTGCTTCTTCCAGTCGGTAACCTGATTGGCGTGTACGTCGTACTTCTTCACCAACTCGGTCATCGTCAGTTCGCCTTGGATCGCCGCCAGGGCGACCTTGGCTTTGAATTCAGGCGAATGGGTGCGTCGTTTCCGTCTCATGGCTTCTCTCCAGAGCGTTGTGCTCATGATGGAGGAAGACACTTATCATCGTCCAATCGATGGGGTCCAGATCTGGGCCTTGACTTTGGGATTATGGGTTGCTATGAAATTATTATAATTAAAAGTGTATAGAGGGACTCATGGAAATAATAATAGGGAAAAGGGTGTTGTTTGTTTTGTTAGCGCTTTGTGTCTGCGCCTTATCCAGTGCCAACGAGAATGACATGAGTGAGTTTAGTGCCTCTCATAGTCAGCCTGGTTACCGTGTTATGGGGCTCTCCGAGTTTTTCGAGGATCTGGAAGAGATCTATCCATCAAACCGGGCGACCGCCCAAGACGTTCCGTCCATGGTCTTTAATCCCAGCATACTGAGCGGGAGACCTCAACAGTACGATGTGGGGGAGCGGTGGCTTGAATTACCGTTAAGCTGTGCCTATGGAGAGGATATCTATCCTGGGGGTCTTACAGTTTCTTTGGAAAGTTACTCGGATTTTGGCGGGCATAACACTAATCCGCATTCCGGGAAGCCTGCTGGGAAAATAATATGGAAGGGGCAGACGTCGGGTGATTATATGCCTTCATCGTCTGGGACGGAGACGAGCGCATATTTGTCATTCAATGTGACTGTGTCGGACCAAGAATCAGGGGAGAAATTAAAGATTGTTTTTCCTGAGTACGCAGGAGAAGTGTTGGCTGAGTTTTCTAGTTATTGTGATTTTTCAGATTTGCCTCTTGGAGTTGTAGAAATAAGTTACCCTTTGCTGTTTAGGTTAGAGTTTCCGGTGGGCCTCGTCCGGCTTTCTGATACGTTAAGCAATAATGGAAAAGCTGAAATGATAATCGAGCGAGCCAGTAATAGTCACGGTAATCATGCGGGGTATGCGTCTGCGACAACCGAAGGTAATCTGGAGGCTTTAATCAATTCTTATGGGGCATGTCCGGCAAATGCACAGCTGCCTATGGGACAGACTAGAACGCTGACCGTGACGGGGGCCTCGCTTCCATATGGAGGGAAATACGATATCTACCTAAATTGGCAGGGCTCTCACCTTAACCATCGAGCAGGTGAAGATATCGACGTAGGTTTGTCGGCGATAGCGGGGAATTCTAGCCTGCTTGAGTGTCTTAACGACGCTATAGATGATTCTGGATTTGTTATGCCTGTCTCCTCAGAATCCTTATCGGTAGATCCAAGCACAGGTCAGGTTATCGCCAACGGGAATCATGTCCATCTATGGTCTGGAGAAGTGACGAATTTCCCGCAAGATCAAAGCCCTGAAGAGTAATTCGTATATCTAAAAGGAACAGGGAGAAATTACCATGGATAGAGTGATGAAAGCTTTTTTGTGCGTGATAGTTGTCGTTATACCCAGCGTCACCGTTGCGCTTGAGGCCAGGCCGGGTGGAGAGGTAAGCCTTGAGTGTCCCGATCAAGTCTCGCGTTCAGAAGCGACACTGGTAACAACAGTTGAAGAGAATGGTGACAATTTTATTTACCGATACAGAATCTCATCTGCATCCAATACATCGCCTTCTTTTTTTTCCCACTTTAGGATCGAGTGGAGTCAAAACGCCGTTATCAAGAGTTGGCCGGAGAATATTTTCAAGGATTGTCGGCTTAGTAATGCTGGCGGTCAACGCCAAGCACTTGTCTGCTGGGCGAGAATCCCTCCTGTCAGTGCTAGCGAAACAGGTGAAATAGTGATGGAAAGCCCGAACGGACCCCACCTGTCCCGGTATGTGATTGAAACGGCCATCCCGGTTTCCGAAAGTGTGCTCTCCTCATCCTTCAAGCAGGCGCTTCTTCCCTACTTTCATAACAGTGAGCAACTACTCACGGAGTCGGTCTATGACGCGATTATGGAAGATTGCGAGAGTGCCCGGAAGGCGTCGCGCTTTTCAAACGCGATTGTCGGGGCGACGCTGGCGCCCTACCGCGCCGACGCACGTAACGAGGCTCCGCCGCCGGTAATTTACCGGGTCCGGCGTTCGGAATTTGCCGGTTTTCGTGCCTATGCCGAGGTGGAAGAGGTGAGAACGGCCGGCAGTGAGGGGTTGGTCGCCGTGGGCGCCTTCGGCGACGTGCTGAGCGAGGAAGAGGCGTCCGCGGCACGCGTCCCGGCACGGTGCAACATGGATTCCATTTTCGTATTTCCGGAATCGGCCTTGAGTGAGGAGCGCGGGGATAGCAAAGGCCAGGGGCGGGTGATAGATCATCATCCGGATAAGGCGCTCTATGCCATCACCCTTACACCCCGGAAGCCATGCACCGTGGACGAACAGCGGTTCACTCTGGAGATTCCCGCCGCGCGATAGTTCTTTTCCGGCCTCCTAGTGGACTGGGGCGGGGCCGGCCGGCGGGCCGACCCCTTGACGTCAGACGTTGGGGTTCAGGGTGTAGGTGCCGGTCACGCTGACCTGGTCGAGAATGTGCCCCTGCATGGCTTCCACCACCTGGGGGCCGCGTATTTCACCGCTCAGGCCCAGGGACGTGACGTCCAGCGCGTAGACGGTGAAGGTGTAGTGGTGCAGCCGCTCGTCGTTCCAGGGCGGGCAGGGGCCGTCGTAGCCACCGTAGACGCCTTTCATGTCCGGGTCGCCGGCCAGGAAGTCGGTGTAGTCATTGGCGCCGCGAATGCCTTTCGCGGTTTGCCCGATCTCCTTGCCGCGCGGCACCACGCCGTCGGCATCCTCGCCTTCATCGATCTGCCGTACGTCGGCGGGGATATCCACCAGAACCCAGTGGTAGAAATCCGCCCGGGGCAGATCCGCGGGCACGGTCTTGCCGTCCTGGTTCACGTCGGAGGCATCGGTGGGTGCGTCCGGGTCCACCACCAGCAGGGCGAAGCCACGGGTGCCTTCCGGTACACCGTCCCAAACCACCTTGGGGTTGCGGTTGTCGCTCAGGCTCATGTGTTCTTTTGGATCGGGTACCGCGAATGCGAACGGGCCGGGAATCGGCTGGCCTTCGTTCACGCCTTCCACAGTAATGCGCATGCTCTCCTCCTGATTGGCTTAAAAGTGCCGTCTCTACAATACGGCCTCTCCCAGCATTGCGTCTCCGGCACCGGTAATTCAAGCCCCGTGGGTGTTCGATTTCACGGAACGGTCCGGCGCCTGTCATCGCCTTGTCAATCTTCGCTGGGCGTTTACAGGGTTTTACAGAGCGCAACAGTTTAGTACGGCCGTACAACTGTTTAAGTGCAACTTCCTGCCTACGCTTTGACTGGATTCTATTAGGGGAGATCGGGGTATGGATCGCAAGCGTCGTCGTCTGGTACAGGCCATGGCCGTGGGCAGTGCCGCCACCTGGGTGGCCGGTTGTGGCGGGGGGAGTTCATCCGATTCTCCGGCGCCTTCCGCTGGTTCGCCCAATCAGCCGGGAACGCCGGAGACGCCGGCGCCTTCGGAGCCCCGGGTTCCGCGGGTGGATTTTTCCCACGGGGTGGCGTCCGGTGATCCGCTCGCCGACCGGGTGATGCTGTGGACCCGCGTTACCCCTCGGGAGGAGACGGCGGGCCCGATACCGGTGACCGTCACGGTGGCCCGGGACGCGGCGCTGCTGGATCCGGTGGCGCGCTTCGAGACCCAGGCCGACGCCGAGCACGATTTCTGCGTCAAACAGGACGCCACCGGGCTGGAAGCGGGGCGCTGGTATTACTACCGGTTCAGCGTGGCGGATCAGCGCTCGCCCATCGGCCGCACCCGCACCCTGCCGGCGGCGGACCGCTACGTGGACCGGGCCCGGTTCGCGGTGGTCTCCTGCGCCAATATTTCCCACGGCTATTTTTCCGTCTACAAGACCCTGGCCGAGCACGGCGATCTGGATTTCGTGCTGCACCTGGGCGACTACCTGTATGAATACGGCATCGGCGAATACGGCGACGTGCCCGACCGGGACCCGGTGCCACCCCACGAAATGGTGACCCTGGAGGACTACCGCCAGCGCCACGCCCAGTACAAGGGCGACGCGGACCTGCAGGCGGTGCACCAGCAATACCCGATGATCGTGATCTGGGACGACCACGAAAGCACCAACGACAGTTACCAGGGCGGCGCCGAGAATCACCAGCCGCTCACCGAAGGCGACTGGGAGACGCGCAAGAACATCGCCCGCCGGGTGTATTTCGAATGGATGCCGATTCGCGAACAGAACCCGGGGGATGTCGCCACCATTTACCGGCGCTTCCAGTTCGGCGACCTGATCGATCTGAGCATGCTCGACACCCGCCTCGAGGGCCGCGACGAGCCCCTGTCGTTGCCGTTCGACCCGGCCCGCAACGATCCGGAGCGGCGCCTGATCAGCGACACCCAGATGCAGTGGCTGCTGGACGGCCTGAGCGCGTCCACCGCCCGCTGGCGGTTCATCGGCCAGCAGGTGATGTTCGCCCAACTCAACATCGCCGAGATTCCTTCGCTCAACGAGCACGCGCCGCAACTGCGCGGCAATCTGTCGGCGATCAACATGGATCAGTGGGACGGCTACGCCGCGGACCGCTTGAAGATTCTCAACCACCTGGACGACAACAACATCGACAACGTGGTGATCCTCACCGGCGATATCCATACCTCCTGGGCCAGCGAAATCTATCGCAACCCGGGCACCTTGCTCGGCGACCTGTTTGACGCGCCCTTGGCCGCGGAATTCGTCACCCCGGCGGTGACCAGCCCGGGCTTTCCGGAAGGCGCGGCGGAGCTGGCCGGCGTCGCCGTGCCGGTGGTCAACCCGCACATCCGCTATGTGGAAGCCAAATCGCGCGGTTTCATTCTGATGGACGTGAACCACCAGCGTGCCCAGGCGGAATTCTATTACGCCCGCGACATCGAGTCCTTCGACCTGCGCGGGCAGATCGACGAAAGCAAAACCAAATTGGTGGCGGTGTACAGCGGTGACAGCCGGCTGCGCGAAGAAGGCCTGCGGCCCTCGCGCCCGCGCACCCTGCGCACCGCGCTGTTCCACCCGCCGGCACCGGCGAGCGCATCCACGGAGGAGATGGCATGAACTGGACAATTCAACGACTGGCGCTGGCCGCCGCCCTGGGCCTGACCCTGGCCGCCTGCGGCGGCGACAGCGGCAGCGACGGCGGCGCCACGCCGCAGCCCAACGAGCCCGAGGAGCCGGAAACCCCGGTGGAGCCGGAGCCGGAACCGGAACCCACGGTGCTGGAGCGGGTGCGCTTCCTGACCATCGGCGATTCCGGCAGCGGCTCGGACGGCGCCTACGCGGTCGGCCAGGCAATGGCGGACATCTGTGCCGTGAAACTGGGCGCGGAAAACGACCCCGAGCGGGCCGGCTGTGATTTCGTGGTCGGCCTCGGTGACAACATTTACGAGTCCGGTGTCACCAGCGTCGACGACCCGCAGTTCGAAGAGAAATTCGAGCTGCCGTTCGAGCCGGTGGACCTGCCGTTCTATCTGGTGCTGGGCAACCACGACAACACCGCCTACGTGGGCGGCGACGGCGCCGGCAACGCGCGCGGTGAATTCCAGGTGGACTACACCTACTTCGACGGCCGCCTGTCGGATCGCTGGATCATGCCGGACCGCTATTTCCAGGAGGACGCCGGTGAAACCGCAAGCGGCGCGCCGCTGGTATCGCTGTTCGCGCTGGACTCCAACCCGATCGCCGGCGGCTTCGCCGACGCGGACCTGGATTACGCCTACCACACCTACGGCATCAACCAGCTGAACTGGGCGGTGAGCGCCATCGGCGGCTCCCAGGCGGAGTTCAAGATCGGCCTGGCGCACCATCCCTATCTGTCCAACGGCACCCACGGCAACGCCGGCAACTATGACGGCGTGCCCAGCGAGATCCTGCCGGTGCTGGCGGGCGACCGCTGGCGGGCGTTCATGGAAGAAGCGGTGTGCGACAAGACCGATTTCTTCTTCGCCGGCCACGACCACGATCTGCAGGTGCTCGACGCGGTGCCCGAGTGCGGCCGCACCGAGTTCGTGGTCAGCGGCGCCGCCAGCAAAACGCGCAGCCTGGACGACCCGGAGCGCAACCAGGCGCCGTTCCAGATCGGCGATGTGTACGGTTTCTTCTGGATGGAAGCGGTGGAAGCGGACAGCCAGGCCGGCACGCCGGCGCGGCTGTGCCTGGAAGCCTATGTGGTGGAGCCCGGCGTCGAGGGGCTGGGCGTGCTGGACGCGGGCCAGGCCACCCCGGCCTATCAGCGCTGCTACGACAAGCAGCCCGCCGCCGGCATCCCGGCCAGCAACGATTTCTCCAGCGATATCTTCACCAGCGGCGAGGCCTTCCCGCTGCCGCTGCCGGACGGCTTCGATGCGGACTTCAGCGGCCCCCTGCAGGCGTTCCGCGATCAGCTGATTTCCGGGTTCAACCAAGCCATGGCGGGCCTGCCGGAGGGGCCGCAGCAGGAAGTGGCGGCGCAGATTCTGGCCGGGCTGGATACGCTGTTCAGCGCCCTGGACGGCGCCGCGGCGGCGATCTCCGGCGGCGACGACGCGGATATGAGCCAGGCGTTCCAGGGCGCGTTGGCGGCGTCCCAGCAGTTGGAAGCGATCGACACCAGTGTGTTGCCGGCGCCGTTTGACCAGCTCGGCGGTGCCTTCCAGGCGCTCAGTGAAGGGTTCGGCAACAGCGCCGACTTTGAGGGCGAGTCCTCCGGCACCCTGCAGGACGTGGCGTTCCTGGCCGGCCCGCTGGTGCAGCTGGCGCGCAACCTGGACAACATCGTCGACGGCGTCGACGAGCAGACCCCGGACGTGCCGGTGTTGTCCGGTCTCACCAAGGTGCTGTCCAGCGTGTCGCTGGGTCTGGCCAACACCCTGGAACAGTTGGTGCTGCTCGACACCAGCGCCACCGGCGAGCAACTGGTGGGCACCATTCAGCTGGTGCTGGAGCAGGTGGTCGAAGACGTACTGTGGCTGGAGAGCGTCGACCAGGCCACGCTGCCCGGCAACCTGGTGTCCACCGCGCTGGCGTTTCTCACCCGGGAAATCACCGAGCAGCTGGATCGGGGCTTGAGCCCGCTCAGCGGTTTGCTGGACCTGCTCTCGCCGGTCACCAACCTGCTCTCCGGACTGCTCGGCTTTCTCTAGCGGCCGGTCCGGCTAGTCCCGCTGGCACAGCCAGTCGGCGATCATCGCCCAGCTCTCCTGCTGGGCGGTGGCGCCGCCGAGGATGCCCATGTGGCCGCCGGGGATGGTGACGTAGGTTTTGTCCCGGCTGCCCACCAGGGTGTCCATGGCGTGGCTGCAATCCCGGGTGACGATGGGGTCGCCGGCGCCGGTGATATTGAGGATGCTGGCCTGCACGCGGCTCAACTGGCCGACGGCGCCGGGCATCGGCAGCTGGCCCCGGGCCACCACGTTGTCCACCCACAGATAGTGAATGATGTCCTGAATCACGCCGCCGGGGTAGGCGACCATGTCGTTCAGGAAGGCGCCGTTGGTGGCGTGGGCGCTGACGAAATCCCGGTCGTGCAGGTTCTTCACCAGGTTCCAGTAGCCCTGCACGCTGGCCACCGGGTTGGTCAGCTTGAACGCCAGGCTGTTGGCCCACCCCGGTGACCGCAGCCAGGCCGGGTTGAGGTCATGGGCGCGCAACCCGGTACGCCGCCGCAGCCACTTCAGATTGCGGCTCAGGCGCCGGTACTGTTTGCCCAGGGCGCCGTTGCGGTGATAGTCCGTGGGCGTGCCCACCAGCACCAGATTGGCGAGGTCCGGGTCCTGTCCGAGCCCCGCGTAGCAGAGGCTGAACAGGCCACCGAAGCTCCAGCCGTGCAGGCTCAGGCGGCGCTCACCGCTGTGCTCGCGCACCCGTTCCAGCAGCGCCGGCAGTTTTTCCGCGAAGTAGGTGGCCAGGCTGTGATGGTTCTCCGCCCGCCCGGGGCGCCCCCAGTCCACCAGATAGAGCTCGAAGCCCCGCGCGCGCAGATAGCGCACCAGGCTGCGCCGTGGGAACAGATCGTAGATCAGCATGTTCACCGCCAGGGGCGGCACCAGCACCAGCGGCGTACGCTGGGTGCGGGTACTGACCGGCACCACCTCGCCGTTATCCAGTTCGATCTCGGTGTCCCGCAGCGGCGGGTAATAGCGCAGCTGGACCAGGCCGTCGTCGCGGATCACCTGAAAAGGCGTGGCGTCGGCCTGCACCAGGGCGTCGCTGCGGAACAGGCGCTGGCCGGCGTTGCCGAGCCAGCGGCGGGCGGATTTCAGAGACGGCACCGAGGGCGCCGACAACATGGCCATGATTCAATCCTGCGAGCCGTTTTCGGGGCCGCGAAGTGTAGCGGGGAGGATCGAAACTGGCCGTCGCCGAAGCGACATGGGCGCCTGGCGCCGGGGTAAAACTAGAAGATGCCGGAATCCAGGCCGGCGGCCATGTACATGCCCAGCTCTTCCACCTGGTCGGCGAAGGCGTCCTGCCACTCGCCCTTGCACACCAGCGGGTCCTGCACCCAGTTCCAGCGCAGGCCGGTGACGATCGATTCCACCGCCCGGCGGGTACCGGTGCCGTCCAGGCCGGCGCGGATATAAAGCGCGCAGGGCAGCCCCTGCTTGTCGTCGATCACCGCGTAGTAGGTGCGGTCAAAGAAGTCCTTCAGCGCGCCGCTCATATAGCCCAGGTTCTCGGTGGTACCGAGCAGAATGGCGTCGCAGGCCAGCACATCCTCCGGACCCGCCTCCAAGGGCGGCTTCCAGGTCACCGACACCTGCTCGATGTCCGGGTGGCCGGCCCCCTTCAGGGCGGCGTCCACCAGCCGGCGGGTGTTCGGCGACGGCGCGTGCGCGACGATCAGTAGCTGTTTCATGGTGTCAGGGTAACAGGATGCGCGTCGCGACTTAATCGATGTAATCCAGGGGCAGGGCGGAAGTGTCGATCACCCGGCGCATGACGAAGCTGGAATGGACGCCGCTGACGCCCTCAATGCGGGTGATCTTGTTAAGCAGGAACTGCTGGTAGTGGTCGATATCCGGCACCACCACCTTGAGCAGGTAGTCCGCCTCCTGGCCGGTGACCAGATAGCACTGCTGCACTTCCGGGTACTCGCCCACGGTGGCTTCGAAATTGGCGAAGCGCTCCGGGGTGTGGCGGTCCATGCTGATCTGGATCATCACGGTGAGGTCGAGCCCCAGCTTGCGCGGGTCGAGCACGGTTTCCCGGCGCAGGATCACGCCCGCCTGTTCCAGCTTCTGCACACGCCGCGAACAGGGTGAGGGGGACAGGCCGACCTGTTCCGCCAGTTGCTGGTTGGTGAGGCCGCCGTCCTGCTGCAAGGCGCGCAGGATACGCACGTCGGTACGGTCGAGATTTGCCGGTTTTTCCTTGGCCACGCAATAAATCCTCGCATTTTTCTGGTTTCTGGCTCTTTCATTGCTAAAAGTGGCGAATATTCCGGGAAAAAGCAAGCACATTGCCGGGCCAGGCGCCTAGACTGTGTTCTGTCGCTGCGGGAAGGCCATAAGCCGGACCGCAGTCGGTCACGGGCCTCCGCCTTACCGGGCGGGGGTCGGTACCGAACCCAACGCCACGGCTTGATCAGCCGCGCGGCCAACACACCGGCGATCCCGGACCCGGCCCAGGCATACCGAATTCAAGGAGTCCGTCATGAGTTTTGATCATCGCAAATACGCGCCATTCCCCGTCGTCGATAAGCCGGACCGCCGCTGGCCGTCCCGCCGCATCGAGAAGGCCCCCCTATGGGCGGCGGTGGACCTGCGCGACGGCAACCAGGCGTTGATCAAGCCGATGAACGTGGCCCAGAAGAAGCGCTTTTTCCAGTTGCTGGTGGAGCTCGGCTATAAGGAAATCGAGGTGGGTTTCCCGTCCGCCAGTCAGATCGACTACGATTTCTGCCGGGCCTTGATCGAGGACGACCTGGTGCCCGACGACGTCAGCATCCAGGTGCTGACCCAGGCCCGCCAGGAGCTGATCGAGCGCACCTTCGAATCGCTGCAGGGCGCCAAGAAGGCGATCGTCCACATTTACAACGCCACCTCGCCGACGTTCCGTCAGCAGGTGTTCAATGTGGACAAAGAGGGCTGCAAGAAGATCGCCGCCCAGGCCGCCCAGTGGGTGCGGGATTGCGCCGCCGCCCAGCCGGACACCGACTGGAGCTTCCAGTATTCACCGGAGACCTTCAGTGCCACCGAGACCGATTTCGCCATTGAGGTGATCGACGCGGTCAACGACGTGTGGCGCCCGGACCAGGGCCAGCGGGTGATCATCAACCTGCCGGCTACCGTGGAAGTGAGCACGCCCAATGTGTTCGCCGACCAGGTGGAAACGGTCAACGATAACATCCGTTACCGCGAGCACGTGCTGATCAGCGTCCACACCCACGACGACCGTGGCTGCGGCGTGGCGGCGGCGGAGCTGGCGGTGATGGCCGGCGCCGACCGGGTGGAAGGCACCCTGCTGGGCAACGGTGAGCGCACCGGCAACATGGACCTGGTGACCGCGGGCATGAACCTCTATGCCCAGGGCATCGACCCGGAGATCGATTTCTCGCGCATGAAGGAGATCATCGCGCTGGTGGAGGAGATCACCGAGATCCAGACCCATCCGCGTCACCCGTACGCCGGCGATCTGGTGTTCACCGCCTTCTCCGGCAGCCACCAGGATGCGATCCGCAAGTGTCTGGCGCAGTACAAGCCGGGCGACACCTGGCGCGTGGCGTACCTGCCCATCGATCCCCACGATCTGGGCCGCCGCTACGAGGAAGTGGTGCGCATCAACTCCCAGTCCGGCAAGGGCGGCGTGGCCCATGTGCTGGAGCGGGACTTCGGCCTGACGCTGCCGCGCTGGTTGCAGCAGGAGCTGGCGCTGGTGGTGCAGCAGGACGCCGAGGAAGACGGCGGCGAGATCACCGGCGAGCGCATTCACCGTCGCTTTAACGGCGACTACCTGAACGTGCCGGCGGGTTGGACGCTGCGCTCCTACGATCTGCACCGCACCGACGCCGGCGTCAAAGCCAGCATCAGCGTCGGCGAAAAAGGCGACACCGTGGATCTCAACGGTCAGGGTGAAGGGGCGGTGGGCGCCCTGGTGGACGCGCTCAACCGTCGCCACGGCTGGCAGATCCGCGTGGAGGCTTTCGATGAGTCGTCCCTGGGCGATGACACCGAAGCCAACGCCATGGCCTGTGTGCGGGTGCGTGTCGGTGAGCGGGTGCAGAGTGCGGTGGCGCTGGCCGCCGACACCACCGCCGCGGCGTTGCAGGCGATCCTGTGCGCCGCCGGTCGGGTGGCGGAAACCGCCGACGTGGAGGCGCCGGCCCGGGCCCAGGCCTGAGCCGGCGCCGGTTCAGATCTCCAGAAACGTCTCCAGAACCCGGCCTAGGCGTCGCTGCGCGGCGCTGAAGCGGGCCGGGTCCGCGAGCATCTCCGCTTCGCTCTGAATCCAGGGCCCGTCCTTGAGTTCGTCGGCGCATTCGCGGCATAGCGCGCGCGCCTCGTGCTCACCCAGCTCCAGATGAAACTGCAGCGCCAGCACCCGGTCGCCGAACCGGAATGCCTGGTTTTCGCAGCCCCAGCTGCGCGCCAGATGCACGGCGCCGTCGGGAATCGCGAAAGTATCGCCGTGCCAATGCAGTACCGGCGCGCCGTCATCGAACAGGGCGCCGATCGGATCGCGCCGGCCGGCGTCGGTGCTCTGCACCGGAAACCAGCCGATCTCCGGCTCCGGGTTGGCGGTCACCGGCGCGCCCAGCACGCGGGCGATCAGTTGCGCGCCGAGACACACCCCCAGCACTTTTTTGTCCGCCGCGATGCACTGTTCGATAAAACGCTTTTCCGCCGCCATCCACGGGTAGCGGGCTTCGTCGTCGGCGCCCATGGGGCCGCCCATTACGATCAGGGTATCCAGCTGCTCCGGTTCGGGCAGCGGTTCGCCCTGGTAAAAGCGGGTGGCGGACAGTCGCGCGCCGCGCTGTTCCAGCCAGGTTTCCATGGTGCCGAGCTTTTCGAACGGTACATGGGACAAGTAGTGAACGCGCATCAGAACAGATACTCCGCTTGCAGAATCGCCAGCGCCTGCTCGCCCTCGCCGTACAGCATCAGGCGCTGCCCCTGGATCTCGAACCGCCGGGTGCGCTCCAGGGCGTCGGTGAAGGCCTGGGCCTGATCCGGGCCGCTGCAGGCGCGCTTGGTGGTGGCCAAGGCTTCCAGAGTAAGGCGGCCGTCGTCGTTTTGGTAGCCGCCGGAAAGGCTGTTGCAGCCGGTGCTGCCCTTCACCCGCTGCCCCTCGCTGTGAAACACCAGGTGCGCCTGGGTGTTCTGGTCCCGGGGCGGCGGGGTCTGCTCGTCGCCCACCTGGATCAGTTTCCAGTAGGTGTCGGCGAACGGCGGCTCGGCGGTGGCGGCGTGCAGCGACAGGCTGGTCGGGCCGTCCGAGGCGCCGTTGAGTACCCGGTGGGGCGCCGTGGTGGTGAACTGCACGGCGCCGTCCAGGATCACGCGGGCGTCCACCACATAGCGGTGCGTGTCGTCGATCATGTCGCCGTTGTAGTAGAGCCGGAACGGCATCTTGCCGTCTTCGACCACCAGGCGTGTCAGCCGTTGAACCACCGGGGTGGCGTCCGCCGCGCCCTGGTCCCGGAGGGTCAGCACCAGCACGCTGGTGTCCGGTACCTCGGCGTCGTCGGGCAGCACCACCTGGCCTTCCAGGGTGCCCACGCCGGAAGCGTCGCGGCGGTAGTCACCGGCGAAGGGGCCGTCGCCGGCCAGCGTCAGGGACGGGTTCTCCAGGGTGATGGTGAGCGGGTCCTGGTTCAGGGGGTCGTCGTCGCGGGTGTTCAGGTAGCTGAGCAAAAGGGTGTCGTCGTCCTGTTTTTCCCAGCGCACGCCGCGGTGGCCGTGGTCGCCGACCAGATAGAGCTGGCCGTCGTTCTCCAGCACCAGCGCGTGCAGCGGGTTCTCGCCCTCGGGCCGCCAGATGCCGGCCAGGCCGTCGCGGGCCTCGGTGGCGTCCTCGGGCGACGGGGCCGAAACGGGCTCCACGGGTGACGGCGTGTCCGTGTTGTCACAGGCCGCGAGGGCGAACAACAACGGCAAGGCGAACCAAACAGGTCTCATAGGGCGGTCTCCGGACTACGGGAAAGCGGACGGTCGGATTGTAGTTGCGGCCGCGGGGCGGCGGATGGGGTTCAGAGTCCCCCGGCGGCGGATAAGTTCGCCGCGCCGCGGTCAGGGTGGTGGAATCCTGACCAGCGGCAGCTGCTTCTGAATCCACAGTGTGCGCTGTTCGACGTACACGGTGGTGCCGCGCACATCGTAATAGCTGGGGCGGGGCAGCAGTACCGCCAATTGCGCCGCCTGGGCCGGGCTCAGGGTTTGCGCGTCGACGTCGAAATAGTGCCGGGCGGCGGCCTGGGCGCCGAACAGACGGTTGCCCCACTGGGCGGTGTTCAGATACAGCTCCAGGATGCGCTTCTTGGACAGGGTCGCTTCCAGCATCAGCGCGATCAAGGCCTCCTGAATCTTGCGGGCGTAGGACTTTTCACTGCTCAGGAACAGGTTCTTGGCCAGCTGCTGGGTCACCGTGGAGCCACCGGCCACCGGGCGGCCCGCTTCCTCGTTGCGCTCGATGGCATGGCGGATGCCGCGCCAGTCGAAGCCGATGTGCTCCATGAAGCGGGCGTCCTCGGAAATCAGCACCGCGCGCTTGAGGTCGTCGGCGATCTGCTCGTAGTCCCGCCACTCGTAGCGCACCGCGCCGTGCTCCCGGGCGCGCTCCATGAACGCGGTGTCGTCCGGGTTGTGGTCGCGCAGTTCCAGCACCGGGATCAGATAGCGCAACTGAGAGGCCACACCGACGGCGATCACCAGCGTCAGCGCGATGAGAAAGAATCGTTTCATACGGGAATCGGCATCCTGCTCCGCAAGAGGCTTATCTTCGCCAAAACGGCGGGCGTTGTCAGGTACTCAGTCCCCGCTTCGGTGATTTTCCCCCGCTGCCTGGCCGCCGGTGGCGCTCAGCGCGGCGACCGCCTCCCGATTGTTGACGAACAGATTGTCCTCGCCCAGCTCCGCCATCAGGCCGGTGTGGTCGAGCACGTCGCGAACCTGTTTCTTGACGCCGGAGAGCGTCAGCCGCACGCCGCGCAGGCCCAGGTCACGGCGCAGGGTGGCCAGGGTGTCGGCGCCGGTGGCGTCCATGGCGTTCATCGCCGAGGCGCAGATCAGCACCACCCGGATCTCCGGTTCGGCGCGCAGCCGCTCGCGGATAAAGCGGTCCAGCAGCGGCGCGGTGATGTAGGTCAGCGAAGCGTCCATGCGCAGCGCCAGCACCCCCGGCGCCACCGGCGGCAGGCCGTGCAGGGCACGGTCGCGCAGGGTGCCGGCGGCGTGCAGGCCCAGCTCGATCAGGCGCGGGTGCGAGCGCCGGTACAGGAAGAACAGAATCGACAGCAGGAAACCGGTGAGGACGCCCCAGTGCAGGTAGGGCACCGAGGCCAGCGTGACCAGGAAGGTGGCGATGCCCACCAGGCCGTCGTCCACCGAGGCCCGCCACAAGCGGACAAAGGCCATCGGGTCGAGCAGCCCGAAAACCGGCACAATAATGATCGCCGCCAGGATCGCCCGGGGCAGGTGTTGCAGGTAGCCGGTGAAAAACAGCAGGCACAGCAGGGTGCAGAGGGCCGCGAACAGCGCCGACCAGCCGCTGGTGGCGCCCACGTAACGATTCAGCGCGGTACGGGAAAACGAGCCGCTTACCGGAAAGGCGCCGCTCAGGCCGCTGGCCACCTTGGCCAGCCCCTGGCCGACCAGTTCCTGATTCTGATTCCACAGCCGCCCGTCCGGTGAAGGCAGCGATCGTGCGCTGGACATCGCCTCCGTGAAGCTGATCAGCGCGATGATCACCGCCGCCGGCAACAGCGAGCGATGCTGCTCCATGGTCAGGGCGTCGGGCCACTGCAGAACCGGCAGGCCCGCGGGGACGGTCCCCACCACGTCGCCGCCCAGCGCCTGAAAGCCCAGCCAGGCGCTGAGCGCGATGCCCAGCACGCACACCAGAAGAACGCCGGGAAAGCGCGGCAGGGTGCGCTTCTGCAGCCATAACAGCAGTAAGGCGCCGGGCCCGAACACCAGGGTCCATAACCAGGCGGCGTCGGGGTGCAGGCCGTGGTCGGCCAGTTGTCTGAGCGCCGGGAGCAGTCCCTCACCGGAGAGGCCCAGCAGGGCGGGCAGCTGCGACACCAGAATGATCAGCGCGGCGGCGTTCAGAAAGCCGGTGATCACCGCGTTGGAGACGAAGTTGGCGATTACGCCAAGACGCAGCGCACCGAGCAGGAACTGGATAACGCCGGCATAGAGGGCGAGCCAGATCGCCAGTGTCACCCAGTGCGGGCTCTCCGGCTCCGCCATCGGCGCCAGGGCCGCGTAGGTGAGCAGGCTGGTCAGCGCCACCGGGCCCACCGCCAGCAGTGAAGACGACCCCCAGAGAATGCCGATGATCCCGGGGAGCAGGGCGGCATAGAGACCGGTGATCGGCGGCATCCCGGCGAGGGTGGCGTAGGCGATAGCCTGCGGAATCAGCACCAGACCCACGGTGATACCCGCGACCGCGTCCTTGCGCAGCGCCGGCCCGGTGGGACGGGGCCATTGTAGGAAGGGCAGCACAGCTTGGATCCAGGACGTCATTAAGAGCTCCGAGGGCCGCTCGCCGGGGCGCCTGGACGCGGTGAGCGTCGGCGCGGCAGGAAAATTTAATGGTACTAAATTATTTTTGCCGCTTGAAGCGCGAGCAGGGTCCGGAAACAAAAAACCCGGGCTGGGCCCGGGTTTTTCGGTGTTGGTGGAGGCGGGGGGGATCGAACCCCCGTCCGCCAGCAATCCGCCTGTAGATCTACATGTTTAGTCGTGTCTATTGATTTAAGTGGCTGCGGCCCGACAGACAGGGCGCAGTCACCGAGTCCCTAAAGGTTTTAACAGCGCCATCCGGGACGGACTTTGCTGCGAGCCTGTGTAGCGATGCTCGCCTCACTTCCCCACAGGCTGGGTCGTTTGGCGATAAGCAGGGTTTAAGCTGCTAGTGCGTAAGTATCGTCGTTTGCGATTACTTTAATATGCCACAAGGTATTTACGAGCATTGCGACGCTACTCGACATGCACCACAGGTTTCTTTACCGGCGTCGAATCCATGTCGCCCCCTGTTGCGGTCATTGTAGGAGATGGGGACGCGGAAGTCGAAGACAAGAGGGTGGTGTTTTTCGCTATAACAGTGCTTTACAAATATTGTCCGACAATCAAACCGGCTGATATGGGTTTGTCACATTGAGGGTGCATCATCGGGGCTGTGTCGCAGTGGATGCGACCGCAATGAGCCATTCATTGAGGAGTGGAAACGATGAAGACGATCAACCATCTTTGGGCGCCGGTGGCGGCGCACCCGCTGCTGGCCCGGACCCTGCAACTGGTGCTGACTCTGGCCCTGTACGCCGGCGGTGCTTACGCGGTCGCCCTGGTGAGCGGTGACGCTCGCATTCCGCTGGTGCTGTACGCGGTGTACTTCCTGCCCGCGGTGCTGCGGTCCTGGTTGCAGTTCTACTGGCGCCTGCGTGATGACGTGAAGTCGCTGGGCGGACACCGCGGCAAGACCAACAAGGCGCTCTAAGGCGCCTTGAACGGACACTTCCGCCGGCTCAGCGCTGGCGGAGGATGCGCTGTTTCTGCCGCTTCCAGTCGCGCTCGCGTTCGGTGGCGCGCTTGTCGAACTTCTGTTTGCCCTTGGCCAGGGCGATGTCCAGTTTCACCAGGCCGCGCTTCCAGTGCAGGTTCACCGGCACGCAGGTGAAGCCGTCCTTCTGCACACCACTGAACAGCCGCGCCAGCTCCTTGCGGTGCAGCAGCAGCTTGCGGGTGCGCTGGGGGTCGGGCACGGAGTGGGTGCTGGCGGTGGGCAGGGGCTCTATCCGGGCGCCGAACAGAAACGCCTCGCCCTCCTTGAGCATCACGTAGGATTCGGTCAGGTTGCCTTTGCCCTCACGCAACGCCTTCACCTCCCAGCCTTGCAGCGACAGGCCGGCCTCGAAGAATTGTTCCAGGTGATAGTCGAAGCGCGCTTTGCGGTTTTGCGCAATGGCGTTCGGAGACGATTGTTTTTTCGGTTTGCCCATGGGACGGCGATTATAGAGAGTGGCCGCGGCCCTGGCGAGGGCCGTGGCACTTGTTTCTGCGCCGAAGCGGGTAAGCGGTTACGTACCCGCGCTTGAGCGGCCTGGCGAAAATCAAGACAATGGCCCGATTGCGTCGAGGGGTAAGTTGCCGATGAAGAAGGAATACAAGCCGGTCCACGGTATGTGGACCAGCCGGTGGGTCTTTATTCTCGCCGCCACGGGCTCCGCCGTGGGATTGGGTAATATCTGGCGGTTTCCCTACATCACCGGGGAGTACGGCGGTGGCGCCTTCGTGGTGCTTTATCTGCTCTGCATCGCCCTGATGGGGATTCCGATCATGGTGGCGGAAGTGATGCTCGGCCGCCGTGGCGGCCTGAGCCCGATCCACACCATGTCGAAGCTGGCGGAGCAGAGCAAGGTGACGCGCCGCTGGGCGGGCATCGGTTACCTGGGCGCGTTGTCGGGCTTTTTGATCCTGTCTTTCTATTCCGCGGTGGCCAGCTGGGCGCTGATCTATGTCTGGGAAGCGGCTCAAGGCGTGTTCCAGGGCATCACGGCGGTGCAGTCCAAGGCGCACTACGAGGACATGCTGGCCAATCCCTGGCTGCTGCTGGGCTCACACACCCTGTTCATGGTGATCACCATGGGCGTGGTGGCGCTGGGCGTGAAGCAGGGCCTGGAGCGCGCCGTGCGCGTGCTGATGCCGGTGCTGTTCGCGCTGCTGGTGGTGCTGATCGGCTATGCCTCCACCACGCCGGGTTTCGCCGAGGGCGTGGGTTTCCTGTTCGCGTTCGATTTCTCCAAGCTGTCCGGCGAGGCGGTGATCGTGGCGCTGGGCCAGGCGTTTTTCACCTTGAGCCTGGGGATGGGCGCGATCATGGCCTACGGCGCTTACATGCCCCGCGAGATCAAGGACAAGAGCGGCCGCTCTCGGCCGGTGTCCATTGTCTCCTCGGTGGTCACCATCGCCGTGCTGGACACTCTGGTGGCGCTGGGCGCCGGTCTGGCCATGTTCCCGCTGCTGTTCACCGGCGGTTTGGAAGTCGGCCAGGGGCCGGGCATGATGTTCGTGACCCTGCCGCTGGCGTTCGGGCAGATGCCCGGCGGGCTGCTGTTCGGCACCCTGTTCTTCGTGCTGGTGGTGTGCGCGGCCTGGAGCTCCTCGATTTCCCTGGGCGAGCCGATGGCCGCCTGGCTGGTGGAGCGGGGTATGGGGCGCGGCACGGCGGCGCTGGCGGTGGGTCTGGCGGCCTGGCTGCTGGGCGTCGGTTCGGTGCTCTCCTTCAACGTCTGGAAGGAGCATGAATTCCTGGTCGGCACCTTCTTCGACAATATCGAGTTCCTGTCCACCAGCGTCATGCTGCCGCTGGGCGGGCTGTTGATCGCCATTTTCGCCGGCTGGGTGATGAAGGAAACCCACGCCCGCAAGGAGCTGGCGATGAAGAGCTTCCCGCTCTATCTGATCTGGCGGGCGCTGGTGCGGGTGGTATCGCCGACGGCGGTGATCGCCCTGTTCATCTACTCCCTCTGGTCGGTGCTGGCGGCGGACGACGGCAGCGACGAGGCCGGCGCCGACGGCGACCCGGTGGAACAAACCGCGCCCGCTGACCAGGAGGCACGCTGATGGCCCCGAATCGGCTGCATGTGGAGGTGGTCTACGCGCTGCCCGAGAAGCAGCGGCTGATCGCGCTGGACGTGCCCGCCGGGACCACCATGCTGGAGGCGGCCCGTGAGTCGGGTATCGCCGAGCATTTCGAGGGGCTGGATCTGGAGCGGGCCGCCATGGGCGTATTCGGCAAGGCGGAGCCGGCGCCGGCGCAGCGGGTGCTGATGGAGGGTGAGCGTGTGGAAATCTACCGGCCGCTGAAGATCGATCCCAAGGCGGCGCGCAAGGCCCGCGCGCAGCGGGCCGGCAAGGACTAGCTGCGCGGGATCGGTACCGAGGTGGCGTCCGGGGTGGTCTGGGTGCCCGGGTCCGGGGCCGGATCGTTGAGCGGCTCGGGGTCGATCACGTTGTCTTCCTTGCGGTCGCGGGCGCGCTGCTCCAGCTCCCGGTCGCGCCGGCCGGAGGTGCGCTCACGCACGTTTTCCACCGGCTCGCCGTCGTAGTGGCTGTACTGGCCCCCTTCGAAGAACACCACGATCTGCTGTTCCACGGTTTCCGCGTTACCGGTCTGGTAATGCAGCAAATAGAACCAGGTGTCCGGCGTGAACGGGTCGGTCAGCGTTGGCGGACCGAGCACGAAACGCACCTGTTCCGGCGTCATTCCCGGCTCCAGGTCGGCAAGCATCTCCCCGGTAACCACGTTACCCTGAGGAATATCAATACGATATACCCCCGGGAAGCGCAGGGAACTGCAACCGGCCAGCAGGACGGTCAATAACAGCGATAGTGCAATGAACCTTGGCATGGTGTTTCGACTTGGCATAATGTTCGGGCGATAATACAGACTTGGCAACAGGGGACAAGGTTCCCGAGAGAACCGGACATCCTTCATGGCGGCATACGGAGCAAAGACATTGGATAATCAGGATCTTAGAAAAGCGGGTCTGAAGGTGACCCTGCCGCGGATGAAAATTCTGCAGCAGCTGGAATCCTCCGAAGAACGCCATCTCAGCGCCGAGGACATCTACAAGGCTTTAATGGATACCGGCGAGGACGTGGGCCTGGCCACGGTTTACCGGGTGCTGACCCAGTTCGAGCAGGCCGGCATCGTGCTGCGCCACAATTTCGAGGGCGGCTCCGCCGTGTTCGAGCTGGCCGATGAAGAGCACCACGACCATATGGTGTGCATGGAGACCGGCGAAGTGGTGGAGTTCATGGACGAAGAGATCGAGAACCGCCAGCACATGATCGCCGAGAAGCACGGCTACGAAATCGTCGATCACTCCCTGGTTCTCTACGTCAAACCGAAGGGCAAAAAGCGCTGACAGAGGCGCCGGGCCCCCTCTCTAGGCCACCCGCTGACCCTTGTCCAGCATCTCGCGGGCATGGGTGAGGGTGGACTCCGTAATCTCAACGCCGCCCAGCATGCGGGCCACTTCCTCCACCCTGGCCCCGGTATCCAGGTTCTGGATGCGGGTATGGGTGGTGTCCTTGCCCTGAATCTTGTGCACCTGCCAGTGCCGGTGCCCCTGGGCGGCGACCTGCGGCTGGTGAGTGATGCACAGCACCTGGGCGTGCTCGCCCAGTTCGCGCAGCAGGCGGCCGACGATCTCCGCCACGCCACCGCCGACCCCCACGTCCACCTCGTCGAAGACCAGGCTGGGCACGGTCAGGTTGCGCGCGCAGATCACCTGAATCGCCAGGCTCACCCGGGACAGCTCGCCGCCGGAGGCCACCTTGGCCAGGGCCCGCAGCGGCTGCCCCGGGTTGGCGGAAAAGCGAAATTCCACCTCTTCCAGGCCGTCCGGCCCGGGTTTGCTTTCTTCCAGCACGGTTTCCAGGCGCGCCGCCTTCATGCCCAGCGCCTTGAGCTGCTTCTGGATTTGCTGGGTCAGGCGCGTGCCGGCCTCCCGGCGGCGCCGGCCCAGGGCGCGGGCGCTTTCCATATAGGCTTCGCGGGCCGCCTGCTCGGCGCTGGCGAGTGCTTCCAGGTGCTCGTCGAAATGCTCCAGGGTGTTCGCTTCCTCGGCCAACTTGCGGTGGTGCTCAATCAGTTCCTCGGGGCGCAGGCGGTGTTTGCGCGCCAGCGTGTAGGTCTGGTCCAGCCGCGCCTCCACCTGGCTGAGGCGCTGCGGGTCCAGATCCAGCTTTTCCAGATAATGGCGCAGGTCGTCGGCGGCGGCCTCCACCTGCAGGCGGGCGGATTCCACCGTGTCTAAAACCGTGGCCAGGGCGTCGTCGCTGCGGCGCGCCTCCTCCACCCAGTGGCTGACCTGGCCGAGCTGGTCGTTGCAGGTGCCTTCGTCGCCGTCGTAGAGCGCCGTGACCGCCTGCTGGCAGAGCCGTATCAGCGCTTCCGCGTTGCCCAGGCGCTGCTGCTCCTGTTCCAGTTCCGGCAGCTCCCCTTCGCTGAGCGCCAGGGCGTCCAGCTCCTCGAGCTGAAAACGCAGCAGTTCCTGCCGCTCGGTTTGCTCGCGGGCGCCGGCCAGTGCCTGGTCGTGGGCGCGGCGGGCTTTCTGCCAGGCGCGCCAGTGGTCGCGCACCTGCTCCGCCTGGGCGCCGGCCTCGGCGAAGTTGTCCAGTAACTGGCGGTGGGTTTCCTTGCGCAGCAGGGCCTGGTGCTCATGCTGGCTGTGGATGCTGATCAGCATCTCGCCGAGCTCACGGACCTCGGTGAGCGGCGTGGGCGTGCCGTTGATGTAGGCTCTGGAGCGCCCGTCCGCCCGCACCGTGCGGCGCAGCAGGCATTCGTTGCCGTTGTCCAGTTCCCGCTCGCCCAGCCAGGCCCGGGCCGCCGGGTTGTCGGCCACATCGAAGGTGGTGAGCACTTCCGCGCGGTCGCAGCCGGGGCGCACCACGGCGCTGTCGGCCCGTTCACCCAGGGTCAACGACAGAGCGTCGATGATCACCGACTTGCCGGCGCCGGTCTCGCCGCTGATCACGGTAAGGCCGGGCTCGGGCTCCAGCTCGAGCTGGTCGACGGTGGCGAAGTGGCGAACACTGAGGTGCGTGAACATGGACTGTCCTTTTGGCCAGTAGTGAGTCGATATTAGGCGATTCCGGCGGCCAGTGTAAGCCCCGTTTCTGGACGACGGTGCGTCGGTGTGCGGAGAATGGCCCTTCCGTGGTTATACTGAGGCTTCATCACGGGTAATAGAAGTATGGCCAAGTTGGAATTGAACGAACGCAAACAACGGTTGCTGATGGCGCTGGTGGAGCGCCACATCCGCCACGGCCAGCCGGTGGGCTCCAAGACCCTGGCCACCGGCAGCGGCCTGGCGGTCAGCCCGGCCACCATCCGTAACCTGATGGCGGAACTGGAAGACATGGGGTTGCTGGCCAGCCCCCATACCTCCGCCGGTCGGGTGCCCACCGAACGCGGCTACCGGCTTTACGTGGACACCCTGTTGGCGTCCAGCACCATGGAGCGCCCGGATAACGCCCGCCTGCGCGACGAGCTGCGTCAGATGCTGGCACCGGACCAGTCGCCCGAGGCGCTGGTCTCCCAGGCCTCGCGCAGCCTGGCGGAACTGACCCGCATGGCGGGCCTGGTGGCGGTGCCGCGCCGCGACGTGACCACCCTGCGGCAGGTGGAGTTTCTGCCCCTTTCCGGCCAGCGGGTGCTGGTGGTGCTGGTGGTCAACCGCTCCGAGGTGCAGAACCGCATTATCCAGACCAGCCGGGACTACACCGAGGTGGAGCTGCGCCAGGCCGCCAACTACATCAACAAGACCTACGCCGGCTGCGACCTGGACAATATCTGCGAGGGGCTGCTGAGCACCATGGACGCGGACCGCGCGCAGATGGACGTGCTCATGCAGGCGACCATGGACATCGCCGGCAAGGCGCTGCGCCAGGACCGCAAGGACTCCGATTACGTGGTGTCCGGGGAATCCAATCTGCTGGAAGGCGGCCAGATGGACAGCATCGAGAAGGTCCGCGATCTGTTCGACGCCTTCAACCGCAAGCGCGACATCCTGCATTTGCTGGAACGCAGCATGAAAGCGGACGGCGTGCAGATCTTCATCGGCCGCGAGTCCGGCTACCAGCCGTTCGAGGAGTACTCCCTGGTCTCCGCCCCCTACAAGGTCGACAACGGCCCGGTGGGCGTCCTGGCGGTGGTCGGCCCCACTCGCATGGACTACGAGAAGGTGATCCCCACCGTGGACATCACCGCCCGCATCCTCTCCGCCGCGCTTACCCAACTCTAAGAGCAATGGATAATGGAGAATTGATAATGCGCGGGCGAATCCTCCCGCCGTAGACGGCTGGAAGCGTTCTTTCATTACCCATTCTCCATTATCCATTCCCCATTGCTCCTCTGCTTCCCCTTGAATCCGGCGCTGCAGTTCCCATATCTTTGCCCGCTTTCCCAGAATTCGGGACGTTTGGAGTGGATATGAGCGAACAGGACAAGCAACAACAGAACGAACAACAGGCTGAGGCCCGGGGCGAGCAGGTTGCCCGCGAGGAGCACCAGGACGCGCCCGAGGCGGAGCCCGTGGCCGGGGACGTGGAGTCCGCGGCGGAGCAGGCTTCGGAGCCGGAACAGCCGTCCGTGGAGGAAGAGCTGGTGCAAACGCAGGAACGGCTCGCCAAGGTGGAGAAGGCGCTGGCCGAGGCCGATATCCGGGCCCAGGCCGAGATGCAGAACGTGCGCCGCCGCGCCGAGCGGGACGTGGAAAGCGCCCACAAGTTCGCGCTGGAAAAGTTCGCCGGTGACATCCTCACCGTGTCGGACAGCCTGGAACGGGGTCTGGCGACCCTGGACCCGCGGGACGAAGCGCTGAAGCCGGCCCGTGAAGGGCTGGAGCTCACCCTGAAGGTGCTGCTCGATGTGTTCGCCAAGTACAACCTGGAACAGATCGACCCGCAGGGCGAGCCGTTCAATCCGGAGCACCACGAAGCCATGACCATGATTCCGGCCCCCGATGTGGAGCCCAACTCCGTGGTCGAGGTGTTGGAAAAAGGCTACCAACTCAACGGCCGTCTGATCCGTCCGGCCCGGGTGGTGGTCAGCAAGGCCTGAGAGCGCCTGCCAAGGGCTCTTGAAAAGAACACGCCAGCCGCCATATAGCTGGCAAGTCAAACAGTTTCAGCCGTCCGGGCGGTCATTCGAGGCCCGGACCGTGTGAAGGAGAAGGAATCGTTATGGGTAAGATTATCGGTATTGACCTGGGTACCACCAACAGCTGTGTCGCTGTTATGGAAGGGGACAAAACCAAGGTTATCGAGAACGCCGAGGGCGCGCGCACGACGCCGTCCATCATCGCCTACACCGAGGACAACGAAGTCCTCGTCGGCCAGGCGGCCAAGCGTCAGGCGGTCACCAACCCGACCAACACCCTGTACGCGGTGAAGCGTCTGATCGGCCGTCGTTTCGAGGACGAAGTGGTCCAGAAGGACATCAAGATGGTGCCCTACACGATCACCAAGGCCGACAACGGCGACGCCTGGGTGGAAGTGAAAGGCGAGAAGATGGCGCCGCCGCAGATCTCCGCGCAGGTCCTCAAGAAAATGAAGAAGACCGCGGAAGACTATCTCGGTGAAGAAGTCACCGAGGCGGTGATCACCGTGCCGGCCTACTTCAACGATTCCCAGCGCCAGGCCACCAAGGACGCCGGCCGCATCGCCGGTCTCGAGGTCAAGCGCATCATCAACGAGCCCACCGCCGCGGCCCTGGCCTATGGCCTGGACAAAAAAGGCGGTGATCGCACCATCGCGGTCTACGACCTGGGTGGCGGTACCTTCGATATCTCCATCATCGAAATCGCCGAAGTGGACGGTGAGCACCAGTTCGAAGTGCTGGCCACCAACGGCGACACCTTCCTGGGTGGCGAGGACTTCGACCTGGCGATCATTAATTACCTGGCCGACCAGTTCAAGAAGGACTCCGGCATCGACCTGGGCGGCGACGCCCTGGCCATGCAGCGTCTGAAGGAAGCGGCCGAGAAAGCCAAGATCGAGCTGTCCTCCGCCGAGCAGACCGAGGTCAACCTGCCGTACATCACCGCTGACCAGAGCGGTCCCAAGCACCTGGTGGTGAAGCTGACCCGGGCCAAGCTGGAGTCCCTGGTCGAGCAGCTGGTGACCCGCTCCCTGGAGCCGTGCAAGACCGCGATCAAGGATGCCGGTGTGAAAACCTCCGACATCACCGACGTGATCCTGGTGGGCGGTCAGACCCGCATGCCCATGGTGCAGAAGAAGGTGGCCGAATTCTTCGGTAAGGACGCCCGCAAGGACGTCAACCCGGACGAGGCCGTGGCCATCGGCGCCGCCATCCAGGGCGCGGTACTGGCCGGCGACGTCAAGGACGTGCTGCTGCTGGACGTGACCCCGCTGACCCTGGGTATCGAAACCATGGGTGGCGTGATGACGCCGCTGATCGAGAAGAACACCACCATCCCGACCAACGCGTCGCAGGTGTTCTCCACCGCCGACGACAACCAGACCGCGGTGACCGTGCACGTGCTGCAGGGCGAGCGTAAGCAGGCCAACCAGAACAAGTCTCTGGGCCAGTTCAACCTGGAAGACATTCCGCCGGCACCGCGCGGCGTGCCGCAGATCGAAGTGACCTTCGACATTGACGCCAACGGCATCCTGCACGTGGGCGCCAAGGACAAGGCCACCGGCAAGGAACAGACCATCCAGATCAAGGCGTCTTCCGGCCTGTCCGACGACGAAGTGGATCAGATGGTCAAGGACGCCGAGGCCCACGCCGACGAGGACAAGAAGTTCGAGGAGCTGGTGCAGGCGCGCAACCAGGGCGACCACCTGGTGCACGCCACCCGCAAGACCCTCGAGGAAGCCGGCGACAAGGCCTCCGAAGAGGAAAAAGAGGCCATCAACAAGGCCATCGGCGAGCTCGAGGAAGCGCTCAAAGGCAGTGACAAGGACGACATCGACGCCAAGACCAAGGCGCTCACCGAAGCGTCCGGCAACCTGGCTCAGAAGATGTACGCCGAAGCGCAGCAAGCCGAAGGCGGTGAGGCCGGCGCCGGCGAGCAGCAGAAGTCCGGCGATGATGTGGTCGACGCTGAGTTCGAGGAAGTGGACGACGATAAGAAGAAGTGAGGGCGTCGGACGCCAGGCGTCCGATGTCGGACCAGCAGCGCCGGGCCCCAGGGTCCGGCGTCTTAGCTTAAAGTCGACGTTGAATAAAGCGGACCCATTATGTCCAAACGAGATTATTACGAAGTGCTGGGGGCCTCCAAGGACGCCAGCCAGCAGGATCTGAAAAAAGCCTACCGCCGCCTGGCGATGAAATACCATCCGGACCGCAACCCGGATGACCAGGAAGCGGTGGCCAAGTTCAAGGAGGCCAAAGAGGCCTACGAAGTGCTCTCCGACGAGCAGAAGCGGGCCGCCTACGACCAGTTCGGCCACGCCGGCGTCAACGGCCAGGCCGGTGGCGGCGCCGGGGCCGGTGGCTTCGGCGGTGGCGGCTTCGGCGATATTTTCGGAGACATCTTCGGCGATATCTTCGGCGGCGGTGGGGGCCGTCGCGGTCCGGCCCGCGGCGCGGACCTGCGCTACACCCTGGAGCTGAGCCTGGAGCAGGCGGTGCACGGCTGCGAGGAAAAGATCCGCGTGCCCAGCTGGGACCCCTGCGAGGTCTGTGACGGCTCCGGCGCCAAGGCCGGCGAGCAGCCGGTGACCTGCCCGACCTGCGCGGGCATGGGTCAGGTGCGCATGCAGCAGGGCTTCTTCACGGTCCAGCAAGCCTGCCCCACCTGCCACGGCGAAGGTCGCGTGATCGAAAACCCCTGCGACCACTGCGGCGGCCAGGGCCGGGTGCAGAGCACCAAGACCCTGTCGGTGAAGATCCCCGCCGGTGTCGATACCGGCGACCGTATCCGTCTGGCCGGCAAAGGCGAGGCGGGCATGCAGGGCGCGCCGCCCGGGGATCTGTACGTGCAGGTGGCGGTGCGGCCGCACAATATCTTCACCCGCGAGGGCGAAAACCTGCATGTGGAAGTGCCGGTCAGCTTTGTCGACGCGAGCCTGGGCGGCGAGCTGGAAGTGCCCACGCTCAACGGCCAGGTGAAATTGAAGGTGCCGCCGGAAACCCAGACCGGCAAGCTGTTCCGCCTGCGTGGCAAGGGCGTGACCCCGGTACGCGGCGGCCCGCCCGGCGACCTGCTGTGCAAAGTGGTGGTGGAGACCCCGGTCAAGCTGTCCAGTGAGCAGAAGGACCTGCTGCGCCGGTTCCAGGACTCCATGGACAAGGGCGGCGAACGGCACAACCCTCGCCGCACCAGCTGGTTCGAGGGCGTGAAGCGCTTCTTTGAAGGCCTCTGAGGCGCTACCTTGTGATGAGACTGAACAGCGGGCAAACATGATGAAAGTAGGCATTATCGGCGCCGCCGGGCGCATGGGCCGGATTCTGATGGAGGCCACCCTGGCCAACCCCGACACCGAGCTGGCGGCGGCCGTGGACGTGCCCGGCTCCAGCCTGATCGGCGTCGACGCCGGTGAGCTGATGGGGCAGGGGCGCCTGGGCGTGACCCTGGCGGACAATCTGGAACAGGTCGCCGGCGACGCCGACGTGTTCATTGATTTCACCGTCCCCGAGGCCACCGCGCGCAACGTGGAAATCTGCCGCGCCGCCGGTACCCGGCTGGTGATCGGCACCACCGGGCTGAGCGCGGACCAGCAAGCGGCTCTGCGCGACGCCGCCGAGGAGGTCGCGATCTGTTTCGCGCCCAATTACTCGATCGGCGTGAATCTGTGCTTCAAGCTGCTGGAAACCGCCGCCCGGGTGCTCGGCGACGAGGTGGACATCGAGGTGATCGAGGCCCACCACCGTCATAAGATCGATGCGCCCTCGGGCACCGCGCTGCGCATGGGCGAGGTGGTGGCGCAGACGCTGGGCCGCGACCTGGACCAGTGCGCGGTCTACGGCCGCGAAGGTCGCACCGGCGAACGTGACCGCCAGACCATCGGTTTCGAGACCATCCGCGCCGGTGACATCGTCGGCGAGCACACGGTGCTGTTCGCCGCCGACGGCGAGCGGGTGGAAATCACCCATAAGGCGTCCAGCCGCATGTCGTTCGCGCGCGGCGCCGTGCGGGCCGCGGTATGGCTGTCCGAACAGCCCAAAGGCCTGTTCGATATGCAGGATGTACTGGGCCTGGCCGGCGAAAGTGCCGGTTGGGGCAAACGTTAGGGCAGTCTCGGCGTGACAGCGTGCTGTGAACGTCCTAAAATACGGCCCTGCCCAAGATGGGCGAGCGGGCGGCCGAGTGAAGATGTGTATTTCCTGAAAAGCGAGGTGGAGCAATCCGTCTCGCTTTTTTGCGAACCCTGCCAAACGGTTGCGGTAATGCACGGCCCCCGCCACCGATCTCCCAAGTCCCTATCCGCCAGGAGGTTGCGTTGACGGTACCCGCCATACTAGCTCTGGAAGATGGAAGCCTCTTTCGGGGTGTCGCCATTGGCGCCACGGGTGAAACCGTGGGTGAGGTGGTGTTCAACACCGCCATGACCGGCTATCAGGAAATTCTCACCGATCCGTCTTATGCCAAGCAGATCGTGACCCTGACCTATCCACACATCGGCAATACCGGGGTGAACCCGGAAGACGATGAATCCGATCGCGTCTGGGCCGCCGGCCTGGTGATACGTGATCTCACTCTCACCGTGAGCAACTGGCGCGCCCGGGAGACCCTGCCTGAGTACCTCAAGGCCCGGGGCATCGTCGCCATCGCCGACATCGACACGCGCCGGCTGACGCGCATTCTGCGTGACAAAGGCGCCCAGAACGGCTGCATTCTGGCCGGCGACGATGTGGACGAAGCCCGCGCGCTGGCCGCCGCCCGCGACTTCCCCGGCCTCAAAGGCATGGACCTGGCCAAGGAAGTCAGTGTGAAAGCGCCCTATCAGTGGAAAGAGGGCACCTGGGACCGGGTCGAAGGACACCGGGAACAAAGTGATACCCGCTACCACGTGGTGGCCTACGATTACGGCTGCAAGCGCAATATTCTGCGCATGTTGGCGGATCGTCATTGCAAGCTCACCGTGGTGCCGGCGCAAACGCCCGCCGCCGAGGTGCTGGCGATGAAGCCCGACGGTGTGTTCCTGGCCAACGGCCCCGGGGATCCGGAGCCCTGCGATTACGCGATCACCGCGATCCGCGAGATCCTGGAAACCGGGCTGCCGGTATTCGGCATCTGCCTGGGGCACCAGCTGCTCGGCCTGGCCAGCGGCGCGCGCACCCTGAAGATGAAGCACGGCCACCACGGCGCCAACCATCCGGTGAAGAACCTGGAAGACGGCACGGTGATGATCACCAGCCAGAACCACGGTTTCGCGGTGGACGAAAGCACGCTGCCCGACAACGTCAAGACCACCCATGTGTCGTTGTTCGACGGCTCCCTGCAGGGGATCCACCGTACCGATGTGCCGGCGTTCAGCTTCCAGGGCCACCCGGAAGCGAGCCCGGGGCCGCACGACTGCGCTCCGCTGTTCGATCATTTCATCGAACTGATGGAGGCCCGCGCCAACGCCGGCTGATAACAGGAAATACGGGCGGCGCGGCCGCCCGAAGCGTCCGGCCCTGACGTCGGACCCAAGCGAAACGCTCGAATCTGGACGGTTACTCAGACATGCCTAAACGGACTGATATTCAAAGCATCCTCATCATTGGCGCCGGTCCGATCGTGATCGGCCAGGCCTGCGAGTTCGACTACTCCGGTGCCCAGGCGTGCAAGGCCCTGCGCGAGGAAGGCTTCCGGGTGATTCTGGTGAATTCCAACCCGGCCACCATCATGACCGATCCGGCCATGGCCGACGCCACCTACATCGAACCCATCACCTGGGAAACGGTGGCCAAGATCATTGAGCGCGAGCGTCCGGACGCGCTGCTGCCTACCATGGGCGGCCAGACCGCGCTGAACTGCGCGCTCGATCTGGAGCGCCACGGCGTTCTGGACAAATTCGGTGTCGAGATGATCGGCGCCAACGCCGACACCATCGACAAGGCCGAGAACCGCGACCGCTTCGACAAGGCGATGAAGAACATCGGCCTGGAGTGCCCCAAGGCGAAGATCGCCAAAACCATGGAGGAAGCCTGGGAGATCCAGCAGGAGCTGGGCTTCCCGTCCATTATCCGGCCGTCGTTCACGATGGGCGGCTCCGGCGGCGGGGTGGCGTACAACAAGGAAGAGTTCGAGGAAATCTGTACCCGCGGCTTCGACCTGTCGCCCACCCACGAGCTGCTGATCGACGAATCGCTGCTGGGCTGGAAAGAGTACGAGATGGAGGTTGTCCGCGATAAGAACGACAACTGCATCATCGTGTGTACCATCGAGAACTTCGACCCGATGGGCGTGCACACCGGTGACTCGATTACCGTGGCGCCGGCGCAGACGCTCACCGACAAGGAATTCCAGGTGATGCGCGACGCCTCCCTGGCGGTGCTGCGCGAGATCGGCGTGGAAACCGGCGGCTCCAACGTGCAGTTCGGCATGTGCCCGGACACCGGGCGCATGGTGGTGATCGAAATGAACCCGCGGGTGTCGCGCTCCTCGGCGCTGGCCTCCAAGGCCACCGGCTTCCCGATCGCCAAGGTGGCCGCCAAGCTGGCGGTGGGCTACACCCTCGATGAGCTGCAGAACGAGATCACCGGCGGTGCCACGCCGGCCTCCTTCGAGCCGTCCATCGATTATGTGGTCACCAAGATTCCGCGCTTCAACTTCGAGAAGTTCGCCGCCGCCGATCCGGTGCTCACCACGCAGATGAAATCCGTGGGCGAGGTGATGGCCATCGGCCGCAACCTGCAGGAGTCCCTGCAGAAGGCGATGCGCGGGCTGGAAACCGATTCCGTGGGCTTCGATCCCAAGATCGACCTGAACGCGCCGGACGCCTCCGAGCGCATCGCCCAGTTGCTGTCGACGCCGGGTCCGGAGCGTATCTGGATTGTCGGCGATGCTTTCCGCAGCGGCCTGAGCGTGGATGACGTGTTCCACATCACCCAGATCGACCGCTGGTTCCTGGTGCAGATCGCCGACCTGATCGCCGAAGAACAGCGGCTCGAGCCGGGCAGCTTCAGCGAACTGGACAAGGCACGCCTGTACGCGCTCAAGCGCAAGGGCTTCTCCGACGCGCGCCTGGCGCAGCTGCTCGGCGTCAAGGAGGCGGATGTGCGCGCCAAGCGCCGCGAGCTGGGCGTGCAGCCGATCTTCAAGCGGGTCGACACCTGCGCCGCCGAGTTCGCCACCAGCACCGCCTACATGTACTCCAGCTACGACGAGGAGTGCGAATCGAACCCCTCCGACCGTGACAAGATCATGGTGATCGGCGGTGGCCCCAACCGTATCGGCCAGGGCATCGAGTTCGATTACTGCTGCGTGCACGCCGCCTTCGCCATGAAGGACGACGGTTACGAGACCATCATGATCAACTGCAACCCGGAGACCGTCTCCACGGATTACGACACCTCCGACCGGTTGTACTTCGAGCCCGTCACCCTGGAGGACGTGCTCGCCATCGTCGATATGGAGAAGCCCAAGGGCGTGATCGTGCAGTACGGCGGCCAGACGCCGCTGAAGCTGGCCCGCGACCTGCAGGCCGCCGGCGTGCCGATCATCGGCACCAGCCCGGACGCCATCGACGAGGCGGAAGACCGTGAGCGCTTCCAGCACATGGTCAACAAGCTGGGCCTCAAGCAGCCGCCCAACCGCACCGCCCGTTCCATGGACGAAGGCATCAAGCTGGCCGAGGAAATCGGTTACCCGCTGGTGGTGCGTCCCTCCTATGTGCTCGGCGGCCGGGCCATGGAGATCGTCTACAACGAGGCGGAGCTGCGCAGCTACATGAACAACGCGGTGAGCGTGTCCAACGACTCGCCGGTACTGCTGGACCGTTTCCTGGACGACGCCATCGAAGTGGACGTGGACGCCATCTGCGACGGCACCGACGTAGTGATCGGCGGCATCATGCAGCACATTGAACAGGCCGGCGTGCACTCCGGTGACTCCGCCTGCTCCCTGCCGCCGTACTCCCTGGGCAAGGAGGTGCAGGACGTAATGCGCGAGCAGTCCGCCGCCATGGCCCTGGAGCTGGGCGTGGTGGGCCTGATGAACGTGCAGTTCGCGGTCAAGGGCGAGGAAGTCTATGTCCTGGAAGTGAACCCGCGCGCCTCGCGCACGGTCCCCTACGTGTCCAAGTGCATCGGCGTGTCCCTGGCCAAGGTGGCGGCGCGCTGCATGGCCGGCACCTCGCTCAAGGCGCAGGGCTTCACCGAGGAAGTGACGCCGCGACACTACTTCGTCAAGGAAGCGGTGTTCCCGTTCGCCAAGTTCCCCAAGGTGGACCCGATTCTCGGCCCGGAAATGAAGTCCACCGGCGAGGTGATGGGCATTGGCGCCACCTTCGCGGAAGCCTTCGGCAAGGCGTCCCTGGGCGCCGGCGAACGGCTGCCCGACGGCGGCACCGCCTTTATTTCGGTGCGCGACGCGGATAAGAACGCCGCCGTGGACGTGGCCCGTTCACTGATCCGCCATGGTTTCCGGCTGGTGGCCACGCGTGGCACCGCGCGCATGCTCTCCGAGGCCGGTCTGGACGTGAAGCCGGTCAATAAAGTACTGGAAGGGCGTCCGCATATCGTCGACATGATCAAGAACGACGAGGTGGGCCTGATCGTCAACACCACCGAGGGCAAGCAGGCGATCCGCGATTCTTTCGCGATTCGCCGCTCCGCCCTGCAGCACAAGGTGTTCTATACCACCACCATTACGGCGGCCCACGCGGTTTGTCAGGCAATGGCCATCAGCGGCGAACCCGAAGTTCGCCGGCTGCAGGACCTGCACGCCGAAATGCATTAACCGTAAGTCGCCTCGGGGCCGTCCCCGGGGCGGGCCCAAGGAAGACATTAAGAGGTTAATACTATGCAACGTGTTCCCATGACCACCGCGGGCGCCGAGGCCCTGCGCAAGGAACTCGATCAGCTTAAAAAAGTGGACCGTCCGCGCATTTCCGCCGCCATCGCCGAAGCCCGCGAGCACGGCGACCTCAAGGAAAACGCCGAGTACCATGCGGCGCGCGAGCAGCAGGGGTTCTGTGAAGGCCGCATCCAGGACATCGAGAGCAAGCTGTCCAACGCGCAGATCATCGACATCACCAGCATTCAGAACACCGGCAAGGTGATCTTCGGTGTCACCGTGACCATCGTCGACGTGGACTCCGATGAAGAGAAGGTCTATCAGATCGTCGGCGACGACGAGGCGGACATCAAAAGCGGCAAGCTGAGTGTCAACTCACCCATCGCCCGCGGCCTGATCGGCCGGGAAGAGGGAGATACGGTGCAGATCGACACCCCCGGCGGCACCAAGGAATACGAGATCGACAAGGTCGAGCACCTGTAGGGCGCCGGCGCCTTCAGACGTCGGCGCGCAGTACGTTGGAGAGTTTCGGATCCGGCTTGGCGGCGGCCCGGTAGATCAGCGCGATATTACCAATGCGCTGGACCAGGTCGGCGCCGGTGCTTTCGCACAGGCTTTCCACCATGCCGGCGCGCTGCTCCCGGGTGGACGCATTGATCTTCACTTTGATCAGTTCGTGGTCCTCAAGGCGGCCTTCCAGTTCTTCCAGGAAGGTTTCCGTGAGGCCCTTGTCACCGGAAATCAGTACCGGCTTCAGATGGTGGCCGATACGGCGCAGGCGTTTCTTGTCCTGTTGGCTCAAAGGCATGGTGTTCTCCAAAAACGGAGCGCTATTCTAGGGAACCGGGGCGGTCCCCCGCAATCACCGCCTTGCGCCGTCTCCGGCGCCGGCAATCCAGGCGCGACTACCCAAGGCTATTATGGCGAAATCGAAAAGCAGCCAGCGCTGGCTCAAAGAGCACTTCGACGACCACTGGGTGACCCGCGCCCGGGCCGAGGGCTACCGCTCCCGGGCCAGCTTCAAACTGCTGGAAATCCACGAAAAGGACAAGCTGTTCCGCCCCGGCATGACGGTGCTCGACCTGGGCGCGGCGCCGGGCGGCTGGTCCCAGGTGGCCGGCCGCCTGGTTGGTTCACGGGGCACTGTCGTGGCCAGCGATATTCTCGCCATGGATGCGATCCCCGACGTCACCTTCGTACAGGGCGATTTCCGGGAGCAGGCGGTCTATGAGCAAATCGTGGCCCATCTCAATGGGCGGAAAGTCGACCTTGTATTGTCCGACATGGCCCCCAATATGAGTGGGAACAAGGCGGTGGATCTGCCGCGCTCCATGTACCTGGCCGAACTGGCCCTGGACATGGCGCTGAATGTTCTGGAACCCCGGGGCGCCTTTCTGGTCAAGGTGTTCCACGGCGAAGGGTTCGATCAGTACCGCAAGGCCCTGCAAGGCCATTTCCAGCGGGTGGTCAGTCGCAAACCGGCGGCCAGCCGACCGCGCTCTACCGAGGTGTACCAATTGGGGTCGCACCTGAAGTAGTGTAGAGTTGAAAGTCTGTCAGTACGCGCGAATGCGCCCAGTAAGGCGAGGTCTCCCTTGAACGACATGACCAAGAATATTGTGCTGTGGCTGGTGATCGCCGGGGTCCTCTATGTAGTGGCCTCCAGCATCAACACCCAGCCGACTCAGCAAATGCTGAACTACTCCGCGTTCATCGATAACGTGGAGAACGGCAATGTGGATCAGGTCACCATCGGTGACACCCGTATTTCCGGCCAGATGAACGACGGCACCCGCTTCGAGACCGTCAAGCCGCCGGCGATGGACACCAACCTGATTCCCACGCTGATCCAGAACGAAGTGGAAGTGACCGGTAAGGAACCCGAGCGTCAGGGCTTCCTGACCCAGCTGTTCCTGTCGGTGCTGCCGATTCTGCTGATCCTGGCGATCTTCATCTTCTTCATGCGCCAGATGCAGGGCGGCGGTAAAGGCGGCGGCGGGCCGATGACGTTCGGCAAGTCCAAGGCCCGCCTGATGGGCGAAGACCAGATCAAGACCACCTTCGCCGACGTGGCCGGCGTGGAAGAGGCCAAGGACGAAGTGCAGGAACTGGTCGAGTTCCTGCGTGATCCCGCCAAATTCCAGCGTCTTGGTGGCAAGATTCCCCGTGGCGTGCTGATGGTCGGCTCGCCGGGTACCGGTAAGACCCTGCTCGCCAAGGCCATCGCCGGCGAAGCCAAGGTGCCGTTCTTCAGCATTTCCGGCTCCGATTTCGTGGAAATGTTCGTCGGCGTGGGCGCGTCCCGGGTCCGTGACATGTTCGATCAGGCCAAGAAGCACGCCCCCTGCATCATCTTTATCGACGAGATCGACGCCGTCGGCCGCAGCCGTGGCGCCGGCCTGGGCGGCGGTCATGATGAACGCGAGCAGACCCTGAACCAGCTGCTGGTGGAGATGGACGGTTTCGACGACAACGACGGCGTGATCGTGATCGCCGCCACCAACCGTCCCGACGTGCTGGACCCGGCGCTGCTGCGCCCGGGCCGCTTCGACCGTCAGGTGACGGTGCCGCTGCCGGACATCCGTGGCCGCGAGCAGGTGCTCAAGGTGCACATGCGCCCGGTACCCATGTCCGAGGACGTGGACGCCTCGCTGATCGCCCGCGGCACGCCGGGCTTCTCCGGCGCGGACCTGGCCAACCTGGTCAATGAGGCGGCGCTGTTCGCGGCCCGCGCCAACAAGCGCGTGGTCTCCATGGAGGACTTCGAGAAAGCCAAGGACAAGATCCTGATGGGCGCCGAACGCCGCTCCATGGTGATGAGCGAGAAAGAGAAGCTGAACACCGCTTACCACGAGTCCGGCCACGCCATTGTCGGCCGGCTGGTGCCGGACCACGATCCGGTCTACAAGGTCAGCATCATCCCCCGTGGCCGCGCCCTGGGCGTGACCATGTACCTGCCCGAGGAAGACAAGTACTCGGTGTCCAAGCGGGCGCTGGAATCCTCCATCTGCTCGCTGTTCGGCGGCCGTATCGCCGAGGAGATGACGCTTGGCTTCGACGGTGTCACCACCGGGGCCTCCAACGACATTGAGCGGGCCACCAAGATGGCCCGGGCGATGGTCACCAAGTGGGGCCTGAGTGAAAAGATGGGCCCCCTGGCCTACGAGGAAGACGAGGGCGAAGTGTTCCTCGGCAAGCAGATGTCCCAGCGCAAGCACGTTTCCGAGCAGACCTCCGAGGAGATCGACCGGGAAGTGCGCGCCATCATCGACAGCTGTTACCACCGGGCCAAGGACCTGCTGGAAAGCAACCGCGAAAAGCTGGATCTGATGGCGGAAGCCCTGATGCAGTACGAAACCATCGACGCGGACCAGATCAGCGACATCATGTCCGGCCACAAGCCCCGTCCGCCGAAGGACTGGCGCGACCAGGGCCCCGGCCCCGGCGCCTCCGCCTCTTCGGACGAGTCCGGCGACGGTCAGACCGGCGACGACGCCATAGGCGGGCCCGCCAATACCCATTGATGATGGTTCGATGAACACCAACACGCTGAGCTGTGGGGCGCGGACACTGGATTTGTCCGCGCCCGTCGTTATGGGGGTCCTGAATGTGACCCCCGATTCGTTTTCCGACGGTGGCCGCTACACCTCCCTGGATGCCGCGCTGCGCCAGGCCGAGCAGATGCTCGCCGACGGCGCCGCGATCATCGACGTGGGCGGCGAGTCCACCCGGCCGGGCGCCGCGCCGGTCTCCGAGCAGCAGGAGCTGGACCGGGTGATCCCGGTGGTGGAGGCCCTGCACCGGGAGCTGGACGCCCTGGTTTCCGTGGACACCAGCACGCCGGCGGTGATTCGCGCCTGCGCCGACGCCGGCGCCGGCATGATCAACGACGTGCGCTCATTGCGCCGTCCGGGCGCCCTCGAGGCCGCCGCCGGGACCGGTTTGCCGGTGTGCGTGATGCACATGCAGGGCGAGCCCGGCACCATGCAGAACGACCCCTTCTACGAAGACGTCACCGCCGAGGTGATCGCGTTCCTGGAGCAGCGCGTCGCCGCCTGCGTGGACGCCGGTATGCCCCGCGACAAGCTGCTGGTGGATCCGGGTTTTGGTTTTGCCAAGACGGTGCAGCATAATCTGCGTTTGCTGGCGGAGCTGTCGCAGCTGGCGCGGCTGGAACTGCCCCTGCTGGTGGGCCTGTCGCGCAAGTCCCTGTTCGGCAAGGTTCTGGACCGCCCGGTGGAACAGCGCCTGGCGGGCAGCCTGGCGGCGGCGGTGATGTGTGTGGAGCGGGGCGCGCGTATCGTGCGCGCCCACGACGTAAAAGAAACCGTGGACGGTGTGCGTTTCGCCCACGCCGTGCACCGCAGCCTGTAAACGATGACGGTGCTGCTTCAGGGAGGCTAAGGATGAGTCGCAAATATTTCGGCACCGATGGCATTCGCGGCACCGTCGGGGAACCGCCGATCACGCCGGATTTCGTGCTCAAGCTGGGCTGGGCCGCCGGCCGGGTGCTGGCCGCCCACGGTGGCAGCAAGATCCTGATCGGCAAGGACACCCGCATTTCCGGGTACATGTTCGAGTCGGCCCTGGAAGCGGGCATTTCCGCCGCCGGCGTGGACGTCAGGCTGCTCGGGCCCATGCCCACACCGGCGATCGCCTATTTGACCCGCACCCTGCACGCCCAGGCGGGCATCGTGATTTCCGCGTCGCACAACGCCTACACCGACAACGGCATCAAGTTTTTCGGCGACAACGGCCGCAAGCTCAGCGATAAGATCGAAGCGGAAATCGAACGCATGCTGGATGAGCCGATCTCGGTGGTCGCCACCGACCGTCTCGGCAAGGTGCGCCGCATCGACGACGCCCGCGGCCGCTACATCGAATTCTGCAAAAGCACCACGCCGGGGCTCAATCTGCACGGTCTGAAAATCGTGGTGGACACCGCCAACGGCGCGGCCTATCACATTACCCCGGACGTTCTGGAGGAGCTGGGCGCCGAGGTGGTGGCGATCGCCAACCAGCCGGACGGCTTCAACATCAATCTGGAGTGCGGCTCCACCAAACCCGAGGCGCTGTGCCGGCGGGTGGTCGCCGAGGGCGCCGATCTCGGGCTGGCCCTGGACGGCGACGCCGACCGCCTGATCATGGTGGACGATCAGGGCACCCTGGTGGACGGCGACCAGCTGCTCTATCTGATCGCCCGCGACCGCCAGCGCCGGGGCCGGCTCAATGGCGGCGTGGTCGGCACCCTGATGTCCAACCTGGGCCTGGAGTTGGCGCTCCAGGATCTGGATATTCCCTTCGCCCGCGCCAAGGTCGGCGACCGTTACGTGATGGAGCAGCTCGATCAGCGTGGCTGGCTGCTGGGCGGCGAGTCGTCCGGGCATCTGGTCTGCCTCGACCGCACCTCCACCGGCGACGGCACCGTGGCGGCGCTGCAGGTGCTGGACGCGCTGCGCCGCGAGGGCCTGTCCCTGCGCGAGGCGGCCCTCGCCGCGCCGCTGTTGCCGCAGACGCTGATCAACGTGCGCGGCAGCCGGCGGGACGGGTTCATGGAAGAGGACGGCGTGCGCGCCGCCATCGATAAGGTGGAGCAGGAACTGGGCCGTAACGGCCGTTTATTGTTGCGCCCCTCCGGCACGGAGCCGCTGGTGCGGGTGATGGTGGAAGGCAAAGACGCCGACCAGGTGGAGCGGCTCTGCCGCCATCTGGCGGAGGCCGTGGAAACGGCGATCGCATGACAGGAGCAACGCTCGAATGACAAGAACACCGTTAGTGGCGGCGAACTGGAAGATGAACGGCCGGTACGGCCTGGTCGCCGAACTGGGCGCCGCGCTGGCGGCGGCGGATCTGGGCCGCGCGGAAGTGGCGGTGTGCCCGCCGTTCCCGTACCTGCAGGCGCTCGGCGCCGAACTGAAGGACAGCGGCATAGGGCTGGGCGCGCAGACCCTGTGTGACCACGAGGACGGCGCCTTCACCGGGGAAGTATCGGCGGAAATGCTGGTGGATATGGGCTGCCGCTACGTGATCGTCGGCCACTCGGAGCGCCGCGAGCACTTCGGCGAGGACGACGACCTGGTGGCCAGCAAGTTTCTGCGCGCGCAAAAGGCCGGGCTGATACCGATTCTGTGTGTCGGTGAAACCCTGCGCCAGCGCGAAGCCGGGGACACCGAGCATGTGGTGGTCCGGCAGTTGATGGCGGTGGTGGAGGCCGCCGGCAGTGCCGCTTTCGACCGCGCGGTGCTGGCCTATGAGCCGATCTGGGCGATCGGAACCGGCCTCACCGCCTCGCCGGAACAGGCCCAGGCGGTGCACGCCGACCTGCGTGCCGCCCTGGCCGCCCGCGACCCGGATGTGGCCGCCGGCCTACGCCTCCTTTACGGCGGCAGCGTAAAGGCGGATAATGCCGCCCCTCTGTTTGCCCAGCCGGACATCGATGGTGGACTGATCGGCGGGGCCTCACTGAACGAAAAAGAATTTATCGCCATTTGTCGGGCGGCAGGTTGATTTAACTTATGGATATTGTGCTTCATGTGGTGCACGTGCTGGCGGCCCTCGGTCTTATCGGCCTGATCCTGATCCAGCATGGCAAGGGGGCCGACGCCGGCGCCTCTTTCGGTGGCGGCGGTTCGCGGACCGTATTCGGCAGCGCCGGGTCCGCCAATTTTCTGACCCGTTTCACGGCGGTTCTGGCGGTGGTGTTTTTCGTCACCAGCCTGGGCCTGGCCTGGATGGCGCGCCAGGAAGCGGAAGGCGCGGGCAGCTTCCTGCCGGCCCTGGAATCCGTGGACGATCAGGACGTGCCGGCGCTGGACGACGCCGACGAGCCGGTCTCCGGCGACGTACCGTCCACCGGCCCGGCCCAGGGCGCGGACGTTCCCGCCGAGGCACCCGGGATGGATTCCGGGAAATCTGAAAAAGAGACTTCAGATGTGCCGTCGGCTGGGTTAGAATCCCCGGCCCCGGATGAGACGACGTCCGATTCCGGGAAGCAGTAAATCAGTTCTTCGCCGAAGTGGTGGAATTGGTAGACACGCTATCTTGAGGGGGTAGTGACCTTACGGTCGTGCCGGTTCAAGTCCGGCCTTCGGCACCAAAATCAGGACAGGTTCCGTTTGGAACCTTCCGCGGCTTCCAAGGAAGCCCGCGGTTTTTCAGCCTGGTCCCCGGGGCGGGGCAGGGCTGGAAGCAACCGCCGGAAGATGAGTATAAATCCTGGAAAAATAAACGTTTTTTTCAGGATTAGGTTTGACAAAACCGGCGTGAATATTTAGTATTTGCGCTCGATTTCAAGTGCGGGGTGGAGCAGTCTGGTAGCTCGTCGGGCTCATAACCCGAAGGTCGTAGGTTCAAATCCTGCCCCCGCTACCACTTATCAGGGCCGACTCCCGGTTCTGACGAACAAAAAGCCCCTCTAGAAGGGGCTTTTTGCTATACACAACCGGGGTCGCAAGTGGGAATGGGCGTTATGCCCATTTTTTGTTTGTGGCACCGGAAAAGAGAGGCAATGTCGAAACGCGCGGAACAACTCAAGGAGCTGCTGGCTCCCGTGGTGGAAGACCTGGGTTATACGCTCTGGGGTGTGCAATATCTCCAGGGCCGCGGTGCGGTATTGCGTCTTTTTATCGACCACGATGACGGCATTAACGTCGACGATTGTGCCCTGGTGAGCCACGAGGTGAGTGGCGTACTGGACGTGGAAGATCCGATTCCCGGTGATTACAACCTGGAAGTGTCCTCCCCGGGTCTGGATCGCCCTCTCTTCGAGCTTTCCCACTTTGAACGCTACCAGGGCGAATCCGTGCAGCTCACGCTGCTGGCCCCGGTGGCGGGCAAGCGTAAAATGACGGCGACCCTGGTGGCCGTGGACGGCGACACGCTGGTAATGGAGCTTGATGGCGAAAGCCTGCGCGTTCCTTACAGTCAGGTGGATCGCGCCCGATTACAGCCTCGCTTTGATTGAGCGTGCCCTGGAGAATTTTGTAAAGGCCTGGCCATGAACAAAGAAATCCTGCTGGTAGCGGAAACAGTTTCCAACGAGAAAGGCGTCAGCCGCGACGTGATCTTCGAGGCCATTGAATCGGCCCTGGCGGCGGCGACCAAAAAGCGCTTCAAGGAAGAAGATGTGGAGATTCGTGTCGAGATCGACCGCGTCAGCGGCGACTCACGCACGTTCCGCGTCTGGCACGTGGTGCCCGATGAAGAGCTCTATGAATTCGGCCGTCAGCTGACGCTGGACGAAGCCCACGAGCACGACGAGAAGCTGCAGATCGGCGACACCTATGAAGAAGAGGTGGCGTCGGAAAGCTTCGGTCGCATCGCGGCGCAAACGGCGAAACAGGTGATCGTGCAGAAGGTGCGCGAAGCGGAGCGGCGTCAGATCGTCGAAGAGTACCGCGACCGCATCGGCGAGCTGATCAGCGGCGTGGTCAAGAAGGCCAGCCGTGATTCCATCGTGCTCGACCTGGGGGCCAACGCCGAGGCGCTGATCACCCGCGAGCACATGATCACCCGCGAGAGCGTGCGCCAGAACGACCGCCTGCGTGCGTATCTGCTGGGCGTCAACGAGGAAAACCGGGGCCCGCAGCTGTTCGCCAGCCGCGCCTGCCCGGAAATGCTCGTCGAGCTGTTCAAGATCGAAGTGCCGGAGATCGGCGAAGAGCTGATCGAGATCAAGGGCGCGGCCCGTGACCCGGGTTCGCGCGCCAAGATCGCGGTGAAGACCAACGATCAGCGTATCGACCCGGTGGGCGCCTGCGTCGGCATGCGCGGCGCGCGGGTACAGGCCGTTTCCAACGAGCTGGCCGGCGAGCGCATCGACATCGTGCTGTGGGACGACAACCCGGCGCAGCTGGTGATCAACGCCATGCAGCCGGCGGAAGTCGCTTCCATCGTCGTCGACGAGGAAAGCCACACCATGGACATCGCGGTGGAAGACGAATCCGCGCTGGCCCAGGCGATCGGCCGCAGTGGTCAGAACATCCGTCTCGCCTCCGAGCTGACCGGCTGGGAGCTGAACGTGATGACCACCGACGACGCCGAGAACAAGCAGCAGGAAGAAGCGGAAAAAGCGCTGGAAACCTTTATGGCGTTCCTCGACGTGGATGAGGACGTGGCCGGCGTGCTGGTGGATGAAGGCTTCTCCACCCTCGAGGAAGTGGCCTACGTGCCCACCGAGGAAATGCTCGCCATCGAAGGCTTCGACGAGGACATCGTCGAGGCGCTGCGCCAGCGGGCCAAGGACGCGCTGCTGACCCGGGCGCTGGTATCCGAAGAGAAATTTGATCAGGCCGAACCCGCCGACGACCTTCTGGCAATGGAAGGCATGGACCGCGATCTGGCGGTGGAATTGGCCTCCCGAGGCATCGTCACCATGGAAGACCTTGCCGAACAAGCGGTGGACGACCTGCTCGACATTGAAGGGCTGGAGGAAGAGCGCGCGGCCCAATTGATTATGACCGCCCGTGCCCCCTGGTTCGAAGGCGAGGAAGCCGGCGAATAAGTAGCACGCCGGAATTTGAAGCAGGGCGCCACCAAGACGCGGACAGGAGAGTGTTGCTGACATGGCAGAAACGACCGTAAAGAAACTGGCCGACGTGGTTGGCATCCCGGTGGATACACTGCTCACGCAGATGAAGGAAGCCGGATTGCCACACACGGACGCCGGTGAAGGCGTCTCGGACGAACAAAAGCAGCAGCTGCTCGCGCACCTGCGCAAGTCCCATGGTGCCCAGGATGCGGAGCCCAAGAAGATTACCCTGAAGCGGCGCTCCACCAGCACCATCAAGACCACCGGTGCCGCGGGCAAGGCGAAAACGGTAAACGTGGAAGTGCGCAAGAAGCGCACCTACGTGAAGCGCGCCGCGGTGGAAGAAGAGGAGCGCCTGGAGCAGGAGCGCCTGGCCGCCGAAGAGCAGGCACGCATCGAAGCCGAGGAAGCCGCCAAGCGCAAGGCCGAGGAAGAGGAAGCCAAGCGCAAGGCGGAAGAGGAAGACGCCCTTCGCCGCGAGCAGGAAGCCAAGGCCCGCGCCGAGCAGGAGCGCCAGGCCGGCGAAGAGAAAGCCAGCCAGGAGAAGACCAAGCGGACCTCCGTGCCCAAGGCGTCCACCAAGAAGGTGGCGAAGGAAGAAACCCCCGAGCAGCGTGCCCAGCGCGAAGAGGAAGAGCGCAAGCAGCGTGAAGCCGAAGAGGCGCGCCGCAAGCAGGAGGCCGAAACCCGCAAGAAAGCCGAGGAAGAGGCCGCCCGCCGCACCGCCGAGGAAGCTCAGCGCATCGCCGAGGAGCTGGAGAAGCGCGGCGGCGAGCCCGAGCCGGCGAAAACAGAAGAGGAGGACGACAAAGGGTCCTCCATCGTCCGTGATGCCGTTGAAGCCGGTTATCGCACCGAGGAGCGTCAGTCCCGCCGCCGCCGTCGCAAGAAGGGTTCGGTCGGCGTGGCCCATGGCCAGATGCGCAGCTCCATGAACAAACAGCACGGGTTCAAGAGCCCCACGGAGAAAATGGTATACGACGTAGAGATTCCCGAGACCATCACCGTGGCTGAGCTGGCCCAGCGGATGAACATCAAGGCCAAGGAACTCATCAAGGCAATGATGAAGATGGGTGAAATGGCCACCGTCAATCAGTACATCGACCAGGAAACGGCGGTACTGCTCACCGAGGAAATGGGCCACACGCCCAAGCTGGTGAAAGGCGAGGAAGAGGCGCTGGAAGACGATCTGGCGGATCTGGTGGATTACACCGGCATCGAGGAAGGACCGCGTGCGCCGGTCGTGACCATCATGGGCCACGTCGACCACGGCAAGACCTCGCTGCTGGACTATATCCGCAAGGCCAAGGTGGCGGCCGGTGAAGCCGGCGGCATTACCCAGCACATCGGCGCCTACCACGTGCAGCACGAGAAAGGCATGATCACCTTCCTGGATACCCCGGGCCACGCGGCGTTCACCGCCATGCGGGCGCGCGGTGCCCAGGCGACGGACATCGCGATCATCGTGGTGGCCGCGGACGACGGCGTGATGCCGCAGACCGAGGAAGCGATCAACCACGCCAAGGCGGCGGGTATCCCGCTGATCATCGCGGTCAACAAGATCGATAAGGAAAACGCCGACCTGGATCGGGTTAAAACCGAGCTGGCCGGCAAGGACGTGATCCCGGAAGAGTGGGGCGGCGAGTACCAGTTCGTGAACGTGTCCGCGCACTCCGGTCAGGGTATCGACGAGCTGCTGGACGCGGTGCTGCTGCAGTCCGAACTGCTGGAACTGCGTGCCCCCGCCACCGGCCCGGCCGGCGGTGTGGTGATCGAATCCCGCATCGAGAAGGGTCGCGGTACCGTGGCCTCGGTGCTGGTGCAGTCCGGTGAGCTGCAGGTCGGCGACATGCTGCTGGCCGGCGCCCACTACGGCCGCGTCCGCGCCCTGGTCGACGAGACCGGGCAGCAGGTCAAGAAGGCCGGTCCGTCGATTCCGGTGGAAGTGCTGGGCCTGGACGGCGCACCGGAAGCCGGCGAGCAGATCCAGGTGGTGCCCGACGAGAAGAAGGCCCGCGAAGTGGCGGAATTCCGCCAGGACCGCGACCGCGATCTCAAGCTCAAGCGTCAGCAGGCCTCCAAGCTGGAAAACCTGTTCGAGAACATGGGCAGCAAGGAAGCCAGCCAGGTCAACATCGTGCTCAAGACCGACGTGCGCGGTTCTCTGGAAGCCCTGGTCGGCGCCCTGCACGACCTGTCCACCGACGAAGTGAAGGTGAGCCTGGTGTCCTCCGGCGTTGGCGCGATCAACGAATCCGACGTCAACCTGGCGATCACCAGCGAGGCGGTACTGCTGGGCTTCAACGTGCGTGCCGATTCCAAGGCCAAGCGCCTGTGCGAGCAGGAAGGCATCGACCTGCGTTACTACAGCGTCATCTACGAGCTGATCGATGACGTCAAGCAGGCCATGAGCGGCTTGCTGGCACCGGAGAAGCGCGAGGAGATCCTCGGCGTGGCGGAAGTCCGCGACGTGTTCCGCTCCTCCAAGTTCGGCGCCGTGGCCGGCTGTATGGTGGTGGAAGGCACCCTGTACCGGAACCGCCCGATCCGCGTGCTGCGCGACGACGTGGTGGTGTTCGAGGGCGAGCTGGAATCCCTGCGCCGCTTCAAGGACGACGTCCAGGAAGTCCGCAACGGCGTCGAGTGTGGTATCGCCGTGAAGAGCTACAACGACGTCAAGGCCGGCGACAAGATCGAAGTGTTCGAAGTGAAGGAGGTGGCGCGCTCTCTCTGAGTGCGCCCTCGTTATGAGCCGTCATCGCCGCCCCAGTGGTTTTCAGCGCACCGACCGCATCGCGGATCAGATTCAGCGTGAGCTGTCGCGGTTGCTTCAGTTTCAGCTGAAGGATCCACGCGTGGGGCTGGTGACGGTGCAGGACGTGACCGTATCCCGGGATCTGTCCTACTCCGACGTCTATTTCACCCTGTTGGGTGAAGGGGCCGAAGCGGGCTACGAGGCCGAGAAGGTGCTCACCGGCGCCGCCGGCTTCCTGCGCAGCTCGCTGGCGCAGACCCTCAACACCCGCACCACGCCGAAATTGCGTTTTCACTATGACGAAACACCGGAGCGCGCCTCGGAGCTGTCGCAGCTGATCGACGAGGCGCGCGCCGAGGATCGGGAATTGCGTCCCGATCAGGACGACGACGACACCAAGAACGATTGATCACGGAGCGAAGACAGTGGGAAAACGGCGCCGTGGAGGTCGTGATCTGAATGGCATTCTGTTGCTGGACAAGTCCCAGGGCGTGACCAGCAACGGGGCCCTGCAAATGGCCAAGAAAATGTTCGCCGCGGCCAAGGCCGGGCACACCGGCAGCCTGGACCCGCTGGCCACCGGCATGCTGCCGATCTGTTTCGGCGAGGCGACCAAGTTCAGCCAGTTTCTGCTGGACGCGGACAAGCGCTACCGGGTCACCGCCCAGCTGGGCGTGGCCACGGAAACCGGCGACGCGGACGGCGAGGTGCGTGAAACCCGCTCGGTGAACGTGACCGAAGGGCAGGTGGCCGAAGCTTTGGAGCGGTTTCTCGGCGACATCGAGCAGATCCCCAGCATGTATTCGGCGATCAAGCACCAGGGCACGCCGCTCTACAAGCTGGCCCGTGAGGGCATCACCGTGGAGCGCCAGCCGCGCCCGGTGACCATCCACGAAATCAAGGACGTGCGCCTGGAAGAGGGCGACCGGGTGGATTTCGAGGTAGCCTGCTCGAAAGGCACCTATGTGCGCTCGCTGGTCGAGGATCTCGGCGAAGCGCTGGGCTGCGGCGGCCATGTGGCCGCGCTGCGCCGGCTTTCCGCGGGGCCCTACCCGGCGGAGCGCATGCTGACCCTGGAGCAGCTTGGCGAGATCAAGGCGGAGGGCGGTTTCGAGGCCCTGGACGAATTGCTCTTGCCTTTGTCGACCAGCGTGGCAGACTGGCCGCGCGTCCAGCTGGCCGAGAGCGCCGCGCACTACCTGCGCCAGGGCCAGCCGGTGATGACCAGTGACCGTCCCCTGGACGGCTGGGTAAGTATTTATGAAGCTTCCACCGACACCTTCATGGGCGTCGGTGAAGTGCTGGAAGACGGGCGCATCGCGCCGCGTCGTCTGGTATCCGGCTGACCGAGGGTCGGCCTTCAACGAGGGCGGCGGCTGTAAATATGCGCGGCCGACCGCGACTTAACCGCATATTGGAGCGAAAAAATGGCTTTGACCACCGAGCAAAAAGCACAAATCCTGAAGGATTTTGCCCAGAAGGAAGGTGATACCGGTTCCCCGGAAGTGCAGGTTGCCCTGCTGTCCGAGAACATCAACCAGCTTCAGGGTCACTTCAAGGATCACCACAAGGATCACCACAGCCGTCGCGGCCTGATCCGCATGGTTAACCAGCGCCGTAAGCTGCTGGACTACCTGGCCGGCAAGAACCGCGACCGCTATCTGAAGTTGATCGAACGTCTGGGCCTGCGCCGCTAAGCAGGCCCCGGTGTGACCGGTGATTGAAACGGAAGCTCGGCCCGGTGCCGGGCTTCTGTTGTTTTGGGGGCAGGGTTATGATGCCCCGGCACGCGATGAAAAAGCGAAGAGACGAAAGACGAGACGAGAGACGAGAAGCGATATGTTCAATATAGTGCGTAAAGAGATTCAATACGGCGGCGACACCGTTATCCTGGAAACCGGGCAGATCGCCCGCCAGGCCACCGCCGCCGTGATGGTCACCATCGGTGACACCCAGGTGCTGGTCACCGTGGTCGGCAAAAAAGAAGCCGATCCCAACAAGCCGTTCTTCCCGCTCACCGTGAACTACCAGGAAAAGACCTACGCCACCGGCCGCATTCCCGGCGGCTTCTTCAAGCGTGAAGGTCGTCCCAGCGAGAAAGAAACTCTGACCTGCCGTCTGATCGACCGGCCGATTCGCCCGCTGTTTCCCAAGGGCTTCATGAACGAAGTCCAGATCGTGGCCACGGTCATGTCCTCGGACAAGAACCAGGATCCGGATATCGCCGCCATGATCGGCACCTCCGCCGCCCTGGCGATCTCGGGCATTCCGTTCAGCGGCCCCATCGGCGCCGCGCGCGTGGGCTTCAAGGACGGCCTGTACCTGCTCAACCCGACCTATTCCGAGCTGGAAGAGTCCGCCCTCAACCTGGTGGTCGCCGGTACCGAAGCCGCCGTGCTGATGGTGGAATCCGAAGCCCAGGAGCTCAGCGAAGACCAGATGCTGGGCGCGGTGCTGTTCGGCCACCAGGAAATGCAGGGGCTGATCCAGGCGATCAACGAGTTCGCCTCCGAAGTGGGCACCCCCGCCTGGGAGTGGCAGCCGGCTGAAGAGAACACCGAGCTGAAGAACGCCATCAAGGGCAAGTACGAAGCCGCTCTGGCGGACGCCTACACCATCACCGACAAAATGGCCCGCCAGCAGAAAGTCGGCGAGCTGCGCGACGCCTGTGTGGCCGAGTTCGCCACCGAAGAAGAAGGCGCGCCGGAAGCCGGTGAAGTGAAGGACCTGTTCGGCAAGGTGGAAAAGAACGTGGTGCGCGAGGCGGTGGTCTCCGGCAAGCCGCGTATCGACGGCCGTGCCCTGAACGCGGTGCGCCCGATCGAATGCAAGGTGGGCATGCTCAAGAAAACCCACGGTTCCGCGCTGTTCACCCGCGGCGAAACCCAGGCGATCGTCACCGCCACCCTGGGCGGCATGCGCGATGCCCAGTTCATCGACGCCCTGGAAGGCTCCCGCCAGGACCACTTCATGCTGCAGTACAACTTCCCCCCGTACTGCGTCGGTGAAACCGGCATGATCGGCAGCCCCAAGCGCCGCGAAATCGGCCACGGCCGTCTCGCCCGCCGTGGCGTCGAAGCGGTGGTGCCCGACGAGAAGCAGTTCCCGTACTCAATCCGCGTGGTGTCCGAAATCACCGAATCCAACGGCTCCTCCTCCATGGCGTCGGTGTGCGGCACCTCCATGGCGCTGATGGACGCCGGCGTACCGCTGACCGCCCCGGTGGCCGGCATCGCCATGGGTCTGGTCAAGGAAGAGGACGGCCGCTTTGCGGTACTGTCCGACATCCTCGGTGACGAGGATCACCTCGGTGATATGGACTTCAAGGTGGCCGGTACCGCGCGCGGCGTGACCGCCCTGCAGATGGACATCAAGATCGAGGGCATCACCGAGGAGATCATGGAGAAGGCGCTGGAGCAGGCCCAGGAAGGCCGGCTGCACATTCTCGGCGAGATGGCCAAGGCGATTTCCGAGTCCCGCTCCCAGGTGTCCGACAACGCGCCCACCCTGCTCACCCTGAAGATCAACCCGGAGAAAATCCGCGACGTGATCGGCAAGGGCGGCGCCACCATCCGCGGCCTCACCGACGAAACCGGGTGCACCATCGACCTGGAAGACGACGGCAGCGTGAAGATCTACGGCGAAACCGGTGAGGCGGCCCAGGAAGCCAAGCGTCGCGTGGAAGAGCTCACCGCCGAGGCGGAGATCGACAAGATCTACGAAGGCAAGGTCATGCGCGTGGTGGACTTCGGTGCCTTCGTGCAGATCATGCCCGGCACCGAAGGCCTGCTGCACATCTCCCAGATCGCCGAAGAGCGCGTGGAGAAGGTGTCCGACTACGTCAACGAGGGCGACATCATCAAGGTGAAAGTCCTCGACGTGGACCAGCGTGGCCGCATCAAGCTGTCCATGAAGGAAGCCAAGGAAAGCTGATTTTCCCTGGCTCCGTCAGTACTAAAAAGACCCGCTTAGGCGGGTTTTTTTATGCTCCGTCGAAAAAGACAACCGGGTTGCCATAGTTGGATCAATATCATAAGCTTGCTTACGATAAGTGCGCTTACTAAAGCGCGGATAGGCAGCCGGGAGACCTCGCGATGACCAGGGACACCATGGTCGGGCTCAACGTCCATGACGTGGCGCGTATGATCCGCCGCGACTTCGACCGGCGCGCCCGCGAACAGGGACTGACCCGCGCCCGCTGGCAGGTGCTCTGGCATCTCGCCCGCCCACCAGGCGGCGCTGGCCGAGATCCTCGATGTGGCGCCGATTTCGCTGACGCGGCAACTGGAACGGCTGGAACAGGAAGGCCTGGTGGAGCGTCGGGGGGACCCTTCCGACCGGCGCCGGCGCCGGCTTTATCTCACCGAAGCGGCCACGCCGGCGTTGGAGCGGCTACGCCAACTGGCGGCGCTGACCCGCGAGCGGGCCTTCGACGGGCTGACCAGCGAGCAAATCGATACGTTCAGAGAGGTGCTGGAGGCGATGCGCGCCAACCTCTGTGATCGACCGGATCAGGGGGACGCACAGTGACCACAACGCAACGCAACCGGCGGCTGGGGATGGGGCTGGGCCTGTTGATCGCTCTGGCCGTGGTGCTATGGCTGATATTCGGCGGCCACCGCTACGTGACCACCGAAAACGCCTACATCAAGATCGACATGATCTCGCTGACCGCCGACGTCAGCGGCCCTCTGGTGGCGGTCAACGTGGAGCGCAACCAGCCGGTCCAGCGCGGCCAGGTGCTCGCCGAGGTCGACCCCCAGCCTTACCGCATTGCCCTGGCGGAGGCGCGCGCCGATCAGCGCGCGGTGCGTAACCGCATTCTTTCCGAGCGTGCCGACTATGCGCGGCTGCAGGCCCAGCGGGCTCAGGCGCGCCGTGACCTGAGCTACTACCAGCGGGAATTGCAGCGCTTCCAGGGGCTCGACAAGGTGGCGGTATCGCAATCCCAGTTGGAGGCGGCGCGGCAGAAGCGCGACAAGGCCCGGGCGGACGCGGAGGTCATCGACCAGCAACTCGCCAGCCTGCGCGCCAAGCTCGGCGGCGGGCCGGATGTGGCGGTGGAGGAGCATCCGGACTATCAGGCGGCCACCGCCAAGCTGGACCAGGCCGAATACGACCTGGCCCACACCCGCATCGTGGCCCCCGCCGACGGTATTCTCGGCGGCGCCACGCCGATGGTCGGTGAGCGCGTCAACGCGGGCGTGCCGGTGCTCACCCTGGCCCGCGACCGCTCCGCCTGGGTGGAAGCCAACCTGAAGGAAACCCAGCTCACCAACGTGCGTGAGGGGCAGACCGTGGAGGTGGTGGTGGACACCTATCCGGGGGTCACGTGGCGGGCCCGGGTGCGCAGCCTGAGCCCGGCCACCGGCTCCGAGTACGCGCTGATTCCGCCGCAGAACGCCAGCGGCAACTGGGTCAAGGTGGTGCAGCGGGTGCCGGTGCGGCTGCAGCTGCTGGATGTCGACGGCAAGCCGCCGCTGCGCTCGGGCATGAGCGCGGAAATCACCATTGATACGCAGGCGTCGCCGCTCGCCGACAAACCGGTGGCCGGCACGCCGGTGGCCGGCAGCGGCGACCATGGCACGCCTTAACGACCAGCGCCTGGTCACCGTCAGCATCATGCTGGCCACGGTGATGCAGGTGCTCGACACCACCATCGCCAATGTGGCCCTGCCGCACATGCAGGGCAGCCTGTCCGCCAGTACCGACCAGATCACCTGGGTGCTGACCTCCTACATCGTGGCCGCCGCCATCATGACGCCGACGGTGGGGTTCATGGCCAGCCGCCTGGGGCGGCGCCGGCTGTTCCTCTGGTCGGTGGCCGGGTTCACGGTGACCTCCGGCCTGTGCGGGTTGTCCGCCTCTCTGGATCAGATGGTCCTGTTCCGCATCCTGCAGGGGGTGTTCGGCGCCGCGCTGGTGCCGCTGTCCCAGTCGGTGCTGCTGGACGCCTACCCGGTGGAAAAACACGGCCAGGCCATGGCGATCTGGGGCATGGGCGTGATGGTGGGGCCGATCCTGGGGCCCACGCTGGGCGGCTGGCTCACCGAGTGGTACAGCTGGCGCTGGGTGTTCTACATCAATCTGCCGTTCGGCTTGCTGGCGTTCGCCGGCATCTGGCTGAGCGTCAGTGAAACCGAAACCCGCAAGGTGCGCTTCGACATCATGGGGTTCGCCTATCTGGGCTTGGCCATTGGTGCCTTCCAGTTGATGCTGGATCGCGGCGAACAGGTGCAGTGGTTCGAAAGCTTTGAGATTCAGCTGGAAGCCGTTCTGGCTCTGCTCGGCTTGTATCTGTTCGTGGTCCATTCGCTGACCCGCAAGGACCCCTTTATCGATCCGGCGCTGTTCAAGGACCGTAATTTCGTCACCGGGCTGGTGTTCATCTTCGTGGTGGGGATCATTCTGCTGGCGACCATGGCGTTGCTGCCGCCCTTCCTGCAGCAGTGGAAAGACTACCCGGCGGTGACCACCGGCCTGGTGCTGGCGCCGCGCGGGCTGGGCTCCATGTTCTCGATGATGCTGGTGGGGCGCCTGATGCGCACCCGGCTGGACCCGCGGGTGCTGGTGATCACCGGGCTGCTGTTCATCACCTTCTCGTTGCACGAGATGGCCGGTTTCACGCTGGAGGTCAGCCGCAATACGCTGATCTGGACCGGGGTGCTGCAGGGGCTGGGTCTGGGGCTGGTGTTCGTGCCGGCCAGCGCGCTCACCTACGCCACGCTCAACCCGTCACTGCGCACCGAGGGCGCCTCGCTGTTTTCGTTGTCGCGAAACCTGGGCTCCAGCGTCGGCATCTCGATCATGACCGCCATGTTGTCGCGCAATCTGTGGATCAACCAGCAGCAGCTCGGTGAGCACCTGCAGCTGGCCCCCTGGCTGAGCCAGGGGCTGCCCATGAAAGAGATGGTGGGCAGCGTGCCGGCGGCGGTCTACCAGACGCTGTTGAGCCAGGCGGCGGAGATCAGCTATATGAACGATTTCCGCCTGCTGATGTGGATCAACATGGCGGCGATCCCGCTGGTGTTCCTGCTGCGCCACCAGCGGCGGGCATAAAAAAGGCGGCCCGAGGCCGCCTTTTTCCTTATCACAAAAGAGCCGCTATCCGCTGTCGCCGTTGTTCTTGCGGGTCTTGATCAGCTCGTCGACCACGCCCGGATCCGCCAGGGTGGAGGTGTCGCCCAGGCTGTCCAGCTCGTCGGCGGCGATCTTGCGCAGAATGCGCCGCATGATCTTGCCGGAGCGGGTCTTGGGCAGGCCGGGGGCGAAGTGAATCAGGTCCGGCTTGGCGATCGGGCCGATTTCCTGGGTGACCAGATCACGCAGCTCCTTGATCAGCTCATCGCTGCCCTCGGCGCCGCGCATCAGCGACACATAGGCGTAGATGCCCTGGCCTTTGACGTCGTGCTGGTAACCCACCACGGCGGCCTCGGAGATGCTCTTGTGCAGCACCAGAGCCGATTCGATCTCGGCGGTGCCCAGCCGGTGCCCGGAGACGTTCAGCACGTCGTCCACCCGGCCGGTGATCCACCAGTAGCCGTCCTCATCGCGGCGCGCCCCGTCGCCGGTGAAGTAATAGCCGGGGTAGGCGCTGAAGTAGGTGTCGATCATGCGCTGGTGGTCGCCGTACACGGTGCGGATCTGGCTCGGCCAGCTGGCCTTGATCACCAGATTGCCGGAGGTGGCGCCTTCCAGTTCCTTGCCGTCCGGGTCCATCAGGCCGGGCTGTACGCCGAACATGGGCAGGGTGGCGGAGCCGGGCTTCAGGTCCACCGCGCCGGGCAGCGGCGCGATCATGATGGCGCCGGTCTCGGTCTGCCACCAGGTGTCGACGATCGGGCAGCGTTCCTCGCCCACCACCTTGTGATACCACTGCCAGGCTTCCGGGTTGATCGGCTCGCCCACGGTGCCCAGCAGTTTCAGGCTGGAGCGGTCGGTTTTGGTCACCGGCTCGTCGCCCTGGCCCATCAGGGCACGGATGGCGGTGGGCGCGGTGTAGTAGATGTTGACCTTGTGCTTGTCCACCACCTGCCAGTGACGGGAGGCGTCCGGGTAGGTGGGCACGCCCTCGAACATCAGGGTGGTGGCGCCGTTGGCCAGCGGCCCGTAGACGATGTAGCTGTGGCCGGTGACCCAGCCCACGTCGGCGGTGCACCAGTAGATGTCGCCGTCCTGATAGTCGAACACGTACTTGTGGGTCAGGGCGCTCTGCAGCAGGTAGCCGGCGGTGGTGTGCACCACGCCCTTGGGCTTGCCGGTGGAGCCGGAGGTGTACAGGGTGAACAGCGGATCCTCGCTGTCGACCCATTCCGGCTCGCAGTTCGCGTCCGCCTTGGCGAGCGCGTCGTGGTACCAGATGTCACGCTGGTCGTCCCAGTCGATATCGCCGCCGGTGCGTTCCACCACCAGGCAGGTGTGGACCGAATCGCAGCCGCTCAGGGCCTTGTCGGCGTTGGCTTTCAGTGCCACCACCTTGCCGCCGCGCACGCCTTCGTCGGCGGTGATCAGGGCGCGGGCGCCGGCGTTCTGGATGCGGTCCTTGAGGGCTTCCGGCGAGAAGCCGCCGAACACCACCGAGTGAATCGCGCCGATGCGGGCGCAGGCCAGCATGGCGTAGGCCGCTTCCGGGATCATCGGCATGTAGATCACCACCCGGTCGCCTTTTTTCACGCCGCGGTCCTTCAGGGCGTTGGCGAAGCGCGACACCTGCTCGAACAGTTCCTGGTAGGTGATGTGCTTTTCCTGGTCGGGCTCGTCGCCCTCCCAGATGATCGCGGTCTGCTGGGCGCGCTCGGGCAGGTGGCGGTCGACGCAGTTGTAGCAGGCGTTGAGCTTGCCGCCCTGGAACCAGGCCGCGCGGCCTTCCTTGAAGTCCCAGTCGCTGACCGTGTCCCAGCGGGTCTGCCAGTCGAGCAGTTGGTCCGCGCGCTCGGCCCAGAACGTATCGGGATCGTCGATGGATTGCTGATACCAGCGATCATAGGTTTGCCGATCCATCAGTGTCTGGCGTTTAAACGCCTCCGGAACCGGGTAGATCTTTTGCTCGGACATGTCAGCCTCCTTCGTACTGCCCGCTGATGTTTATTGTCTGGCCGCCCCGCCCTGAAGCCGCGGGGGTAATACGGCGCCGTATTATCGTGCCAACGGCGATACGCCTGGAATTAAACTATTGTCTAAAGACCGGCTTATCAAATGCCATTGAGGACAGTGTACCGCTAGCGGCGCTGGGAAAGGGACGTCTACTACCAAAGGCGAAGAGATGCGCGCGCGGGGAGGGGGTAGCATCAAGGGGCTGGATACAAAAACGCCGGCTCGAGGCCGGCGTTCAGGGCGAGGTGGTACAGGTGGCTCAGGCCACCTGCACCGGGATAGCGTTGCTGGTCCCTTTAACCTCGTTGCCTTCGTCCATGTAAATCAGACGGGGCTTATAATTGATCAGCTCGGAGCTGGAATAGTTGGCGTAGGCGCAGATGATCACGCGGTGCCCGGGCTGCGCCTTGTGGGCGGCGGCGCCGTTCACGGAAATCATCTTCGAACCCTCTTCGCCGCGGATCGCGTAGGTTTCGAAGCGCTCGCCATTGTCCAGATTGTAAATCTGGATCTGCTCGTATTCAAGGATGCCGGCCATGTCCATAAGACGGCCGTCGATGGCGCAGGAGCCTTCGTACTCAAGTTCCGCATGGGTGACGCGGGCCTGGTGCAACTTGGCTTTCAGCATGGTGCACTGCATGTTGGTACCTCTCTAAACAACCCTTGCACGGGCACTGAATAACGGCCGCTGACAGGGGGGCGGCAGTATGCATGAATCACCGGTCACATACAATAAACCGGTGGGGGCACCCCGAGCCCTGAGCCGACGCTGAGAGCGGCATTATAGGGCAGTCTCAGCCAATTTCACGGTCACATTGTCGATCAATCTGGGACGCCCCAGGCGCGCCGCCGCCGCGACCACCAAAGAGCGGTCGCCGGGGCCGGCGGGGACCAGGCTGTCGGCGTTGGCCACGGTCACGTAATCGACATCAAAGCCGTGCCCGGCGAGCGACGCCGCCAGGCGCTGTTCCAGGGCCCGGTAGTCGCGCTCCCCGGCCTCGATGGCGCGCCGCGCCTCCTGCAGGTGCTGCTGGAGCAGCGGTGCTCTGGTGCGCTCCTCGGCGGTGAGGAAGCCGTTCCGGGAGCTGCGCGCCAGGCCATCCGGCTCCCGGTCGGTGGCGGCGCCGATCACGCGCACCGGCATCAGCAATTCCGCCACCATGCGGCGGATCACCGCCAGTTGCTGGAAATCCTTCTCGCCGAACACCGCCAGATCAGGCTGAACAATATTGAATAATTTGCTTACCACCGTGGTCACGCCCCGGAAATGGCCGGGCCGGTCGGCGCCGCACAGATAATCGCTCAGGGCGTCCACGTCCACCCAGGTCTGGTTGGTCCCCAGCGGGTAGATTTCCTCCACCGGCGGGGCGAACGCCATGGCCACCCCGGCGTCGCGCAGCTGGGCGCAGTCCGCGTCCAGGGTGCGCGGGTAGGCGTCGAAGTCCTCATTGGGGCCGAACTGGGTGGGGTTGACGAAAATCGACACCACCACCTCGTCGCTGTGGCGCCGGGCCTCGCGCACCAGGCTCAGGTGGCCCTCGTGCAGGTTGCCCATGGTGGGCACGAAGCCCACCCGTTTCCCGGCCTGGCGCCACTGGCGCACGCGCTCGCGCACCTCGGCGACGGTATGCAGCAATTCCATGGTGGTCAGAAGCAGTGCTGTTCGGCGGGGAACTGGCCGTCCTTGACGGCCCGGTCGTAGGCGCGGAACGCCGCGGCCACATCGCCGCCGGCCTCCGCCATGAAGTCCTTCACGAAGCGCGCCGGGCTGGCATTGAGCCCGAGCATGTCGTGCATCACCAGCACCTGGCCGTCGCACTCCGGGGCGGCGCCGATACCGGTCACCGGGATGTTCACGGCGGCGGTGATTTCCGCGCTCAGGGCGCGCGGCACGCACTCCAGCAGCAGCATGGCGGCGCCGGCCTTTTCCAGGGCGACGGCGGCCTCCAGCAGCTCGCGGGCGCCCTGCTCGTCCTTGCCCTGGACCCGGTAGCCGCCGAAGGCGTTGACCGCCTGCGGGGTCAGGCCCAGATGCACGCAGGCCGGGACGCCGTTGCGCTTGAGCACGGTGACCGCTTCGGCCAGCCAGGCGCCGCCTTCCAGCTTGACCATGTTGGCGCCGGCCTGCATCAGCGCGCCGCTGGCCTCGAGAATGCGCTCCAGCGTGGCGGCGCCCAGGAAGGGCACATCGGCCAGCACCAGGCTGCCCTGGTTGCCGCGGGCCACGCACCGGGTGTGGTAGACCATGTCGTCCAGGGTCACCGGCACGGTGCTGTCACGGCCCTGGATCACGTTGCCCAGGGAATCGCCGATCAGGACGGCGTCCACGCCCGCTTCGCTGATCAGACGCGCGAAGGTGGCGTCGTAGGCGGTGAGCATGGAGAACTTCTCGCCGTCCTGCTTGCGCTTGTTGAGAGTGCGGATGGTAACGGGCATGGGTGTTTTCCCCCGGGAAACTGCGTTTAGACCAGCGGCCGGGGGTTAAAATAGTGGCGCCCGGTGCGGATGTCCAGCAACTCGGCCACCAGTTGCTGGTAGTCCGCGTCACCGCTGGCCAGGTCGATTTCCGCCGCGTTGACGATCAGCAGCGGGGCCCGGTCGTAGAAGTGGAAAAAGCGGGTGTAGGCGTCGTTGAGGCGGTCCAGGTAGTCCGGGTCGATGCGTTGCTCGAAGGCGTTGCCCCGTTTCAGCACCCGCTGGCGCAGAACCGGCGTGGGCGCCTGCAGGTAGATCACCAGGTCCGGCGCCGGGGCGTCGATCAGCATGTGCTGGTAGACGTTGTCGTAGAGGGCGAACTCGTCCTCGTCGAGATTCACCTCGGCGAACAGGCGGTTCTTGTCGACCAGGAAATCCGCCACCCGCGGGCCGGAAAACAGGTCCTGCTGGCGCAGCCCGCGCAGCTGGTCGGCGCGCTGAAACAAGAAAAACAGTTCGGTCTGCAGGGCGAAGCGGGCCGGGTCCTGATAGAAGCGGGTCAGAAACGGGTTGTCGTCGGCGCGCTCGAACAGGGTGTCGAAGCCGAAGGTGTCCGCCAGACGCTGGGCCAGGGTGGTTTTGCCGGCGCCGATGGGGCCTTCCACGGCGATGAAACGGGGCAGTTCGCCGTTGTCGCGCAGACGGTTAATGCGTTCGGTCAGCAAAGTGGTTCTCCTCCAGGCAGTGCAGGCGCTGCAGTGGCTGGGCGGCGACCGCAGGCCAATAGTCGGCCACCCGGGTGCCGTCCGGCAAGCGGCAATCGGGCAGCAGGTCGACCAGCGGGCCGATCACGAAGGCGCGCCGCGTGAGCTCGGGGTGGGGGACGGTGAGGCGGGGCAGGTCGAGGGTCCGCTGGTCCCATAACAGGATGTCCAGATCCAGGGTGCGCTCGCCCCAATGCCGGTGCCGCTCGCGGCCGGCGGCGTTTTCCAGCTGCTGCAAGGCGTCCAGCAGGGCCAGCGGGGCCAGCGTGGTTTCCAGGGCCGCCACCGCGTTGATGAAGTCGGGCTGGTCCTGGGGCCCCACCGGGGCGCTGGCGTAGAGATCGGAATGGCCCACCAGCCGGGTGTCGGGCAAGGCGGCCAGCGCCTCCAGGGTCCGGCACAGTCGCCGGCGGGGATCCGCCAGATTGCCGCCCAGCCCGATCACCACCATGCCTGTTCAGCCCTGGCTGTTGGCGGGTTTGCGCCGGCGCCGGCGGCGCTTGCCACCGCCGCTGGCGCCCTGGTTGGGGCCGAGCGCCTGCACCATCGCTTCGCGCTGGTCCTCGTCGGCGTCCTGGTAGCGCGTCCACCAGTCACCCAGGCCGGCGGGCAGTTCACCGGCCTGCTCGCGCAGCAGCAGGAAATCGTAGGCGGCCCGGAAACGGGGATGCTGCACCAGCGCCTCGGCGCGGCGGCCGCCACGGCGCGGCAGCCGGTCCTGCAGGTCCCACATTTCCCGCATCACGGTGGAGAAGCGGCGCGGAATGGCGGTGTGCTGAACCTGCTGGTTCAGGGCCCAGCCGGCGGCTTTGTGCAGGGCCGGGGCCGGCGGCATGCCGTCGGCGCGCAGCTTTTCCAGGCGCGCCACGGTCACCGGCCACAACAGTACGGCGAAGATGAACGCCGGCGTCACCGGTTTATCCTGCGCCAGCCGCCGGTCGGTGTTGTCCATGGCGGCCAGAATCAGTTTCTCCCAGACCTTGCCCTGGGGGCCCTTCAGGCTGCGGTCGGTTTCCGGGAACAGGAAATGGAACAGGCCCAGGTCCTGCAGTTGCTGCATCGAGGCGCGGGCATGGCCGCTGAGGAACAGTTTCAGCACCTCGTCGAACAGCCGCGCCGGCGGCACCTGCAGCAGCAGCTCGGCCAGTTCGGGAATCTTGCGGCTTGCCTTCTGGTCCAGCCGGAAGCCCAGCTTGGCGGCGAAGCGGGCGGCGCGCAGCATGCGCACCGGGTCTTCCCGGTAGCGCTGTTCGGGGTCGCCGATCAGGCTGATCTCGCCGCGCTCGATGGCGCGCCGGCTGCCGACAAAGTCGTACAACGCGAAGTCGGCGATATTGTAGTAGAGCGCATTGATGGTGAAGTCGCGGCGCAGGGCGTCTTCCTCGATGCTGCCCCAGGTGTTGTCGCGCAGCACCAGCCCGGTCTCTTCGTGGGCGGAGTGCTGGTCGCGGTCGAGTTCCTGGTCGTCCCGTTGAAAGGCGCGGAACGTGGAGACTTCGATCACTTCGCGGCCGAAACGCACATGCACGATCTGGAAGCGGCGGCCGATGATACGGCTGCGCTTGAACAGGCGCTGGACCTGCTCCGGCGTGGCGTCGGTGACCACGTCGAAGTCCTTGGGCTCGCGGCCGCACAGCAGGTCGCGCAGGCAGCCGCCCACCAGAAAGGCTTGAAATCCCTGCTCGTGCAACCCATACAGCACATTGAGCGCTGCCCTGGAGATCTGCTTGCGGGAAATCGGATGCTGGTCCCGGGGTATGATCCGCGCCTCGGGCAGGGCGGTGCCGCCGCTGGAACCTTTGCTCGCCACGGCGGTCAATGTTCTCAGAGGGCGGCCAAGCAGGCGTAGCGGGTAGGTGACGATGCCGGCGAGCCGGGCCAGGGCCCAGGTAAGAATTGCGTCGGCCCAGACCACGGGCATGACAAGCCAGGTAAGGGCGCTTTTAAGCCTCGGTGAAAGGTTACGTGCCATTGAGCAAAAAACGTCCTGACGGAATGAAAGGCGGCATGGTAGCACTTTTTGCCACGGGCTGGTTATTCGATCTGGAGAAAGGGCGGGCGGTCCGCCGGGCGTAAGCGATAGGGCGGGCCTGGAAAGTAAAAAGGGACCACAACCTCGGTTGTGATCCCCTATGCGCTGATTCTGTTGTTGTTATTGTTTGTGTTTTTTTCTGCCTTGCGCCATAACCAATTTTTGTTACGGCATCTTGTTTTGGCTCCAAGTTTATTCTTCTTCTTTTCTTGTTCTTATTATGAGCCTTAACGCCGTTGTTGTTTTCCTTATGTGGCGTGGGATTCATAGTGCATGGATGGTTTTTCCATTGCAACAAGTTGTTAAACCCTTTCAAATCAAGCACTTATAAAAAAATGAAGAAATGTGAACAGTTATAAGCTCCGGCGCGGTAGCACACCTGTTACCGCCCTGTGTAGTAAGGTAACACTTCTGGGGTAACACCCCTCCCGGCCCCGTTCCGCACTGATTGAAACCGCAAAGGCAAGCACTGAAATTCACCGGCGGGTGCTCTTGCGGCGTGGAATGCCCAGGCGTTGCCGGCGTTCCCACAGGCTTTTCCGGCTGATCCCCAGCTTCTGGGCCAGCTCGGTCTCGGTCATGCTGTCCTGGTTTTCCAACACGAAACGGGTGAAATAGTCCTCCAGGGACAGATCCTCGGAGGGGTCCAGGCTGGCCCGGCTGACCCGCTGCGGGGTGCGGTTGGGGTTGAGGCCCAGTTGCGCGGGGCCGATGCCGTCCTCTTCGGTGAGAATCACCGCCCGCTCGATCACGTTTTCCAGCTCTCGCACGTTGCCCGGCCAGCTGTAGGCGCGCATGGCGGCGAGCGCGGCGTCGGTGAAGTACAGCGCGCCCCGGCTGAGCTTTTCGCAGCTGCGCGTCAGCAGGGTGGCGGCCAGCTGCTCAATATCGTCCTCGCGCTCGCGCAGGGGCGGCAGCTCCAGCTCCATCACGTTGAGGCGGTAATACAGGTCCTCGCGGAAGCGACCGTCGGTGACCCGGGCCGGCAAATCCATCTGGCTGCTGGCGATCACGCGCACGTCCACCCGGCGCGGCGACAGCGAGCCCTGGCGGTGGATCTCCCCTTGTTCCAGCAGGGTCAGCAGGCGGCTTTGCGCCTCGTTGGACAGCTCGCCCACTTCGTCAAGAAAGAAGGTGCCGCCGTCGGCGTTCTCGATGCGGCCGGGTTGGCTGTCGCTGCCGAACAGTTCCTCCAGTTGCAGGGTCTTGGGCAGAGCGGCGCAGTGCACCGTTACCAGCGGCGCGGCGGCGCGCTCGCTGTGTTCGTGCAGGGCGCGCGCGGTGAGCTCCTTGCCGGTGCCGGCCTCGCCGAGAATCAGCACCGGGGTGTCGGTGGGGCCGACGCGGCTGATGCGGTGCTTGAGATCGCGCATCGGCTCGCAGTCACCGATCATGGAGCGAACCGGGTAAGTGCGCTCCATGTCCTGGCGCAGCGCCTGGTTGCCCCGGTTGATGCGGCCTTCCTTGAGCACCCGCTGCACCGACATCAGCATTTCATCGTGGTCGAACGGCTTGGGGATGTAATCCACGGCGCCTTCGCGCATGGCGTCCACCGCCGAGCGCAGACTGGCGTAGCTGGTCATGATCAGCACCGGCACCGGGGCCGCCAGCTCGATCAGCGCGGTGCCGGGCTCGCCGGGCAGGCGCAGGTCGCTGATGATCAGGTCGCACTGGGTGAGGCCGTTCTCGCGGGCCTGTTCCACGGATTCCGCCTCAGCCACGGAGTGATCGTGCCGTTCCAGTAGTTTGCGCAGGGCGCCGCGAATCACCGGCTCGTCTTCAACGATCAGGATATGGCTCATGGTGCCGTTCCTTTTTTAATGCGTGCTCAAGTCGCCGGCGCTGAAGCGCGGCAGCTCGATGATAAAGCGGGTTCCACGGTCGCCGTCGATGGGGCTTTCCACCCATACCGTGCCGTGGTGGTCCTCGATAATACTGTAAACCAGCGCCAGACCCAGCCCCGTGCCCCTGCCGGGCGGTTTGCTGGTGACAAACGGCTCGAACAGGGCGGCACGCAATTCCTCGGGAATGCCGTGGCCGCGATCCTCCACCTGGATGCGCACCTTGTCGCCGTGCTCTTCACTGAGCACGCGGATCGCGTCGTCCGGGTCGCTGGCGTCCGCCGCGTTGCCGAGCAGGTTGACGAACACCTGCAGCAGGCGCTGGGGGTCGCCGATCACTTCCAGATCCGGCGCGCAGTGGTTCTCAAAGCGCTGTGCCCGATGGTCCGGGTCGAGCAGTAGCAGCGCAATGGCCTCGGCGGCGGTGGCGGCCACGTTCACCGGACCCTGGATGGTATCGCGCAGGCCGCCGGAGTGGCTGAACGTGACCAGGGATTCGACGATACGGGTGATGCGGCGGGTCTGCTCCATGATCTGGCTGGCGCTGAGGGTCTGCTCCTCGCGGTCGCATTCGCCGTCCAGGTTCTGCGCCAGGCAGGCGATGGCGGTCACCGGGTTGCCGATCTCGTGGGCCACGCCCGCCGCCAGCCGGCCGATTGATGCCAGGCGCTCGTTGTGGGCCAGGTGGGATTCCATCTGCCGCAGTTCGGTGATGTCCTCCAGCACCAGCACCAGGCCGCCGGCCTGCTCGCTGGGGCCCGGACTCTGGATCAGTGACTTGTGCAGGCTGACCCAGCGGGACTGGCCGTCCACCTCCAGATGGCGCTGCGGCTCGTGCATCGCTTCGCCGCGCCCGAACTCCGACAGCAGGTCGCCCCAGGGCGCCGGCAGATGCGCCAGCCGCGAGCCGATGGTGTGCTCGGCGTCGATGCCGGTGAGGTGTTCCACCGCCCGGTTCCAGCCGATGATCTCGCCGTCGCCGCCCAGGGAAATCACGCCCATGGGCAGCTCCAGCAGGGTCTGGCGATGGAAGCGGCGCAGGCTGTCCAGCTCCGCGGCCAGGCCGGAGAGGCGGTCGCGGTACTGCTCCAGACGCGATTCGATGAACTGGATGTCCTCGCTGGATTCGCCGTCCTGGGGCTTGTAGGGCAGGTTGTCGTCCATCAGCTGATGGGCCACGGACGGCCCCAGCAGGCCGGACAGGTTGGTCTCCAGCTGGTCACGCAGGCGCCGCAGCGCGTAGGGCCGTGTTTCGTTGGCATTCAGTTGCAGGTCGCCGAGGGCCATGTCCACTTCCCGGGCGGCGGTGCCGGGCCCCAGCGGCCCGCTCAGCGCGGTGACGAACTCGTCCACGGTCTGGGCGCTGAGATCCCAGCGGTAGGGGCGGCGCAGGCTGTCCACCGCGCAGGCTTCGGCGGCGGTGCGCTCCGACCGGGACATGGGCGTGACGATGGAGATGATCGCGTACACCACGCCGTTGAGGGCCACCGACACGATCGCCACCTGGTTCCAGTGGTCGGCGCCTTCGGCCCGGCGCAGGCCGAACATTTCCACCAGGTGCTGGGCGTGCCAGTCCGGGTACACCATGGGCAGCAGCAGCGCCGCCAGCCACACCGCGAAGCCGGCGCACAGACCGGCGTACAGGCCGTTGCGGTTGCCCGACGGCCAGAACAGGGTGCCGATCAGGCCGGGCACGAACTGCAGCGCGGCCACGAACGACAGCACGCCCAGTTCCACCGCCGAATGATTGGGCCCGGCCAGGCGGTAGAACACATAGGCCAGGGCGAGAATCGCGGCGATCAGCACGCGCCGGGTCCAGAGCAGATTCCGGTACAGGTCCTGGGCGGAATTGAGCGGGCTGGCGGGCAGGATCAGGTGGTTCAGGCACATGCCCGACAACGACAGGATGGCGACGATCAGCATGCCGCTGGCGCCGGCCAGACCGGCCAGATACCCCAGCACCGCGCCGCCGCCACCGTTGGCCAGGCCCACACCCAGAGTGAAGTAGTCCGGTGAGGTGGTGGCGTTGCTGGCCAGCGCCGCCCACAGAATGATCGGCACGCACAGCGCCATCACCAGAAACAGCAACGGCAGCCCCCAGCTCGCCGACACCAGGGCGCGGGGATTGAGGTTCTCGGTGAACGCCATGTGGAACATGTGCGGCATCACCACGGCGGACACGAAAAACGCCATGATCAGGCTGTGCCAGGTGTTGTCCTGCAGCGGCGCGTACAGGCGCGACAGCATCTCCGGGTGCTGATCCAGCCACACGCCCAGGCCGCTGGGCCCGTCGAACACGCCGAACAGGCCGATCAGCGCCACCGCCGCGAACGCCGCCACCTTGATCAGGGACTCGGTGGCGATGGCCACCACCAGGCCTTCGTGGCGTTCGCGGGCGGTGGCGTGGCGGGCGCCGAACAGAATCGCGAACAGCGTGATCAGCAGGCAGAACCAGAACGCCACCCAGGCCGGGTCCGGCTCGCCGGTGAGAATCTGGATCGATTCCGCCACCGCTTTTATCTGCATCGACAGCAGCGGCAGCATGCCGACCACCATCATCACGGTGGTCAGCGCGCCGGCCAGGCGGCTGCGGTAGCGGAACGCGAACAGGTCGGCCAGGGAGCTGAGCTGGTAGGTGGTGGTGAGCCGCAGGATCGGCGCCAGCAGTATCGGCGCCAGCAGGAACACGCCGGAGATACCCAGGAAGTAGGCGAGGAAGTTGTAGCCGTAGTCGTGGGCGTAGCCCACCGAGCCGTAGATCGCCCAGGCGCTGGCGTAGACCCCCAGGGAAAAGACATAGACCGCCGGGTGGCGTACCAGACGCGCCGGGATCCAGCCCTTCTCGGTGATCCACGCCACCAGGAACAGAAACAGCAGGTAGGCGCCGGCGATCAGAATCAGATCGCTGACACTATAGGCCATCGACATCCCGACTCCTGGCGATCCAGTAGCTCAATGCGATCAGCCCCAGCCAGACCAGATAGGGGCGGTACCAGGCGCGGCCGCCTTCGCTCCACCAGTCGATCAGGGACGGTGACAACAGATAGGTGCCGAGAATAAAAATGATCAGCAGCCGGTCGGTGTACATGATCGCTTCCTAAATCGAGGGTGGCGGCAGCCGGCGCCCGCCGGGCTGGTGGGCCGGCGTCCAGTTCGCGCGGGCCCAGGCCAGTTGCTCCGCCACGCCGGCGTCGCGCAGTGTCGGCGGCGGTGTCAGCCCCACATAGCCGAGAGCGGTGAACAGGAAGCCGCCGGGCCGTTCACTGTCGAGCGCGGCGGCGCCGGCGGACTTGCTCATCTTGCCGCCGGCCGGGTCCATCACCACCGGCAGATGAGCGTAGCATGGCGCGGCCTGGCCCAGGCACTCCAGCACCCATTGCTGGCGCAGGGTGGAGGCCAGCAGGTCGCTGCCGCGGACCACGTCGGTGATCGCCATTTCCGCGTCGTCCAGCGCGCACGCCAGCTGGTAGCCGAACAGCCCGTCGCGGCGGCGTATCACGAAGGCGCCGCCCTCCAGGGCCAGATCGGCGTGCACCCGGCCCTGCAGCCGGTCGTCAAGCCACAGCGGCGTGTCGGGCACCGTCAGACGCACCGCGCGGTCCGGCCCCGGCGGCTGGGCCACGGCGGGGCCGGGGTGAATGTGATCCAGGGCTTTCAGTTGTTTGCGCGACAGGGTGCAGTAAAACGCCTTGCCCTCCGCCAGCAGGGTGTCCACCGCCCGCTGATAATGATCGCTACGCCGGCTTTGATAGACCGGGTCGCCGTCCCAGTGCAGTTGAAAGGCGTCCAGTTGTCGCAGGATGGTGTCCACCGCCCCCGGTTGCTGGCGGGGCGGGTCCAGATCGTCGATGCGCAGCAGCCACTGGCCGCCGTGGTAACGGGCGTCCAGCCAGCCGGCCAGCGCCGTTACCAGCGAGCCGAAATGCAGCGGCCCCGAAGGCGTGGGGGCGAAGCGCCCCCGGTACGGCCGGTTCACCCGGCCAGCTGTTTTTCCTTGATTTCCGCCAGTTCCTTGCAGTCGATGCAGAGCTCGGCGGTGGGGCGGGCTTCCAGGCGGCGGATGCCGATTTCGATGCCGCAGGCATCACAGAAGCCGTAATCGTCCTTGTCGATCTGGTCGAGCGCTTTTTCGATCTTCTTGAGAAGCTTGCGCTCGCGGTCGCGGGTGCGCAGCTCCAGAGCGAATTCTTCTTCCTGGGTGGCCCGGTCGGCCGGGTCCGGCAGGTTGGCCACTTCGTCCTGGAGGTGGTGCATGGTGCGGTCGGCTTCCTCCATCAGTTCCTGGCGCCAGGCCAGCAGAATCTGACGGAAATGGGCGCGCTGTGCTTCGTTCATGTACTCCTCGCCTTGGTTGGGCGTGTAAGGCGTAAAACCATGAATGAGCGTTTCCGCCTTGGAGGCGGAGGATGCGGATTTCTTCACCTTGGATGTCACCTGATTGGAAGATGGAGAACGGGACGGCGGCCTGTCCATGCTGCCGGTAGCCCTCCTGGCGGTCCCCGGGGAACGCGTGCTGCTCGGTTGGGCGGAGGCCGGACGATTGGGGTTCGTGGCCGGCGCGGCGCTAGCCTTCCGAGCGGTGCTTTTCTTCGCCGCCGCCTTTTTTGCGACGGGTTTGGCGGCTTTGCCGGCGGCGGTTTTTGCCGGCGCCTTTTGGGCCGCGCTCTGTTTGGCCGGTGCTTTCGGCGTTGTCGCGGATTTAGCGGTCGCGGCTTTCTTCACGGCGGCTTTCTTCGCCGTGGGCTTTTTCGCGGCGGTCTTCTTCACTGCGGCCTTCTTCACTGCGGCCTTTTTGGCCGCCGGTTTGCTCGCCGGCTTTTTGCTGGCGGCTTTCTTGGCCGGAGCGGTTGCGGCTTTTTTCACCGTGGTCTTCTTCGCCGCCGGTTTCTTTACCGCGGCTTTTTTCGCGGTCGCCTTTTTGGCGGCCGCTTTCTTGGCGACCGCTTTTTTAGCCGTCGTCGTTTTCGTGGTGGCTTTTTTGGAAGCCGCGCTGCCCGCCTTGCTGGCCGTTTTCTTCTTGCTCTTGCTACCGGTGGCCATTTTGATCAACTCCCTTAACATAGTCACGACTCGCTACCTAAGAGCCCAGATCCCTGCAGGCGACAGCCGCCCTTGCACAGGGCCGCCCAATCCAGGACAGATAATAGTGTAACCTTCGACCTTACCGCTTTATTGCAAGCCTTGTCACTATTCAGCACAGTCGCGGTTTTTCCGGCGAGATTCGCTGTTGGCGCGGCTTGCGAAGCGGGGGCGTTCCCTTGCCCGCGCACGCATTGCGTGGCGAAACCACGGGATTATAACGACACCCAGGCCACAGGAAAGGGGTTTTTCTTGAACCGTCCCATCTTGTCTCATCTTGCCGAACAGGCGCCGCCGTTTCATGTCATGGCGTTGCTGGAGCGGGCCCAGGCCCTGGAAGCCGCCGGCCACGACATCCTGCACCTGGAAGTGGGCGAGCCGGATTTTCCCTGCGCCGCCCCGATCATGGACGCGGCGCGGCGCGCCCTGGACCGGGGCCAGACGCGCTACACGCCCGCCGCCGGGCTGCCCGCGCTGCGCGAAGCCATCGCCCGGGACTACCGTGATCGGCTCGGCGCCTCGGTGAGCCCGGCCCAGGTGGTGGTGACGCCGGGCGCTTCGGGAGCGCTGCAATTGATTATGGGCGCCCTGTTGAACGCCGGCGACGAGGTGCTGCTGTGTGACCCGGGCTACCCCTGCAACCGCCAGTTCGTGACCCTGTTCGGCGGCGTGCCCCGCCCCCTGCCGTTGAGGCCCGAAGACGGCTTCCGGCTGACCGCCGACACCCTCGAGGCGGCCTGGACCGAGCGCACCCGGGTGGCGATGGTGGCCAGCCCGGACAACCCCACCGGCAACCGCACCGACGGCGCCGGGCTGGCGGGCCTGGCCCGCGACTGCAGGGCGCGCGGCGGCACCCTGGTGGTGGACGAGATCTATCAGGGGCTCTGTTACGGGGCGCCGGCGGATACCGTGCTGCGCCACGGCGACGAGGCGGTGGTGATCAACAGCTTCAGCAAGTACTTCGGCATGACCGGCTGGCGGCTGGGCTGGCTGGTGGCGCCGCAAGCCTGGGTGCCGGCCATCGAGCGGCTGGCGCAGAACTGGTTTTTGGCGCCGTCCACGGTGGCCCAGCACGCCGCCATGGCCGCCTTCGGCGAGGAGAGCCTGGCGATCGCCGAGCAGAGACGCCAGCTTCTCGACCGGCGCCGCACCCTGCTGATGGAGGCCCTGCCCGGCATGGGCCTGCCGGTGGTGGGCGGCGCCGAGGGCGCCTTCTACCTGTATCTGGATGTGAGTGCGCACACCGACGACAGCTTCGCGTTCTGCCGGGACCTGCTGGAACGCACCGGGGTGGCGCTCACGCCGGGGCTGGATTTCGGCGCCCACCATCATCCCGAACGCTATCTGCGACTCGCCTATACCTGCGAGGAAAGCCGCCTGCACGAAGCCCTTGAACGGCTGCGCGCCTATCTGGAGAGACCGTGAATTTTGATCCCCCTCTGCGCGAGGTGACGCTGCTGCGCCGCTACAAGCGCTTTCTCGCCGATGTACGTCTGCCCGACGGCAGCGAGACCACGGTGCACTGCCCCAACACCGGCTCGATGAAAAACTGCGTGCTGCCCGGCCAGGAACAGGCGGCGCTGATCTCCGACAGCGGCAACCCCAAGCGCAAATACCGCCACACCTTGGAAGCGGTGCGGGTGGCGCACGGTTACTGGGCGGGGGTGAACACCGGCCGCACCAACGCTCTGGTGGCCGAGGCGCTGAGCGCCGGCCGCATCGACGGCCTGTCCCCGGCGGACGGCGTGGAGCGCGAAGTGACGTTCGCGGAGAGCCGCTTCGATCTGGCCCTGGGCGAGCGCGCCGCGCCGCACACCTTTATCGAGGTCAAGAACGTGACCCTGGGGCCGGCCCCGGGCGAGGTGGACAGTGGCGAGATTCGTTTCCCGGACTCGGTGACCGAACGCGGCCAGAAGCATTTGCGTACCTTGATGGCCGCCGCGCGGGAGGGGTACCGGGCGGTGCTGTTCTTCTGTGTGCAGCACGGCGGCGCCCGTTCCGCCGGGCCCGCCGACGATGTGGACCCGGTGTACGGGCAATTGCTGCGGGAGGCGGCGGGCGCCGGGGTGGAGATCCTGGCCTGGCGCACGCGGATGAGCACCGGCGAATTCGTGCTGGATGCGCCGGTGCCGGTGGTGCTGCCCTGACGGTGTCAGGGTTCGAGCAGGCGCTGCATGGTGGCCAGCTCCTGCTCGAGATCATTGATGTGGTCCTGCCAGTAGCGCGGCGAGTCGAACCAGGGAAACGCCAGCGGGAACGCCGGGTCGTCCCAGCGCTGCGCCAGCCAGGCGCTGTGGCGCAGCATGCGCCGGGCCCGTAGCGGCTCGATCAGGCGGCGCTGCGCCCAGGGAAACGGCAGGAAGGTTTCATAGCCCTCGGACAGGGTGCGCAGTTGCTGGCTGTTCTCCTCCGCGTCGCCGGAGAGCAGCATCCACAGATCCTGCATGGCGGGGCCGCGCACGCTGTCGTCCAGATCCACGAAGTGCGGCAGGTCGTCGCGCCACAGAATATTGCCGGTGTGGCAGTCGCCGTGCACGTTGATGGCCCGCCAGGTGATCCCGTCCAGCCGCCGCTCCATGGCCTCGATCAGTGCCCCGCCCAGGTCCCGGTAGCGCCCCGAGAAGTTGGGGTCGACCACGCCCTGATTGACGTAGTCCACGGCGGCCCGGCAGTCGGCGATGATGTCGATGGCCGGGCGGGTCTGGAAGGGGCGGTCGTTGCCGGCCGCGTGCCAGCGGGCCAGGGTGCGGCCCAGCACCAGCAGGTGGTCGGCGTTGTCCAGTTCCGGGGCATGGCCGCCCTGGCGCGGGAACACCGTGAAACGGAAGTCGGCGTGGTAGAACAGGGTCTCGCCGCGGTCGTTGGCCAGGGGCGCCACCACCGGCAGTTCCTGCTCGCGCAGGAAGCGGCTGAAGGCGTGCTCCTCGAGAATCTGGGCGTCGCTCCAGCGCTGCGGCCGGTAGAACTTCACCACCACCGGCGTGGTGTCTTCCAAACCGACCTGATACACCCGGTTTTCGAAGCTGTTGAGCCCCATCAGTCGGCCGTCGGTGACAAAGCCGGCGCTGTCCACGGCGTCGAGAATCACGTCCGGGGTGAGGGCGTCGAACGGATGGGTGGAGCCTTCCTGGTCGGTCATTACGAATGCTCGGTTAAGCGGTGGCTTCGGCGTTGCCCACCCAGATTTCCCCGTCGCGGACGTCCAGCGGTACCGCGGTGAGGCTGTCGCCACTGCAGGGGCCGGACAGGCAGGCGCCGTTTTCCGGTTCAAACAGGGCGCCGTGGTTGGCGCACACCAGAAAGCGGCCGTCGTCGTCCATGAACTGGTCGGGCATGAAGTTCAGCTCAATGCCCAGGTGCGGACACCAGTTCAGGTACGCATGAAACTGGCCGTCAAATTTGACCACGATCACCGACTGCTCGCCGACCATGAATTCCCGGGCGCTTTCCTCGCCGATGTCCTCGGTTTTGCAGACTGCTTGCATGGCTTCCCCCTTTATTCGCCCAGTACCTGCTTGCGCACTTCCAGATGCGCCTCGGCGGGGAGGCGCGGGCCGAATTCGGTGACCAGCCGCGAGCTGGCGGCGGCCGCCAGCCGGCCGGCGGTGGCGTGGTCATGGCCGTGGGTGAGGGCGTAGAGGTACGCGCCGGCGAACATGTCGCCGGCGCCGTTGGTGTCGATGGCTTTAACCGGCGTCGCGTCGATGTGGTGGACCCGCTCGCCGTCCCAGATCAGCGCGCCTTCCGCGCCGCGCGTCATCACCAGAGCGCGGCACAGCGGCTTCAGCGCCTCCAGCGCCGCCTGCGGGCTGTCGGTGTCGGTGTAGCCGAGGGCTTCCGCCTCATTGCAGAACAGCAGGTCGACGCCGTCACCGAGCATTTCCGCCAGGCCGTCGCGGAAGAACTGCACCATCGCCGGATCGGAGAACGTCAGCGAGGTGCGTACCCCGTGCTTCTCCGCCAGCTGGCGCAGACGGACGGCGGCGGCGCGGGCGCTGTCGGAGCTCACCAGATAGCCTTCCAGGTAGACGAATTCGGAGGCGGCGATGGCGTCTTCGTCCAGTTCCTGTTCGCCGACCGACTGGGAGATGCCCAGAAAGGTGTGCATGGTGCGTTCCGCGTCCGGTGTGATCATCACCAGGCATTTGCCGGACACACCGTCCTCGCGGGTGCCGGTCATGTTGGTGTCGACGCCGGCGGCCTGCAGGTCGCGCACAAAAAAGTCACCGGTGTCGTCGGCGGCCACCTTGCAGGCGTAGTAGCCACGGCCGCCGAAGTGGCGTGCCGCCACCACCGTATTGCAGGCGGAGCCGCCGCAGGTGTGCTTGTGGGGTTCGGCTTCGCCGGCCAGCGCCGCCACCAGCTCCTGCTGGCGCGCCTCATCGACGAGCGTCATCAGGCCCTTGCTCAAATCCAGACGGGTCAGGAATTCATCGGTTACTTCCACTTCGGTATCCACCAGGGCATTGCCGAGGGCGTAAACGTGGTATTTCTTTTCCATGCGGACTCCGGGCCGGTTAACAAAAGAGGCCATTATGGTGGCGCCGACCTCCCATGCCAAACCGGGTTTGCCCGCCCGGTGACTGTGACGCCACTCATAAAGACACCGATAACAGTGTAAAACCGGGTTTTCTTGCGTAGGCTCCCGGCCACCGTCTCACTATACTCGCGACCATGGCGAAGAATGCGAAAAAGCCGGCGTCCGCCCGTAAAGGGTCCGCGCGCCGCCCCGCTAAGTCGGGAAACAAACGAAACAACCGGTCCGCGGGGCGGCGCTGGTTCAGCTGGCGGTTCATCGCCAAGGTCTCGGTGGTGCTGCTGGTGCTGGCGGCCGCCGGGCTGGCCTATCTGGACGCCTATGTGCGCGACCGGTTCGACAGCCACGTCTGGCAGTTGCCGGCGCGCGTTTACGCGCGTCCGGTGGAGTTGTAT
>Ga0208813_1000032_pt1 | contig 171916 bp, 152 predicted proteins | sample MalvireepMed_904_FD_184250 | JGI IMG/M metagenome (GOLD analysis project Ga0208813, IMG submission 184250) | Marine viral communities from the Global Malaspina Expedition - Malaspina viral metaG DeepMed_904 (SPAdes) (version 2) | ecosystem: Environmental > Aquatic > Marine > Oceanic | place... | reverse complement strand
TTCCCGGTACTACTGCCCAACAGGAGGACTCTGACGACCCTGACGCTCAAAAACCGGACACTGAAAACTGATGAAAACCGGACAATCTAGGTTGATGAAAAGCGGTCAAACTAGAGTGTTGTTGACAGAGATTCTTCAGTGGCTTGAGGCCGGTGCGCTGAAGCCGGAGAAAGTGTACATCACCCACGGCGAGGCTGTGGCCAGTGACGTTATGCGCAAGCGAATCAGGGACCGGTTTGGGTGGGATGTAGAGGTGGCAGAGCTGTTTGGTGAGGTGGAGATCTGACACCATACGTCATTATCGGCAGGTACTGGGCACGTAACGATCCGAAGCTGAAAATGAACAGGTCCAGCTTACTCCGCCACCGGATGTGACCGCGGGCGTCAGAGTAAGAACTTCACCATCTATGAACGCACTCGCCCTGTTCCCAAAGGTGACAGATACGATGCCATCGCTTACTGCAACGCTGGACACGTAGGTACCCTCTATGCTTGATGCCGAAGGAATACCAGCGGAACCACTCGTGAGCCCAACGAAGGAGTTTCCATTTTTGCCGTAGAGCTCAACAAGACCAACCCGCAAGCCAGAGCCCATTGTAATCGCCTCCGTGACCTGCGCCCTCGCTACGTAGGCGTAGTAATTTGGAATTGCTACGGCAGCGAGAATTCCGATGATCGCCACGACGATCATCAGTTCGATCAGGGTGAATCCGTTTTGGGTGTTTGACTGCATGTACCACCTGGGCTTTATGTGAGTTCGAAATTACCGATTCACAGTCAAATATTGTGCCAGTCACTTTTTTTCTTTATTTTTTATGATGTTGGTCTGCCAAAACAGGGTGAACCTCAAAGATAACGATTCATGTGCTGACATTCTTGGTCACTCTTTGTCAATATTTGTTGTCGCAAATGGCTACAGGGATTACCAGATTTGCAATCGGAATGCCGAGTGTCGTCAGGCCCGCCGTGACAAAGGAAGATGCTCACAGTCCCCTTTACTCAGGAAAACACACGCTTCAGGTCTGCTTTGCGCAGAAAAAGGACTTTAGCGGGAGTTATCCCAGTAAGGCTCTTGTAAATCCACAGGATCATTGCAAGGATCAACACGTATGTAATAGACGTAGCCAAAGCTGCCCCGGAAAGCCCCATCCATGGAATAAGCAAGAGGTTTCCTGCAAGATTAAGTGGCACAGAAGCAAAAGTTGTATACATGTTGAGTTCTGGCTTCCCCCTGGCAGCTATATCACTTGCCAAAATTTTCGATAGAGCTCCTGCGACAATTCCCGGAAGCAAATATAGTAACGGCGACAGAGCGGGAAGAAACTCTTTCCCGAAGACGAAGCGAAGTAGGGGGTATCCAGAAGCTGCCAACAAGAGTGAAGCGACCACCGTTAAACAAAAAACCCACCTCGAAATGATCGGTGTCATCTTATCCCTTAAGTCCTCGCGCCCTTCAAATTGAGACAAACGAGGAAGAAGCACGGAGGACACGGACTGAGCTAAAATCCATAACCTCTCACCAAGCTGAACAGCTACTACATAAACACCCGCTGCTAGAGGGCCAACCAACAAATTGACAAGAAAAAGGTCCAGTTTATAGTTTATAAAGGACATAAGATTGCTTATATGAGCCTTGTAGCCATACACCAACATATCATTAACATAATTATTGTTCTTAGGGACCAAATGATCAACTTGTAGCTTCGCGAACCAGTATAGGCTTGCGAAAATAGCAAGAACAAAACCTGCCAAGTAAGAAAACAGCAAATAGTTTATGCCTTTTTTTTCAAAAGCAATAAAAAATGCGATAATCATCAATGTTGACAGAGGGGGAATTATGGCCAAGTAATTATAAACATTGAACTTCTGAAGCCCTTGAAAAATACCTGACAGTATATTTAGCATAAAAATTGCAGGGAATATTGAAACCGCAACCCAAAGAGATGACTCCGGAACACCCGGGAACCAATGTTCCGAGAAAAAATGAACAATGAGCCCTCCGAAAGTCAACCCCACTAACACTAAAAAAGAAAAAAGACCCATTGATATTCTCAACGCCATCTTATGATCTACTTTTCCCGTACCTATAAAGTAGATGTTAGCAGGAGAAATCCCAAGATTAAGAAATACGGCAAGCATGGTTGGCAGCAATAGCGCAACAGAATAGATACCGTTACCTTCTGCTCCGTAAATCCTCGCTATAATGATTAGCGTTATCAGTTGAATAATACCTGCGCCTACCTGCCTAACAAGAATAGCTGCAGAATTTAGCACTAATTGTCTTAGGTTAAGCCTTTGTGATAACAACTGCTATACCATCCCTACATAGGGGAAACATCCACTTCAAAAAAGATCTAATCGGTTGCCACCAACGCAATCGATCTGTGTAGTAGTATTCCTCAATGGAAAACCCTGCCTCATATATTGATTTACTCAACGTATAAGGCGAAAACCAATACCTATGATCAGTGTTTACAATCTCAGATTGAAAGAGACTCCGATTTTGAAGACGGAACGCGTTAGGAGTTGTAATTACTATTGTTGTTGCATTTATTTTCTGCAAGCTCTCAAGAAACTCTTCAACATTTCCAACGTGTTCGATGACATCTGGCACAAGCAAAATATCAAACCTTTCATTCTCTGGAAGGTTATCTATATGATAAAGACCTGAAATTCCTGATTTCTCCATTTTGGAAAGAGCATCACGATTTACATCCGTACCTACTAAATAGCTAGCCTTACTCTCTAACAATCCATGTAAGTACTGACCTTTCTTGCGCTTTTTCTCAATCAAATCAATGTGGTCGGCACATCCCATGTGAAGCACTCGCTTATTTTCTACCATTGACACAAGTAATGAGTTGCGCTCTACAACCGGGCTGCGAGTGACCCGAAAATAAGCACCATTTGAAAACTTAGTTCCTTTCAAATAAGACATCGTGGAGCTTGTTTTATTCACCTATTTCATCTCCGGCAACCGTCTGCAAAATATATCGTACAAACTGAGGATAGTTTCTTTCGGCATCGAAGGAGGTTTCAATTCTACTTCTGGCTTGCCTTCCTTTTTCAGTAATTTTTTCGCTTACTGTCGCGTTCAACAAGCATGGCCCCAGATTTTCATCAATATTATCTACTGGCATTAGCCATCCTGTGTCATCGCCTACTAGCTCGGAGACGGATCCAACATCCGGGGCTATGACAGGGATACCGAAGCTCATAGCTTCCATAATGGCCACTGGCACACCCTCGGAATCACTGGCATTGACAAATATGTCTATACGGTTGTCAGCATAAAACCTACGAACTTCACTATTTGATATTTCCCCAAGGAAATCCGCGCTCATATTGGAAAGGTTAGCAAATTTATTAAATGCATAACGTTCTAGCTCCAGACGCAAAGGACCACCACCGATATGTGTCCATGTAAACTGGATATTTGGCGCTCCTTTAGCTGCAAAAACAAGTGCATCGATTATCCGTTCAATGCGTTTTATAGGCACACAATTTGAAACGGACAGTAAGAACAATTGCCTATCTCTATTGACACTATTGAACTGAGGCTTCGCGGGTAGAATTACTCCAAGTCGAGCAACAGTCAGCCTCTCGGGCCGCGCACCGTAACGCAATTCAAGATAATTTGCCGCCTTTTCTGATAACGGAAATACCTCATCAAACCTATTAACAAAATAAGATTTAAATGGCATGTACCCATCTGGCCGATACTCTTCGTAAAGATCATAACGATGGATTCTCGAGACAACACAATGTGCGGAGCCGTCTCGCTTCAGGAGAGATGCGGCATAACTTCGTTCGTTGTTCCAGTAACAGTATATGGTCGATATCTCTCCATGCTCTTTGACAAACTGCTTCAACGTATGGTGATGATAACCAATCTTAATGCAAGATATGAGCATATTGACCACAGCTCGAAAACCGAGAGCGTTCTTTTTCGCCAAGACCCTCAACTCCGCAATCAGAACACCCATTGGCGCTTCCATCAATCCAAGGAGCACCCTCTTCCATACTGCAGCCCTGCTCCACCGCTCATACACCCTGAGATTTGGAGGAAAATCGCGTTTAGGCTGAAGGTCACACATAGAGGGGAACAACCAAACGGAATAGTCATTTGCTTCCTCGCCCCACCAATGAGCTTCACGCTCAAAAAAAGCCTCACCCGAACTGCAAGGGTAATTGTTGGTCAATATTAGAACACATCCCTGATTCGACGAATTTTGCATTCAACCCTCTGTAACTCGCTTAGGATTTTTCTCTCTATAAATCATGAGAAATCCGCGCTAGTACACCTACAACTGCATTGATGTCTTTATCATTGAGATATGGGTTCATAGGAAGAGAGAGCACTTCCGCAGCTGCTTCTTGGCTATGAACAAGATCACCCTCGCCTCTGTATACTGCAGGCTGCTTGTAAAGTGGTAAAGGATAATGAACTGCGGTAGGTATGCCAGCCCTCTCAAAATCCTGTTGCACATGGTTTCGATTTGAGATGCGGATTGTATATTGTGCCCAGGCACTATTATTGCCAGCCGCTATGAACGGCGAAACTTGCAATCCCAATCCGATAATCCGCTGAGTATAGCGCTCCGCGACCTGATTCCTGAGGACAACTTCATCATCGAGGATACTGAGCTTGGGCAAAAGAATTGCCGCTTGAATGGTGTCAAGCCGGCTATTTACGCCAACCCGCACGTGTTGATATTTTCGGGCCTGTCCGTGTCGGGCAGTTTGTCTTAAGACCGTTGCAAGCTTGTCATCATTAGTGAATATTGCACCCCCATCACCATAGCAGCCAAGGGGCTTAGTCGGGAAAAAACTTGTACAGCCAATCGTGCTTAGATTACAAGATTTCCGTCCCTTATAGCTCGCGCCGAAACTCTGTGCGCCATCCTCTATTACGGGAATATCGTATTTTTGGGCAATGCCATTAATTAAGTCAAAGTCTGCACACTGCCCGTAAAGAGAAACAGGTATAATCGCTCTGGTGCGAGGAGTGATCGCAGCCTCAAGCAGCGAGTGGTCAAGATTGTATGTGCGCGGATCAATATCCACATAGACTGGTTTCGCTCCAAGCAAAGCTATGGTTTCAACTGTCGCGATATAGCTGAATCCAGGCACAATGACTTCGTCACCATACCCGACTCCAAGCGCCATCTGAGCGATCTGCAAGGCATCGGTGCCGTTTGCCACTGTGATGCAATGCCGGGAGCCAGTATATTCCGCCAACCGCGCCTCAAGCTCCTCAACTTCCGGACCCAGAATATACTTTCCGTGATCAAGCACTTTGTTAATGTTGGCGTCAATTTGAGCCCGTATCCTGCGCTGTTGTGCAGCGAGATCAATGAAGGATATCGACGGCTTGCTATCTCGCGTCACTCTGCCGGACCTCTCGTGTAAGTTGGTTGCCCTTGAGCCAATACACATCACCAGTACTTGGGCATGTTGCTTGCCCGGAACCTGTCAGCGGAAGCTCCAACTGATCACCGAATTCGCTCATCCACCCGATTTGGCGAGCCGGAACCCCCACAACTAACGCATAGTCTGGCACTGGCTGCGTCACAACGGCACCAGCCCCTACAAATGCGTAACATCCTATCGTTATACCACAGACAACCGTGCAGTTTGCCCCAAGGGTTGCCCCAACTTTAACTCGAGTATGTCGGTACTGGTCTTTCCGGTCGATCAGAGCCCGGGGATTATAGACGTTGGTGAAAACCATGCTGGGGCCGCAAAAAACGCCATCTTCAAGATGGACATTGTCGTATACAGAGACATTGTTCTGGATTTTGCAGTCATCACCAATAGTGACCTTGTTGCCAACGAATACACCTTGGCCAAGTGAAACGTTACGACCAATCCTGGCCCCACTGCAGATATGGACAAAGTGCCAAATCCGGGACCCCTCCCCAACTTCTGCGCCGTCATCAACAATAGCGCTTGGGTGAATGGTTACAGGCATTTCGATCTCCCAAGTAAGCCTTTAAAACTTCAGGAACGGATGATAATCGCCGGTCGGACCAATTGGCGAGGCATTGCGGATATCGGCAACAGTTTCAATAGCAACACGGTTTTCCTCCAATCCAAAACCACGACCAGCGAGAATTTCCTCATAACTTCTGGTGTGAAGATCTGTAAAACCGCCAGAAAACTCGACTTCCCTTCCATCAACTTTAATAGACCGATAGGTACGCTGGCCCTGTGCACTGGCCTCACTAGGGACATTTTCTTCGTCTACCGACAAAAACCAACGGACTCGCGCCTTTTCATATTCTAGATAGCCTCCAGCGGTCGTCTCACTGTTGTGATGGACTATGTTTTCCTGAAGCTCCCCAAATATGAATTGCAGCATGTCGTAGAAGTGAACACCGATGTTGGTGGCAATACCGCCGGACTTTTTCAGATCCCCCTTCCAGGACTGTAAATACCAATTGCCTCTCGCTGTGACGTATGTTAAGTCAACGTCATGCTTGGTGGATCGGTTCTCTTTTTCTACTTTTTCCTTCAAAGCAATTATCGCTGGGTGTAGCCGCAGCTGCAGGATGGTGTGAACTCTTTTTCCGGTATCCTTTTCGATTTCCTGAAGACCGTCTATATTCCAAGGGTTAAGCACCAGTGGTTTCTCACAGATTGCGTCTGCTCCGGAGCGCATGGCAAATCGGATGTGTGAGTCGTGCAGATAGTTCGGAGAACAGATGGATACATAGTCAATAGGGTTTTCGTAAACCGTTCTGCGCAACTTGTCGATATGCCGATCAAAACGTTCAAATTCAGTAAAGAAATGCGCCGCGGGAAAAAAGCTATCTATAATGCCGACTGAATCACTCTTATCCAGGGCAGCAATCAGGCCATTTCCCGTATCCCGAATGGCTTTCATATGACGCGGCGCCACGTATCCAGCTGCCCCGATTAGGGCGAATCGTTTTTTCATTATTGCTCCTAGTCAACCATTTATTGATTCGCAGATATTGGAACCGCACCAGAATTCCGATTACCATTCCACTCTCAACACACCAACGAAAGTCGATCATGAACGAGCGGCAATCCTACACAGATCTCAACGTCGTATTTCACCACCCCGGCCCCATTACTTCAAATGGCTTAACGGGAAGCCAAGTGCGCCCGTTCAAGATCCTGACTGCTTTTCGTGAGCTTGGAATTAATGTTGAGACTGTCGTCGGCAATCGGTCTGAACGTAAAAAAGCAATCAAGCGAATAAAGCATGACATTCGTAACGGCAAACAATTCAACTTCGTTTACTCAGAAAATCGCACCATTCCGTTCGCGATGACGGAAGAGCATCGCCTTCCATTACACCCTTTCCTTGATCATAGATTCCTTGCCTTTTGTAACCACAATGGCATTCACGTCGCCATGTTCTATCGAGACGTATTCTGGCGTGATGAATCGTACCACTCGATGCTACCCCTGTGGGGCCGCATGATCACAGTTCCTTTATACTGGTTCGACTGGTATTACCACACCAAATACATCAATACGTTATACCTGCCTTCGATGAGAATGGAAAAATCTCTCCCCATATCTCGTGGAAAGATGGAGTTAAAGGCACTCCCACCTGGCGCAGATATAAAGACATGTAGCGATACCGAGGACAATCAACCGATAAGTGGTAGGCTCAGGATTCTCTACGTTGGCGGTGTAGAACCGCCTACGTACGACCTCACCCCATTGCTAATATCCGCAAATCAAAGCCCATCCACTGAACTGACGATTTGCTGTAGAGAGCCTGAGTGGATCAAATACCGTTCGAGATACGACGATCTTATAAATGAACGTGTGAATATTGTTCACACCTCAGGAGCTGGCCTCGACAAGCTTTACGCCGCATCGGACGTGCACGCAATTATACGCAATACAACGAATTACCTTGATTTTGCAGTTCCTGTAAAGCTATTCGAAACCATAAGCCATAGAACTCCTGTAATCGCGACGCCGGGGACAGAAGCCGCTCGAATTGTGGATTTACACAACCTTGGCTGGGTACGCAGCCTTGAGCAAATGCCTCACTTCCTTGAGGAACTAGCGCATCAGCCCGAACGAATTAGAGCGAAAGTTGTGGCCATAACCAAAGAAATACACAACCTGACTTGGCAAGCAAGAGTGCGCCAGATAATTCGTGACATACTCAAGTGGAGTCTTTAACCGGGAAACGAGCAATGTCCGACAAAATTGTTCCGTAGGCATCGCCCACAGACGCCCAATCGAATTTAGCAACCAATTTCTGGCGCGTTAAACGTACATCTTGCCGATATCGATCAATTTCTTTGAGCACGTAAATAATAGCCGTAGCGAGCTCTTCACTGGAGCGCTGCCGCACCACGCAAATCCCCTCAGATGCCTCGATAACATCTTTCACGGCGGGGAGATCCGTAACAACAGCGGGGCACCCGCATCCCAAAGCTTCGACTAACACCAAGCCAAGCCCTTCCTGGTCTCCACTATCTGTTTCAATAAAGGGAGCAACAAAAACACTTGACTCTCTAGCCAAGTCCGCAATCTGCTCTTGGGACTTGGCGCCACTGAACTCTACGTGGTTCTCAATACCGAGGCTAGCTACTAACTTTTCCAATACACGACGCTCTGGTCCATGTCCAACCACTCGCAACCCTACAGCCGGAAACTCCTGCGCAATTTGCGGAATTGCCTCAATCAGGTATCGTGCACCTTTTTTTTCTACCATCCGCCCTACGAATAATATCTGCTGTCGCTCAACTCTTTCTTTAAAGTCACCAGGTATAAACTTCCCTGTGAGATCGACACCCATTGATCGAACGACTATTTTCCTTCGAGGCACGCCCAAGGCTACAAGCTCTTCTAACATTACGCGGCTTACCACTGTAACTGTCGCTGCGTGTTTTGCGACTTGCCTCTTCAGCCAATTCAGAGGCTTCGACCGAAGAGCAAAAAGATCCGCCCCATGGGACGTAACAACATAAGGTGGCACACGGACCCCAAGACACCGCAAAAAGAACAGCGCACTTCCTTGTGGAATCAGCCAGTGTGCATGAATCACATCCGGCCTGATTTGTCTGATTAATGTAAATACTGACCAGCAAAGAGCAGCGAAGAAGAATGGTAGTAAAAGCCATTTCCAACGACTTTTTTTAAGGTTGGTAACGATACCGCCATCGTTGACCAGTGTTTCAAGCCTAGCCGGCGCATATCTGAAACGATAAACCTGAACCCCCTCAAGACTCTGTTTCACAGCCGATCCTGGCGCGTGGGGAGAGAGAACGGAAACCTCAAAGTTGCCCGCAAGGCGCTTCGACAATTCGTGTACGAATCCGGGTTCGTGATCGTTTTCCCAACGAGGATAGGTGGACGCGAGCACAAGTACTTTAGCTCGCATGGGTTTGGACGGCACCACTAATCACTTCCCTGATCAGTATCGCGATACATGAGCGCTGTAATCTGCTCAGAAACCAGACCGACCAGAAAGATCGTAAGCGACGTTGTTAGCAGCAGCGCACTCATGTTGGTAAACCGTCCGTCCATCGTGAACGTGTAACCATAGTAGCCCAACCCCAGAACAAACAACGCAAACGCCATCGGAACAAAGAGCTTCAACGGCGAATAAAGCGTTCCGATCTTGAAGATAATAAGAAGAAAGCGCAGCCCATCCTGAATAGGCCTGATATGGCTTTTTCCATCCCGCTTGGCCGCTTCAATGGGAACAAAAGTAACAGAATATCCCGCCCTGAAGAACGCCATCGTGCTCGTAGTGGGGTAAGAAAATCCGTTCGGCAAAAGATATAAGAACTGCAGGAACTTACTCTTAAAGACAGCACGAAAACCAGAGGTGAGATCGGAGACACTGTTGCCAGTCATGTAGCTTGCGAGGCGATTATAGAACCCGTTCGCTATACCTCGACCAAAATTTGCCTGGGAGCCCTTGCCACGAGCACCTACAACCAAATCGTATCCCTCATTGAGCTTTGCCAACAATCTAGGGATATCAGCTGCATCATGTTGCCCGTCCGCATCCATAAATACCAGCACATCCCCTGTCGCAGCGCGAGCTCCACTCTTGATGGCAGCACCATTACCCTTGGAGTAATGATGTCGTACAACACGAACCCCTGCCTCTTCACAGACTTTAGCGGTGTCATCTGTTGATCCGTCATCAACCACTACAATTTCATGAACTTCCGGGAGGCATTTGATTCTCGGGAGCAGTTCTTTTAGTGGCCCTCCCTCATTTTTCGCGGGTATCACCACTGAAACGCCGTCACTCATTTTTCAGCTTCCTGTCTGGTTGCCATCTTGGGATCGAATCGCTCACCAAATCGCTGCTCATATTCACGGGACCAGCGCTCAAGATCTTTCTCTCGCCCATCTGTTTTACGAAGTATAGTCAGAAACGCGTGCCAACTTTCTCGATCACCGGGTTCGGCAACGCGAAAATACTCCGCCATGTAGTAGAGATACGGTTGGACCAACCCCATTGAGAGGGTATAGGCTGCCGAAGTCTTGGTAAACAACTCTTTCTGTCGGTCAATCAAATGGGGGTTAGACAGTATCGCAGTAATAAATTGATTGCTCAGTTCGCCCTCGCGGGAACAGTCGCCATCCATCTGACAGAACAGATAGTCCATCATTTTATTAGAGTTATCAGCCGTCATGACTTCTGTGCGCATTCTCTCCGTAAGCTCTCTAGTCACCGATTCAGGAGGCGGCTCCCCCACCAAGTCATAGAGGCGAATAATCGCCAAACCACCTGTAATATCCGTGCGGTTATGGGTGATACTTTGAAGAAAATGCTCCTCTGCAGCCTTAAACTCTTCTGAGCTCTGCCCCAACTCCATCGCTTCAACCCGCGAAAAGTACCAGCGCGCCAACTGGTAGTGACTGCGAGAGGAATCTGGCGCCCTCTTCACCTCGCTATGAACCAGCTCCCCCCAAGATCCCCAAGAGTAGCTTCTTGTATGGCTGCCTAGAAAAAACAGCGTAGTAAGAAGCACACAAAAGACCACACCCAGCTTTTGGTAAGAGCCCGCTTTCATAACCAGCAAGGCCACACTTAACAGAATGCCAAACATGGGCATATAGTTCCGATGCTCATGGATGAGCTCCAGAGAGAAAATCGAGGACTCCATCGAGTGCCCAACCAGGAACCAGAGCACACCAAAATACCCCAGTACTCTGTTGCTCAACACACAGTACAGTGCAAAAGTGACCACCAACCCCCAGGCCGCCACCGAATAGAGCGTTGTAATCGGAGACGTTAAAGAACGGGAAATACCAAAACCATCATGAAATAGCGTAAGGCTTGTAATATTGGGAACAACGATCTGGGACAAGTAGAACCAAAGGGCGCGGGCCTGGGTCATCAGCCGTTCATCAAGGTCAAAATCCCTGAGCGCGTAGGCATTACTGCTAGTAATTGAGGCATAGCTGTAACGGTGCCAATCGAAAAAGAAGCCCAAAAGGATAAACAGAAACGTCAATCCCAGCAGTGCATACCAACCACGCACCAAAAGAACGAACCGTGCTGATTGAAAGCGAAAAAAGGCCAGCTCAATAACCGCTGCAAACCCCACAAACAACAAGCCGTTCTCCTTGCTGAGAGCGGCCAATGGCATAAAAACAAGAAATCCGGCTGCAACAATAGAGAGCCCTTTACCGACACTCTGCGCCTTCAGCATCTTCTCCCGACCGTCGACATAGCAAAGCAGAGCTGCCAAGGTAAACAGACCGGCCAGAGAGTTCATTCGTTGGACAACGTAAAGCACATTAGTCAGGTTTAGCGGATGTAACACCCAGGCAAGGGCAACCAGCATAGCTGCCAGAATAATACTGTTTTCAGACCGCTCGGGAACATAGAGCCGAATCAGCCTGTAAGCCAGGAAAAAGACCAGCAGGCCATTCAAAGCGTGTATTAAAATATTGGTAAGCTTGAACGAGAAGACGCTGTCGCCACCAAAGTAGAAATTAAGTGCAAAAGTAAGGAGCGAGATTGGGCGACCAAGCGGGCCAGCACTGGTGGAGGTTATAGCATCCCAAATCTCATGGGGAGCCAGCGACTCTAGACGAAGGGCGTCGTTCTCGACGATATTGTGGAAATCGTCGAAGACGAACGGGCCATAAACACCGGGCCAGAACGCCAGGAACGTAACCGCCATGACAGTCAGCGTCACGAAAAAGGCTTTCGAACGATACGAGAGCATTGATTTCACATTGACTCCTTGGAGAGCGCCCATTATATGTCGTACGTATATATCGGGATAGGGGGGAGCCATCCGGCTCCGCCCCTCCCACACCACCCGGCAAGCGGGTCCGCACCGGGCGGTTCGAGAAGTTGAGGTATCACGAGAGTCGCGGCACACCCAACCGATCGAAGTAGGCAACCGTCAGCACATTATGGACGGCAGACCGGCTATTATGCCACCAGCGGCGACTCAGGGCCGCCACCGATTCCGCGACCCAGGGGCTCGCGCCAAGGCGCAGCAGCTCCCGGTAAGTCGTCTTACCCCGTCGCCACTGCTTAAGGTGAAGGGCTCTCAAGCGACGACGTATCCACTCATCCAGCGATCGCCAGATGCGTGGCGTTTGCGCCAGCCGGAAGTACCCTTTCCATCCCAGCAGGTAGCTGCGGAGTTGCTCTACCACCTGTTCAATACTGCGACCTCCGTTACGTCGGGTCAGTTGCCTGACCCTCCGCTTGAACGCCTGCAACGCTTTGCCAGACAGTCCGCGCCTTACCTCACCCTCCCTCGTCTGCCATAAGGCATAACCAAGGAACCGGCGGCCGAACACGCGGGTCACTGCGCTCTTGGATTCGTTCACCCCCAATCGCAGTTTGTCGTAGCAGCGTCTCAGCAACGCCATCACCCGCTCGCCGGCTTTCTGGCTACGCACGTAGACGTTGCAGTCGTCGGCGTAACGGGCGAAGCGATGGCCTCGGCGCTCCAGTGCCTGATCCACCTCGTCCAGCAGTACATTGGCTAACAGCGGCGAGAGCGGGCCGCCTTGCGGCGTCCCGTCTACGCGCCGAATGACCACGCCGTTATCCATAATGCCCGCGTTCAGATACGCCCGAACCAGCCGGATGACTCCGGCGTCGTTCACGCGCTTCCTCAGCCGGTCGATCAGGATGTCGTGGTTGACCCGATCAAAGAACGTCGACAGGTCAACGTCCACCACGATATGACAGCCCTGCTGGGCGTAGCGTTGCGCAGCCAGAACCGCATCCTGGGCCCGTCGGCCCGGGCGGAAGCCATGGCTGTGCTCGCTGAAGGTGGGATCAATCAGGGGTTGCAGTACTTGTAGCAGTGCCTGTTGGACCAGACGGTCGGTGACGGTGGGGATACCCAATTCCCGTTCACTGCCGTCCGGTTTCGGGATGCCTACCCGACGGACAGGCTGTGGCCGATAATGACCTTCCAGCAGTTGTTGCCGGAGATCCGGCCAGGCCCATTGCAGGTGCTCGGCTGTCTGGGCAATGTCCAGACCGTCGATACCCGCCGCTCCCTTGTTGGCCTTCACGCGCTTCCATGCCCGCTGCATATTCTCTCGTGCGAAGGCCTGTTCCAGCAGGCTTCGCCCTGCGCCCTCCGGTTCTCGTCGCGGGAGTCCTGTTTCATCGCTGGCCACTTCCGGCAAGGCTTCACCTTCCCGTTCCGCGACCCGCCCCGCTGGCGCGGGCATCTGATGCGTTACAGTGCTCATCGACAAGGCGTCTGACGCTCCTTCTCGTTCGGCCCTTCGCCCTGAGTCAGACTACTATGGCCTCTGCTGACTTCTCGCTCCGTGTTGCCACGTCGCCCTTTCAGGCGTGAGGCGAGATCTCCCCGGGTAAGAACACACTCCTTCACCGCACAACCGCCGGATATACACCACCTCGCCTTGGCCACAAGAGCTTCGCGGCTTCTTGCCCGCTCGCCCTGCTTGGCAGTGCCTCGTATCCGATTCTTGTTCATCGACTCACGGTTTACGCTCCACGCTTCCTCCCCACGGTCGGTCACCCTTCCGCAGTTGCGCTTCACTTCGTTCGCTGTGGCCAGCTCTCGGGAGGACTTTCACCTCCAGGAGTGCGCCCGTGCCGGGCGCACAAAAAAGCCGCCCCAAAGGGGCGGCTTGGCTTCCAGATCAGGTCAATGATGACGTATCACTGACGGCAATCTGTTGGCAGGTAGCGCGGATCGATATCAGTAGCCGGAGTAGTGGAGCCCGGAGCAGATGCACCAGTGGGCGCTGAAGCTCGACCACAAACCCAAACGATCGAACCGGCAGCATTGCGGTGAGGTATGAGGGAAAGAACGTTACCACCGGAAGCGGTAATTTTGGCGTTCGCACGGTTGCCGTAAGTAACCGAAACCACACCGGAGTTGTTTACAGCAACGTTTGTTACATAGTTGCCAGTGATACTAGCGGCTTGCGCCAAACCAGCAGATGCGTTGTTATCCGGGAGACGTCCACGAGCGGAATAGAAGTCGCCGATGGATGATTTCGCTTCTGCAGCCAGGTTCAGGCCTTCAGTAACCTGGGTGCGAATGGTGTAATCCTGATACTGCGGAATCGCTACCGCGGCCAAGATACCGATGATCGCAACAACGATCATCAGTTCGATCAAAGTAAAACCCTGTTGAACTCTTTTCATGTGTAAGTCTCCAAACGTTCGTCAGTGACGCCCCGGGGTAGAGGGACAGTCTGACTGTTTGAATGCATCCCTCATGCCAAAACCAGAATTTCTATATATTTGTCCTTTTTATTCAGTGCTGTAAAACATGTTGCCGGATCTGGAGGGGGCATAAAGGTTCCCCACCAAGTGCCAGCATTCGTCATCAAGTGACAGATTTTGTCACCTTGATGTAACGCTCTTGAGCAACCTGCTGAAGATCTTGGCACCACCGCATTATTCTTCGCACCCTGAAACCTACTTTCCAAACCCACCCCATCCATCTAAACTCTGTTTGTTCAACACCTGACAAATTTTCAGCAACTTAGGCGACATACTTAACTTCTCTATGGCTACCAACAATTCCAATGTAACTCTGACAGGCTTGGCCAGGCGATTCGTGGATGATGGGCTCCTTGATGAAGCCGTTGCCAAGGAATCTTTTATTCAAGCCTCGCAGAACAAAATCCCGCTGATAACCTATCTGGTACAGAATGGTCTTGCAGACAGCGGGGGGCTTGCGTTTTCAGCTGCCATGGAGTTTGGCGTTTCGGTTCTGGACCTTAGTTCATTTTTACCAGAAATGATGCCGGAGAAGGTGGTTGACGAGAAGCTGATCAGGAAGCACAACGCCCTTCCGCTCTACAAACGGGGCAACCGGCTGTTTATCGCCGTATCGGACCCAACCAACCTTCAGGCCCTGGATGAAATAAAATTCAATACGGGCTTGAGTACAGACGCCATATTGGTGGACGACGCCAAGCTTAGGGCCGCCATTGAGAAGTATCTGGAATCCCAAGACAGCACTATGGGCGATCTTGGCGACGCCGATCTTGAAGGCGTCGAAACCGAGGGTGGCGAGCAGGAAGATGATGCTGTTGTTGCGGCAACGGATGTAGACGATGCCCCCATCGTAAAGTATGTGAATAAAATGCTGCTGGACGCCATTCGTGGCGGCGCTTCCGACGTTCACTTCGAGCCTTATGAGAAAACCTACAGGGTTCGCTACCGCACTGATGGCATTTTGAAGGAAGTGTCCCGGCCCTCGATTAAACTGGCCCCGAAGATTTCAGCGCGTGTGAAGATCATGGCGCAATTGGATATTTCCGAGCGCCGGGTGCCGCAGGACGGCCGCATCAAGATGAAGCTATCCAAAACCAAAGCCATCGACTTTCGCGTGAACACTCTCCCCACGCTTTGGGGTGAGAAAATTGTTCTCCGTATTCTGGACCCAAGCCAGGCAAAGCTGGGAATCGACGTTCTTGGTTATGAGGAAGACCAGAAAGAGCTCTATATGGATGCTTTGGATCAGCCCCAGGGCATGATTCTGGTGACGGGCCCGACCGGTTCCGGCAAGACGGTGTCGTTGTATACCGGCCTTAATATTCTGAACACGCCTGAGCGGAATATTTCCACAGCCGAGGATCCTGCAGAGATCAACCTTGAGGGCATTAACCAGGTCAACGTCAACACCCGGGTCGGCCTCGGGTTTGCAGAAGCACTGAGGGCTTTCCTGCGTCAGGATCCCGACATCATCATGGTGGGTGAGATTCGGGATCTGGAAACAGCCAACATCGCCATCAAGGCTGCGCAAACAGGCCACCTCGTTCTGTCTACCCTGCACACCAACAGCGCCGCTGAAACCCTGACACGGATGATGAACATGGGGGTACCTGCGTTCAACATTGCAACGTCGGTGAGCCTGATCATTGCACAGCGGCTTGGCCGGCGGCTGTGCAAATCCTGCAAGCAGCCTATGGATATTCCGAAAGAGGTGCTTTTGAAGGAAGGGTTCACACAAGAACAAATTGATACAGGGTTCACGTTGTACCGCCCCAAAGGCTGTGATAAATGCACTAATGGATATAAAGGCCGCGTCGGAATATACGAGGTGGTCAAGATTACAGAGGAACTGGCCAGCATGATTATGGAAGAGGCCAGCTCCATTAAAATTGCAAAGCAGGCGCAGGCAGAAGGCTTCCGCAATCTCAGGCAGTCTGCCCTTATCAAGGTGATAGAGGGTGTGACCAGCCTGGAGGAAGCCAACCGCGTGACGAAGGATTAAGCATGGCAGAAAAAGCTCAGAAACTTCAGGCATTCGTGTGGGAAGGTAAGGACCGCAAGGGCAACAAGTCCAAGGGGGAGCTAACCGGTACCAACCTTGCGCTGGTGAAAGCCCAGCTGCGCAAACAGGGCATTCAACCGGACAAGGTCAAAAAGAAACCCAAACCCTTGTTCGGTGGCAGTAAAAAAGTCACTCCTTTTGACATCGCCATGTTTACGCGCCAGATGGCAACGATGATGAAAGCGGGTGTGCCACTGGTGCAGAGCTTTGATATTGTTACAGACGGTCTTGAAAATCAGGGGCTTCGGGAGCTGATCTCAGCGGTCAGAAACGATGTGGCCTCCGGCACCAGCTTTGCCAATGCCCTGCGCCGCCACCCAAAGCATTTTGACAATCTCTACTGCAACCTGGTGGATTCCGGTGAAAAAGCCGGTGCTCTGGAACAAATGCTTGACCGGATTGCGATGTATCTTGAGAAGACGGAAACCCTCAAGAAGAAAGTCAAAAAGGCGATGACCTACCCGATTGCGGTTATCGTTGTAGCAATCATCGTTACCGCGATCCTTTTGGTTAAGGTGGTCCCTCAGTTCGAGGAGCTTTTTACCAGCTTTGGTGCCGAGCTACCTGTCTTCACTCAATTCATTGTCAACATATCGGAGTGGATGCAACAGTGGTGGTTTATAGTGCTTCTAGGTATTGTCGGATTCGTATTTCTGTTCAAAGAAGCAAAGAAGCGATCTTTAGCGTTTTCTGACGTCGTTGACAAGTACGTGCTCAAGCTTCCGATTATCGGGGAAATTCTGGACAAATCCGCCGTTGCCAAATTCGGCCGGGTTCTATCCACAACCTTTGCATCTGGTGTGCCACTGGTTGATGCCCTGGAATCGGTAGCAGGGGCTACCGGTAATGCGGTCTACAGGGATGCCGTTCTGAAAATACGGGACGATGTGTCCAGCGGCACTCAGCTACAGGCCTCCATGAAAATGGCGGGGGTTTTCCCTGTGATGGCAGTGCAGTTGACTTCCATTGGTGAAGAGTCCGGTAACCTCGACGAAATGCTCGAGAAAGTGGCTACCCATTACGAGTCGGTGGTGGATGACATGGTCGACAACCTGACGGCACTGATGGAGCCAATGATCATGGCTGTTCTGGGTGTACTGGTTGGTGGCCTGATCATTGGTATGTACCTGCCAATCTTCCAGATGGGCCAGGTGGTTTAATTATCCTTCCCCCCCTCCCCCCAACCCCTCTCCCGCGAGGGGAGAGGGGCTTTGATGGCGCTACTTGAGAGTTTTGATGGTTTCCTTTGATACGTTTCTGGCCACTCCCTGGCTTCTCTATATCGTTGTCGTTTTTATCTCCCTGTGCATCGGCAGCTTTCTGAACGTTGTCATCCTGCGCCTACCAAAGATGATGCAACAGGACTGGCGCTGCCAGTGCGAGGAATTCCTGGAACTGCCGGATGAGCAGCGCGAGAGTGATGCGCCGATCACGCTTTCCAGGCCTGCCTCCACTTGCCCTTCCTGCGGTCACAGTATCCGCGCCTGGGAAAACATACCGGTGATCAGTTACCTGGTTTTGGGTGGCAAATGCGCTTCCTGCAAGGCCGGAATTTCTCCCCGTTACCCGATCATCGAGGCCATTACGGCCCTGTTCTCTGTAGTTACCATTCTTGTCATAGGGCCGACAGAAGCGGCCTTGTGGTCGTTGGTACTGGTATGGGTACTGATCGCGCTGACCGTGATCGATTTCGACACCCAGTTGCTGCCAGACAGCATGACGCTACCCCTCATGTGGCTCGGGCTGATACTGAATTATTTCGGCGTGCTGACGGAATTCAGCAGTGCGTTCTGGGGTGCAGTGGCAGGCTATCTGTCGCTGTGGTCGGTGTACTGGCTGTTCAAACTGGTAACTGGCAAAGAAGGCATGGGTCACGGTGACTTCAAGTTATTGGCCGCGCTGGGCGCCTGGTTGGGCTGGGAGTTGCTGCCGGCGGTGATTTTGTTGTCGTCTCTGGTTGGCGCCGTGGTTGGCATCGGTTTGATGGTGTTCCGCAAGCACGGTCGCGAAGTGCCAATTCCGTTCGGGCCCTATCTGGCGGCGGCAGGTTTGCTGTGCCTTTGGTTTGGTTCGGAAATTCAGGCGGCCTGGTATGCCTATCTGGGGGTCTGAATGGCAGTCGTAGGCCTTACCGGCGGAATCGGCTCCGGCAAATCCACGGTTGCACGGCTGTTCGGAGCACTGGGTGTGCACTGGGTGGATGCGGATGATGTTGCCCGCGAAGTGGTCGAACCCGGCACACCTGCCCTTAAGAAGATTGCAGAGCATTTTGGGCAAGAGATCCTCTTGCCGGATGGCGGCCTGGACCGCGCGGCGTTAAGGCGGATCGTATTCGATGCGCCCGAGGAACGCACCTGGCTGGAGTCACTGTTGCACCCGGTGATCCGTGAGGAACTGATGCAGCAACTGCATCCGGATAACTACACCCTGCCCTACGTACTTCTGGTGTCGCCTTTGTTGCTGGAAACCAATCAGCATGAGCTGGTCGAGAAAATCCTCGTAGTGGACGTGCCGGTTGATGTGCAGATCCAAAGAACCATGGCCAGGGATACCAACGACAGAGAGCAGGTCGAGCACATCATCGCCGCTCAAATGCCACGTGAAAAACGACTCCAGAAAGCCGATCACGTGGTGGATAACAACCGGGACATGATCGACGTTGAGCGTCAGGTTGAACAGTTACACCAGACGTTCCTGGCGGCCTTTGGGCGCTAGTGTCTATGAGCAGACACCCTTCTCGCCCCGCCGTTGATGCCTTAACACTGACACCCATTGCCATTACCCGCTCCTGCTTCCGCGACAAGTTTGGTGTACCCCGTCAGCCTGGCCTCACCCGCTTTGCCCATGCGGATCTGATCATCCAATCGCCGTTTGATCGCGAGGATGCGTTCCGGGGGCTGGAGACCGCCAGCCACCTGTGGCTGACGTTCCAGTTTCATGAGGCGGTGCGGGCGGAATGGCGCCCGGTGGTGCGGCCACCTCGGCTGGGGGGCAACAAAAAGATAGGGGTGTTCGCCAGCCGGTCACCCTTCCGGCCCAACAGCCTCGGCCTCTCGGTTGTGCGAAATGAGGGACTTATGCGGGATGCAGATGGCCGTCTGGTTTTGAGAATCGGCGACCATGATCTCATCAACGGCACTCCCATCCTGGATATCAAACCCTATCTGCCCTTTGCGGATTCCGTGCCAGACGCCACCCTTGGATGGGCCGAGTCCGCCCCCACGGAGCGATTGCCCGTGGTGTTCCTGGAGGAAGCAGAGCAGCAGCTTGCGGCGTTACCAGCGGAGCAGTACCCGGATTTTCGCGACCTGATCGAGGATGTGGTGGGTTATGACCCTCGCCCGTCTTTTCGGCGCGGTCGGGAGGAGGAACGCATTTACGGTGCCCACCTGTACGATTTGAACGTCCGTTTTCGCTTTATACACAATGAGTCACAGGAACGTGTCGAAGTGCTGACGGTCTGTTAAACTGCAGATCGGTTGTTTTTTCGACACAGGGAATGCGTGCCTTGCCTCCGATCCGGTTATTCAGACGAATAGGTGTACGGCCACTGGCTGCCAGGCTGCTGGTTTACGTGCTGTTGTTCAGCCTTATCCTGTCGCTGGCGGCTACGGGCGTTCAGATGATTGGCGAGTTCGAGCGCAGAACCGAAGAGTTGCGCAGCACCCAGGAGCGCGCTGCGGAACTGGTCGCCGGCAGTATGAGCAACAACCTCTGGCTGCTGAATTACAGCGAGGTGGCCAATAGTCTGGATGACATGCGGGCCATTCCGGTTATCCAGCATGCACGGGTGATCACTGCCGCCGGCGAGGAATTCAGCACAGGCACCTATCCGGATGGCCGGGTGATCAGTCAATCATTCCCCCTGGTCTTCAACCGCGCGTCCTTCGATAACCCGGAAGCCATGGGCACGCTGACCGTGACGTCGTCCGTGGAAACCGTCTACAACGAATTGATGGACCGGGCACTGCTCACACTCTTGTTCCAGTCTATGATCGTGATGCTGGGCACCCTTGGGCTGCTGATCATTGTTCGGCTAACCCTTTCCCGTCATCTGGAAACCATCGCCGACTACGCCGCCCGGCTGAACCTGGATGCCTTGATTGAACCGCTCAGACTTCGCCGCAAGCCCCCAAAGCGCGGGGACGAACTGAGCGAGCTGGAACAGGCGCTGAACACCATGCGCCTGCAACTGCTGGAAGACACCCGTTCCCTGCGCCAGACCTCCATTCAGTCCCAGGACGAACGGGATGAGGCGGTGCGTGCAAACCACGCCAAGAACCAATTCCTTGCCAATGTCAGCCATGAGTTGCGGATACCGCTGCAATCGGTACTGGGCTACGCCAATCTCCTGTCAGACACACCTCTGGACCAGGACCAGCGGGAATATGTCCATACCCTGCTCAATGCATCGGAGGGGTTGTCGGCGATTATTAACGACCTGCTGGACATTTCCAGCATGGAAGCCGGCAAACTGGTGCTGGATAACATTCCGTTCGATCTCCGCGACACCCTGAACGACCTGGTTCACATGCTCGGTGCGCGGGCGAGGGAAAAGGGCCTGGCGCTGGAACTGCGGATCGACGAGAACCTGCCCTGGGCGCTGAAGGGCGACCCGGTGCGGCTGCGGCAGATCCTTCTGAACATGACCTCCAACGCCATCAAGTTCACCGATTCCGGGCACGTGTTGATCAGCATCGAGGTGTTGGGGCGGCGGGATAACAATGTGCGCCTGCGAATGGCGGTTGAAGACACCGGCGTTGGGATCAATCCGGAGGATATCCCGCTGGTGTATGAGCCTTATGTTCAGCTTGGCCAGCGTTTCCAGCGCCAGTTGCCAGGGGCGGGCCTGGGGCTGACCATTTGCCGCCAGTTGGTTCAGTTGATGGATGGCTCGCTGGATCTGGAGAGCAAACCCGGCGAGGGCTCCACGTTCTGGATGGAGCTTACCCTGCAGGTCGCGCCTGAAAGTGCCGCCCGAGGTCGACCGGATACCAGCATGATCCGGGGCCGGCATATCCTGGTGGTGGACTCCTATGAACTGTCCCGCAAGATTACCCTGGAAATGCTCTCGCGCCACGAGCTGGATATTGAAGCGGTAAAATCCGCTGGCGAGGCACTGACTTCACTGCGACTGGCCTCGGACAACCGGGAGCCCTTCGACGCCATTGTGCTGGACGGGTTTGTGCCGGATATGGACAGCGATCTTTTGTGCCGCCAGATCCGCAGCAATCCGGAGTGGGGCCACACGCGGCTGCTGATTCTTTCATCCAATCCTCAGCGTGGGGATGCCGAACATTTCCGCCAGGCGGGTGCGGATGCGTTCCTGAGTAAATCCCTCCGGGAATCCTGCCTGACCCCCATCCTGCATCAGCTGTTTTCGGACGCCACTCGGAACGAGCGCCGCTTCCTGACTCGTTTTTCACTGCAAGCGGTCAGTGATAACACCCGCCGGCAGGAGTTGCCCTGCGGCCGCATGAAGGTGCTGCTGGTGGAAGATAACCCGGTTAACCGCACCCTCACCCGCCGGCTACTGGAAAAGCTGGGCTGTGACGTAATGACGGCCAACGACGGCGAGGCCGCCTCCAGCCTCTGGCAATGGCACCCCTTCGATTTGATTTTCATGGACTGTGTGATGCCTCGGGTGGATGGTTTCGAGGCCACACGCCGTCTGCGCCAATGGGAAAAGGACCACAGCCGCCAGCGCGTGCCCGTGGTGGCGCTGACCGCCAGCGCCATGGAAAAGGATGAAGAGCGCTGCCGCGAGGCGGGTATGGATTCGTTTGTTGCCAAGCCGGTCAATATTGAAATGCTGCGGGCGGTTCTGGAACAATACTGTCAGGCGTCCGCATCCACCTGAATACCCGACACAAGGCCACCATGAACGTAGAATGCCCCACCTGTAAGAAATCCGTGGAATGGAATGAGAACAACCCTTTTCGTCCTTTCTGCTCCGAACGCTGTAAACTGATTGATCTGGGGGCCTGGGCCAATGAGGAATATCGCGTTCCCGCAGAAAATGCGTCCCCCGACGATCTGGACCAGGGCGGCGAGACAACCACTCATTGATCGTCCGTATTAACCCGCCCTTAACCCGTTTTAAGTTGAGCCTCCCGGGCCGGACCGTTAACATTCCGGCGGTTACATTCAAACATTAAGAAGGTCGAAGAATGAAAGCGTCCCGTATTCCCCTTATCGTTCTGTCACTTGTGGCAGCACCTGTATACGCCTCTGATGTGGACCTCAGCCTGACCAACGACTCGGTCAAGGGCCAGGTCAACTTCTTCGGCACCAATTCCGACATCCAGGTTGGCACCGGCTATACCTATCACGAAGGCAGCCGTCACATCGGCAACGTGGATTTCCATGCCCAGGGCCGCACGGCCATCGGCAACCTGCCCACCACCGCAGGCATTGGTGTTCGCGCCTTTGGCTGGGATGATGACCGGCTGGACGGCGGTGCCGTGGCGCTTGGCGGTTTTGCCACTGTGAACGTGCCCACCGTACCCGGGTTGTCTTTCACCGGTGGCCTTCACTATGCGCCCAGCATCCTTGCGTTTGGCGACTCCGACGACCTCACCAGCGTTGAGCTTCGTGGCAGCTATCGCGTTATCCGCAACGCCGAGGTGTTTGCCGGTTACCGCTACCTGAATACCGACTTTGACGGCCGTGGTGACCTGAATCTGGACGAAGGCGTCATGGCCGGCATGAAGATCTTCTTCTGATCAGGCCCTGATTCCGACGGACTAACCCCGCCCGCCTCTACCTACCGGGGCGGGGTTACCGCTCCCCATTTTCGTGCCCTTCCTCACTCTTTGTGCCTTGCCATCTTGGTAGACTTCTGGCTCACGCTCCGGGAACGTTTATCTGGCATGGACAACCGTATGTTTTACCTAGCTGCACGGGCACTTACCGCTGTTTTCACCCTATCCACGGTCACATTGATGGCGGGCTGCGACGGCAGTGGCGACGCGAACGACGACGTGGCAGGTCGGGAAAACAGTTTCCCGCCGACAAAAAATGCGATCGACGACTTTACGCCCGGTTCAACCGGTGACTCCAACAACGCGTCTGGCCTGGCCAGGGACGAAGTGCGGATTACCATGGAGGTGCCGGAATCCGTTGCGCCAGGCGGCGAGTTGACGCGCCGCAACCTGCGAATCGTGGAACCGGACACCATCCGGGTGTACCAGACCGACCAGACCCTCCGTGAGCTCGGCTCCGTCGACATCCGGACCCGACGGGAAGACAGCGGGCGAACCGTTATCCGTTTTGAGAATGGGCAACCGATAGGGCCCAATGTGGTCATCGAAGCCACCTACGGCAACAGCCGCATGCGGTCACTGGCCGCCGATGCGGACCGGGACGTGAAAGTGAACCCGTTTTCGGAATACCTGGTGGCGAACTCGCTGGAGAACTACAGTTCCGGCGAGTTCTCCCAGATCATGGACTGTGTGAACGACGCGAATAGCACCCTCTGTTTGAACAAGTATGTCTGGTCCACCCTCGCCGATCAGGTCCATGATTTCGAAATAAACATACCCGGTAACCTCGATGTCGACGGCGCGCTTGCGCTGCTGGGGGAGCGAGGCGATTTCGCCCGCTATGTGGATGCCATGGCCGATTATGCGCTGTTGGGAGAAAGCTCTTCCGGCAAGATTGAGGCGAGCTCGGCGAATTACCACTCGGTGTTCTGGGGCGTGGAATTGGGGCAAACGTTTCTCGAATCCAGCATTGCCGGTTCCGGCCAATGGGGCGTGCGGATCGCTCGCGAGGAAGCCACCACCGACCAGAATGGCACCGGCTACGTCTACCCGGGCATGACGTTGACTTCCTTCGACGCCTTCAATATTCGAGTCACCAACCTGGCCAGCGATATTCCCTATGATCGCCGGGCGCTGATACATGCCGATGGTAACGAATTCTTCGGCCGCGCGGCCTGGGACCTGAATACCCACTCATCCTCACCCGGCGCAGCCACCGTGGAGGACGAAACCCGCCTGCTGGCCGGCCGGGCTCTTTATCAGAGCATCACTGGCCGGGGCAGTTCGCGAATCATCGGCTGGACCCGCAACCCGTATTTTCTGGATGCGTACGTCGGCGGTGGCACCCAGCAGCCTGACCGAGTCCTCAGTGGGTATTTCAGCGCCGGGAAGGCGATTGAACTGCGTTCTGAAAGCGGCGAACTGAAGCGCGAACGCACACTGGAAGATCACTATCTGTCCGTGTTTGAACTGAACCTGTTACGGAAAGAGGGATTCGAGCGGCAGACACTGGACGGCCGGGACTACAACGTGGCTTACCTTTCCACCCGCATGGGGGACGAGACCGAACCCTTCGTGGTGGAGTCCGGCGTCGGGAACTGGCAGATCAGTGGCCCATCCGTCACCCAGACCATGGCAACCACCTCCCTGCGCAGGGACAACACGGGCACCGTTACCGTTTCCGTGCCGGCGGATAACCCGGGCCAACGGGATGCCAGTTGGGTCATCAGCGAGCGTCAGTCGCGGGTGTATGACCCAAACACCGGAAACCGTATTGTCAGCAATGGGCGCCTGAACCTGGACCGTGACAGCGCCTCCGGCCTGGATGAGCAACCGGATATCGCCGTTGGTTCGTCAACGCCGGACGGCTCCCTGATGGCCTTCAACCTGGACACCAACGCTATTGGTGATGGAATTCTGGTGGCTGCCGAGCAGGCCAATGTCTCTCCACCCAGCCAGGGGCGCTACCGCCTTCAGGGCGTGGGGTTGGGAATGGAGCAGGTCAGCAACCGGCTGATGCATTTCGATAACGCCCTGCTGGTGATTGAATCTTCCGGCAGCGCCCGTCTGGAGGGCCGGACGCTCGAGGTTGTCCATCAAGTCGATGCCGAATCGGTCTCCACTCCACAGGCACAGTCCCCCGGAACGGTATCCCTGGCGTACACAGCCAGCAACACCGGGGCTGCAACGTTTAGTGCCGGCAGCCTGACGCTGGACGGCTTTTTCACCCGCGATCAGGATCAGTTTTTCCTGCAACTCAGGCAGACAGAGGGCCAGGAAGAGGTACTGGGGTTGCTCATGGCGACACGCCTGCCAGAATAGCGGGGAGCAAACCACCCGGGCGACGTTGGCGTATAACCTGTTATAATTGCTGTCATATCGATTGTAACGAGAGGTTTTATGTCTTCTGGTATCCGGGCACTGTGGTTGATAGTTCCGCTGATGGTTTTTGGTTTGTGGGGCATACTGCATACCCCCGACCCGGACCACGACCGCGACGCCGAGGACTCGGATGTCGCCCTGGCCAAACTGCCTTCACTCCCTGGCTGGTCACGAGCGAACTTGCCGGATTTCTCTGCCTACCGTGATACCACCGAGAAAAAAGCCGCGTTTTTCTCGTTCCTGTACCCACGTATCGTGCTGGCAAACTCCCGTATTCTGATCGAGCGCGATTATCTCGACAGCCTGGCCGGCAAGGACGAACTCAGTAAATCGGAACTGACCTGGCTGAAGAACCAGGCCGAGCGGCTGAGGGTGGATGAAGAACCCGGCAGCGAAACCATGTTCCGACGCCTGCGAAACCGCCTCGATGTAATTCCGCCCTCGCTGGTGCTGGCTCAGGCCGCCAATGAATCCGCCTGGGGCACCTCCCGTTTTGCACGTAGAGGCAACAACCTGTTCGGACAATGGTGCTTCTCGCAGGGCTGCGGTCTGGTACCCCGGGGACGCGTTGAGGGTGCCAGTCATGAAGTGGCAAGCTTCTCTTCGCCTTATCTGTCCGTGCGCTCTTACATCCAGAACCTGAATCGCCATCCAACCTACCAGTTGCTCAGGGACATCCGCCTGAAAGCCCGCAATCGTGATGATATCGCCAGTGGCCCGAGCCTTGCTGCCGGTTTGCTGGGGTATTCCGAACGCGGTGAAGACTATGTGGAGGAAATTAGAAGCATGATCCGCCACAACAACCTCGACTATTACGATGAAGACTTCCAGGCCATTGTTCGGGGAGCCAATTCCCAAGAGCTCCTTGAGTTGGCTGCGGCAAAGCAGGAGAAGGCACTCCTGCCTGGGGCCACCACCGCTGACGAAACCAGTAGCGAAGGCTGAATCCACCATCACATAACCGAGTGAATTCGAATTCCGGAGACATCGATCAATGTCCAGGTTCTTGCCCGCACCCGTCAAAGGTGTGCTCGCAGTGCTTTGTATTGTTCTTAACACCCTTTGGCTATTCCCGATCCTGATGGTGTTTGCGGTAATCAAGTTGCTGGTTCCGACGCCTTCGGTTCGCAAAGGCTGCACCATCGTTCTGAACCGCATCGCGTGGTTCTGGATTGGCTTCAACAATGTGCTGGCTGACGTGCTTCACAACATCAAGTGGGATGTCCGCGGCGCTGAGGGCCTGAGCCGCGAACACTGGTACTTCGTCACCTGCAACCATCAGAGCTGGGCCGATATTCCGGCCATCCAACACGTATTGAACAGCCGCATCCCGTTACTGAAGTTTTTCCTCAAACAACAATTGATCTGGGTACCTTTACTGGGCGTGGCCTGGTGGGCGCTGGACTTCCCCTTCATGCAGCGCCACACCAAAGAGCAGATAGCCCGGCGTCCGGAATTGAAGGGCAAGGACGTGGAAGCCACTCGAGCCGCCTGTGAGAAGTTCCGGTATACACCGGTGACCATTTTCAACTTCATGGAAGGTACACGGCTCACACCGGCCAAACACCAAAGTCAGAATTCGCCCTACAAACACCTGCTGAGGCCTCGCGCAGGGGGTACAGCCTTTGTACTGGAAGCCATGGGGGAGTCCCTGCACACCATGCTGGATGTGACCATCGTGTATCCGGATGGCAAATCCGGCATCTGGGATTACCTGTGCGGGCGAATCCAACGGATTGTGGTTGATATTCGAACGCGGGAAATTCCACACCGTTTCCTGGGCATGGACTACGAAAACAACCGTGAAACACGGGCGGACTTCCAGCGTTGGGTAAGCCAGGTATGGGAAGAAAAGGATGCGCTTATAGACGAACTGAAGCGTTCAGCCTGAGTGCTGGGCTGTAGCGTGCCCGCTACAGCAGCCCCAATTCGCGGGCACGGACGATGGCCTGCGTGCGTGACTTCACCTCAAGCTTGGCGTTGATACGACGAGCATGGGTTTTGACCGTGTGCAAGGAGATGTGAAGGCGGTCAGCAATGTCCTGGTTCGACAACCCCTGGGCAATCAGCTCAAGCACCCCCTGCTCCCGGTCGCTGATGGGTTCAGCCAGAGACGCATGCTCTTTCATGTCGGTGAGACCGTACAGCCTTCCTATTGCGCCGACAAATGGTGTATCCGGCAGTTGGGGCCAGGTTTTCTCAAGCAGCTCCTGAAGCTCTCCCCTCAGCTCCGCGAAGGGGCTGATGTAGTGCTCCTCTCCTGCCATGGCTATAGTGGCGGTCAGTATTTTCTGGGCAGCGGAAGGGCCTTTCTGGCGCCAGCTAAGGACACTTTCCAGCAGCCTGGAATATAAGTCCAAACCGAAAGGCAATGTCTCGCCGCCGTTGTCCCGAATGTTCCTGACGGTTTCAGCGGCCTTGATGTCATCCCCCCGCGCCAGTTCGATCCTCGCCTGCAGGCATTGCAGCATGCCGGGCATCATCGGGAACATTTCCGGCACGCAATTCACGTCCCGCCATGGCTTGAGCCGCTCCATAGCCTGTGCCGCCGTGTCTGTCTGACCCAATGCCAGCCAGCCGCTGATTTTCAGAGCCTCAAGCACAGGCACATAGACGGACTCGTCGACCTGCCACGACTGCATGGTTCGCTCGGCACGACCAATCCAGGCGAACGCATCGTCCATCCGATTCTGGGTGCGACAAATCAACACCCTCAGCGCCATGGCCAGCAGCAACCCAAGATCGCGGGTTTGCTCTGCATGGCGGATACAGGTCACCAAGAGGCGGTCTGCTTCCGCCTGCCGTCCCTGGTGCCAAAGCACCATCACCAGATTTAGCTGTAGGCGTGTTTCGCCAACACGTGCGGGCCGCGATGACTCGTTCATGGCGGTATCCAGACCGGTGCGCAGCAGTTGCTCTGCGTGCTTCAACGATCCCTTACCCAGCTCGATCCGCGCGTGGGCATAGACTGCCAGAACTTCCGAACCAGCGTCTCCAGCCTCTCGAGCCAGCCTTGCGGCAATGCGGTTGGCCTCCCGGGCATCGCCAAATTTGCCGGCGGCGCATAGCGCACTGGAACGAACCAGCTGCGTCACCAGCTGGCCCTGAGTAGACAACTCCTCCGCCTGCAGAGCTCTGTCTGCGACCATCAGGGCCTCATCAACACTGCCCTCGCCGCGGAGAATAAAAGCCCTGAGCGCATCGACCCGGCCAGCAAGTTCGGGACGCTCGCCATTATCGAGATCGTTGATCAACATTCTTGCCTGCCTGAACTGACCACCGATGGAATGGACCCAACCGTAGACAATCTTCAGGCGCGCGCTTTTCTCCAGCAGCCCCGACGGCAATGACCGGCGAAGCCGAAGCAATGACGCGGTATCCTGCCCAATCAGCAAGGCCTCTGAGCCTTCAGAGGCTATCCGGACCGACTCCTCAAGACTACCGCTGACCAACGCATAACGCAGTGCCTCGGGAAACTGATGACGGTCACTAAACCAGCGACTGGCTTTCAGGGCACGCTCCTGCGACTCATCGAGGGCCGGTGTCTGTAACCAGTCGTGCAGCAAAGGATTCAGGCGGAGCCAGCGCCCGCGACCCGGCAATGGACGCAGCGGGATACCGCTTTCCGCAGCGGCAGAGGGCCGAAAGGCATGGTCACACCCTGCGTCAGCCAATGACAGGAACAGTTCGTCCGAGACGATCTCCATCTCCGCCATGATCCTCAGTGAACGCTGCTGGCCAGGCGTTAAATGGATCAGCACGGCATCTCTGAGGAAACGCTCAACACTGAAGGTTTCCTGTATCGGCAATCGGGATTCCGGGGCGGAGTCCAATTCCCTCTGGTACAACCCCAAAGGTGTAATCCACCCCTCAGTCAACGAATATAGGTGCTCGACAGCAACCGTGGTCAGTTGACTACGGTTGATCGCGGCGTGAAAGAACTCGAAGGTTTCCAATCGTGTCAGCTCAAGAGAATCCGCGCCGATTCTGCTGAAGCGGCCTTCCAACTCGAACGTGTGGGTCTCAAAGGGCAGAGGCTTTCTGGACACCATCACCAACGCCAGACCGGAAGGAATGTTTTCAACGAGCTGTTGCAACAGTGCAATGGCAGCTGGGTTGGCAACTGTGCCAACGTTATCAATCACCAGTACACTATCGCCGTCCGGGGCACTCCAGTGAGCATCCGACAATAGCAGGGCAAGCGCATCCGTATTGCTGGAGGCTTTCTGTTGCCCCGACGGTCGCGAGGTGACACCGGGCGGCGTCAGCGCAATTTCAAGCAAGGCCAACAGGCGCCCAGCATCGTTTTCCTGTCCGGTCAGAGCTAGCCATCGGAGGGTGTCGGGGCTACGGGAGGTTTCACGAAACGCCGCACTCAGGGCATGGGTTTTTCCGTAACCGGACGGCGCCTCCAGCAGCAGGGCCGAACCCGGCTTTATGGTAGCGGTCAGTTTCTCGGTCAACGCCGGTCTTTTGAGATAATTCGGAACGGGCTCCGGCATCCGTACCCGTTGGCGCAACAAATCCCTGATCAACTCGCCACGATGAGTACCGCCTAATGTTGACTGGAACTCATCGTTGGCCGCACGGCCATCATCGAATGGTTTCACTCTTTGCCCCGTTGAAAGCCCGGAATCTATGAGCCCGACGGGCCCTTTTCCGGCAAATGTGATCTCTGCTTTGTCGTTGCTGCGGCGACCTGCATGGGGTACGCCTTTAGTATTAGTAGGGAGAGATTAAACCAAATCAGGGGTAGGCTGCAAAAATTTGACGGGAAGGTAACGAAACACCGGCAAATTTCCAACATTCAGTGAAAATCACCGGCTTTAAATAAGAAACGGCGGGCCAACGCCCGCCGTTTCTATTTCACCCGGGATTGATGCCCCGGATCATGACAACTTACCTGGTGCCTGCACGACGCAGAGCAGCCGGAGTGTAGTCACGTGACTTGCGGTCAACACCGAACTCGTAAGGATTGGACTCTTCGTTGGTCAAGCCCAGAACCAGGTATCGGCCAGACAGCAGGTCGTAAAGGGTTTCAATGGCGTACCAGGGTACGACCTGATCGTAGAACTGCATGCTGTGCGCTTCTGCCACACGCCACAGTTCTCCGCGACCATCGTAGTGATCGATCACCGCCGCCTGCCAGGAATCTTCATCGATGTAGAAGTCACGCTGGGCGTAGATATGACGCTCACCGTCCTTCAGTGTGGCACGCACGTGCCAAACACGGTGCAGCTCATAGCGGGTCAGGTTCTGGTTGATGTGACCTGCCTTGATGATCTCGTCATAGTCCAGGCTTCGGTCGACCAGCTTGTAGGAGTTGTACGGAATGTACATTTCCTTCTTGCCGACCAACTCCCAGTTGTAACGATCAGGCGCGCCGTTGAACATATCCAAGTTGTCGGAAGTACGCATGCCGTCTGCGGCGGTACCCGGGCCGTCATAGGCGACCTGCGGGGCGCGGCGTACACGACGCTGACCAGCGTTGTATACCCATGCGCGACGCGGCTCCTCAACCTGGTCGATGGTTTCGTGAACCAACAGTACGTTACCAGCAAGGCGTGCCGGGGCGGTAATGGCCTGCTTGAAATAGAACAAAACGTTCGGATCCTGCCCCGGTTCGTAATCCTCGAGGTACGTCGTCCATGTCAGCTCGTCCTGGAACTCTACAACGCTGAAGGCCCCATCCTCAGTCGGAGTGACCTGCCCGACGTTACGCTGGACCGAACCGCCGCGGTAACGGGTGATGTGGTTCCAGATAACTTCCAGGCCATTCTGAGGAATCGGGAACGGTGTAGCTGTCTGGTAATTACTCAGGCCGTTACCATTCTTGATCAGTTCCACACTTGTGGCGTTATCAACGGTATCCTTCATAACCTGTTCTGGGTATACGGCAGAACGGTGAGTGTCGTATACCGGCATGACGTATTCGTCATAACGCTTGATCATTGCGACCTGTCCGGGGGACAGATTTTCCGCATACTGGTCAACGTTGCTCTGATTGATGGTGAACTTTGGCTGTTCGTTTGGGAACGGGTTCACGTAGATACCATCGTTTTTGTATCCGGCAGGAGGCGTCGTCAGACCACCATCCCAAGCCGGAATAGCGTCCCCGTTACCCGCTTTCTCAGCGCCCATTGGCGTGAGCGAGTCACCAAGTTTGGCCGCTTCCTGTGCGGAAACCGCGCCAAAGGCGTTACCCGCAATCAACGTTGCGGACAGGATGCCAGTGGCCAGTAGCTTCTTGTTCAGTTTCATTTAAATTACCTCGTTAAACGAATTCAGGCCGAATCAGAATGAGTAGGAAACGCTCGCACTCACGAAATCACGGTCGGTCAACTCGTTATACGGCTTACCACCGAAAAAGTTTGTGTAACCAATATTACCGGTTATACGGTTTTGGTACACACCCTGAAGCGACAGGCCAATAGCCTTGTTGCCTTCGTTGAAGTTACCACCGGGTTGCGGTGCATAACCCTGAACGTCATGGCTCCAGGCCAACTGCGGCGACAGGTTGATACCAGCGATTGCGTTCGGATAGTCCCAGACCAGACGCGTACGGTAGCCCCAGGAGAAGGACGTGGTAAAGCCTTCGTTATTACAGTAATTGGCATTGATGTTGGCACCTGCCTCACAGAAATCACCCGTGAAGTTGGAGCCGTCCAGCGGCAACGTACCGATACCGAAGGTGCCTGAGCGACCGTAACGGGCTTCATCTTCGTCCGGTAGATCGTGAACGTATGTGGCACCAAATTCAGTGATCAAAGACATACGGCTGGCGCCCATCACCTGATCGAAGAACTTGATAAGCGTGAATTGTGCCTGGGAAACGTTGAATCGGTCGTAGCCCTCAGCAGGCTTTCCGGCCAGATTGGCTCCGCCCGATTCTTCAAGCCGCTGCTTTTCAAGCTTGCTTAGAATTTCCCCATTTGGGCCACGCTGCTGCAAGCCACCGAATATCAGCTCAAATGCGTTCCACTGGAGCGGTACGTTATCACGGAAGCTGTATTCAGCACCCAGAGACCAACCACCGGGGGTGGTGGTGTTGATACTGATGCCATAGAGATTGATGTTTTCGGGATACTCAATAAAGTAGCTCGGAAACTGGGAGTTCGGTTTATTCGGATCGTTTTGCTGGCTACCGCTGGGTGAAGACGGGTTGCTCACCAGACCACTGACATAAGGCAGGCGGCTGTTGTACTTGATGTAGTAGAAACCAAGTTCTGAGTCATTCAACTCAGGCACGTACCAGCGCACGGCGACGCCAAACTGGTCTTTAGAATCCGCCTCGCGGTCCGCCAGACGTGGCGTAACAAAGCCCTGCTGATAGGCTTGCCCATCCGACAGTTGACCAGCCAGTAATATCGGGCCACAGCCATCAGCGGCAAAGTCGTTTGTTGAAAAGAAGGTACCACAATCATCCGGGCGAACTGGCTCCCAGTCAGCCTGAACAAATGCTTCGACGGTAACATTTTCGGTAATACCGGCAGACGCGTAGAACATCTCTACCGGAAGGAGCGCATCTTTCAGCTCTGAGCCTGGAGCACGAAAGGCGTTCACGTCGACCGGGTTGATGGTGTTGATGCCGCCCTGAATGAAAGTACTTTCACCCCAGCTCAATACCTGTTTACCGTAACGAAGACTGACCGGAACATTTCCGAGATACCAGTCCGAGAACACATAAGCATCGAGAATTTCACCGCCAGAGGCATTGTCTTTGGCTTCATCGTTCAGTTCGCGGCGCTGACCGACAGGATCTACGGCCCTGTTCTCATCTTTCAATTCGAAGTCATACCAGTACCGACCACGAACAAAAGCACCAACCCGAGTCAGCGTGTCACTGTCTACGTTGTAGTTCAGGAACAGCTCGCTGTTGCCTTTGACGATTTTGGAGTAGGTATCCCCTTTCTCGAAGTTGAGGTTACCGTCATCATAGTTGTTGGTAGAGGCACCAATATTGGCCAGGGGCTGACCGGGAGCGTATTCAGGCCCCAGATTACCCTGGGCAATCAGCCTTCGGTCCTGTGACTCGGTACGCCAGCCAATGCCCGCCGACAGCGTCGTGTTGAAAGAGGCTTCCATATCCCCCACATAAAATGAATAGGCAGCTGCCTGCCCGGATACTCCGGCTGCAACTGCTACGGCCAGCGGCAATTTAGTCCACTGCTGCCATTGATGTGTTTTTCTTGTCATTGGAAGGCTACTCCATTGTTGTTCTGAGTCGCTGCTCTGATTATTGGTGTTCACGATGTTTGGAGGCTTCATGCACAGTGCTCGTGATGTTGGCACTATAGCTAACGCCATCGAACGCTTTGATCAGTCAAAAGTATGATTTTACGATTACGCCCCTCTCTGCGGCAGACTTCCCTCGCACTGACTCACTATAGTCAACAAATTTGGATGCAACCAGCCAGCCTTTTACAAGGCTGACTGGAGGAACAATAAATCAAATCAAAGCATCTCAATTGCCATAGCCGTAGCCTCACCACCACCGATACAAAGCGCCGCAACGCCCTTTTTCTTGCCGTAGTGCTTGAGGGAGTGCATCAGCGTCACCAGCAGGCGGGAGCCGGTGGAGCCAACCGGGTGACCCTGGGCGCAGGCGCCACCGTGGATATTGACCTTCTCCGGGTCCAGGCCGAGTTCGCGGATGGGCATCATGGCGACCATGGCGAAGGCTTCGTTGATCTCGAACAGGTCCACGTCGTCCTTTGTCCAGCCGGTTTTGGCGAAAAGGGTTTCGATGGCACCCACCGGAGCGCAGGTGAACTCCGACGGATGCTGTGACTGGGTGCTATGGACAACAATCCGGGCCAACGGTTTGAGGCCACGTTTTTCCGCTTCGGATTCACGCATCAACACCAAAGCAGAGGCGCCATCAGATATTGAGGAGGCGTTGGCGGCGGTGACTGTACCGTCTTTGGCGAATGCGGGGCGAAGGCTTGGGATCTTTTCGATGTTAGCGTTGTGGGGCTGTTCGTCATCCTCAACCACAATGTCGCCCTTCCGGGTCTTGACGGTGACCGGGATGATCTCGTCTTTCAGCAAGCCGTCTTCGATGGCTTTCTTGGCCCGGGTCAGGGAGGCGATAGCGTATTCGTCCATGTCTTCCCGGGTGTAGCCTTTCTTGTCAGCCATTTCCTGAGCGAATGCACCCATCAGCCGACCGGTTTCCGCGTCTTCCAGGCCGTCCAGGAACATGTGGTCCTGAGGCGCCTGACCAGGCCCCATACGATAGCCACTGCGAACGCCTTGAAGAATATACGGAGCATTCGACATGCTTTCCATGCCACCGGCAACCATAACGTCATTCGTACCGGCCTTGATCACATCATGGGCGAACATGGCGGCTTTCATACCCGAACCGCAAAGCTTATTGATCGTGGTGGCACCGGTGCTATCCGGTAGCCCCGCCTGGCGCATGGCCTGACGAGCCGGCCCCTGTTTGAGCCCTGCCGGCAGAACGTTACCCATGATAACTTCCTGCACATCTGCAGGCTGCAACCCGGCACGGCGAATGGCTTCGGCGATACTGATCGCGCCCAGCTCCGGTGCAGAAACCGCAGCCAGGCTGCCCTGGAATCCACCCATGGGGGTGCGTACACCGCTGACGATGACGACGTTGTCTGTGCTCATTGCTTGATCTCTCTATCGTTAGGGTCGTTCGTTATCGGATTGGACTTCGTTTAATCCGACGCCTATCAGGCTTTGTGGGGTGCCTCAAGGTATTCCCTGGACTGCATTTCCAGCAACCGGGACTCCGTGCGCTCAAACTCAAATCCAAGCCGCCCGCCGGCATACAGCTCCGTAATCGAAGCCTCCGCGGAAATGATGACTTTGACGTTTCGGTCGTAAAATTCGTCAATCATATTGATGAAGCGCCGGGCCTGATCATCCTTGTCTTTTCCCAGCACCGGCACATTACTGATAATCACTGCGTGGAACTCCCGTGCCAGTTCGATGTAGTCGTTCTGGCTACGAGGGCCGTCGCACAGGGTTTTGAAATCAAACCAGACCACGTCATCGGCGTGGCTGAGGGCGGTCAGCTTTCGGCCGTTGATATCCAACTCCAGGCTGTGGCTGCCCGCCTCAAGCGCAAGCCCGTCGTAACTTTTCTGAAGGCTCTTGTCGGCGTCCTCATCCAGGGGAAAGTGGTACAACTCGGCCTGCTCCAGGGTTCTCAGGCGATAATCCACACCGCCATCCACATTCACCACATCGGTGTGCTTCTTGACCAGTGCAATGGCGGGCAGGAAGCGGGCGCGCTGCAGGCCATCCTTGTAGAGCCCGTCAGGCACAATGTTGGAGGTACAGACCAGAGTCACACCACGGCTGAACAGGCCATCCATCAACGTTGCCAGTATCATGGCGTCACCGATATCGGAGACAAAGAATTCGTCAAAGCAGATCACCCGAGTTTCGTTCGCAAACATCTTCGCCACGATATCCAACGGGTTTTTCTCACCCTTCAGGCTTTTCAGCTCTTTGTGAACCCGTTGCATAAAACGGTGGAAGTGCACCCGCATCTTGCGATCAAATGGCAGAGCTTCGTAGAACGTATCCATCAGGTAGGTCTTTCCGCGCCCCACACCGCCCCAGAAATATAACCCCTTAACCGGGTCTTCTTTCCCCTTCCTGAGCTTGAGACGAAGTTTAACCATCGGTTTGTCACGCTCCCTTTCCGCCGCCACCAGTTTGTCGTAAAGTGACTGCAAACGGCGGACCGCATCTTCCTGCGCCCGGTCTTTGTGAAACTCGGGCCGTTCAAGGTCCTGCTGGTATCGTTCCCACGGGGTCATCTGGCTGGTGGTCATATGGATGCGCTTTTGGGGTGTCATTAAGGCGTTTCCCGAAGTATGGTCATTCATAACGGCGGCGTATTGTGGCCGATTTTGGCTTTTTTCGCCACGTTCGACACCCTGAGAAACCGCTACAGCAGCGGGGGCGAGCCAAACATACGACGCAATACGACGATTGGCGCACGAGGCAATCGTGCGTGAAAGGGCCTTGGGACGGTATACTTTGGGAAGGAATTCCTATTCATCAGAAGGATGACACAGCTTATGACAAACCTGATTCTGGCAGCCATCGCCGCATTGATTGTTGGCATTGTCATCGGAGTACTGGTTGGCCGGTCTGGTCAGGGCTCCACTCTGCGTCAGCGCCGGGCTGAGCAGCAGATTGAGGAATTGAGAAACGAGTACACACGCTATCAGGCGCAAGTAAACGAGCATTTTATGGAGTCTGCGCATCTGCTGCGCCGCTTCAACGACACCTACCGGGACGTAAACCAGCACATGGCCCGGGGCGCCAACCGCCTATGCAACGACGAAGACTGGCTGTTGGAACTTGAGAAAGAGAACGCCAAGGCGCGCCTGGAAGGCGCAGCCGCCAGCAAGGACGATGCAGAGCCACCCCGGGATTATGCCCCCAAGAGCGACCCTCAGGAAAAAGGCACCTTGGCCGAAGACTTTGGCCTGGCCGAAAAACAGCAGAAAGCCTGACGCTTACACCGGGTTATCGCAGTCGATAAACCGGTGGCTCACCCCAAATGTTTGCTCCAGGGCCCGCCCCAGGGCCTGAACACCGTACCGCTCAGTGGCGTGATGGCCAGCGGCGTAGTAATGAATACCGCATTCGCGGGCAGTATGCGTGGTGGGCTCTGAAATCTCGCCACTGATGTAGGCATCCAGCCCCGCCTCCAATGCGTTGCCAATGAACCCCTGAGCAGCACCGGTACACCAGCCAACCCTGGAAATCTTCGCGGAGCCGCCCCCAACCCAAAGCGGAGCACGCGCCAGACGTTCCCCGATCAGATCCGCGAACGCCCGGGGAGCCATCGGAGCATCCAGCTCGCCCTGCCACACAAGCCCGCCCAGGGGCCGTGGATTGAGAATACCCAACACGTCGGCCAACTGACGGTTGTTACCATACTCGGGATGATCGTCCAACGGCAGATGATAGGCGACCAGATTGATATCATGGTCCAGCAGGCGTTTGATCCTGTCCCGCTTCATGCCGCGGATGGCCTGATCCTCACCTTTCCAGAAATACCCGTGGTGCACCAGAATCATGTCGGCCCCGGCTTCGATAGCCGCGTCCAAGAGTGCCCGGGAAGCCGTGACACCGCTTACTATGGTACCGACTTCTTCGGCACCCTCCACTTGCAGACCGTTGGGGCAATAGTCCTTAAAGTCTTCCGGGGCCAGCCAGTCATTCATTGTGCGGAGTATCTCATTGCGAGAAGCCATGCTCTGCCTCCGTGTGGTTGCCTTGAATGTCTTGTGTTATACCAACGGCTTAAGACACTCAACCAGTCGCTTGTTCTGGTCTGCCGTGCCGATGGTGATGCGCAGGAAGTCCGAGATACGGGGCTTATTGAAGTGTCGCACGATGACGCCCTGCTCCCGAAGCCCCTTCGCCAACGCCTCACCGGCATGATCCGGGTGGCGCGCAAGAATAAAGTTGGCCTTTGAGGGCAATACATCGAACCCCAGGGCTTCCAGCTTCGAGGTGACCCACCCCCGCTCGCCAATGACGCCTTCGCAGGTGGCTCGAAACCAGTCTTCATCCTCGAATGCCGCAATGGCGCCGACCTGAGCCAGGCGGTCGATAGGATAGGAGTTAAAGCTGTTCTTGACGCGATTCAGGGCTTCGACGACCTCCGGGCTGCCGATAGCGAAACCGACGCGCAACCCAGCCAGGGAACGGGCCTTGGACAGCGTTTGGCAAACCAGCAGATTGGGATATTCCCCCACCAGCTTGATCGCACTCTCGCCGCCGAAATCCACATAGGCTTCATCCACAACCACGACCCGGTCGGGATTGGCGGCGACGATAGCCTCAACCTTATCCAGCGCCAGGTAACGCCCAGTGGGCGCATTGGGATTGGGGAAGATGATGCCGCCGTTCGGCTGCTTATAGTCCTTGGGATCAATCTCAAAGCTGTCGGTCAGCGGTACGGTCTTGCCTTCGATGTTGTAGAGGCCGCAATACACCGGATAAAAACTGTAGGTGATATCGGGGTACAACACGGGCTCACCGTGCTGGAACAGACCATAAAAGATGTGTGCCAGCACTTCGTCGGAACCGTTACCGAGGAAAACCTGCTCGCCCTGCACGCCATAGTACTTCGCGATGGTGCTTTTCAGAGCTTCACTTTCGGGGTCCGGATAAAGCCGAAGGCTGTCATTCAGTTCCGTGTTGATCGCCTCGATCACCTTCGGAGACGGGCCGAAAGGGTTTTCGTTGGTATTCAGTTTCACGAGGTTGGCCATTTTCGGCTGCTCCCCCGGTACATAGGGGACCAACTCTTTGACCCGTGAACTCCAGAACTTACTCATCTGACTGGCCCTCCCGAACCCGATACTCTGCAGAACGGGCGTGAGCCGTTAACCCTTCTCCACGCGCCAGAACAGAGGCAACTCGCCCCATCCTGTCGGCACCGGCTGCAGAAAAACCAATCAGGGACGACCGTTTCTGGAAGTCATAAACCCCCAGAGGAGAGGAGAAACGCGCCGTCCCGGACGTCGGCAACACATGGTTCGGCCCGGCGCAATAATCGCCCAGCGCCTCCGCCGTATAGCGCCCCATAAAGATGGCACCGGCATGGCGAATCTCGTCCACCAGATTTTCCGGATCTTCCACCGAAAGCTCCAGGTGCTCCGGCGCAATACGATTGGAAACGCGAGCCGCTTCCGACAAGTCGGCCACGTGAATCAGCGCAGCCCGATCCGTCATCGAGGTAGCGATGATGCCGGCCCGCTCCATGGTCGGCAGCAGCTTGTTGATGCTGGCTTCCACGGCATCCAGGAAATCGGCATCGGGACTGATAAGAATGGACTGAGCCTGCTCATCGTGCTCGGCCTGAGAGAACAAATCCATGGCAATCCAGTCTGGGTCAGTCTTGCCGTCACAAATCACCAGAATCTCCGAAGGGCCTGCAATCATGTCGATACCAACGGTTCCGAATACCTCTCGCTTGGCGGTAGCGACAAAAATATTGCCCGGCCCAACAATCTTATCGACGGCAGGAATGGTCTGTGTGCCGTAGGCCAATGCACCCACCGCCTGGGCCCCCCCCACACAAAAGACGCGATCCACACCCGCAATCGCCGCAGCGGCCAGAACCAGTTCGTTCACCACACCGTCCGGCGTGGGAACCACCATAATCACCTCGCCCACACCCGCGACCTTCGCCGGGATGGCGTTCATTAGCACGGAGGAGGGATAGGCCGCCTTGCCACCGGGCACATACAGCCCTGCCCGATCCAGCGGCGTGACCTTCTGACCGAGTACGGTGCCGTCATCGTCTTCATACTGCCAGGACGTCTGATTCTGACGCTCGTGATAGTCACGCACCCGCTCGGCGGCCTTTTCAAGGGCAACACGCTGCCCCTGGGGAATAGCCTCCAGCGCCTGCCGCAAGCGATCCTGCCCCATTTCCAGCTCAGCAACAGTGCCAACCTTCAAGCGATCAAACTTCTCGGTAAACTCCAGAACCGCAGCATCCCCACGGGTTTTCACCTCATGCAGGATATGACGAACCGACTCATTCACCTGATGATCCACACTGTCTTCCCACGCCAATAGCTTGGCCAGCGCACTGTCAAAGTCACTGTCGGAAGCGCTCAATCGTCTGATGCTGATATCGGTCATCACTAAATCCTGTTTCGGATTGTTTACTCTTTGTGTTTAAGGCAACGCCTTGGCATGGGAAGTGATCAGGGACGGCTTTCCAAAACTGTACGGAGCCATGGATGGCGAAGTCCAAGCGTCACATGGACGTGCCGAAGGAGCGTGTTTTGGAAAGCCGTCCCTGAGCGCTTCTTACTCTGAAGCTCGCCTTTTTTCAACGGCGATCGACATTTTCTCAATTATGGGATTAATGCCCTGGTGTTTCATCTTCATCGAGGCACGGTTAACCACAAGGCGAGAACTGATGTTTTCAATCAGCTCGCGAGCCTCAAGACCATTCGCTTTCAAGGTATTGCCGGTATCAACGATATCGACAATCTCGTCGGCGAGCCCGAGAATCGGAGCAAGCTCCATCGCACCGTAGAGCTTGATGATATCGGCCTGCCGCCCCTGGGCCGCGTAATAGCGCCGAGCCAAGTTTACGAACTTGGTCGCCACACGCAAACGGCCCTCTGGCGCTTTGCAGTCTTTCTTCCCGGCCGTCATCAACCGACACCGGGAAATATTCAGGTCCAGCGGCTCATACAGTCCCTCACCGCCGTGCTCCATCAGCACATCCTTACCGGTTACCCCCAGATCCGCTCCACCGTATTGCACATAGGTGGGCACGTCGGTGGCCCGAAGGATCAAAACCCGTACGTTCGGGTCCGTGGTGGGAAACACCAGTTTCCGGGACTTCTTAACATCGTCGACCAGCTCGATACCCGCTTCTTTTAACAGCGGCAGGGTCTCGTCGAGGATTCGCCCCTTCGACAGCGCGATGGTGATGGAATCGGTCATGCGTCTTTCCGGTTCAATGTGTTCAGGCTGGCAAGCGGCGGATACTGGCGCCCAACAGCTGCAATTTTTCTTCGATACACTCGTAGCCACGGTCGATGTGGTAGATGCGATCAACGATGGTGTCTCCATCCGCCACCAGCCCGGCAATGACCAGGCTCGCGGACGCCCGCAGGTCCGTTGCCATCACCGGGGCACCGGTGAGGTGATCCACGCCCTTGATGATCGCAGCGTTGCCCTCAAGAGTAATGTCCGCACCCATGCGGATCAGCTCCTGCAGGTGCATGAACCGGTTCTCGAAGACCGTTTCCACGATGGTGCCAGTGCCTTCGGATACCGCGTTCATCGCCGCTAACTGCGCTTGCATATCGGTCGGAAACGCAGGGTATGGCGCTGTGCGTAGGCTAACCGCTTTTGGCTGATTGCCTTTCATATCCAGCGAAATCCAGTCCTTGCCCGTATCAATGTGGGCACCGGCCTCTTCCAGCTTCAGCAGGACCGCTTCCAGCAGATCCTCGCGGGTATCCTTGAGCTTGACCCGGCCACGGGTAGCTGCTGCTGCAACCAGGTAGGTGCCGGTTTCGACGCGATCCGGCAGCACATCGTAGTGACAGCCATGCAAACGCTCGACACCGTTGATCTCAATCGTTGCGGAGCCATGACCCTTGATGTCAGCACCCATGGCGATCAGGCATTCAGCGAGATCCACCACTTCCGGTTCCCGGGCAGCGTTTTCCAGGATGGTTTTACCATCGGCCAACGCGGCAGCCATCATCAGGTTTTCCGTACCGGTGACGGTCACGGTGTCCAGAAAGATGTGCGCGCCTTTCAGGCGGCCATTGGTCTTTGCCTTGATATAACCGTTTTCGACCTTGATGTCGGCGCCCATCTGTTCCAGGCCATGAATGTGCAGGTTCACCGGCCGGCTACCGATGGCACAGCCACCCGGCAGGGACACTTCCGCTTCACCAAAGTGCGCTACCAACGGCCCTAACACCAGGATCGAGGCCCGCATGGTTTTCACCAGCTCGTAGGGCGCATGGAACTGCTTGATGGTGTTGGCGTGAACTTCGACGCTCATTTTTTCGTCGATCATCAGCTCCACGCCCATGCGGCCCAGCAGCTCGATCATCGTGGTGATGTCGTTCAGGTGCGGCAGGTTGCCCACAGTCACCGGCTCATCCGCCAACAGGGTGGCAGCCAGAATCGGTAGGGCGGCGTTCTTGGCGCCGGAAATCCGGATTTCGCCATCGAGAGGCTTGCGGCCTCTGATCAGAAGTTTGTCCACAATGGTGTCCTGTAGTTTGCGGGCGTGTCAGCCCTGGCGCGCGGCCCATTCAGCAGGTGTAAAGGCCTTGGGGTGCAGGGCATGAATGGTACCGTCCAGAATGTGCTGGAACAGCGCCTTGTTGATCAGTTGCTGCCGTTTGATGGTTGGCAAACCCTCGAATACATCGCCCACTACAACAACAAGATAGTGATTGCCATCGACCTGCACTTCGACCTCACAGCCGGGCAGCGCCTCTTTAACCAACTCGGCAACTTCGGTGGCTTCCATAAATAATCCTCGGGCGTTTTTAAATCAGGGGCGAGATTGTAACCAATTATGGCATTCGGGTCAGCTATGGTGCAGGTTTTCAGAAGAGGACTGGGCGGAAAAGCCCGGCAAATGGCGATCAAGGCCGCTCAGGGCCGCCAAAGAGTTCAGCCGCGCACTTACGCCGGTGAATCGCAGAGCCTGACTGCGGGCAACTGCAAGGCGGTGCCAACACAGCAGCAGAGACAGCACCACGCTGTGCGCGGTGCCCATGGCGGACAGGTCCACCTGTAAATCCGCCTTGCTCGCCCGTATCCACTTCTCGCCTTCCTGCCTGACGGAGATCACGGTGAGCGGATCAACCGCGCCGCTCACCAATAGCGTGTCGCCATCAAGAGTCACCACGGGCCGGCTTGCATTCATGATTTGTCGACTTCACCTTCGAGGTTCAGCGATTCCACTGCATCGCCCCAGTCGTTGATAACAGCCTGGACCTTGCCGCCGTTCTTCTCCATCTCCTGGCTGAAACGATCACGGAAAGCCAGCCCGATGTTCACACCTTCGACGATCACGTTTTCCATCATCCAGCGCCCTTCCTCCGCTTTGTACATGGAATAGGTCACGGGGTAGCGGTTACCAGCGGCACTGATCACTTCCATACGAACAGATGCCCGGCCATCATCATTCGGATTGATCGTGGCTTCCTTTACCTCGATGGTAAAGTCGTCAGCACTCACCAGGGCCTGAGCGTAACTGTCGAAAAGGCTACGCTTGAACTTCTCAACGAACTCGTCGCGCTGTTCCGGCGATGTCTGGCGTGCATAGCGGCCCATGACCCGGGCAGCGATTCGGCGAAAGTCGACGAAATTCTTCAGCTCCTGGTTCATGCTCCGGTAAAATGCCTGCGGATCCTTCTCGTACAGCCCCTTTTCCTGATGGAGCTTATCGACCAGGCGCTGGGTATTCCTGTCAACATACTCACGGAGGTCTTCCTCCGGTCCGGCGTGGGCCGGCGCCGCCAGCGCTACCATCAGCAACGTAACTATCATCAGGCTATGTCTGATCAGAACCATGGTTTTCTCCCGTGAACCACTTTCTTTCATTGTGACTGCCCAGAGGCAAAGTTGGATATGAGCCGCTCGAGATTCATGGCGGATTGTGTGGAATAGAAGGTATCCCCGTCACCCAGGGACTCCATGTCACCACCCACCGAAATATCAATGTACTGTTCGCCAAGCAGGCCGGATGTACGTATTACTGCTGAGCTGTCCGCGGGAATATTGTCCACACTGGCGTTTACATCAATAACTACCCGGGCCTGATAGGTTTCCCGATTCAGGGTTATCTCGCGGATCCTGCCAACGGTGACACCCGCCATGGACACTTTCGCCCGGGGCGTCAGCCCGCCAGCGTCATTGAAATTGGCGTACAGCGTGTACGAACTTTCCGGAGCCTTCGGTGTCAGCCCGCTGACCTGCAACGCCAGAAACATTATGGCGGCGATGCCTGCGATCATGAACAACCCCACAATCACTTCTGTTGTTCTCTGTGCCATTCCGGCCCCCTGTTTCCTGACGTTTCAGTATACCGCGGTCAGAAGTCACCAAACATGACGGCGGTAAGCACAAAATCCAGCCCGAGTACGGCCAGCGACGAATACACCACAGTTTTGGTGGTTGCGGCGCTGATACCGGCCGAGGTGGGCACACAGTCATAACCCTGGTAGACCGCAATCCAGGTGCAGACGAATCCGAAGACTACACTCTTGATGACACCATTCAGGACATCGGTGGTGAAGCTTACGGAAGACTGCATATTGCCCCAGAACGAGCCTTCAAACACGCCCAGCCACTCCACACCCACTAGCATGCCACCCCAGATACCAACCACCGAAAACACCGCAGCCAGCAAGGGCACTGAGATAAAGCCCGCCCATAACCGGGGGGCAATCACCCGGCGCAGCGGATCAACCCCCATCATTTCCATACTGGACAGCTGTTCGGTGGTTTTCATCAACCCGATTTCCGCCGTCAGTGCGGAACCTGCGCGGCCGGCGAACAACAGCGCAGTCACCACGGGGCCCAGTTCCCGCACCAGGGTCAGGGCAATCATCTGACCGATCGCAGCCTCAGACCCGTAGTCACTGAGGATGGTGTACCCCTGCAATCCCAGAACCATTCCGATAAACAGGCCTGATACCACAATGATGGCCAGGGACAGAACGCCGACCGAGTAGAGTTGCTTCAACAGCAGCGGAAATCCGACCGAGGGTCGCGGAACGCCGCCCAGAGCACCGGCAAGAAAACGCCCGGAACGGCCGAGCGATGCAATCACGTTCAACCCCAGTCGGCCGAAAGCCGCCAGCCTGTCCATTAGCGCCCTCTCCCGGCCATACCCCAGTCCCGGGCGGCGTCAGCGGCCGGATAGTGGAACGGCACCGGGCCATCCGGATGGCCCCGCAGGAACTGCTGAACCTGCTCCGATGGGTGCGCCCTCAACGCCTCGGGGGTGCCATCGCCTATGATCTGGCCATCCGCGACGATACAGGCATAGTGGCAGATACTCAGGGATTCCGGCACGTCATGGGATACCAGCACACTGGTCAGGCCCATGGAGCTGTTGAGATCCCGGATCAGCTTCACCAGAACACCCATGGCAATCGGATCCTGGCCGGTAAAGGGCTCGTCGTACATGATCAGCTCGGGGTCCAGCGCGATGCTGCGGGCCAGCGCCACACGCCGGGTCATACCGCCCGAAAGTTCTGCCGGCATCAGCTCCCGGGCTCCGCGAAGCCCTACAGCTTCGAGTTTCATCAGGACGATGTCGCGAATCATGTCCTCCGGCAAGGTGGTATGCACCCTCAGCGGGAACGCAACGTTTTCAAAGACGCTGAGATCCGTGAACAGAGCTCCACTCTGGAACAGCATCCCCATCTTTTCCCGCAAACGGTATAGCGCCTTGCGCTTGAGCCGAGGAACGTTTTCTCCCGCTACGGATATGCTGCCGGAATCCGGTTTCAGCTGGCCGCCGATCAACCGCAGCAACGTGGTCTTGCCGGTGCCGCTCGGCCCCATGATGGCGGTAATTCTGCCACGGGGGATATCCAGGCTGACGCCATCAAGAATACGGCGGCTTCCGCGGGTGAAAACCACGTCTCTCAATTCAATGTAGGGGGATGTGTCCATACCTGCTTCCAGAACCGCCTGAGTGTCGGTGAACCCGCATTCCCAGCCTTTAATGAGTGCGCTACATTATGTCAACCTGCCGGGAACCTCAATCCATCCTTCACAAAATGAACTGATGTCAATAATCAGTTTTGCTGAACGTCTTGTCATGAAGGGCAGCCAAAGCCCTTGAAGTGATATACTTTTGCCACGACGAAAGCATCAACATTTCGAACCCGGAAGCCAGATGAACACCGAAACCAGCCAGACCTTCAAAGAATCCGCCCTCCGAGCCATCGAGATCGAGCGTGAGGCCATTCACGCTCTGACCGACCGGATTGATGACCGTTTCGTCCGCGCCTGCGAAGTCATCATGGCGTGCAAGGGGCGTGTTGTCGTGACCGGCATGGGCAAATCCGGCCATATCGGCAACAAGATCGCTGCCACCCTCGCCAGCACCGGAACGCCCTCGTTCTTCGTACACCCGGGCGAGGCCAGCCACGGTGACCTGGGCATGATCACCAGTCAGGACGTGGTCCTGGGCATTTCCAACAGCGGCAACACCAGCGAAGTGCTGACCATTTTGCCGTTAATAAAACGCATGGGAGCCCCGCTGATCAGCATGACAGGCAACGAGAACTCCACCCTGGCTCGGGAGGCCGTTGCCAACCTGGATATCAGTGTCGCCCAGGAGGCCTGTCCTCTTGGCCTGGCCCCCACCTCCAGCACCACGGCCACTTTGGTGATGGGCGACGCCCTGGCCGTGGCACTGCTTGAAGCCCGGGGGTTCAGCACCGAAGACTTTGCGCTCTCACACCCCGGTGGCAGTCTGGGCCGCAGGTTGCTGCTGCGTGTCAGCGATATTATGCACACCGGGGACCAGATTCCCCGAGTGCAGGAAGACACCACCCTCAGCGGCGCATTGCTGGAGATTTCCCGCAAGGGGCTGGGTATGACGACGGTCATTAATGCCGAGGGCGACCTGGTCGGTGTATTTACAGACGGCGACCTGCGCCGCACCCTGGACCGCTCCGTGGACATTCACAACACGCCGATTGCCGAGGCCATGACCCGCAACGGTCGTGTGATCCACGATGACCAACTGGCCGCCGAGGCACTGAACATGATGGAAGAGCTGAAGATCAACGCCCTGCCCGTCATCAATCGTGACGGCAAACTGACCGGCGCTATCAACATGCACGACCTGTTGCGGGCGGGAGTGATCTGATGGCTGACACTCTGCGCCCTCAATGGCCAGCGGAGCTGATTGAAAAAGCCGCTGCCATTCGCCTGCTGGCCCTGGATGTGGACGGCATCATGACCGACGGCACGCTGCTGTTCAGCGCTTCAGGCGATGAGATGAAAGGGTTCAATATTCTCGACGGCCTGGGCATCAAACAGGTTATGGCTGCTGGCATCAACGTTGCCGTCATTACCGGACGGCGCTCGCCGCTGACAGAGAAACGCATGAATGACCTCGGCATCCCGCACCTGATGCAAGGCCGAGAGGACAAGAAAATCGCCCTGCGGGAACTGGCTGCACGGCTGGAGATCGCGCCACACCAGATTGCCTACATGGGCGATGACCTGCCGGACCTGCCCGCAATCCGTTACGCCGGGCTGGGCATAACAGTACCCAACGGCTACTGGCTGGTGCGCCAGCACGCGGATTTTTGCACGTCGGCCGCGGGGGGTAGCGGCGCCGTCCGTGAAGCCTGCGAACTGCTGCTCTGCGCCTGCGGGCAGCTCAACGCAAGCCTGCAACCCTACCTGGAGCAGGACTGAATGGCCGCTGAAGCCCTCTTTACCCGGCCCTGGGTACGAACTCTGGGGCTGGCTGTCACGATAGTGGCACTGTTTTTCCTGCTCTGGCAAAGTGACGAGTCATCAGAGCCGGTGGATGCCGCCGCGCTGAGAGGCGAATCGGAACCAGACGGTTTCGTGGTCAATGGTCGCTATCTGTCTTTCGACGAGACCGGGCGGCTTACCGCACACTTCGAAAGCCCACGTATCGAGCAATTCGAGGCCCGCAACGAAACCATTATGGAATCGCCGAATGCGACGCTCTACGGCGAACCCGGCAACGCACCCTGGCAAGTCCAGGCCAACAAAGGCCAATTCATGGAAGCTGACGACCTGGTTTACTTGACGGGGGATGTTCGGGTGTCCCAGCAACCCCAAGGCGGGCGCCCCCTGACATTGACCACGTCAACGCTGACACTGGATAACACAGAGCGTACTGTTTACACAGACGCCCCGGTGGAACTGACCGACTCGTTCAGCCTGACCCGCGCCACCGGCATGAAGGCCTGGATTGATGACCGAATCCTCGAACTCGACTCTGACGTGGAAGGACGCTATGAGACCGGCAAGTAAATTCATGCCCAACCCTCACCGCAATAGGCACCAACCGGTGGCATCGCGCACGGCAGTCTCAGCGATTGTCCTGGCGCTGACATTGACCGTGGGCATGCCGTTCGCCGCGGCCTTTGATCTTGAGTCTGACCAACCCATCAGGGTCAATGCCGACAATGCTCGGCTCGACGAAGGCCAGGGCATTGCAACCTATACCGGCTCGGTTGAAATGAGCCAGGGCGATGCCAACCTTATGGCGGACAAGGTTGTACTCCACCGGGATGAGAATGGCGTCAGCCGCATTGAAGCCACCGGTACCCCGGCACGCTACCGCCAGCCTGCCATGGAAGGCCAGGGCGAAACCGACGCCCGCGCACTTACAATCACCTGGTCCGCCTCCGACAACCGGGTTACCTTTCGGCGCGAAGCTGTGATCGAACAGGGCGGCAACCTGTTCCGGGGCGACGTCATTCATTACGACAGCGCCGAACGCGTGGTGACTGCAGAGGGCTCTGCTGACCAGGGCGATGGCAGCGGTCGCGTCGAAATGGTCATCCAGCCACGCGGCAACTCCGGCAACAATCCAGATAACAACCCTAACGGACAGGATACCGATGGCAGTTCTCAGGGCCAGTAACCTCGCAAAAAGCTACAAACAGAAGAAGGTCGTCATCGACGTTTCCCTGGAAATTCGCAGTGGCGAGATCGTCGGCTTGCTCGGCCCCAACGGCGCGGGCAAAACGACGTGTTTCTACATGATTGTTGGCCTGGTTTCCGCCGACAACGGTCGCATCACCATCGACAATCAGGACATCACGCCCCTGCCCATGCACGGCCGTGCCCGCAAGGGAATCGGGTACCTGCCCCAGGAAGCATCCGTGTTTCGCAAGCTCACCGTGCGCGACAACATACTGGCGATCCTGGAAACCCGCCGCGAACTCAAACGCGCTGACCGGGAGGCCAAGTTAGAGGAACTGCTTGAAGAGTTTCACATTACCCACATCCGCGATAGCGTTGGCATGGCCCTGTCAGGCGGTGAGCGACGGCGGGTGGAAATTGCCCGGGCGCTGGCGATGGAACCGGCGTTCATCCTGCTGGACGAGCCCTTCGCCGGGGTCGACCCGATCTCCGTGAGCGACATCAAGCAGATCATCCGACACTTGCGGGACAAGGGTATCGGCGTACTGATCACCGACCACAACGTGCGGGAAACCCTCGACATCTGCGAGAATGCGTACATTGTCAGCGGCGGCCACATCATCGCCTCTGGTAATTCGGACGATATACTGGCCAACCAGCAGGTCAAGGAAGTGTATCTAGGCAACGAGTTTCGCCTGTAGTAGACTCGGCAAAGAACTTGCTTGGTGCGGCAAGTAGCCAGCATACAAAGAGTTTTTGTGCAACCCCGGCTCCAGAAAGCGCCCTGATGACGGAAGAGAGAGACCGAGTGACGGATCCTGAACCATGGTTATGAAAGCCTCACTACAGTTAAAGCTGGGCCAAAGCCTGACCATGACGCCCCAGCTGCAACAGGCTATCAGGCTTCTGCAGCTCTCCACCCTGGACCTCCAGCAGGAAATCCAGCAGGCACTGGAATCCAACCCAATGCTGGAAACCTCGGAAGACGACGACAACCAGAATCCGGAATCAACGGACAGTGACAACGAGTCGTCTGAAACAGCGTCAACCGAGGAATCCAACACCGCCTCAGACACCGCTACCGAGTGGGACGAATCCGAAAACGGACCTGACTGGTCATCAGAAACGGACAGCCCCGACACCATTCCCGACGATCTTCCCGTTGACACCGCCTGGGATGACATTTACCAGTCAGCCCCCGCGTCAGCAGCCCGTAACGACGACGAAAACGACCACGACTTCGAAACCCGCAATTCCCCCACTGAAACGCTCCAGGACCACCTGGAATGGCAGCTGAACCTGACCCCCATGAGCGAGCGGGATCAGGCCATCGCCCACGCCCTGATGGATGCGGTTGATAACCACGGCTACCTGACCTCTCCGCTTGAGGAAATTCATTCAGGTATGGTGGACGAGTCCGATGAAGACCCACTGGAACTGGACGAAGTGGAAGCTGTTCTTCATCGCCTGCAGCACTTCGATCCACCCGGCGTGTTCGCCCGTGATCTGCAGGAATGCCTGCTGATCCAGCTGAACCAACTGCCCCCGGAAACACTCTGGCTGGCTCAGGCGCGACTGGTGATTACCCACTACATAAACCTGCTGGGTAACCGCGATTACGCCCAGCTGTTGCGCCGCAGCCGCCTGAAAGAAGAACAGCTACGGGATGTCCTGGCACTTATTACCGGTTTGAACCCCCGCCCCGGCGACACCCTGGACCAGGCCGAGCCAGACTATGTCATCCCGGATGTGATCGTGCGCAAGCACAATGAGCGCTGGCGCGTGGAACTGAATCCTGAAATTGCACCACGCATTCGTGTGAATGCAAGCTATGCTTCTCTTATAAAGCGTGCGGACAGCAGCGCCGACAACACCTACCTGCGGGACCAGTTGCAGGAGGCAAAGTGGTTCATCAAGAGCCTGCAGAGCCGCAACGAAACCCTGCTCAAGGTGGCCACGCGCATTGTCGAGCACCAGCAGGGGTTTCTGGACCATGGCGAGGAAGCCATGAAACCATTGATTCTCTCGGATATTGCCCAGGCGGTGGAAATGCACGAGTCGACCATTTCAAGGGTCACCACCCAGAAATACATGCACACACCGCGGGGCATATTTGAACTTAAGTATTTTTTCTCGAGCCATGTCAGTACCGACGAGGGTGGAGAGTGCTCATCCACGGCAATCCGCGCGATGATCAAGAAGCTGATTGCAACGGAAACTCCGAAAAAGCCATTGAGCGATAGCAAAATTGCAGCCATGCTAGGAGACCAGGGTATAAAGGTGGCTAGACGAACCGTGGCCAAGTATCGCGAGGCAATGCACATTCCTCCGTCCAACGAGCGAAAGCGATTGGTGTAGGAAGCGTCTGTTCCCGGCCTCACGGGGAGAGCCCTTTCCTGAAAGTATACCGCCTGCAGCATAACGCTGTGGCACACAGCCGGTATCCTAACGGGTGCCGGCAAGCTGAAAACAGGAGAAGCCTATGCAACTCAATATTTCAGGCCATCACGTAGAACTGACTCCCGCACTGAAAGATTACGTATCAGGCAAATTTGAAAAGCTTGAGCGGCACTTCGACCATATCAGCAATTGCCAGGTTACCCTTGAGGTGGAAAAAGTGCGCCAGATGGCGGAAGCTACGCTTCACGTGATAGGTGGTGAGATTCACGCAAAGGCCGAAAACAGCGATATGTACGCTGCCATTGATGGACTGGTAGACAAGCTGGACAGGCAGATTCTGAAGCACAAGGAAAAGAACGTAGACCGGATGCACGGGAACGGCGCCCGCTAGGACGACGCCCCGGCATGACAGTTAATCGAGCTGCGGCACTGGCTAACCATGCAATAGGTGCCGCAGCCTTTTTTTACGGAAATGCAGTCGATTCATGACCGACACATCCCTGACTATCGAGAACATTCTCGCGCCGGAGCTAACCCTTTGCCGGGTGCCTGCCTCCAGCAAAAAGCGGGTTATGGAAACCATTGCCGAGCAGATCCAGCAGCACGACTCTTTGCTCAGCGACACCCAGATATTCACCAACCTGGTCGCGCGGGAGCGACTGGGGAGCACAGGCATCGGACAGGGCATCGCGATCCCCCATTGCAGGCTGGAAGGGCTGGATCACGTGGTCGGCGTATTGCTGACCCTGGAAGAAGGCGTTGCGTTCGATGCTATCGACAATCAGCCGGTGGACCTCGTCTTCACCTTGATTGTCCCCAAGGAAGCCACCAGCGAGCATCTTGAGCTTTTGAGCCAGCTTGCCGAAAAGTTCAACGAGCGTGCATTCTGCGACCAGCTGCGTCAGTGCACTGATGCAGGCTCTCTCTATCGCCGGATGACAGCCGAGACAGGCTGAACCACTCCACATCCAAGGTGAACGGGCTATGAAACTGATCATCGTCAGCGGCCGATCAGGTTCCGGGAAAAGTACCGCGTTACATGTTCTGGAAGACCTGGGCTTTTACTGCATTGACAACCTGCCCATTGGCCTCCTGTTCCCCCTCACGCAGGAAGCCACCAACCAGAATTCTTCCAGCCGGCTGGGAAAGATGGCGGTCAGCATTGATGCCCGCAACCTCTCCGGGGAACTGAGCAACTTCGAGGACATCTACCGCAGCCTTCAGGATACCGGCGTAACCATTGAGATCATCTATCTCGACGCCGATGAACAGTCTTTGCTGCAGCGCTTCCATGCCACGCGCCGAAAGCATCCACTGAGTGATGACAAAACCTCCCTGCGGGAGGCCATCGGTAACGAAAAAAAGCTTCTGGAGCCGCTTTCCAAGCTGGCAGACCTCTACATCGACACCACGGGGCTGTCCATGTATGAGCTCCGGGATATGGTGAAGCAGCGGGTTGCGGGCAGGCGTCACCAGGAACTGGCGCTGCTGTTCCAGTCGTTCGGGTTCAAGCACGGCGTGCCGTTGGATTCGGACTATGTGTTCGATGTGCGCTGCCTGCCCAATCCCTATTGGGACACCAGCCTTCGGCAGTTTGTGGGCACCGACCAGCCAGTTATCGATTTCCTGGAAAAGGAACCGTTGAGCCGTAAGATGGTCGAGGACCTGACCCAATTTCTGGAAAACTGGCTACCCTCGTTCGCAGACAGCAACCGCAGCTATATGACCATATCCATCGGCTGCACCGGTGGCCAGCACCGCTCGGTTTATATCTGCGACCAGCTCGGCCGCTATTTCTCGGGCAAATACAGCAATGTGCAGGTTCGCCACACCGAACTGCCCCACCTGCAAAGCAGGGAAAGCTGAACCGCCTATGATCCGCCGCCCCATTACCATCATCAACAAACTTGGGCTCCATGCCCGGGCCGCAGCCAAACTGGTGGGCAAGGCATCTGAATTCGACAGCAGCATTCAGATCAGCCGCAAAGGGCGACAGGTGGACGCCAAAAGCATCATGCCAGTCATGATGCTCGCCGCCAGCCAGGGAACAGAGGTCGAGCTGATTGTAGACGGTCCGGATGAGTCCGAAGCTGTCGATGCGCTGGTTACGCTGATCAACGACTACTTCGGGGAAGGCGAATAACCAACTCCACGCTGAACATCCTTGACCGTCTACGGCATTCACCTACAACTCTTCCTCACCTATGTTGCCTAACTCCGCTATAATACGAGGGTTTTCTGACCGTGGGTGATCCATGACCGATATTCTGGAGAAAAGCCAAGCACGCCAACGCCTTCGCTCCCTGAGCGAAGCGCTGGACAGTGGCGCGCTGAAACAGGTTGCCCGCATCCTGAATGGTGGCCTGAGCCCCAGTGACATCGCCCACCTGCTGGAATCATCGCCACCGCGCCAGCGTGCCCTGCTCTGGAACCTGGTCGACAAGCAGCTTGAAGGCGAAGTTCTCCAGTATCTGAACGACGATATCCGAGGTTACTTCCTGAGCCAGCTGAACGCTCAGGAACTCGCTGACATCATCGAGGATTTCGAGTCGGACGATCTGGCCGACTTACTGCAGCAGTTGCCCGACACGGTCATCCAGGAAGTCCTGGACACCATGGACGAGCAGGACCGTCAACGCGTCGAGGAAGTCCTCTCCTACCCGGAAGATACCGCCGGCGGACTGATGAACACGGACACCATCACGGTGCGCCCGGACATCAGTATCGACGTGGTTTTGCGCTACCTGCGCCGCCATCGCAACCTGCCGCCGATGACGGATAGTCTTATCGTGGTCAGCCGGCGCGACGAGTTCATCGGCATGTTGCCCATCACCAAAATGCTCGTATCCAACCCGGCGGCAACCGTGCGGGAAGTGATGGACACGGACATCGAACCGATACCGGTTACGCTGTCCGACACAAAGGTGGCAACCCTGTTCGAACGTTACGACCTGATCTCAGCACCCGTGGTCAGTGAGGAAGGCCGACTCCTGGGCCGAATCACCATCGATGACGTGGTTGACGTTATTCGCGAAGATGCAGACCACTCCCTGATGAGCATGGCCGGCCTTGATGAAGACGAAGACACCTTCGCGCCGATTCTGAAGACCACCCGGCGCAGGGCCGTGTGGCTGGGCATCAACCTGCTCACAGCCTTTACCGCTTCGGCCGTGATCGGGCTGTTTGAGGCGACCATCGAGAAGGTTGTGGCTCTGGCGGTATTGATGCCCATCGTAGCGTCCATGGGCGGAATCGCCGGCAGTCAGACCCTGACCCTGGTCATCCGCGGCATGGCCGTGGGGCAGATCAGTGGCGCCAACGTGGGCTGGCTGCTAAACCGCGAATTTATTGCGGGTGCCCTGAACGGATTGCTGTGGGCGGTGGTGGTTGCATCAGCGGCAACCCTCTGGTTCAGCGACATCATGATTGGCGCCATTATCGCCGCCGCGCTGATCATCAACCTGATCGCGGCTGCGCTGGTGGGCACCGTGTTGCCCCTATTTCTGAAATCCCGCAACATTGATCCGGCACTGGCTGGTAGCGTTATACTGACAACGGTCACGGATGTGGTCGGCTTTATGGCCTTCCTTGGTCTGGCGACGATATTCTACGGATAACCTGCATCCGACAACACGGACTCAAAATGAACGACTCCCAAGACGACTCCCCGGAATACCTCGGCCCAAGCAAATCCCAGCTCAAGCGGGAAATGCACCAGTTGCAGGATCTTGGCAGGCGCATGCTCGATCTGAGTAACGACCAGCTCAATACTCTTCCCATCAGCGACACCCTGCGTACGGCCATCGAGGAATCCCGTCGCATTCGCCAGAATGAAGCCCGTCGCCGCCATCTGCAGTACATCGGCAAGATTATCCGCCAGGAGGACGACCCGGAAGGGCTGACTCGAGCCATCGACGCCTTCGATGCCGGGAGTGAAGAGCACACCCGCCGACATCACCTTGCAGAACGCTGGCGCGATCGGATGATTGAAGAAGGCGACCCGGCCGTCGGCGAATTCCTGAACTACTGCACAACGGCCGATACCCAGCATCTGCGCAACCTCGCACGTAACGCTCGTCGGGACGTACAGAAAGAAAAGAATACCGGCCAGCCACGAAAGCTGTTTCGCTATCTCAGAGAGTGCATCGACGACGCGGAGGCCGCCGGAAACTAAAGTCTCCGGTGCTCCCAGACGGGCATCCGCGTGCGGATGTCCTTGAGTGTTTCGCGATCAAGCTCGCCAACGACGACACCCGGCCCCTCGTCGAACTCGGACAGTACTCGCCCCCACGGATCCACGATCGCGCTGTGCCCGTAGGTCCGCCGGCGCTCACTGTTCTGGCCACCCTGGGCCGCCGCCACCAGCCAGACCTGATTTTCAATGGCACGGGCGCGTATCAGCGCATGCCAGTGGGCGTCACCGGTATGCCAGGTAAAGGCACTGGGCAGGGATACCCATTCGGCATCCTGCTCCCTGAGTTGGCGGAACAGCTCAGGGAAACGCAGGTCGTAACAGATGGCCATGCCGAGCCGCCCTGCCGGCGTATCAACCACAACCACGTCATTACCCGGCTCGAAAGTGTCTGACTCGCGATACTGCCCCTGGGCATCTTCCACGGTGGCGTCAAAAAGATGGATCTTGTCGTAGCGGGCAACCTCACGGCCACGGTCGTCGTAGACATAACAGCAGGCACGAACCCGATCGGTCACAGTGGAGCCGTCTGACCTGGTCGCAACGGGCAGTGAGCCCCCCACCACCCAGATACCAAGTTCGGCCGCTTTCTGCGCCAGGAATTGCCGAATCACATTGTCCGGTTCCGCTTCCCGTCGACCGCAACCGATCATCTGCTTTGTGGCCAGTACCGCAAAGTTCTCAGGCAGCACTGCAATGCTGGCGCCTGCGTCGGCTGCCTCCTTCAGCAGCCTTGCTGCCTCTTCGAGGTTGGCGGCGATGTCATGGGTGCTCACCATCTGTATCGCCGCTACCCGACTTGCCTGCCATTTGACGGGGTTGTCTCTTTGCGTTGACATTACGGCCCTCCTGCCAAAACCATCAATTGCCGGTATCGAATACCCGCCTCAGTCGAACGTCTGGTTCGTCCCAGCTTCCACTTACACTATAGGTTGCACTGGTGAGTTTGCTCAATGGGTCGCCCAACACTTTGTCGAGGACAAACAACGCACCGCCAATCGGAGCACCGGCCCCCATCAACAGAGCGGCGAGGGGCAGGTTCTGAGTCAGTGGCAACACCACCACCATTCTCATGTCGAGGGTTTCCTCAATCATGTTGGAGGTGCCCGTCAGCTTGAACGCGCCGGAAGGCCCTACCACCTGCAGCTCTGGATCCAACGTCAGCAGGCCGTTAATCATGCTGGCCTTGCCGGAGATGGCATCGAAGGCGACACCCGCTTCGTACAGATCGGAGAAATCGAGCTTCAGGCGTCGCCAGAGCGTGTCAGCATTGAGCAGGTTGAACACCCTGAACAGCTGAGCCGTATTGTTGCCCTCAAGGATAACACCGTCATCAAAACGCACACTGACCGAGCCACTAAGGCCCGAAACATCAAACTGATCCGGGCGACCGGGCCAGTCAACATCAAGCTTAACGGCCGTGTTCTTGCTGCGGAAGGGAATCTCAGCGCCAACCAAGGTGTCCAGGTCCGCCAGCGACTTACCGTTGATATCACCGGTAAAACGGGTGATTTCCCGCCCGGCTGCGATGCTCCAGGCCAGCTCTCCCGTCAGAGTCAGGGATTTGAGAGTGCCAACAATGTCCTGTACCAGCAGTTGTGTTGCTTCGGGCCTCAGTTGGAACGACCAGCTACCGGCGTTTTCCCCATCCATGTTGAGAGCGGCAATACGGACATCCACGTCCGGCCAGTTGCCGATGTCCAGGTCGCGAAACGCCTGTGCCTGCTCGGGCTCCTGCCCTTCGTCAGCTTCATTATCGCTTCTATGGAGCGTCAGGCGCTCGAGATCAACATTGACCGGTCGATCATCCCGGGGCCAGATGACACTACCGGAGGCCCATTCAGAATCGGTAGTGATCAACCACTCACTGTCGCTCTGCCGCGCAGACACCGTAATATCGGTCAGTTGGCGGTCGCCCAGAAACAGTTCGTTCAGGGCGATGTCTACCATCCCCGCCTGCCAGGTCAGATTCAGGTCGGCACGATCCTGCCAGTCGACAGACAGGTCGAGGCCGGACTGTTGCCGGGGCGTGACTGTTACCCTCAGGGGCGCTTCAGCATCAATGTCCTTCGCCAGCGGAGCAGGCCAGTCGACCGATAACCCGGCCAGGTCTGAATACAGCGTAACGGCGGAAGCGGTGTCCGGTGAGACGTCCAGCGTTGCCTGGTAGCCAATGTCGCCACTGAGCCCCATGCCCGTGCCCTCCGGCAACTCGGTTCGATCCAGGAGCTGGCGAACGTCTAGGCGGCCATATTGACGGATATTGAGCGATTGATCGTTCTCGCTCCGCCGCATCAGGACCGTGACCGGAGCTCCCATAAAACGAGCTTGCAGGGGGTTCTCGGAAAATCCCTTATCGCTGGTAAACGCCAGTTGCCCATTGACCTGGGTCCACTGCAGATCGGCTTCGGGATAGGTCAGGGTACCGGAATCGGCTCTGACCCTGGCGTTGATGGTGGGCGGCGCGTCAGATACCAGAGGCAAACCAAGCCCGAGCTCCAGGTGAAAATCGCCATCCAGGATAATGCTCCGCCCTGCTTCTCCCGCCAGCTCACCCAGGGGGCTGTTGTCCATCCAGAAAGCCAACGCCGACCCGGGAACCGGGGCTGACGCATCGACGTACACCTGAATGTCCTCGCCCTCGGGGACAACCCGCACCTCGCTGGGCTCCAGTTCCAGCCCTCCCGTTCGCCCTGAGCGAATATCAACCCGGGTGCGACCATCCTGAATAAAGACTTCACCACTGGCATCCGCAACCTCGGGCCATCGCTCGTCGTAGCGGATACTGGCTTCTTCAAATCGGTAAACCATTGAGGACGAGAAAGAATTTTCCGGGGCGTCACGATCAATCTGGCCATGACCGTAAAACTCACCGCTGGAAATGTCGGCCCTGGTGATCGCCGTCGTCAGCCATTCGTAGAGGTCAGGCTCGACAACCTTCACTGGCACGAAGTCGGCAAGCATATCGGCGGTGCCATCGCGCACACCAACCTTCAGCCCCAAATTGTCCTCCCCGCCCTGATCCATACGCAGGTCAAACGCACCCGTCAGCCGGGTATTGGCACCATAAACCATACGGATATCATCCGCGTATACGCGGGTTACCCCTCCCTCAAAACGCCAGGCCACACCTGCGCTGACGTCGCGGAGGCCCCAGTCCCCCCGGAACAGCTCCGGAAAACCGAGTGACAGCTCCTCGCTGTTCACCCTGACGAAACCGCCTTCCGGATTAACAAGCAGGGTACCATCGAGACCAGACACACCCGGCGCGCCATCATGAGCCCTGACGCCAAGATTGTTCAACGCAGCCGTTAGCTCAAAGCCATCGCTATCGTCCGCGGGCAGGTTCAGCATCACCCGGTCCAGACGGCCGGTGGGACGATAATTCTCAAGAGCCCTTTCAGCCCTGCCTGGCAACAGGTTCATGCCCACAGCCAACTGTCGAAGGGGTTGGAGTGAAAGCGCATCAGCGATCAATCTTCGGCCCCCGTCGCGATGACTGAACCGGAGGCTGAACGGAGAAACCGTATTGCCGTTCCACTCCCACTCAAGTTCCTTTACGTGAAACTCACCGGTGGCGTACCAGGGCTTAGCCGCCGCTTCTGGCTCATGCTCGCCCAACGTGTCGTGCCTGCGCCAGCCAAATTTCGCCCTGATATTCTCAAGTGGGGCCAGGGATTGGTGACCGACACCGAGTTGCAGATACGGCGTTTCAAGGTTGCCACTGACCTGCTCGATGCGCCCATCCCGAAACGTCATCCAGACCTGACCTCCGAGATCAAAACCTTCCGCCCGGATGTTCCGCCAGGCGTACTCCTCTGCCAGTCCATCAAACAACCGGCCGGAGTTAATATCCGCATAAACCTGACCCGTGAAGTCACCACGGAAGAAGTGCCGGCCAACCAGCTCGAAGCTGGCCAGTTGCTCGGTCGTTCCGGGCCGCATGGCACGGCCTGATGCATGAAACAGCCCGCGCCGGTAGATCAGGTCCAACTGGGGCACCTCTACATGCCTCAAAGTGCCATTGGCGTCGCGAATACCCAGGTCCAGGCGTGTAATCTTGACGGAAGGGTCGGACAGCCATTCGCCGGCAATATCCAGCCAGAGTTCCAGGTCGTTAGCGACGGGATCGGGAATATCGACACCTTCGACGGTCACCACCCCCCTCGGAGTCTGGTTGATCGTCAGTTCCAGCCCGTCGGCGTTAAAATCAGCGAACACAATGCGCAGGCGCATGAGCGAGGCGAGAAAATCGAGGCCAATGCGGACGCTCTTCAGTGACCCGACAACGTCACTACGGTCGCTTTCAGAGACGACCACGATATCGCGGGCGACAATGGTGGGATCCAGCCAGTTCCAGCTGGAGGAGAGCCCACCAATACTGACCGGCTGGCCCAGCTCAGACGACAACCGTTGTTCAATCGAAGAGCGATACTCGTTGATGTTCTGAGTAACCTGGCGCCCTATTCCGGCATAAAGTGCAAGCAGGACGACGACCGCCAGCAACAACCACCAGATCAGACTGGCGGCGCCCGAGACGATTCGAAGTAACAGATGTTTCAGAGTTTGATCAGCCACACTGGATGCCATCAGGGGTAATCGCCACGCCTAACCAATGCCTGCCGGGCCGGCGTTACAGCAGTACCACATCATACTGCTCCTGACTGTAGAATGGCTCAACCTGAAAACGGATGGTTTTGCTGATAAATGTCTCAAGGTCTGCCACGTTGTCGGACTCTTCATCCAACAGCCGATCCACCACGCTCTGGGACGCCATCACCAGATAGCTTTCCGCGTCGTAGGCGCGATTGACCCTGAGAATTTCACGGAACACTTCATAACAGACCGTTTCGCTGGTCTTGAGGAAGCCGCGTCCATCACAGATGGGGCAAGGCTCACATAAAATCTGACCAAGGCTTTCGGTAGTGCGCTTGCGGGTCATTTCCACCAGTCCCAGCTCGGAAACCCCGGTAATCTTGGTTTTGGCGTGATCCCGCTCCAGCATTTTTTCCAGCATTCGATGGACCTGGCGCTGGTGCTCGGAGTCCTCCATATCGATGAAATCGATGATGATAATACCACCGAGATTCCTCAACCTGAGCTGGCGACTGATGGCACGGGCCGCCTCAAGGTTGGTCTTGAAAATGGTTTCTTCCAGGTTGCGGTGCCCCACAAACGCGCCGGTGTTGATATCGATCGTGGTCATCGCTTCGGTCTGGTCGATGATCACGTAGCCACCGGATTTGAGCTGGACCTTGCGACTGAGGGCTTTCTGAATCTCATCCTCAACGGAATACAGGTCAAAAATGGGACGTTCGCCCGGGTAATACTCGACCTTGTCGGAAAACTCGGTCACAAACTCCTCAACGAACTCCATCACCCGCTGGTGGCTTTCCCGACTATCGATACGTACCTTCTCGGTCTGTGGGCGAATCAGGTCGCGAATGGTGCGGATAAACAGGGGAAGATCCTGATACACCACCGAAGGCGCCTGGCTTCGGGTAATGCGCTCCTCAATGGCCTGGTTCAGACGGTGCAGGTAGGTCATATCGCCGATCAGGTCATCTTCCGAGGCGGCCTCTGCAGCGGTGCGAATAATGTAGCCGCCAGAGATGTCCGGTTCTGCGGCAGCACCCTCTTCCACCAGTGACTTCAACCGTGAACGTTCGGTCTCATCTTCAATTCGCTGGGAAATACCAACATGACGGACGCCAGGCATGAATACCAGGTAGCGCGAGGGGATGGATAGCTGGGTGGTCAGCCGTGCACCCTTGGTTCCAATGGGGTCCTTGGTGACCTGAACCACGAGGGACTGCCCTTCACGGAGCAGGGTGCGGATATCCGGTACCGTTTTCGGTGTTTCGGGGGCTTCGTTGGCCGGCTGCTGACTGGTGACGACATCAGAGGCATGAATAAACGCCGCACGTTCCAGGCCGATGTCTACAAATGCCGCCTCCATGCCGGGCAATACACGAACCACCTTGCCCTTGTAAATGTTGCCCACGATGCCCTTGCGGCTGGTGCGCTCAATGTAGGCCTCCTGGAGCATACCGTTCTCCACGAGCGCCACCCGGGTTTCCACCGGGGTCACATTGATCAGTATTTCTTCACTCATTGCGGCTCTCCTGCCTGCTGTTCCAGGTTTCCCATACCGGGTATCCGGCACCGGCCAGTAATGCTGCGGTTTCCTGCAGGGGCAGTCCCACTACGGCGCTGTAACTGCCTCGGAGTTCCTCTACAAAAATACCACCCCGCCCCTGAATGCCATAGCCGCCCGCTTTATCCATGGGCTCACCAGTTGCCACATAAGCCTCGATTTCCGCCGCCAGCAGCTCGCGGAAACGAACATTCGCTATCACCAGGCGCGACTCACAAATACCCTTGTGAACCACAGCAACACCGGTCATGACCTGATGGGTGGTGCCCGAGAGCGCCTGTAACATAACGGTCGCATCGCCGATGGTGGCTGGCTTGCCCAGAATCCGGCCCTCCAGTACGACCGAGGTGTCCGAACCAATCACCAGGCAACCAGGCTTGGAAGCACTTCCCGCCAGAGCCTTTTCCCGCGCAAGGCGTTCGACATAGTGTTCGGCTGACTCGTTGCTGGCGGGTGTTTCGTCAATATCCGCCGGCTGAACCAGGAACGACAGACCGATCTGCCTTAACAGTTCGGCTCTTCGAGGAGACGCTGAGGCAAGAACAATAGACTGCATAGCGCCCTCCAATCCTAGCCAAGCTTGCGATTCAGGTTATCCAGCAACACACACAACACCGGCCAGACCAGGGCACTGGTCAGCGCCGGCCACAAATAGCTGAAACCGGAACTGTCAGTTCCCAGTGTCTGCTTGATAAAATGCACCAGCATCTGGTTGATACCCAACAACAGGAACACCATCAGGCACTGCTGCGGCAAAGGGTACATACGCAGCCGCTGGTGAATGGTCAGCACCAGGAACGCAATAACACCCATGGCCAGGGCATTCACGCCCAGCGGCGTGGCTTCCAGTACGTCCAGCAGCAGCCCGAGACACCAGGCCAACAGGATACCGAACTGCGCCGGTGCCCGGAATGTCCAGTAGAACACAATCAGGCCCAGCCATTCCGGCCGGAACTCAAACCAGCCCAGCGGAAACAGCGAACTGCTGAGCACCAGGGAAAACAAAACGCTCAGGGCAAAGACGGGGTAACTGATCACCGACAGCATTAGCGCACCCCATCCTGTTCTGATGATCCAGCATCGGAGCCTTCGGGCGAGCTTTCAACGTCATCCGTGGCGTCGTCCTGATCCGGTGAAAACACAACCAGCACCAGGCGACTCCGGTTCAGTTCCGCCATTGGCGTAGCGCGAATCTTCACAAACGGTTCACCCGGCTCCTTGGATATCTGGTCCACTTCCGCCACCGGGTAGCCCTTGGGGAAACGCCCCCCCAGCCCGGAGCTGACCAACAGATCCCCTTCGCGAATATCGGCGGTATCCGGCACATGCACCAATTCAAGCGCACTGGTGTCCCCATTTCCAAGCAGGATCGCCCGCAAGCCGTTGCGAACCACTTCCACAGGCACCGCGTGGCTGCTGTCCGATACCAATAGAACCCGTGAGGTAAAACTGCTGGTTTGTTGAACCTGCCCCATCAGGCCGTTGGCATCCAGGATAGCCTGGCCGACCACAACACCGTCGCGACTGCCTTTATTGATCACCACTTCGTGGGAGAACGGGTCCGGTGAAACACCGACTATTTCGCCAACTATCACCCGGTCATCAAGGACCTCTGAGGAGTTCATCAGCTTGCGCAGTTCGTTGTTTTCTGACGCCAGGGCGGCATATTTGAGCGCCCGGCGCTCCAGTATCAGCAAGCGAGCACGCAGCGCTTCGTTTTCTTCCTGGAGGTCTTCACGGGTGGTAAACAGGCTGGCGACCCAGTCGCTGAGCTCGGAGGGTGCATTGCCAAGCCAGTGAACCGGGGCAAGGCCGGTACCGATCGCGCTGCGAACCGGCGTTACCTGATCGAAGCGGGCATCCGCAACGATCAGTATCGCTGAGAGCACAATAACCAGTAGCAGCCTGAAACCGGGAACGGGGCCTTGGACAAAGATGGTTTTAATAGCTCACCCTCCCGCACTCCATGCAGGTGTCCATACGACAACCGCCGCCGTGATCATTCACGAGCGGCGGCCGGGTAAAGGCAATGTCGGGGCGTAAAGCCGGAGTCAAGGTCAGCCCTCCTGGGAGAACATTCCGATTCCGCCACGATCAATCACTTCCAGCGCCTTGCCGCCACCGCGGGCGACACAGGTCAGCGGGTCTTCCGCAATAATCACCGGCAGGCCGGTTTCCTCGCTGATCAGTTTATCCAAACCGCGCAGCAACGCACCACCACCCGTAAGCACAATGCCACGCTCGGCGATATCAGAGGCCAACTCCGGCGGCGACTGTTCCAGGGCGCTTTTCACCGTCTGGACGATCTGAGCCAGGGATTCCTGGAGGGCGTCGAGGATTTCCTCGCTGTTCAGGGTAAACGCCCGGGGCACGCCCTCTGCCAGGTTGCGGCCGCGAACGTCGATCTCGCGGATATCCAGCCCCTCATAGGCGCAGCCAATTTCGTGTTTGATGCGCTCCGCAGTGGAGTCACCGATCAGGCTGCCGTAGTTGCGACGAACGTAGGTAACGATCGCTTCATCGAACTTGTCGCCACCGGTACGAACAGACTCGGCGTACACAATGCCATTCAGGGAGATGATAGCGATTTCGGTGGTGCCACCGCCGATGTCCACAATCATGGAACCGCTGGCTTCCTCCACCGGCAGGCCAGCACCAATGGCCGCCGCCATCGGCTCTTCAATCAGGAACACTTCCCTGGCACCAGCGCCCAGGGCGGATTCACGGATAGCCTTACGCTCTACCTGGGTGGATTTGCTGGGAACGCAAACCAGTACGCGGGGGCTTGGGGTGATAAAGCTGTTCTCGTGCACCTTGTGAATGAAGTGCTGGAGCATTTTCTCGGTAACCACGAAATCTGCGATCACTCCGTCTTTCATCGGACGGATGGCGGTGATGTTTCCCGGTGTGCGGCCAAGCATGCGTTTGGCTTCGGCGCCGACGGCTGCGACCATTTTCTGTGAGCCAGAGGTGCGGATGGCTACAACGGAGGGCTCGTTGAGTACGATACCGCGTTCGCGCACGTATATAAGGGTGTTGGCGGTGCCCAGGTCGATGGACAGGTCGCTGGAAAATAAACCTCGGAGTCTTTTGATCAACATTCGTGTAGTTTCAACCTGAGAGTTGCAGTCGCAAAAATGATGCGGCAACTTTAGCAGTGAGCACCCCCGCAGGCAAGGCACCATCGGGGCTCCCGAGGCGCCTTTCGCGCTTTTCTCCTTTGTTTTGGCCCCTCCCGCGATTGTTTGAATCTGTTACCATAGCGCTTTTATTAATTGGGCTTCGGTGGAGGGCCGTTCGGAGGGGACTTTCCAAAACACGCTCAAGCACCTCCGTGTGGCGCTTGGGCTCCGCCATCCATGGCTCCGCACAGTTTTGGAAAGTCCCCTCCGAACGCCCCCAGGCGTTGAGTAGCCTTCGTTAAAGAAACACTCCATTAAAGACAATTCACATATCTGGGAGGCAGTGTGACCATTTCCCGCAAGGACATTGAGAAAGTCGCTGTGCTCGCCCGCATTCGGGTGGACGAGGAACAGGTTTCAGCGCTGGAAAAGGATCTGGGCAATATCCTGGATCTGGTGGACCAGTTGAGCGCGGCGGATACCGATTCGGTGGCGCCCATGGCCCACCCCTTGGATGCCGTCCAGCGCCTGCGCCCGGATGAGGTGACGGAAACCAATGAACGGGAGTCTTTCCAGGCCATTGCGCCGGCTACCGAGAATGGCCTCTATCTGGTTCCCCGAGTGATTGAATAAAGGGCATTGAGTGACCCGACGAACAGCGACGTAAACAGGACGTATCATGCATAACAAATCCGTAGCAGAGCTTTCCCGAGATCTGGAAAGCGGCAAGATTTCCAGCGTGGAGCTGACCCGGCAGTTCCTGGGCCGCCTTGAAAAGGAAGACGAGCAGCTCAACAGCTTTATCACCATTACGGAAGAACAGGCCCTGGCCGACGCCCATGCGGCAGACGAGCAACGGGCAGCGGGTAAGGCTACACCCTGGACGGGCGTGCCCTTCGCCCACAAGGACATATTCTGCACCAATGGCGTGGCGACCACCTGTGGCTCGAAGATGCTGGCGAATTTTGTGCCGCCCTACGATGCAACGGTCACGGAGAACTTCCGCAAGGCGGGCGCTGTGTGCCTGGGTAAGACCAACATGGACGAGTTCGCCATGGGGTCGTCCACCGAGTCCAGCTACTTTGGCGCCACTGCCAACCCCTGGGGGCTGAGCCAGGGCGAGAAGCGGGTTCCGGGTGGTTCTTCCGGCGGCTCCGCGGCGGCGGTTGCAGCGCGGTTGGTGCCCGCGGCGACAGCCACGGATACCGGCGGGTCCATTCGTCAACCGGCCGCGCTGTGTGGCGTGACCGGGCTGAAACCAACCTATGGCCGGGTGTCCCGTTACGGCATGATTGCCTTTGCTTCGAGCCTGGACCAGGGTGGCACCATGGCCCGCACAGCCGAAGACAATGCGCTGATGCTGAATGTAATGGCGGGCTTTGACCCCAAGGACTCCACCTCCATTGACCGTGACGTTCCGGACTATACCGCAACGCTGAACGAGCCGTTGACAGGGTTACGCATCGGGCTGCCGAAGGAATACTTTGCTGGCAACCTCAGTGCCGCCATGGAAGAACAAGTTCGGGGTGCTATCCGGGAGTACGAGAAGCTCGGCGCCACGGTAAAGGAAGTGTCCCTTCCCCACGCTGACCTCGCCATCGCGGCCTACTACGTTATCGCCCCGGCCGAGGCCTCGGCCAACTTGTCCCGTTTTGACGGCGCCCGTTATGGCTACCGCTGCGAAGACCCGAAAGACCTGCTGGACATGTACACACGCACCCGGGCCGAAGGTTTCGGCACCGAGGTCAAGCGGCGGATTCTGGTGGGCACCTACGCGCTATCCGCCGGCTATTTCGATGCGTACTACCTCAAGGCTCAGAAAGTTCGCCGGCTGATCCAGCGGGACTTTATTAACGCCTTCAAGGAAGTGGATGTGCTGATGAGCCCGACCACGCCCTCCCCGGCCTTTATCCAGGGCGAGAAAATCAGCGATCCGGTGACCATGTACCTGGAGGACGTGTTTACCATTGCCATCAACCTGGCGGGCATCCCCGCCATGTCCGTTCCAGCCGGGTTTGTGGATGGGCTTCCAGTAGGCCTGCAGATTATTGGGGATTACTTCTCCGAAGCTCGCTTGTTGAACGCCGCCCATCAATTTCAGCAGGTGACCGACTGGCACCAGCGCGAACCGCAATAAGCCCGATACAGGAGAACGACTATGCAATGGGACATTGTGATCGGGCTGGAGATTCACGTTCAGCTCGCCACCAAAACCAAGATTTTTTCCGGCTCCAGCACCGCCTATGGTGCCGAACCCAACACCCAGGCCAATGCCGTTGACCTGGCCATGCCGGGCACGCTGCCAGTGCCGAACGAGCAGGCATTCCGCTACGCGGTGATGTTTGGCCTGGCGGTCAACGCCGAGATTGAACGCCGCTCAGTGTTCGAACGGAAGAACTATTTCTACCCGGACCTTCCCAAGGGCTACCAGACAACACAACTGGAGCGCCCAATTGTCGGCCCCGGCTATGTGGATATCGATCTGGCCAGCGGCGAATCCAAGCGGGTGCGTATTCACCATGCCCACCTGGAAGAGGATGCCGGAAAATCTCTCCATGAGGATTTCCACGGCATGACGGGCATCGACCTGAACCGCGCAGGCACGCCGCTGATTGAGGTGGTCACTGAACCCGACATGACCAATGCCGATGAGGCTGTCGCCTTTGCCAAGAAACTCCACGGCATTGTCACGTCCCTGGGCATCTGTGACGGTGACATGTCACAGGGCTCCATGCGCTTTGACGTGAACATCTCACTCAAGCCCAAGGGTTCCGATACCCTGGGCACCCGCACCGAAACCAAGAACCTGAACTCCTTCCGCTTCATGGAGCAGGCCATTGCCCATGAGGTCGAGCGGCAGATGGACATTCTCGAGGACGGCGGCACCATTGTTCAGGAAACCCGCCTGTACAATGGCGACCGGGACGAGTCCCGCTCCATGCGCACCAAGGAAGAAGCCAACGATTACCGCTACTTCCCCTGCCCGGACCTGCTGCCGGTGGAAATCGACGACGCCTTTATCGACGAAGCCCGCAACAGCCTCCCGGAACTGCCGGATGCCCGCAAGGCCCGCTTCAAGGAGCAGTACGGCCTGAACGACTACGATGCTGGACTACTGGCTGGCGACTCGAAACTGGCCGCATTCTTCGAAGCCGCCGCTGATCGCGGGAAGGACGCCAAGTTGGCTTCCAACTGGGTTCAGGGCGAATTCTCCGCACGTCTGAATGCGGAGGAAAAATCTGTTGCCGACTCACCGATTTCCGGCAAGCAGCTAGGGGATCTGGTGGTGCGCATCGCGGACAACACGATTTCATCGGCGGGTGCCAAGAAAGTGTTCGAGGCGCTCTGGGCCGGCGAAAATGACAGCGTGGATGCGATTATCGATGCCAAAGGCCTGAAGCAGGTGTCAGACACTGGCGAGCTTGAGAAGATGGTGGACGAGGTTCTGGCCTCCATGCCGGATCAGGTGGCCCAGTACCAGCAGGAATCCGACCCCAAGAAGCAGAAGAAGATGCTCGGCGGGTTCATGGGGCCGCTGATGAAGGCCTCCAAGGGCCAGGGCAATCCGAAGCTGTTTAATGAGATTCTGGTGAAGAAACTGGGGGGCTGACCCTCTGGCTGCGGCCCCAGCCTGTTTGGTTTGGGGGAGGCCTCGGTGGGAGGCTTCTCCCAAAAAACGCTTCAAGCACATCCGTGTGCGCTTGGGCTCCGCCATCCATGGCTCCGCACATTTTTGGGAGAAGCCTCCCACCAAGGCCAACTGGCTCCGAGAAAACGCCTGACAAGCAACTCCAGCCCAAGGAGGCTAGTAGCGCAACCTGAAGGCTACCGAACAAGCCGACCCCATAGATCATGCTCATCCGCATGCTCAACCGCAGCCTGAACAATCTGCCCCGGAACAAGATCGGTTTCGTCGTTGAGGTAAACCATGCCGTCAATCTCCGGCGCATCCGCCTTGGAGCGGCCGATCGCGCCTTCTTCGTCGACTTCGTCGATGAGAACGTCAATAGTCTGGCCGATTTTGGCCTGCAATCGGGCCGCTGATATTTCAGCCTGTTTTTCCATGAACCGGGCCAAGCGCTCTTCCTTCACCTCTTCCGGAACGGCACCTTCGATCTCGTTCGCCCTCGCACCTTCCACCGGGCTGTATTTGAAGGCTCCGACACGATCAAGCTGAGCCTCATCCAGCCAATCCAGCAGGTACTGGAAATCTTCCTCTGTTTCGCCGGGAAAACCGACAATAAAGGTGGAACGGATGGTGAGCTCCGGGCAGATGTCACGCCACTTGCGAATGCGTTCCAGCGTCTTGCTGTCGTGGGCCGGGCGCTTCATGGCCCTGAGCACTTTCGGGCTGGCGTGCTGGAACGGGATATCCAGGTACGGCAGGATTTTGCCCTCCGCCATCAGCGGGATCACATCGTCCACGTGCGGATAGGGATAAACGTAATGCAGGCGCACCCAAACGCCCATTTCACCCAACGCCTCACACAGGGACTGCATCTTGGTCTTTAGGGGGCGGCCCTGCCAGAATCCGGTACGGTACTTGGTGTCGACACCGTATGCAGAGGTGTCCTGGGAGATCACCAGAAGCTCTTTTACGCCAGCGTCCACCAGGCGCTTGGCCTCGTCCATCACGTCACCAATCGGGCGACTGACCAGGTCGCCGCGCATGGACGGGATGATGCAGAAGGTGCACCGGTGGTTGCAGCCTTCGGAAATTTTCAGGTATGCATAATGCCGAGGTGTCAGTTTGATACCCTGAGGAGGCACCAGGTCCGTAAACGGATCGTGTTGCTTGTTCGGCGGCACGAACTGGTGCACCGCTCCCACAACTTCTTCGTAGGCGTGTGGGCCGGACACGGCGAGAACACCCGGGTGAGTGTCACGTATCTTGTCCGCTTCAACACCCATGCAACCGGTTACGATGACCTTGCCATTTTCATTGATTGCTTCACCAATGGCATCTAGGGACTCCTGCTTGGCGGCATCTATAAAGCCACAGGTGTTCACCACGACGATATCAGCGTCGTTATAGGTCGGTACCACATCGTAGCCGTCCAGCCGAAGCTGGGTCAGGATGCGCTCGGAATCAACCAGGGCCTTGGGGCAGCCAAGACTGATAAAACCCACTTTTCCGCTGCCTGCGGGAACGGATGAAATCTTGTTTGTCATAACCTGCACGAAATCGTGGAGCCGTTAGCGGCCCCGGTGGATGTTGGTGCGTAGTTTACCGCAGCCAATCCGACACCGTAAGTAACAGCTGCCCGTCGTATCCGCCTGATCGCGAGCGCTCCGAATCGATTTTGGTGACACCACGCTCACATTCAGTTCACAAATCTGACAGTTTTGGCGACAGGCAACTTGCTGATCACCAAACAAACAACTAGACTTTCAGGAAGTTAAGATCGAAACAACAAGCGCTTGCTGTTTTTCGCACTCGCCATATTGCAGATTTATGACAATTGGCTGGCTTTCTCGTGTGTATAGAAAGCGTGCCTGGAAAGAAGGCAGCGAGTAAAAATAATAAAGGATTGAACGATGGGTAAGGCTGCCTGCTTTGAAACCAGAGATGCAAGAAGAGTGACTATGAAACCAGTTGCCGCCAAGCCAAACCTACGCAACCAACAACGCGTCGATGTCGCTACCGAAGCCCGGATTGAAAAAACCGACGGCAGCTGCCTTACCTGTAAAGTCTCCAACATTTCCCGAACCGGCCTGATGGTCCTCTGTGATCAGGACTCCGTGAGAAAACTGGTTCCCGGCCAGAAAACACCGGCACCCGGAAACTGGATATCCGTAACAACGACATTCTCTGTGCCGGTTGTTGCCAACCAACCCGTTTCTGTGATCGCCGGAGGCAACATTGTCCACATGCGACGAATTGCCCGCGACCAGTTCCAGCTCGGTATCCAGTTCTCGGAGTTCGAAGGCAATGGTTTCGACTACGTGAACAACTACGTCAGCAAACTGCTTTCCACCTCGTCGCACTAACTCGGAAGTTTTACCCTCCAGCCTTTCCTGCCGCTATATTGTTATAGCAGTAAACTCTAGTTACCCGACTTCTTATGCCATGGCCTGATCTGGTATCATTGCGGCATTCACACGCCCAGCCTCTATCGAATCCGGAGGCACGCAAAGCGGTAACAGGACACGATGACCACTTACAACCTGACGCATCTCAAACAGCTGGAAGCTGAAAGCATCCACATCATCCGGGAAGTTGCAGCCGAGTTCGACAACCCGGTCATGCTCTATTCCATCGGGAAAGACTCCGCAGTAATGCTGCACCTGGCCCGCAAAGCCTTTCATCCCGGCAAGCTGCCCTTCCCGCTCTTACACGTGGACACCACCTGGAAGTTCAAGCAGATGATTGAATTCCGGGACCGCAAAGCAAAAGAGTATGGCCTGGACCTGATCGTCCACAAGAACGAGGACGGGATCAAACAGGGCATCGGCCCCTTTACTCACGGCAGCGCCAAGCATACCGACGTGATGAAAACCCAGGCCCTCAAACAGGCCCTGGACAAGTACAAGTTTGATGCTGCTTTCGGCGGCGCTCGCCGGGACGAGGAAAAATCCCGTGCCAAGGAGCGCGTCTATTCCTTCCGTGACGAGTACCACCGCTGGGACCCAAAGAACCAACGTCCTGAGCTCTGGAACATCTACAACGGCAAGATCAACAAAGGCGAGAGCATCCGGGTATTCCCGCTGTCCAACTGGACCGAGCTGGATATCTGGCAGTACATCTACCTCGAAAACATTGAAATCGTGCCACTTTACTACTCCGCCAAGCGGCCCGTCGTGGAACGCGATGGCACGCTGATCATGGTGGACGACGACCGCATGCCTTTGAAAGAAGGCGAAAAGCCGATGATGAAATCCATCCGTTTCCGCACCCTGGGCTGTTACCCACTGACCGGCGCCATCGAATCCGAGGCAGACACGCTGCCGGAGATCATCCAGGAGATGTTGCTGGCAACCAGCTCCGAACGTCAGGGCCGCGTGATCGACCACGATTCGGCCGGCTCCATGGAACAGAAAAAGCGGGAAGGGTATTTCTAAGATGGCACACCAGTCTGATCTGATTGCGGAAGATATTCAGGCCTACCTGAAGCAACACGAAAACAAGGAACTGCTGCGCCTACTCACCTGCGGCAGTGTGGACGACGGAAAGAGCACCCTTATTGGTCGCCTGCTGCACGACACCAAGATGATCTATGAAGATCATATGGCGAGCCTGAAAAGTGACAGCGCCAAGATGGGCACAACGGGCGAAAAGCTGGACCTTGCCCTTCTGGTCGATGGCCTGCAGGCCGAGCGGGAACAAGGCATCACTATTGATGTTGCCTATCGTTTTTTCTCAACTGATAAGCGCAAGTTCATCATCGCAGACACTCCCGGCCACGAGCAGTACACTCGCAACATGGCGACAGGGGCATCGACGGCTCAAGTTGCGATCCTGATGATCGATGCGCGCCACGGCGTTCTGACCCAGACCCGCCGCCACTCTTACATTGCCTCTCTGCTTGGCATTCGCCACATCGTGGTCGCAGTGAACAAAATGGATCTGGTTGATTTCAGCGAAGAACGCTTCAATGAAATAAAGGACGACTACCTGGCGTTTGCCAATCAGCTTGGCCTGAAGGATATTCGCTTCGTGCCATTGTCTGCCCTCGAAGGCGACAACGTCGTTAACAGGAGTGAGAACACACCCTGGTTCGACGGCCAGCCCCTGATGGACATTCTGGAGACGGTGGAAGTATCCCACGACAAAAATCTGGAGCACTTCCGCTTCCCCGTCCAGTACGTGACGCGCCCGAACCTGAACTTCCGCGGTTTCTGCGGCACCATAGCCTCTGGTGTTGTGCGCCCCGGCGACAAAGTGATGGCCTTGCCTTCACGACGCACCAGCGCAATCAAAGACATTGTGACGTTTGATGGCAACCTGGAAGAAGCCTATATCGACCAGGCGGTCACACTGACGCTCACCGATGAAATCGATGTCAGCCGAGGCGATATGCTGGTCAAGGCTGAGGATGAGCCAGAAGTGGGCAACCGCTTCACCGCCAACATTGTCTGGATGACGGACGGCCCGCTGGAAACCGGTCGCCTTTACGACATCAAGCTCGGCCCGACGTTTACCTCGGCTACCGTCAAAAAGATTCATCACCAGACCGACGTCAACACGCTGGAGAAGAACGACAACCCGTCTGCGCTTCAGCTGAACGAAATCGGACTGTGTGAGCTGACCCTGAGCCAGCCCATTGCGTTTGATGCCTATCAGCGCAACCACGCCACGGGCAGCTTCATTGTGATTGATCGGCTGACCAACGTGACGATCGGTGCGGGTATGATTGCCGGCACTGCAGGCACGGTTGAGTCGCTGGACCCGGTGACCAGCGAAGAGCGCGAGCGCCGTCTGGCGCAGAAGCCTGCCATTATTGCCTGTAACGGCAAGCAGGCCACGGCGCTGGCCCTGGCAGTTGAACGGGCGCTGTTCGATCAGGGCAAGACCTCCGTTGTCCTCAGCGAGGACAATGCCGGCAATGCCGAAGACCGTCGGCGCGCAGCGCAGGTGGTCAGTGCCCATGGCCTGATTGCCATTGCGGTGAACCTTGGTGCGGATGTGGCATCGGCGTCTGTTTCTGCAGACGATGACAAGGAGGTCACTGAAGCGGTGACTTCACTGATTCAGGACCTGATGCGGCATAAGCGGGTTTAACCTCGCTTTTGGGACTTTGAGGATAGCCCCCATGGTCTTAGGCCTTGGGGGCTTCTTCGTTTTGGGGCTGATCCCACAGCCCTATAAAAACCATTACAATCCCAACCCCTGAAGGTTTACCCTCAGCCTCCTACACGTTCTATTAACCAAGGGACTCTTGACTCCATGGCCATCAAACAGCTCCGCACTCTCTTCGCCAGCCAGTATCAGCCCGGACAGCCGGCGCGGGTTCGTCCCGGCGAGGCGTTGGCCGAGCCGGGTGGCGACTATGAGGCGCTTCACAAGCAGATGAAGCGCCTGTTCAACAGCAAACCCGGCAAGAAATACGGTCGTTTTTCCGAGGACATCGGTGAAAGTCCGTTCAGCAGCTGGCTGAAGGACTACCGGGAGGACAAGCAAAGCTTTGCGTCGATGACTGACCGTCTTTTTGGCCAGTGGCAGGAACTGCTGAACAGCGCCCAGGAGGAATTTGAGGGGCACCTGATGATTGTCCACGAAGCCCTCGCGGATGCGGAGGTGGTTTATCTGTTTATCCTGGAAAACGACAGCGCCATGCGTTTTGATGCCCAGCAAACGTTGGACGCGACGGACATCCTGAGCCTGTCGCGGCTGAATCTGGCGGTGCGCGTGGAATTGGACGACTGGCTGGGTGACAACGTCGGCGAGAACTATCTTACGCTGGTCCACGCTCGTGGTTCCGGGGAAGGCGGTGACCTGTTCATCAAGCTATGCGGTTTCACCAATCAGGTGGATGTGGAAAAAGAGACGCTGACGTTCATGGATGCGGTGGAGGCGTTTGCCAAATCATCCGAACCGGAAGAGGCAGGCAAGATTCGGGCGCGAGCCTATGAGTTCTCGAAGGAGCAGCATGCGTTGGGCGAGCCGGTGGCCATCGAGGCATTGTCGGGCTACCTGGATGAGAACGAGCCTCAGCGTTTCAAGGAGTTTGCCAGTGAGACGGCCGAGCTGCCGGAGAGCGGGGTGTTGCATCCGGATCATCGCAAGGTGAAGAAGCTGGTGCGGATTGCGGGCTCAGGTGGTGGCATGAGCGTGTCGTTCTCTTCGGATCTGGTGAATCAGGCGGTTTACTATGACCGTGACAACGACGCACTGACGATTACGCGGTTGCCTAAGGCGTTGCGGGAGCAGCTGCAGCGTTATCTTGAAGGCCGGGAGGAATAGTAGCTCACTGGCCTGATGACTTTGGCGGCTGCCCCTCCAGACTGAGAACTCTTGGGGCTGGTCCCGCCATGGGGTAGCACTTTCTTCTGGAAAAAGAACTCGCTGCGCTCGGACACCTTTTTCCGGCAGAAAATGCTACCCCACACCGTGACCGATCAAACGACTGTGGTTAATCCCTTTATTGAGGTTCGTTGGTGGCGGGTTCTGCTTTATCCGTCCACCTCGGACGGTTGGCTCGCAGCTTCCGGACTTCCTGCATCCAGCCTACGCCGTCAACCAATTCACCGGTTTCCGGGTCTATAGGCGGGTATGGCAGGTTGCGGTCGTCGCAGTAGCGTTTTACGATCGGCTGGCACCAGCAGAACAGCAGACGGTTGTACTCATCATCCGGCAATCTCTGGCGCTCATAAAGGCCTGCCTGTTTCCGCTGCCGTTGTGCTTCGGACAGAATAATCGCACAGGCGGACGACACGTTAAGGGACTCCACCATGCCCATCATGGGGATCACAATGTGCTCGTCGGCCTGTTCAGCGGCACTGGCGCTGACACCATCTACTTCATTACCCATGATCACCGTGCAGGGCACGGTGAAATCCGCTTCCCGGTAATCAATCGCTCTGTCCGACAGTTGGGCGGCGTAGAGTTTGTGCCCCTGCCCTTTCAGCTCCGAAACCGCATCGTCCATGGTGGGGTGCGTGTGGGTGGTGACCCAGTTGTAGCTGCCGCCGGCGGTTTTTCGGAAGGCACGGAAACCTTCCCGCGGCCAGACCACGTGCATGCTGGCAAGACCAAACGCATCGCAGGAGCGGATGATGGCCGACAGATTGCGGGGTTTGTGGACCTGGTCGGTGAGGACGCTGAGATCGGGCTGGCGAGTATCCAGGGTTTGTTTGATTCGGGCCAGGCGTTCGGGAGTCATGATTGTTTGAGCGTTCTAAAAAATTGGAAAAACCAATACTACCACAAGCGATTTAGAGGATTGCCGAGACAAAGGTGGTTGCCGATTGATCACCCCGTTATAATGTGCAGCTAACTTTTATAAGCGCCACTCCCAACCTTCCGGCGCAAATCACACACCAAGCACGTTGAGAATCATGGCCAAGAAGCTGTACATCAAGACCCATGGCTGCCAGATGAACGAGTACGACTCATCACGTATGGCAGACCTGCTTCGCACCGGCGAAACCGTCGAAATGACCGACTCGCCAGACGACGCCGACATCCTGTTGCTAAACACCTGCTCAATCCGCGAAAAAGCGCAGGAAAAAGTGTTCCACCAGCTGGGTCGCTGGAAGAAACTGAAAAACAGCAAACCGGACCTGATCATCGGTGTAGGCGGCTGCGTGGCCAGCCAGGAAGGCCAGGCTATCATCGACCGGGCACCCTACGTGGACATGGTCTTCGGGCCGCAAACCCTGCATCGCCTGCCGGATATGATCACCGAAGTTCGCGCCAAGGGTAATGGTGTTGGCGTGGTAGACGTCAGCTTTCCGGAGATCGAGAAGTTCGACAACCTGCCTGATCCCGGCGCGGACGGCCCGTCCGCGTTTGTTTCCATCATGGAAGGCTGCAGCAAATACTGCACCTTCTGCGTGGTGCCCTACACCCGTGGCGAGGAAGTCAGTCGTCCGGTGGACGACGTGATCGCGGAAGTCGCCCACCTGGCGAGTCAGGGCGTACGTGAGGTGAACCTGCTGGGCCAGAACGTGAACGCCTACCGTGGCGAGACCCACGATGGCGACGTCATGGACATGGCGGAGCTAGTGACCCTGATCGCCACCATCGACGGCATTGACCGTATCCGGTATACCACCTCACACCCGGTGGAGTTTTCGGACTCACTGATCGAGGCCTATGAGCAGGTACCAGAGCTGGTCAGCCACCTGCACTTGCCAGTGCAAAGTGGCTCAGATCGGATACTGGCAGCCATGAAGCGCGGCCATACAGCTCTGGAGTACAAGTCCAAACTCCGCCGCCTGCACAAGATTCGCCCGGACATCAGTTTCTCCTCGGATTTCATCATTGGCTTCCCGGGGGAAACCGAGAAGGATTTCGAGGACACTATGAAGCTGATCAACGATATTGGCTTCGATATGTCGTTCAGCTTCATCTACAGCGCCCGGCCCGGCACTCCGGCGGCGGACCTGCCGGATGACACGCCACTGGAGGTGAAGAAACAGCGCCTGAGCATTCTCCAGGACCGGCTGAACCAGAATGTGATGGACATCAGTCGCAAGATGGTGGGCACGACACAGCGTATTCTGGTAACAGGCTTGTCCAAGAAGGACCCCGGTGAATACGCGGGCCGTACCGAGAACAACCGTATTGTGAACTTCCGGCATGAGAATCCGGAGGTGGTTGGGCACTTTATTGATGTGGAGATTCGGGAGGCTCTGCCTAATTCTCTTCGCGGGGTTCCTGTGGGTTCCGGGATGTATTAAACCTGGGCCCCACGCGTCTCGGGTTTGGTGAATGGCGAGTGGTGGGGACCTCCTCCCAAAAAACGCTACAAGCACATCCATGTGCGCTTGGGCTCCGCCATCCATGGCTCCGCACATTTTTGGGAGGAGGTCCCCACCACTCTCCGCAACTTCTTCTCGTGTCTTCAGCGTGCAAATGGTCTTGTATTTAAACAAGTGAGCCTGCACATAGTTGGATAAGGGCGCTGGCCGGAGGACTATTCCAAAAACGTGGAGCGCCAAGGATGGCGCGACCGAGCCCTACATGGACGTATTCACGGGCGTTTTTTGGAATAGTCCTCCGGCCAGCGCCCGATTGCACAATTCATGACATACCCGCTCCCTGAATCCACGGGAGTAAACAAACGGAGCACTTTTGGACGCCAACGATCACCGACAATTCGACCTACACCCGGTAGACCAGCGCCGGCTGACCACCCTCTGCGGCCAGTTTGATGAGCACCTGAAGCACATTGAGCGGCGCATGAACGTCAAGATTGGCCGCCGAGGCCATCATTTCCGGGTGGAAGGTGAAACTGAACACGTGGCAGCCGCTACGGAAGTTGTCCGGCACCTGTATCGGGAAACCGAAGCCAACGATGATATCTCGCCGGACATGGTTCATTTGTTTATCCGCGAGACCGGATTCGAACGGCTGCCGGATGACGTGCCTTACAAGGGCGCCGTCACCGTCATCAAAACCCCGAAACTGCAGGCCAAGCCCAGAGGCGAGAACCAGCAGAAATACGTGCACAACATCCGTACCCACGATGTGAATTTTGGCATTGGCCCCGCCGGTACCGGCAAGACATGGCTGGCGGTGGCGTGCGCGGTTGAGGCACTGAAAGACGAACAGGTGAAGCGCATCCTGCTGGTCCGGCCGGCCGTGGAAGCCGGCGAAAAACTCGGCTTTCTGCCGGGGGACCTGGCCCAGAAGGTGGACCCTTACCTGCGCCCCCTCTACGACGCCCTCTACGAAATGCTGGGCTTTGATCATGTGACGCGGCTGATCGAAAAAAGCGTGATTGAGATCGCGCCGCTAGCCTTCATGCGCGGCCGCACGCTCAATAATTCGTTCATCATTCTGGATGAGAGCCAGAATACCACCCGCGAACAGATGAAGATGTTCCTGACACGGATCGGGTTTGGCTCCACCGCGGTGATCACCGGTGACACCACCCAGGTGGATCTTCCCCGCGGGCAGAATTCCGGCCTGATCCATGCGGCCGGTGTGCTGAGCAAGGTGTCCGGTATTGGCTTCACACGGTTCGAGGCCCGCGATGTGGTGCGTCACCCATTGGTGCAGCGGATTGTCGAGGCTTACGATTCCTTTGACGACGGGAGCGCCACAGGCCAGTGAGTGAACTGACAGTGGACTTGCAGCGGGCCATCGAGGTACCCGAGGCGCCAGATGACATCGAGTTTGAGCGCTGGGCCCGGGCCGCATGGTTGGGTGAGAATCCATCCGAGGTGACGATCCGTATCGTTGCCAGTGATGAGAGCGCCGAGCTGAACAGCCAGTATCGCGGGAAATCAGGGCCAACCAATGTACTGTCCTTCCCATTTGAGGCGCCAGCCGGTATAACGGTTCCGTTGGCCGGTGATCTGATCATTTGTGCCCCGGTTGTTGAAAAAGAAGCAGCCGAGCAGCATAAAACACTGACGGAACACTGGGCCCATATGGTGGTGCACGGTATGCTGCACCTTCAGGGCTACGACCACATTGAAGACAATGATGCCGAGGTCATGGAAGCCCTCGAGATCCGGCTGCTTGCGCAGCTCGGGTTCAGCAATCCTTACGAGACAGAGGAAACGGAAAAAGACTCATGAACGACGATCAGTCGAGTCGCAGTCAGGGCAGCAACAAGTCCTGGCTGGAGCGTATATCACAGGCCTTCTCCAGCGGGCCTGAGTCCGTCGAGGACGTGCTGGAAATCCTGCGGGACGCCGAGTCCCAGGAAATCATCGATACCGATGCCATGAGCATCATCGAAGGTGCCATGCAGGTGATCGACATGCGGGTGGATGAAATCATGATTCCCCGCTCCCAGATGGTCACCGTCAAGGCATCCCAGGACCCGAAAGAGTTCCTGGGCGAAATCATTTCATCTGCCCACAGCCGCTTCCCGGTCATTGGCGACAGCCAGGACGATGTCATTGGCGTACTGCTCGCCAAGGACCTGCTCCCTCTGGCCCTGAACAACGACCTCAACTGGACCCGCATCCGCGAGATTCTTCGCCCTCCCACGTTCGTACCGGAGAGCAAGCGCCTGAACCAGCTATTAAAAGAGTTCAAGGAAACCCGCAACCACATGGCCATTGTAGTTGACGAATACGGTGGTACTGCCGGCCTGATCACCATTGAGGATGTGCTGGAACAGATCGTGGGCGAAATCGAAGACGAACATGACTTCGACGAGGAAACCCACATCAAGGCCCGCGGCGATGGCACTTACGCCGTGAAGGCAGTCACCCCCGTCGACGACTTTAACGAATTCTTCGAGACCGAGCTGGACGAAGAGGAGTTCGACACCATTGGCGGCGTTGTACTCAAGGAATTCGGCCATCTGCCCAGACGGGGCGAGTCGGTTGAGTTTGGCGGATTGCAGTTCACCATTGCCAACGCCGATAACCGTGTTATCCGTCTGCTGCAGGTAACGCGTGGTGATGACCAGTAATACAACGGCCCGAACCTCCGAACTGACATCCGCCCTGTCCGAGCACGCCTGGCTGCGAGCGGCCACTCTGCTCGTTGCCGGGGCCTTGCAAACACTCACCTTTTCACCCTTTAACTGGTGGTGGCTGGGGCCGTTGTCGGTCGCGCTGATACTGTTTTGCTGCCTGCCGCTCGCCCCGCAAAAGCTGTTTCGGGCTGGCTGGCTGGTCGGATTGGGGCTGTTCGGTACGGGCGCAAGCTGGGTCTACATCAGCATCAGTGAACACGGCAACACGTCCGTTCCACTCGCGATCATACTCACCGTCATTTTTGTGTCGGGACTCGCTCTTTTCCATGGTCTGGCGTTCTGGGCCTGGGGAAAACTTGCCAAAAACAACGCGGTCAGGCGGCTGATCCTGTTTCCGGCGGTGTGGATACTCTGTGACTGGGTCCGGGGCTGGCTACTGACAGGGTTTCCCTGGCTGTATCTGGGCACCGCCCACGTTGATGGGCCTCTGGGCGGCTTCGCCCCCTTAACGGGCGTCCACGGGCTTACGTTCTGGGTGGCCGTGACCGGCTGCGCAATTCCAGGCTGTTGGTGGCTGGTCCGGAAAGCCCGCCATGCCAGCACGGCGCTCGTCGCCGGCGTGGCGCTGCTGCCCTGGGTAACCGGCCCGGCTTTTTCTCAAGCACAATGGACGACCCTGCAGACAGAACCAACCACGTTTGTCGCGATGCAGGGCAACATTCCCCAGCAAATCAAGTGGGACCCGGACTTCCTCCGGGACCAGATCGTCGCTTACCTGGAGCTGACTGAAGACCACTGGGATACCGACCTGATTCTGTGGCCGGAAACCGCTATTCCGATTCCCCAGGACCAGGCTGGCAAAATCATCGACCACATCGGTGAGGAACTGGGAGAGAGCAGCACACTGATTACCGGCATCCCCTGGTACGGCTTCAGTGACCGCATTGAAGACTTTACGTACCACAACAGCATCATGGCCATCGGTAGCGGCGGCGGCATCTACCATAAGCAGAAGCTGGTGCCTTTCGGTGAGTATGTGCCGCTCCAGCAGTGGCTTCGCGGTCTGATCGGCTTTTTTGACCTGCCCATGTCCAGTTTCAGTCGCGGCCCTGCCAATCAGTCGCCGCTTGAGGCCAATGGCATCAGGATCATGCCGTTTATCTGCTACGAAGTGGCCTACCCGGACTTCGTCGCCACCAATGCCCGCAACAGTGGCATGCTGCTGACCATCAGCAACGATGGCTGGTTTGGCGATTCCATTGGCCCGTTGCAACACCTACAGATCGCCCGCATGCGGGCACTGGAAACCGGTCGTTATATGCTGAGGGGCACGAATAATGGTGTAACGGCCATTATTGACGAGAAGGGCCAGATCACCGAAACCATCCCGCAGTTTGAGCGTGCGGTGATGACAGGTGAGGTCTATGCGGCGAAGGGCAATACGCCCTACATGCAATCCGGGTCCTGGCCGGTGCTGACGCTGGCGGCGATTCTTATTGTGTTTGTTCGGGAGCGGGTGATTCCGCGGAACTGATTTATCCTGGGGCGGGTTCGCAGCCTGCCTGAATGGCGCCTGGCCACGGGGTGGGGGTCCCTTTTCTTTGGAAAAAGAACTCGCTTTGCTCGGACACCTTTTTCTGGCAGAAAAGCCCCCCCCACCCCATGGCCGCTCCGGTTCTGTGCTGAACGCCTTTTGCTCGGCCTGTATTTATTCTGACTTCCTTGGCCAGCGGCTGGTGACGCGTTCGTAGTAGTGGGAGCCGCAGGCGTCACAGGGTTCCAGATGGCTGGTTGCGGTCAGGCAGCGCATGTGGCTGCAGTTCAGGCATTTGAACATGCCGGCCGTGGCCACTTCGCCGCTGATATACTGGCTGGGCTCGTGGTTTTCCAATTTCTGGTTCAGCTCCAGCGTATCCAGTCGGGTTTTATCCGCTACCGAGAACAGCATATCCGCCAACTGGTGCTCCAGCAGTGAGATATCCAGTTGCAACCATTCCTTCAGACCTTCGCCGGTTTCTTCCACAAAATGCAGCAGGTGTTCGAGGTCCCGCTGCAGATACGCGCCAAGCAGGTCCGCTTCTTCGCGGGTCATCTCTGCCAGTTCATACTCAAACTCCACCGCCCGCTCGATTTCGTCTTTCAAGGTATCGCGAGTGGTATTCTCCATATCACTGAGCCGGGCCTGGACCCGCTCCAGCATGCGGTCGTAGGCCTCGAGAGCCCTGCCTGAGAGATGATTGCGTTCTGGTTCGGTCATGACTGCTCCCTCATGGTGTACGGTCGGAGTGGCTATGGCTGATCAGGGCACGCTGTGAATACATCCCTGTACGCTTGACAAAAACATCCCTGTTTTTGACATCCCTGATCAGCCATAGCCACTCCGCCCTATACCAAAACAAGTTGCAAACTTACGCCAAGCGCCTGGGCGGGCAGGTGCGGCTGACTGGGACCGTAAAAAACAGGGATGTTTTTTACGAGCCTACAGGGAAGTATTCACGGCGTGTCCCAGTCAGCCGCACCTGCCCGCCTTCACCCCAAGCATGGCACAGTATCGGCAAATTGGCAGACTACCTGTTAAGCCTTGTGTGCGTTAGAATGTCCGGCCTCTTCGCACATCTTTTTGATACGGTCTGATAAAGGGTAACTTTGGTAATGGCAGGAATGGACCAGCAATACAATCCGCGCGATGTTGAACAACAAGCCCGTACCTATTGGGAAGAAAACAACACGTTTACGGTGAAGGAAGAACCGGGCAAACCCAAATACTACTGCCTGTCCATGTTCCCCTACCCCAGCGGCAAACTGCACATGGGGCACGTGCGCAACTACACCATCGGCGACGTCATTTCCCGTTACCAGCGCATGCAGGGCAAGAACGTCATGCAGCCCATGGGCTGGGACGCGTTCGGTCTGCCCGCTGAGAACGCCGCCATTGCCAATAAGACTGCGCCGGCGAAGTGGACCCACGCCAATATTGCCTACATGAAAAACCAGCTCAAGCAATTGGGCTTCGGTTACGACTGGAACCGCGAGCTGGCGACGTGCAAGCCGGATTATTACCGCTGGGAGCAATGGTTCTTCGCCCGTCTTTACGAAAAAGGCCTGGTGTACAAGAAGATGTCCACCGTCAACTGGGACCCAATCGACCAGACGGTGCTGGCCAATGAACAGGTGGTTGATGGTCGCGGCTGGCGCTCCGGCGCGTTGGTCGAGCAGAAAAAGATTCCCCAGTGGTTTATCCGCATTACCGACTACGCCGAAGAATTGCTGAATGATCTGGACGAGCTGGAGGACTGGCCTGAGCAGGTCAAGACCATGCAGCGTAACTGGATTGGCAAATCCGTGGGTACCGAGCTGACCTTCCCCCTCAAAGGCCGCGAGGACGCGCTGGACGTCTACACCACCCGCCCGGACACGCTCATGGGCGTGACTTACATGGCCGTGGCCGCCGAGCACCCCATTGCCAAGGCCGCTTCCGAGCGCTATCGCGAGGTTGCTGAATTTGTCGAGCAATGCCGTAACAGCAAGGTTGCCGAAGCCGATATGGCAACCATGGAAAAGAAAGGCATCGATACCGGTTACAAGGCCATTCATCCGCTGACGCAGGAAGAGATTCCCGTTTACGTCGCCAACTTCGTGCTCATGGAGTATGGCACTGGCGCATTGATGGCGGTGCCCGGCCATGATGACCGGGACCACGAGTTCGCGCTCAAGTATCGCCTGCCCATAAAGCAGGTTATCGCCGCCACAGACAGCCGCGAAATCGATGTTCAGGAGCGCGCCTTCACCGAAAAAGGTGTTCTGGTATCCTCTGGAAAGTACAACGGCCTGACCAGTGCCGAGGCGTTTGACGCAATCGCCGATCATCTGGAAGAAAGCAGTATTGGCAAGCGCACGGTCAACTATCGCCTGCGGGACTGGGGCGTGTCGCGCCAACGCTACTGGGGCGCTCCAATCCCGATGATGACCCTGGACGATGGCACCGAACGCCCGGTACCGGACGATCAGTTGCCGATCACACTGCCCGAAGACGTGGAGATGGACGGCGTCCAATCTCCCATCAAGGCAGATCCGGAATGGGCAAAGACCAGCTTTGAAGGCCAACCGGCCACGCTGGAAACAGACACCTTTGACACCTTTATGGAGTCGTCCTGGTACTACGCCCGCTTCTGCAGCCCCAACTACGACAAGGGCATGCTGGACCCGGCTGCCGCCAACTACTGGCTGCCGGTGGATCAATATATCGGCGGCATCGAGCACGCCATTCTGCACCTGCTTTATGCGCGCTTCTTCCATAAGCTGCTGCGGGATGTGGGGCTGGTCAACAGTTCCGAGCCCTTTAACCGCCTTCTGTGCCAGGGCATGGTGCTGGCCGAAACCTATTATCGTGAAGACGATAACGGTGCAAAAATCTGGATCTCGCCAGCGGATGTCGTTACTGAGAAAGACGACAAGGGTCAGGTCGTGCGCGCCGTTCACAAGGACGACGGACAACCGGTGGTGGCCGGTGGTGTCACCAAGATGTCCAAGTCCAAGAACAACGGCATTGACCCCCAGGCTATTATCGATGAGCACGGTGCCGATACCGTGCGTCTGTTCATGATGTTTGCGGCGCCTCCAGAGCAGTCACTGGAATGGTCCGACAGCGGTGTTGAGGGCGCCCACCGTTTCCTCAAGCGCCTGTGGCGTATGGTCAGCGAGCACACTGAAAGCGGAATAGTTCCTGCCCTGGATACCACCGGCCTCAGTGAAGGTCAGCGCAATCTTCGTCGCAAGACCCATGAGACTATTGCCAAGGTGAGCGACGATGTCAGCCGACGGTTGACGTTCAACACCTCCATCGCAGCGGTGATGGAACTGCTCAACGATGTCAGCAAACTGACTGACAATGAGCCCCAGAGCCTGGCGGTTCGCCAGGAAGCACTGGATACCGCGGTACTCGTCCTGTCTCCAATCGTTCCCCATATCTGTCACCAGTTGTGGCACGCACTGGGTCACGACGAGCCTGTGGTTGACGCGCCCTGGCCTGAGGCAGACAAGGACGCCATGGTTCGCAGCGAGATTCAGGTTGTCCTGCAGGTGAATGGCAAAGTCAGGGCAAAAGCCGACGTCCCAGCGAACATCGAGAAGAGCGCACTGGAAGCTCTGGCACTCGAGAACGAGAACGTTGTCCGTTTCACCGAGGGCAAAACCGTGCGAAAGGTCATCGTTGTGCCCGGTAAACTGGTGAACGTGGTGGCGAACTGATATGAACCTCCCGGCGAGCCTACCCAAGATACTTCCGGCTGGCCTCGCCCTGTCACTTCTGGTGTCAGGATGCGGGTTTCAGCTACGGGGCGCCCCGCCGGTGTCGTCCGCATTGCAGCCGCTGGCTGTTGATTGCTCCGGCGATGTGCCAGAACAGCTGTGTGGCTCGGTGAAGGAACAGCTGTCTCTGGGCAACATCGACCTTCAGCCCTCCGAAAAAGCCGATTATGTGCTCAACATCAGCAATTTCCGCCGGGAACGTCGTGCCAGCGCCATCACCGTGCGCGCCGCGGCTGCCGAGTATACGTTGCGGCAAACGGTCGATATTGAGGTTTTGACCTCCGACAAGGTTCCTCTGATCGCCCCAACCGACTTGAATAGCAGTGAAACCTATCGCTACGACGAATCCAATGTGCTGGCCAAGCAACGGGAAGAGGAAGCCCTCCAGGAGCAACTCTATGACCGACTGGCCCAGCAAATTATCTTTCGCCTGGCGCCCCTTGACCGGGATCGCATTGACCGGCTGAAACAGGAAGCGGAACAGACCCGCGATCAAGACAGTGGCCAACCATGAAGACCCAGGCCCACCAGCTACCCCAGCTTCTCCAGAAAGGCTTGTCACCTGTTTACCTGGTGTCAGGCGATGAGCCCCTACTGGTTCAGGAATGCTGCGACCAGATCCGGAAGACTGCGCGGGAAGCGGGCTATCAGGACCGGGTAACCTTCCACGCCGACCAGCAGCTGGACTGGAACCGCGTGGGCGAGGAGTTTGGTGCGCTATCGCTGTTTGCCGAAAAACGCCGTATCGAAATACACCTGCCTACCGGCAAATTGGGTGATGGCCGCGCCGTTCTTGAAAGCGTGCTGCAGAATCCTCCTGACGACATTGTGCTGCTACTGATCAGCGCACGGCTGGATGCCGCCGAAACCCGCCGGAAGTGGTACAAGGAATTGCAGGACAAAGGCGTACACGTGCCGGTATGGCCCATTGATACGGATAAATTCCCGGGTTGGCTGCAACAGCGGGCTCGCAACCATGGCCTCAGCCTTACCCGCGGCGCACTGGACATCATGGCGGAACGCCTCGAGGGCAACCTCCTGGCGGCAAGTCAGGAACTGGATCGCCTGGCGTTATTGGGCACCGGCGCCACCATCGACGAAGACACCGTCGAACAGGCTGTTCAGGACAGCTCCCGCTTCAACGGTTTTGAGCTGGTGACAGAACTCCTCGCTGGCCGGGCCGCCCACGCTCGCAAAATCGTCGGGGTACTGCAGCAGGAAGGCGAGAACCCGCTGGGATTGCTGGCGGTGCTGACACGGGACCTGAACCTCACCATGGAGCTGAATATCGCCGCGGCCAAACGGGAGAATACTGCCGGCTTCCTCAAGAAGCGCGGCGTGTTCCAGCCCCAGCGCGCAAAGGCCGTTGAACAAGCGGCGAGACGCCTGAACCGCCACCAGCTCAATACCGCACTGGAACTATGCAGCACCACCGACAGGGCCGCCAAAGGCTTTGATACGCTCTCCCCCTGGCACTACCTGCAAGACCTGATCACCTTGCTTGCAAGACCCGCCTGACTCCGCGAAATGGCCGTCATCCGGCTTGACAGTTTTCGATATTCAGTAGCATCGTATAGTTGTTAACTGTTAAAGGAGGTGCGTGATATGAGCTTCCAGGACGAACTGAAAAAACTGTCCGAAAAGATTAAACAGTACCGTGACGAAGCACGGGTTCAGATGCATCTGGCCCATGAAGACGTGAAAGACGAGTGGGACGATCTGGAGAAGGACTGGGAACGGTTTCGGAGCAAACTCGATCACATCCTTCACGACGCCGAAGATGCATCAAAAGAGGCTCGCGAGACCGCTCATAAGCTGGGCGAAGATTTGAGAACGGGTTACCAGAATCTGCGCAACCGAAAGAAGTGAAGTGTTAACCAGTTAACATAATGCAACAAATAGCCACACAGAGGCTCTCTCCCTTTGGAGCCTCTGTGTCATACTTCTCAATTATAAATGAATAAACCGTCATTTTTCTGACTGGCCAGATCTAACCACTTCCTTTCCTGGCCCGATCAGCAAAGGCGCTGTCACGCGCTGAGAGGTATAAATGGCCTATGAAAACTAAAAACGTTGTTTTGGTCGCACTGGCGGCCTTGCTTATCCCGTCTCTCGTCATCAGCCAGAATACCCGCTTCAGTGACCCGGACACCGTTGTAAAAAACGAGTTCTGGGGCAACCTTAATGCCCAAGGCGGCAACTCCTTCTTCTGTGACACACCCTTCAAAAGTAAAGGCTTTGTCCTTACGGAAGGCTATGTCTACCCTCTGGCAGAAGTTCGCAATGCACTTGGGTGCGGCACCAGCAGCCAATGCGACGATGACGACAGATACCGGCAGATTGCATCGGACCTTCATAACATGGTCCCCGTGCGCAGTCGCATTGAAATGTCCCGGAGAAACGCGATTTACGAAGAATTGGGCAATGCAAGCAGCCCGGACGAGTGCGGAATTCGCGAGAGTGCGCAGTTTTTTGAACCCCCGCAAAAGGTAAAAGGCGATATCGCCCGCACGGTTGCCTATATGGTGGACACCTATGACCTGCCCTGGGCAGGCGCTTCCCGGGTGTTCAAGAGCTGGAATCAGATCGATCCACCGGATGATCGAGAGCTTGTCCGCCATCGCCAGGTGGCCGACATTCAAGGTAACGAAAATCCGTTTGTTCTTGATCCAGGCCGGATAGAAAACCTGTAAGCGAGTATATAGAGCGGCAAAAAAAAGGCAGGCCCGCAGGCCTGCCTTTTTGTTCACCGCTGACTACTCAGAACTCCTCAGCCGTCAGAGCCATCATTGAGTCGCTACCACTGCGAATACCCTCAGCCAGTGCGACGGTCTTCGGCAGCAATCGGTCGAAGTAGAAGCGTGCGCTCTTCACCTTGCCGGTGTAGAAGCCAGAGGTGTCGCCATCGGCCTTCGGTGCCGCCACTTTAACCATTTTGGCCCACATATAGCCGAGTGCCGTCAGGCCAAACAGGTCGAGGTAGTCCACGGAAGCCGCGCCCACAGCGTCCGGGTTATCCCCAGCCTGCTTGATCACATGCTCAGTCACATCCGACAGGCGCTCAAATGCTGCTGCCAGTGGCTCCAGGTAGGGGCGCAGGTTTTCGTCGCTGCTATTTTCCTCGATGAAGGTGGCCACGTCCTCAGCAAATAGCTCATAAAGCTTGCCCTGGCTGCCGACCACTTTCCGACCCATCAGGTCCAGCGCCTGGATGCCGTTCGTGCCTTCGTAGATCTGCGTTATGCGGCAGTCGCGAACCAGTTGTTCCTGGCCCCACTCCCGGATAAAGCCGTGACCGCCGAAAACCTGCTGGCCCATGATACAGGCATCCAGGCCACGATCGGTCAGGAAAGCCTTCGCTACCGGTGTCAACAGCGCCACCATGCCCTCGGCATGCTTGCGGCGCTCGTCATCGTCGGAATACTTGGCGATATCCAGCCACTGAGCAACATAGGTAGAGAACGCGCGCCCTCCTTCCACATACCCTTTCATGGTCAGCAGCATGCGGCGCACATCAGGGTGGACCAGGATCGGGTCCGCGGCTTTTTCCGGCTGCTGGGCACCCGTGGGAGCTCGGCTCTGGATACGCTCCAGAGCGTATTCACGAGCACTCTGCAGCGATGCTTCAGCAGCACCAACACCCTGGATGCCCACGCCCAGGCGCTCATAGTTCATCATGGTGAACATGGCGGCCAGTCCCTTGTTCTCCTCGCCAACCAGCCAGCCCCTGGCGCCGTCGAAGTTCATCACGCAGGTAGCGGACCCCTTGATGCCCATTTTTTTCTCGAGGGAACCGCAGCTCAGGCTATTGCGCTCGCCAAGGGAGCCGTCTTCGTTGACTGCAAACTTGGGCACCAAAAACAGGGAAATCCCCTTGGGGCCCTTGGGCGCATCCGGCAGCTTCGCCAACACCAGGTGGATGATGTTCTCCGCCATGTCGTGCTCGCCCCAAGTAATGAAAATCTTGGTGCCCGTTACACTGAAGGAGCCATCGCCATTAGGCTCGGCCTTGGTGCGGATAATCCCCAGATCCGTGCCCGCATGAGGTTCCGTCAGGTCCATAGCGCCTGACCAGGTACCCGCGTACATGTTGGGCAGGTATTTTTCCTTGAGCTCCTGACTGCCATGGGCGTCCAGGGCCAGGCAGGCGCCCGCCGTCAGCATCGGGGCGAGGCCAAAGGCCATGTTGGCGGCCTGCATCATCTCCTCAAACTGGGCCACCAGAGTTTTTGGCATACCCATACCGCCAAACTCCGGGTTGCCGCCCAGGCCGTTCCAGCCGCCCTCAACGATGGTCTGGTAGGCCTCACGAAATCCCTCGGGGGTGGACACGTCGCCGTCATTCCACTTACAGCCCTGCTCATCACCTTCTCGGTTCAGGGGGGCCAGCACACCACTGGTAATCTTACCGGCTTCTTCCAGAATAGCGTCGGCAGTGTCCGGGTCAACGTTCTCTGCCACTTTGGGCAGAGACGCCCAAAGAGCCGGCGCATCAAATACTTCATTCAGGACAAAGCGCATGTCACGTAAAGGTGCCTGATAATCAGCCATCTCAAAACTCTCCACAATTCAGTCAGTCTGCGAAGTGAACAACGATGGACCGTCGGCCCTGATCACTTCCTCGGCTATGTGTCCGCACAGGTTATTTTTATGGTGGCCTATTCTACCCTATCGGAGCCCCCAACTCATGGAGCACCGGTGGCCATGTCATCAAAAAAGCCCGCCTCCTGGGAGAGCGGGCTTTCTGAGTTCCCTGAAACCCGCCTTAGAGGGCGAAGGCTTCTTCCGGCATGTCCATCAGGCTGTCTGAGCCCGCCAGCATGCTCTCCGCATGCCCTTTGGCCCGCGGCAACATGCGCTTGAAGTAGAAGCGCGCTGTCTGGACCTTGGCGTTATAGAACATTTCCTCGGTGGTACCTTCCACCATCTTGTCCAGCGCGACCTTGGCCATACGGGCCCAAAGGTACGCGAACACAGCGTAACCGGAGTACATCAGGTAGTCCACGGAGGCCGCGCCAACTTCTTCGCGGTTCTTCATGGCGGACATGCCAACCTTGGTGGTCAGTTCGCCCCACTCCTTGTTCATGGCGGCCAACGGCTCAACGAACTCTTTCAGCTGCTCGTTGTCGGCGTTTTCCTTACAGAACACGTGAACCTGTTTGGTGAAACCTTTCAGGGATTCGCCCTGGGTCATCAGCACCTTACGACCCAGAAGATCCAGCGCCTGAATACCGGTAGTGCCTTCGTAGATCATGCCGATACGGGCATCACGTACGTTCTGCTCCATACCCCACTCAGAGATAAACCCGTGACCACCGAATACCTGCATACCCAGGTTGGCTGCTTCGTAACCGATCTCGGTCAGGAACGCCTTGGCGATCGGGGTGAGGAACCCCAGGGCTTCATCAGCCGCTTTACGATCTTCCTCGGTCTTACCGCTGTGAACGATATCAGCCTGCTGTGCGGTCAGGTAAATCAGAGCACGGGCGCCTTCTGCAACCGCTTTCTGGCTCAGCAGCATGCGACGAACATCCGGGTGAACGATGATCGGGTCAGCGATACCCTCGGGGTTCTTCGGACCACTCAGCGAGCGCATAGCCAGACGGTCTTTGGCGTAGGCCAGGGAGCCCTGGAAACCAAGCTCCGCAGCACCCAGCCCCTGGATCGCTGTGCCAATACGTGCCGTGTTCATGAAGGTGAACATGCAGTTCAGGCCCCTGTTCTCAGGCCCGATCAGCCAGCCTTTGGCGCCGTCGAAATTCATCACGCAAGTGGCGTTGCCGTGAATACCCATCTTGTGCTCGATGGAACCACAGGAAACGGCATTGCGCTCACCGGAAGAGCCGTCGTCATTCGGCAGAAGCTTGGGCACGATAAACAGGGAAATGCCCTTGGTACCTTCAGGAGCGCCTGGCAGCCGGGCCAGCACAATGTGGACGATGTTTTCGGCCATGTCATGCTCACCAGCGGAAATGAAGATCTTGGTGCCGGTGATGCTGTAGGTGCCGTCTGCATTGGGCTCGGCCTTAGAACGCAGCGTGCCCAGGTCGGAACCGCAATGAGGCTCGGTCAGACACATGGTGCCGGTCCACTCGCCGCTGATCAGCTTGGTGAGGTAAGTCTGCTTCTGCTCTTCAGTGCCGTGGGCTTCAATGGTGTTGGTCGCACCGTGGCTGAGGCCGGGATACATGCCCCAGGACCAGTTGGCGGTACCCACCATCTCGCTCATTACCAGGCCAAGAGAGTGTGGCAGGCCCTGGCCACCATAGTTGGGATCAGCGGTCATGGACGGCCAGCCGCCTTCCACGTACTGCTGATAGGCCTCTTTGAAGCCGGTTGGCGTTTTCACGCCGTCTTCGCTCCAGGTGCAGCCTTCTTTATCGCCCACCTGGTTCAGCGGAGACAGAACCTGCTCACAGAACTTGGCACCTTCCCCGATGATGGCATCGACCATATCCGGAGTTGCATCTTCGGCGCCTTCCAGATTGGCGTAGTGCTGCTCGCTGTCCAGCAGCTCGTTCATTACGAATTTAATGTCACGCAGGGGCGCTTTGTAGTCAGGCATGGAATCCACCTCAGGTTTTCGGTCTCAGCTGCGACACGGTCACAACACTCAGCCTCGGGATTTACTCATACGCTCAGCAAGAGAAGCTGAACGCCAATAAAACACTTGTTTGAAACATACGTTTAGAGGCACAGAATTGTCAATAGGCGCAATCAAAATTTGTGTTGTGTTTTGTCGCGAATGTGTACCGATGGCTTAAGCACACGGGGAGGTTTTAGACTAAAAAGCAGCTTGTTTTCAGGCTGTTGCCCGGAAGGATGAAGGGGGATTGGCGCTTACATCATTGCTCCCGACGCCGGAGATGACCTGATAGGCATTCGTCGCTTCCTGCGACTGCTTTGCACTGCTTTCGTCACCCGCCTGGTCCTCGGACACTTCAGATTGCCCGGACTCGTCAGTGCGACCCAACTCTGAGGAGAGTTCAGCTTGTGCCTGCAGCATCAACTGCATGGCCTCTGCCGCCACTGCCCGGTCTTGTGGGGAAGGCTCTGCCGGCGCCAACGCTGCGGCCCTGACCACACGCATTTTATCGATTGTCGCCTGGGGATCTCCCCGCACGGGCGAGGTGCTAATCGAGACCTCGCCACCAACAGCGTACTGGGCACCGTCGGGGCCCCGTTCATAGACGTAGGAAATGGAACCGGCGTACTGGCCGCCAACCGCCTGATGGGCTGCCTCATGGGCACGAACCTCACGGTCCCTGGCTTTCAGTTCCGTAAGCTGTTTCAGCTCTGCCTCATCCAGGCCCTGAGTATCCTCTACGCTGGAACCCTGCGAGCGGGTACGATCCTCCGCAGCATTATCGTCAGCTACGCGACCGGACCCGGAGGTTTCAGGAGATGTTCGAGATGAAGGTGATTCATCCGAAGATGGCCGGAGAGGGGCACCCGCAGCTGCGTCTCCCGAGCCAACGGAAGGCGCAGGAAAGGCAGAAGCCATTGACGGAAGGGAGCCCGAAATCATCATGTCAGCAGACTGGCCGTCGAATCCAAAGGACCTGAACAGGGCTCGGACGCCCTGAGAGGGTTCAGGCAGTAATATCCAGAAGCGTTCCCAGGGTTTCGTCGGCGGTTTTCACTACCTGGGCCGAGGCTTCAACGCTGCGCTCGTACAGTTTCAGATCAATGATCGGTTCCACGAGGCCACCGACACCTTCTGCCGTGCCCTGGGGGCCATCAACACCGCCACGGGCAATCCTGCGGGCGGCATTTTCCATGCCTTGCATGCCGTCCTGGATACCCTGAATACCAATGCCTAATGTATTGCTGATCATAACCGCGCAGCCCAATGACCATATATTGACACCAGTAAGCCACAAATTTGGTCAATTTTCAAACAAAACGGCAACATCCAGGGCTTCGGCCAGCTCCTTCGGGTCGGCACGCTTCTGCCATGGCAACACCCCCAGGCATGGCGCGGGCAGGTTCTGAATCAGATAATCGAGGGTTTCCTGCTCACAGTTCATGGCCGCGGGGTCCGGCCGATTGGCCACCCAACCTGCGACAGGCAAGCCATCACGGCGGATAGCTTCAGCGGTTAACAGTGCATGGTTGATACAGCCCAGTTTCAGGGGTACCACCATAATGACAGGCATACCCAGAGCGACAGGCATGGCGGCGTAGGTTTCACGATCATTGAGTGGTACCCGCCAGCCGCCGGCACCCTCCACCAACAGTAAATCCGCGGGACGCATCTGCAACCCGCGGCAAAATCCGACCAGCCGTTCCGCCGTGAGGTGCCGACCCGCCTGGGCAGCTGCCACATGGGGCGCGATGGCGGGCTGTAAGGCTACCGGGTTCACCTGATCGTAAGGCAACGGTTCCGACATGGACTCCATCAGTATCAGCGCATCTTCATTGCGCAGCCCCTCCGGTGTTTCTTCGCAACCAGACGCCACCGGTTTCATCGCAAGCGTTTTCTTCCCCAGGGTAGCGGCCGCCTCAAGAATCGCAGCAGACACCAGCGTTTTCCCCACGCCGGTGTCGGTACCCGTCACAAAGTAACTCTTTCTGGCCATAGATCAATGAATCCCCATGTCAGTCCGGCAGACGGCAACCCAGCCATGCCGATGTGTAAGTGGCCTGTATCCGGCCTTCCCCGTCTCGCGGATAATAACGGCACATGGCCCGCAAACGGCCAGGCGCGGTCGCGCTTTGCCGCCGCGAGGCGCCTTTGTACCCGGCGCCGATAGCCTTGAGCTCCGCCAGCAGAGCCAGCGGCGAGGGATAATCCAGTGAAATGGTCTCGATCGCAAGTTGCGGATCCGGGAGCGTTTCAAATGCCTGCTCCCGAAAACGCGCTTCCGATTCAAAACCATTCACATGCTGGTGCCCGGGGTCTGCCCGGTGCCATGCTTCCCGAAGTTCGTCGAGGGTACCCTCCAGCAATGTCGACACCAGTAGCCGACCGCCTGGGCGCAGAACCCGGCGGCATTCAGCAAGCACACCGGCCGGGTCACGGCACCACTGAATCATCAAATTGCTGAAGACCACGTCCACACTGTTATCCGGCAACGGCAACGCCTCGGCATCCGCCTCGATCCACCGAATGCCGCTCGGGTTGGCAGATCGGGCGTAACGAAGCATTCCCGCAGCAATATCAACGCCGGTCACCTGGCTCCCCGGAATCGACGCCAACTGCCCTGTAAACCACCCAGTGCCGCTACCCAGATCGAGTATCTGGAGTCCATCTGCGCTTTGGGCCTGATGCAGCCCTTCCTTCAACTGGTCCAGCAAGACCTGGCCCATATAGCGCTGCAGCCGGGCAGCGGGATTGTAGGTATGGGAAGCTGAGCCGAAATCGCGGGCAATTGTGGATTTCGGAGGCACCCAGTCGTGGATATTGGTTGTTACAGGGTCCATTCAACCTCCTTGCCGAAAACAAACTGAAGGATTTCGTCATGGCAACGCGAAAGCGCCTGCCCTCGAGGCCAATGGGTCATACCGGTTACCCTAACGACCTTGGCGGCTGGAGACGGATGAAACGAGTGCTCCCAACATTCAACGACCACATCGTTGCTCGCCTGAAGATGCAGCGTCGGCACTGGTAAAGCACCCCACAGAGACCGCTGATCTTCGATGCCCAACCAGTCCAGGCCCCGAACCAGGTTCACGTCGCTGACAGAAGGCCCTCGCGCAAGCCAGGGGCGCAGTTCCTGCCGGGCTTGCGACTCATCATGGCTGCCGTGAATCAAAAGTCGCTGAAAGCGCCGCCAGGCAAGGCCGGCGTTTTGCGACACCTGTTCCCGGAATGTCTCAAAAGTATCCACTTCCATCCCTGTGGACCACTGCTCCCCAGCCACAAAGCGGGGAAACCCCGCCAGAGTGATTGCCTTGCGGACCTGGGGACAACTGCGTGAGGCAGCCGCCATTACCACCTGCGCCCCCTGGGACCAACCCGCCCAAACTGACGGGCACGGATAACGCTCCAGCAGATAATCCGCCACCCCCGTGATCGAGTCGCATCGGGACATCAGGGCATCGTTCAGCGATATCAGATGAATCTCCCCTGGCCAACGATCAAACAACGGAAGCAACATGGCGGCATCGACACCCCAACCACCCACAACCACCAGCGGGATTCGTGATTCCACAGCGTTCATACCACCTCTGCAGAGGGCCTGTTCAGTAGTGAACGGCAGTCCGCCAATGCGGACAGCAACGTTGCCAGGTCTTCCGAAGAATGCGCAGCGCTGAAGGTGACCCGCAAACGAGCCTGGCCTTCCGGCACAGTCGGCGGCCTGATCGCCGTAACCATTAGCCCCCTCTCCTCAAGGGCCTGACTCAATGCCAGGGCTGCCCAGTTGTCGCCCACCATGATTGGCTGAATTGGTGTGCGCGATGGCATCAACTCATAGCCCAGTGCCGATGCCTCCTGGCGAAACTCTGATATCAGCATCTGCAGGTGACTGCGACGGCTATCTTCCCGTTCGATCAGGTCAAAGCTGGCACAGGTGGCCAGAGCGATGGCCGGAGGCATGGCGGTGGTGTAGATATAGGTGCGGGCCTTCTGTACCAGGTAATCCATCAACAACTGGGGGCCAGCCACAAAGGCGCCACTGGTGCCCACAGCCTTGCCCAGGGTGCCGATCAATATGGGCACGTCCTCCTCGGACAATCCCTGCTCCATCAGGCTGCCCCGCCCCTGAGGCCCCAGGACGCCCAAACCATGGGCGTCATCCACCACCAGAAGGGCCTCGTGCGCCCGGCACAGTGCCGCCAACTCCCTCAATGGCGCGATATCCCCATCCATGCTGAATACGCCGTCTGTCACCACCAACTTGTGGCCACCGGTAGCGGCAAGCATGTCAGCCAGGGCACTCATATCACCGTGGCGATAACGACGCACCCTGGCGCGGCTGAGAACACAACCATCGATGATGGAGGCATGGTTCAGGCGATCAGAGAAGATGGTATCGCCACGGCCAGCCAGCGCAGAGATAACGCCCATATTGGCCATGTAGCCGGTCGAAAAAAACAGCGCAGCACTGCGGCGGGTAAATTCCGCTAGCCGCAGTTCCAGTTCGTGGTGGGCATCGTGGTGACCGCAAATCAGATGCGAAGCGGCGCCGCCAAAACCGGTGTTTGGCATGGCCTCAGTGGCAGCCTTGATAATCCCGGGGTGATTCGCCAGCCCCAGGTAATCGTTGCTGCAGAACGACAGTAGCGGCACGCCATCGGAAACCAACGCGGGCTGCTGGGGGCCGCTGATCTGGCGGCGGGTGCGGTAAAGCCCCGCCTGTTTTCGCTCTTCCAGCTCTGCTGCAAAGTCACGCATGGCCAGCCCTCACAGACATGCTGCCTGCCTATGCAGACTCACGGGTGGCATCGTAGAACATGTGACGGGTCTGTTCGTATTCGACCGCTTCAACGATAGCTTCTTCCGCTTCCTGTTCGGTGCAGGACTGCTCGCGCTCTTCAGGCCGAATGCCCAGACGCTTGAACAACTCGCGGTCCGCATCCGCCTCGGGGTTGGCGGTCGTCAGCAGCTTCTCGCCATAGAAAATCGAGTTCGCACCAGCGAGGAAGCACAGGGACTGCATCTGCTCATTCATATTTTCACGGCCCGCAGACAATCGCACGTGCGAGGCAGGCATCATGATCCGAGCAACAGCGATGGTACGGATAAAGTCGAACGGGTCCAGATCTTCCACATTTTCCATCGGCGTTCCTGCCACCTTCACCAGCATGTTCACCGGCACGCTCTCCGGATGGTGGGGCAGATTTGCCAACTGAACCAGAAGGCCAGCACGATCGTCAGGGTCTTCGCCCATGCCCACGATGCCGCCGCAGCATACTTTCATGCCTGCATTACGGACATTCTCGAGGGTGTCCAGCCGGTCCTGATAGGTGCGGGTGGTAATGATATGGCTGTAGTACTTTTCGGACGTATCCAGATTGTGGTTGTAGTAATCCAGCCCGGCTTCGGCCAGCTCGTCGGCCTGTTCCTGCTCCAACATGCCGAGGGTCATGCAGGTTTCCAGGCCCAGGGATTTAACCTGGCGCACCATATCCACGACATATTCCATGTTTTTCTTCGACGGGCTACGCCAGGCCGCCCCCATACAGAAACGGGACGCGCCCTTTGCCTTGGCGGCCTTGGCTTCAGCAACCACTTTTTCAATTTCCAGCAGTTTTTCCTTTTCCAGGCCGGTGTTGTAATGACCGCTCTGGGGACAGTATTTACAGTCCTCCGGGCAGGCACCGGTCTTGATGGACAGGAGCGTGCTGATCTGCACTTCATTCGGGTCGAAATGCTCACGATGGACGCTCTGAGCCCGGAACACCAGGTCATTGAATGGCAGTTCGAACAACGCACGGGCTTCCTGCATGGTCCAATCGTGGCGCGGTGAGGTAGAAGGCGCGGCAGAAGGCGCTATAGAGGGTGCATCGGCGTGTGCGGTGGCAGTCATGATTCAGTCCTGTTAACTTTACCGGGATTCTGGTTTACGGATTGAACAGATGATAAAGGGACTGAAATCGCTGTCAACCTTGATGACACCAAAGGTTAACAGCGCGAAACGGATTCCGCGCGCTCAAATCAGCATCAAGGGCTTATTTCAGCTGCGCGGCGGGCAATGCGTGGCCTGCCTGGAACCGCATGCCCATTTCGGGCTCTGCACTCCCTGCCGGCAGGACTTGCCCGCCAACCACTCGCACTGCCGCTGCTGCGCACTGCCTATCGCCTACGCTGGCGATGAACTCATCTGCGGTCAGTGCCTGAAAGACCCACCGCCCTTCAGCCGAATCGTCGCGCCCTGGCGCTATCGATTCCCGGTTGACGGTATGGTCCAGCGCTACAAATACAATGGCCAACGCGCCTATGCCCGCCCCCTGATCCAGGATCTGAGCACTCATCTGACATTGATGCTGGAGACCCATCCTGAACGCACGCCGGACCTGCTTCTGGCCAGCCCGATGCATCCGGCCCGTCGACGAAAACGAGGATTCAATCAAGCGGCGGATATTGCAGAGCACATCAGCCGTCAATCGGGCATTCCCTGGAGCGCTGACCTTGTCGTCAGGAACCGGCGCACCCGGCCACAACGAGGACTGAACCGCGAAGAGCGCCTGGCCAACCTGCGGGGAATCTACCAGGTTACCCGTATACCACCGGCCAGTATTGCCATCGTTGATGACGTGGTCACCACCGGCGCCACTGCACGAAGCCTGACTGAAGTGCTGCTTGAGGCCGGCGCCAGGGAGGTTCAGATCTGGGCGCTGGCAAGAACCCCCGGATAAAGGTATGCAAACGCATTAGTCGGCGAGCTGCCCTGCCACTTCATCCGCAATGGCCAAAGCAGCCGTTAATCCCGGCGACTCAATGCCGAACAGGTGCACCAGCCCGGCAACGCCGTGCCGACGTTCTCCGGCGATCCGGAAATCCGCAAACCCACCATCCGGGCCAGCAAGCTTGGGACGAATGCCGGCATAGGCGGGCTGCAGGCGGGACTCATCCAATGCTGGCCACCAACGGCGAATACTTTCAGCAAATGACCTTGCCCGACCGGGGTCAACCGAGAAGTCCACCCGCTCTATCCATTCAACATCGGGCCCGAATCGAGCCTGGCCCGCTAGATCAAGCGTCAGGTGAACGCCGAGGCCGCCTGGTTCAGGGATAGGGTATACCAATGAATGGAAGGGGTGGCGACCGGAATAGCTGAAGTAGACACCACGGGCCAGCCACTGGCGGGGCGCGATATCCGCTGGTACTCCCTGCCAGCTCGTGGCCAATGGTACTGCTCCGAGGCCGGCTGCGTTCACCACCCGTTGCGCCCTGAGCTCACAGGGCGCTGGCCCTCCAACCTGCAACCGATGCTCTCCGTCACAGGTCGCCGCACGCTCTACAGGCGCCTGGCGGACCAAATGGCCACCGTAGTCCTCCAGCTCTCCCAGCAACGACAGCATCACTCCATGACTGTCTACAATGCCCGTTTCCGGTGAGTACAACGCCTCCTGGGCGGTCACGTCCGGCAGAGAAACCCGCAAGGCCCTGCGGGTTACCCTCTGGAGCAGAACACCGTTGCGAAGGGCCTGACTGGCGATAGTGTCGAGCCTCTCCACCTGGGACACGCCATTGGCAACAATCCACTTGCCGGTTTTGCGGTGGTCGATGCCACGGGTCTGACAATACTCATACAACATCCGACGACCACGAACACACAGTCGGGCCTTGAGGGTGTCCTCGGGATAGTAGATACCAGCATGGATAACCTCACTATTGCGGGACGACACCCCTTCGCCAAAGTGAGCGCCGGATTCCAGCACCAGCACCTCCCTGCCCTGCATGGCCAGCGTCCTGGCCACTGCGAGGCCGACAATGCCGGCACCGATGACCACGGTATCTGCCTGTACTATGTCTCGCCCTGTCATCTGCTCTAACGTCACCCGCGTTGTGTTTCGATCGTTTGTCAGCATCACCAACACGCTCGTTGGCTAAAAAGCCCGAATCGCATTACGGTGTCGCCCCCGAAACGTTATACTTGGCCGTGAATTGAGTGCACGGAGCAGGGAACCGATGTCTGACAGGAAGCAGTTTATTATTGTAATGCTGGTGGCAGCCATATTTGTTGGCTGGCTTGGCTGGCGAGGCTTTGAAGTCATCAGTCTGAACCAGGCACTGAAGGCCGATGAAATGGTGGCCAACTATCCTTATCAGCATCGTGTTCTCAGGGTTGAAGGAGGGACCGCCATTATGAGCTCACTGCGCTCCCATGAAACCTCGACGCACGAAGCACTCACCACCATTTTTCCGAGCATGCGTAACCTGGGAGATAATGATCGTGACTGGCAACGGGCCGAGCGTGAACTGGCCCAGGTCCAGGCCCAGGCAGGCAACATCGTCCTCAGCGCGTCTGGCATTGATCGGGTGCGATGGGAACTGGACGAAAACTGGTATCACCTCGCCAGCATGAAGTCCCAACAGAGTTCGAGATACTAAACCTTATTTATGACCGAAACCTCCAGCCATCCTTACGACGCCCTTACCCCCGATACCATTCTTGATGCCCTGGAAGACGCCGGATTTGTGGTCAGTGGACGTCTGTTTGCCCTCAACAGCTACGAGAACCGTGTTTACCAGATTGGTATTGAAGACCAGCCACCGGTAATCGCCAAGTTTTACCGTCCGGGGCGCTGGAGCGAAGCCCGGATCCGGGAAGAACATCAGTTTACCGTCCAGTTGCTCAACGCCGATATTCCGGTCGTGGCGCCCATGGCTATGCCCTCCGGCGATACACTGGGCCGTTGCGGGGACTTTCTGTTTGCCGTATTTCAGCAGCGGGGCGGGCAGGCCCCCGACACCAGCGTGACAGATACCCTGTACCGCCTCGGCCAGTGGCTGGGCCAGCTCCACAATATCGGTGACACTGAGCCCTTCAACCATCGCCCGGTTATGTCGATTCTTTCGGGCATTGAGGATAACAATCGGTTCCTTACGGAAAACCGCTGGATTCCAGATGACCTTCGGCCAGCATGGGACTCGCTGATTCCCGATCTTGTCGACCACTGCGCCCGTCGGATCGATGACGCTGGCGAGGTGCACTCCCTGAGAATTCATGGTGACTGCCACGCCGGCAACATCCTCTGCCGCGAGGAGCAGATGCTGTTTGTCGACCTGGACGATTGCCGTACCGGGCCGGCGATTCAGGATTTGTGGCTGTTACTGAACGGTGATGACGTTGAACGTGGCCAGCAATTTGGTGAACTACTGGAAGGCTACGAGATGTTCCGCGATTTCAATCGTCGTGAGCGTCATCTGATTGAACCCATGCGCTGCTTCCGGCAGATTTCCCACTGCACCTGGCTGGCCAAGCGCTGGGACGACCCGGCCTTCCCGCGTTTCTTCCCCTGGTTTGCCCAGCCGCGTTTCTGGTCCGACCAGATCCTGTCACTTCGGGAACAACTGGCGGCGCTACAGGCCCCTTCCATTCATGTACCCGGCCAATATTGAGGCCACTATTACCGACAGACCGGAGACCAACCGATGAGCCAAAGTGAGGCCCGATTTACCGTCCGCAGCCTGATTGTCACTGCCATTGCCACCATCATCGTTACCATCGTGGTTTTGGAGGCCAGCGGGCGGATTGATCATGCCGAGAATAAGGATCATGTGCCGGTGGGGGAATTTGAGGCCGTTCACATCAAACCTGGCGAAGAGTTCCGCATGTCGCCCAAGTCATCGGAACTCCACGCTGTCTGCGAACAGGGGTATCTGGCCATCGCCGCCGATGTGGACCCGGAGTTCCGGGGCATCCTCGTTGATTACAAGAACCGGGGCGTACGCTGCAGCCGAGGCCCGACACCCGCACACGACAGGCCTGTCCATGAGGGCCAGGAGCCAGCAGACAATGGCTGACAGGAACAAAAAACCGGGCCAGGCGCTGGACCGTCTGTTCGCCACTGAACGGGAAACCGGAGAATTCCGGTTTGACACATCGGTGGCTCGGGTATTTCCGGACATGATCCGGCGCTCAGTACCGGGTTACACCACGATTATTCCGATGATTGAAGTGATCACCGAACAGTATGCCCGCCCGGGCAGTCACTGCTACGATCTCGGCTGCTCTCTCGGCGCCTCCACTCTGGCCATGCGCCATGGCATTGGGGACCGCGACTGCACCCTTACAGGCGTGGACAACTCGGCTGCCATGATTGAGCGTTGCGAGCATTATATTGCTCTGGACGACCACCCATTGCCGGTTTCGCTGCGGTGCGAGGACATCCTCGACACCCCGATTGAGAACGCGTCGGTGACCACCCTGAACTTCACACTGCAGTTCGTGGCGCCAGACAGACGCGCAGAACTGATGGCTCGCATCGCCGACGCCACACTGCCCGGCGGAGTACTGATCCTCTCCGAGAAAATTCGCTTTGAATCCGATTCCGAGCAATCAACACAGACCCAACTCCATCACGAGTTCAAACGGGCCAACGGCTATTCCGACCTGGAGATCAGTCAGAAGCGTTCCGCCCTGGAACAGGTACTGATACCGGAAACCCTGGCCGAACACCGTGAGAGACTGATAAACGCAGGATTTAGTCAGGTTATGGTGTGGTACCAGTGTTTCAACTTTGTCTCCATGCTCGCCATTAAATCGCACTGAACGGAGCCTCCATGACGACCTTCAACTGGCAGGGGTGCTTTGCCCCGCTGCTTGACGATCTTGATAGCCGTGGCCTTGAGCGCTGGCGAAAGCAACTGCAGCAACAGCTACAAAAGCGCTTTGACGACAACCCTCATGGGGATATTGCCCGATGGAACCGGGCTCTGGACACCCTGCCCCACATTGGTGATGCCACGGCGAACCTGAACCAGTCGGCCATTACCCTGAACTCCGACCAGCCCCTCAGCACAGAAGACCGTGCAAAGCTCGAAGAAGGGCTGCGAGGACTGATGCCCTGGCGTAAGGGCCCGTTCGAATTCTTTGGCACCTATATCGATACCGAGTGGCGTTCTGACTGGAAATGGGACCGCGTCGCTCCCTACCTGTCAGACCTGAGTGGTCGGCAGATACTGGATGTCGGTTGCGGCTCTGGCTATCACTGTTGGCGCATGCTGGGCGAAGGAGCCGGCCGGGTGATTGGCATCGACCCAGGACTGTTATTCCTGTTCCAGTTTCTCAGCGTCAAACAGTATGCAGGCCAGGAGCAGCGCATTGATCTGCTCCCGGTGCGCGTAGAGGATCTGCCGCCAAAGCTGGAAGCATTCGACACCACTTTCTCAATGGGTGTGCTCTACCACCGTCGCTCACCACTTGATCACTTACTGGAACTGAAAGACACACTCCGCCCGGGTGGCGAACTGGTGCTGGAAACGCTGATAGCGGATGGGCCGGAAGGTTACAGCCTGATGCCGGAGGACCGCTACGGCCGGATGCGCAACGTCTGGTTCCTGCCCAGCTGCGACACTCTGTTGCGCTGGCTGGACCGAACCGGTTTTCGCAACGCCCGCGTGGTGGATGTGACAGAAACCACGATCGAGGAGCAACGCAGCACTGACTGGATGCAATTCCAGTCGCTGCAGGACTTTCTCGACCCGGACGACCCAACGAAGACCGTGGAAGGTTATCCGGGTCCGAAAAGGGCGACGGTTATCGCGGACAAGCCCTGAAGGTGTCCGCGACAACCCGGAAAGGTTACTCGCCGAAGGGGTGGCGCAGAATGACCGTCTCTACCCGGTCAGGACCGGTGGAAATGATATCGATCGGTGCTTCGATCTGCTCTTCCAGGAAACGGATATAGGCCCTGGCGTTCTCCGGTAACTGGTCCAGGCCTGTCAGCCCGACCGTGCTCTCCTGCCAACCCGGAAGATCCGCATACACCGGCTCAATGTCCTTGTAGGTATCGCAACCGATTGGCGGGCGGGTAATCTCGCCGCCAGGCGTTTTGTAGCCAATGCACACCTTCACCGTGTCCATACCATCGAGCACGTCCAGCTTGGTCAGACAGATGCCCGATACGCTGTTGATCTGGATGGCGTGGCGCAGTGCAACCGCATCAAACCAGCCACAACGGCGTGAACGCCCGGTGGTGGTGCCAATCTCGTTGCCCTTGACCGCCAGGTGATGGCCCATATCGTCAAACAGCTCGGTCGGGAACGGACCGGAACCGACACGAGTGGTGTAGGCCTTGGTGATCCCCAGCACGTAATCCAGGAACAACGGCCCAAAACCAGACCCGGTGGCAGTGCCGCCAGCTGTGGTATTTGAGGAGGTGACGTACGGGTAGGTACCCAGATCAATGTCCAGCAGCGAGCCCTGCGCACCTTCAAAGAGGATGTGTTCGCCGCGCTTGCGAAGGTCATGGAGGATATCCGTGACGTCGGCAGACATGGGCAGAATTTCCTCGCCCATGGTCATCAGTTCGGAAAACGCCTGATCAATGTCTTCGGGCTCTTCCTTGAAGTACTCGGTCAACACGAAGTTATGGTACGACATGATTTCCCGGAGCTTCTCTTCAAAGCTCTTCGGGTCACACAGATCTCCAACGCGAATCCCACGGCGGGAAACCTTGTCTTCGTAGGCTGGCCCGATACCGCGACCGGTGGTACCAATCTTGTCGACACCTCGCGCTCGCTCGCGCGCCTGATCGATACGAACGTGGGTCTTGAGGATGACCGGGCACGCCAGACTGATCTTCAAACGCTCCCGCACAGCAACCCCATTGCCTTCGAGTTCGCGGACTTCCTTCAGCAACGCTTCCGGAGAGAGCACGACGCCGTTGCCAATCAGGCACTGGACATTCTGGCGAAGAATGCCAGACGGAATCAGATGAAGGGCGGTTTTCTTGCCTTCAATAACCAGGGTATGGCCGGCATTGTGGCCGCCCTGAAAGCGCACCACCGCCGCAACCTTATCGGTCAGCAGGTCAACAATCTTGCCTTTTCCTTCATCACCCCACTGGGTGCCCAGCACTACAACGTTTTTACCCATGACTCTCTCTCAGTGCGGCCCCGCCAATTGATGGGGTGCCCGCAGGTTTACCTGTAAATGAGTGGCCCGACCCCGAAGGTCATCAGTCCAACTGCTCCACGACCCACTGGCCGTCTCGCTTCACCAGGGCACGATCGCAATTGCGCGTGCCAGGATCAACGCCCTCGTCTTCCGGCAGGGCGCGGATAACCGTCTCCGTCATCCGCAGGCCGGAAATCACGCCATCCAGCGCAGGATCTTCGGTGGCTGGCGCCCATATGGCCTTGCCAGCGCGGCCGGTTCGCTGACCAAGTGAGACCAGCGCACGGATATCAAGACTAAAGCCCGTCGCCGGACGTGCACGGCCGAAATCACTGCCAATGGCATCGTAGCGACCGCCCTTGGCAACCGCGTCACCATGCCCCGGCACATAGGCCGCAAACACGAGCCCGGTATGGTAGTTGTATCCTCGAAGCTCACAAAAATCGAACCCGAAGCTTACCTCTGGATAGCTCGCGGACAGCATATCCGCCACTCGATCCAGTTGATCCAGCGCCTGACGAAGCGGTTCCGGCGCCCCTTCAAGAATGCGCTTTGCCTCACGCAGGGCATCCTTCCCACCGCTGACTCTGGCCAGTTCTCTGAGCATGCCGCCAGCAGAACCCGGTGGGCACCCGCCCAGCAATTCATCCAGTTCCGGCACAGACTTACGGGCCATGGCATCAAAGATGGCCGCGCCGGTATCGCGATCAAACCCGGCCTCTCCAACCAATGTCTCGTAGATCGCGACATGGGCAAGATCCAGATGGATTCTGGGCAAACCCGATACACGCAGGGTTTCAAGCATCAGGCTGATCACTTCCAGATCCGCCGATTCGGAGGCGCTACCAAACAGCTCGCAACCCGCCTGGATGGGCGTGCGCCCTGTCAGCATATGGCGCGGTCGGGTGTGGAGCACATGGCCGGCATAACACAGCCGCGTAATACCTTCCTGGCCGAGGGTATGGGCATCAATGCGTGCTGCCTGCGGCGTCATGTCCGCACGCAGCCCCATCATCCGGCCGGTCAGCTGATCAGTCAGCTTGAAGGTCTGAAGCTCCAGGTCGTGCCCGGTGCCCGTAAAAAGTGATTCGAGGTATTCGATCAACGGCGGGATAACCAGCTGGTAACCCCAACGCTGGCAGGTATCCATTACATCCCGGCGCAGGGATTCAATCTGTCCAGCCAATGGCGGAAGGATGTCTTCCACGCCATCAGGCAGTAGCCAGCGATCAGATACTGTCATGAGATTCGGTTGTCCGTTCTGTCCCGGGGCGGAAGCTTCTTGCCGCGAGAGTGCACAGGATTTAGGGCGATGCTCGGGGAAAGATAAAAACCCGAACCAAAACCGGCAGAATTTTACACTGTTGGCAGACACAAAAAAACCGGAATACCGAGGTATTCCGGTTTTGTCACTACCATCGTCGTGGTTAGCGGTTTCCCTGAGGGTCCTTAAGGAACTTCAGGAAGTCGCTATCAGTGTCGATGACCATGATGTCGTCTTCATTGGCAAAGGTGTTCTGATAGGCTTCCAGACTGCGGTAGAAGCTATAGAACTCGCTGTTAGACCCATAGGCATCGGCATAGATCTGGGCGGCCTGAGCATCACCTTCACCACGCATTTCCTCAGCCTTGGCAAAGGCTTCCGCCAGGATAACGGTGCGCTGGCGATCAGCATCCGCGCGAATACCCTCCGCCAACTCGCGACCGCGGGAGCGGAATTCCTGCGCCAGTTTCTCGCGCTCGGTCGCCATTCGACGATAGACGTTCTGGCTCACCTGCCCCGGGAATTCAATGGCTTTGACGCGGATATCCACCACTTCAATGCCAAATTCCTTGAGCGACGTTTCGTTCACCCGGTCACGCAGGGTGTGCATCAGCTCGTCACGCTGGCCGGAAACGACCTCGACCATGGTCCGAACACCGAACTCATCCCGAAGGCCGTTATCCACGCGAGACAACAGCAGCTCGGAGGCGCGGTATTCGTCACCACCAGTGGCCCGGTAGAACTGATCCACGTTGCGGATTTTCCAGGCGATGTAGGAATCGACGTCCAGCGGCTTCTTCTCGATGGTCAAATACTGACGCGATGGAAGATCCGTTGTCAGCAATCGGATGTCGAATTCCCGGACCTGATCAATGACCGGCACCTTGAAGTGAAGCCCGGCTGAAATATCCGTTTCGATCAACTCACCGAACCGAAGCAGCACACCACGGTGAGTTTCCGGAATGATGTACACACTGGAGAGCGTAACGAGTACGACGATCAGGGCGCCTGCAAGGCCCACAATACTTTTGGGTCCCATCATTATCTACTCCTCCGAACGCCAGTATCCTGTCTGCCTCGCAGCTCCTGAATCACCTGGTCTGACAGGGTCTTGATGTCGATGTCACTGCCGGAGCTTCCGGAACCGCTCTGGCTGCCGGTGCTGGCACCGGAACGGTTAGTCAGCCTATCCAGAGGCAGGTACATCATATTGTCGCTGCTCTGGGTGTCCACCAGCACTTTGCTGGTATTCGACAGAACCCCTTCAAGCGCCTGGATGTACATACGCTCGCGAGTGACTTCCGGCGCAGTCTGATACACACCAAGAACCGCCAGGAAACGTGAGGTTTCACCACGGGCACGCTCAATCACTTCTTCCTTGTAGGCCGCCGCTTCCTCGGTCAGGCGCTGTGCCCGGCCACGAGCCTCGGGGACCACTTTATTGCGGTAGGTTTCAGCTTCTTCCTTGACCTGCTGCTCGTCCTCACGGGCGCGCTGCACTTCACGGAAGGCATCCTGCACCGCATCGGGTGGCTGAGTGCTCTCGACGTTTACACGGACAATGGTCAAGCCAGTGCCGTATTCTTCCAGGAAGCTCTGCAGGCGCTGCTCCACGCGAACGGCCAACTCGGCACGACCTTCCGTCAACACGTCATCAAGTGTTGAGCTACCAACTTCATGGCGCAAGGCACTGTCAGTAGCAAACGCCAATGCCTGGTTGGAATCACGGACGTTCAGCACATAAGCCTGAGCATCACCAACACGATACTGGACCTGAAGGTCGACAGAGACGAGGTTCTCGTCCTGTGTCAGCATCTGGCCTGTAGATTCCGCATTCCGGACGTTCGTCACCCGGACCAGATAAACGCTATCGATCAACGGAACCTTGAAGCGCAGACCCGGCGTTTCAGTACGACTGAACTCGCCAAAGCGAAGCACAACCGCACGCTCCTGCTCGTTCACGGTGTAGAACGATTGAAAGACCACGTATCCGGCAAAAATGATGGCCGCCAACGCCAGGATGGCACCAAAACCGCCGGCGCCACCCGAGGACGAACTGCCGCCACTGCCTCCGGACTTGTTGCCCTTGCCACCCAGCAAGCGATTGAGCTTGTCGAGACCCTTTTTCAGCGCCTCGTCCAGGTCCGGTGGGCCCTGGTCATTTCCGCCACGACCACCACCAGTACCCCAGGGGTCATTGTCGTTGCGGTTTCCACCCGGTTCATTCCAGGCCATAGTGTTCTCCGTTCCAAACTAATCGAATGGCTGCAAATACTAGGGATTTATAAGCGCCCCGGCAATAGCACAGCCGGCCTATGTACGTTGTTCTTCAAGCCTTACATCATTTTCGCGCACGCCAGCGCGGCTCAAAAGCTGTAACCAGTCACGATGCTGAAGGCGTACTTCCAGTACCGAATCCCCGCTATCGCGGTGACTTTCCGTCACGACAGAGCCCGCTTCATGCAAAAGCGCCCGCAACTTGCCGTCCGTCGGGCCCAGCAGTACGAATTGATGGATCACGTCCTCCGCCAATCGTTCGACGATGGTATCAAACAGGCCTTCAAGACCTTCCCCGGTGACCGCAGAAACCCAGACACGCACGGGAACGCCATCTTCGTTGCGCTCAACCCGCGGCTGGAAGTTATCCAGCAGGTCGATCTTGTTGAAAACCTGCAGCACCGGAATCTCGTCAGCACCTATTTCTGCCAGCACTTCTTCCACCTGCTCCATGTTCTCGTCACGCCGGTGATCGTGGCAGTCGATTATGTGGAGCAGAATTGAGGCTTCGGTGGTTTCTTCCAGGGTGGCACGGAAGGCTTCAACCAGCTTGTGGGGAAGATGACGGATAAAGCCGACAGTGTCGGCCATTACGACCGGGCCAATGTCAGGAAGTTCCAGGCGCCTCAGCGTCGGGTCCAGGGTCGCAAACAGCTGATCCGCCGCGTAAACGGTTGACGTTGTTATGCGGTTAAACAGCGTGGACTTGCCCGCGTTGGTGTAGCCCACCAGTGAAACGGTTGGAATATCCGCACGCATCCGGGCCCGGCGACCCTGGTTACGCTGTTTACGGACCTTTTCAAGGCGGCGATGAATGGACTTGATACGCTCCCGCAGCAACCGCCGATCCGTCTCCAACTGGGTTTCACCCGGGCCACGCAACCCGATACCACCCTTCTGGCGCTCAAGGTGCGTCCAACCCCGAATAAGGCGGGTCGACATATGCTCAAGTTGAGCCAGTTCCACCTGAAGCTTACCTTCATGGGTGCGAGCACGCTGAGCGAAAATATCCAGGATGACGCCCGTGCGATCGAGCACACGACAGCTCAGCTCACGCTCAATGTTTCGTTCCTGGCTGGGGCTGAGTGCGTGATTGAAAAGCACCACATCCGCTTCGTTGGCGGTCACGGCATCACGAATTTCTTCCAGCTTCCCCTCGCCGACAAACAGTCTCGGGCTGGGCTGCTTGCGCGAGCCGGTGACAACACCTACGGGTTCGACACCGGCAGACCAGACCAGTTCACGGAACTCGCCCAGATCCTCAGCTTCTTCGTGTGAGGAAAACTCGATATGAACGAGAATCGCCCGTTCACCAACGTCGGGACGCTCAAACAAGTAGTAACAACTCCAAATCAGTCAGGCTGCACCTGTCACCAAAACAAACACCCGCGGCCCTGGGAGCCTTTTCGGGCCCTTCGGGAGCGCGGGTGACAACACCGGTGTGCCCGGATAAATCAGTCTTCAGATTCTTCTCCGCCCGGAGCCTGTGGCGGAATACGAACGTTCCGCGCGGGCACCACAGTGGAAATGGCATGCTTATAGACCATCTGGCTGACAGTGTTTTTCAGCAAAATCACGAACTGGTCAAAAGACTCGATCTGGCCCTGAAGCTTGATACCATTGACCAGAAAGATGGAAACCGGAATGCGTTCCTTGCGTAATGCATTAAGGTAAGGGTCTTGTAGAGAGTGCCCTTTTGACATGTGTTTTCTCCTGTTTATAAGTAAAGGCAGATCGTCAACTTCAATTGTTAAATGTGGTGCGAAACTCAATAATTTTCAAGGCAGTGTCGGACATAAGTTTGTCGCCACTATCCAACCAGTCCACATCGGACCACTTTCGCAACCAGGTCAGCTGTCGCTTGGCAAGCTGCCGGGTAGCAGCAACGCCCTTGTCCACCATGGTGTCGTAATCATAATCACCGGCCAGATGTGCCCAGCCCTGACGATATCCGACACAACGCATGGAGGGCAGGCCAGCATTCAGATCACCCCTGGCCTTCAGCGCCCTGACCTCATCAAGAAAACCCGCATTCAGCATGGCGTTGAAACGCAGGGCTATTCTTTCATGGAGCACCCGCCTCTCGGCGGGAGCCATCGCAAGCTGCACTACAGTATACGGAAGAGACGGCGATTCGTCTGCCTGCCATTGGGTGAAATAGGTGTAATCCTCAATGCCATCGCTGTTCTGACGGTTCTCTGCCTGGCCTCTGCTCGCCTTGTCCTGCCATATTGAGGAAATCGGCCGTCCCGTCAGACGAATCACCTCAAGTGCCCGAATAAGTCGCTGCCGGTTATTCTGATGAATGAGACCCGCCGCCACAGGGTCCTGTCGCTCCAGCTCCTGGTGAAGGGCACCCCAGCCTCGCTCCTTCGCCTCCTGCTCAAGGGCCTCCCGGACGACTGGATCAGCAGACGGCAGGTTGGACATACCATGCAGCAATGCCTTGAAGTACATCATGGTGCCACCCACCAACAACGGAATCCGCCCCGCTGACACAATGTCGTTCATTTCACGCAGGGCATCGCGACGGAAGTCCGCTGCCGAGTATGTTTCCGCCGGGTCGCAGATATCAATTAACCGGTGTGGCGCCTGGGAGAGCTCCTCGTGCGAGGGCTTGGCGGTTCCAATATCCATACCCCGGTAGATCATCGCCGAATCAACACTGATGATATCGCAGGGCAGGTGGCGACAGAGCTCGATGGCCAGGTCGGTCTTGCCCGAGGCAGTCGGGCCCATCAGGCATATGGCCAGGGGCTTGGTGCCTTTAGCGGTTGATGCCGTCATACCGGTGTTAACGCCCGCGCAGGAATAATTTGTCCAGCTCCGAGAGGGTGACCACAGTCCAGGTGGGCCGACCATGGTTGCACTGACCACTGCGCTCGGTGGCCTCCATGTCCCGCAACAGGGTATTCATTTCCGGAATGGTCAGTTGCCGATTGGCACGCACGGAACCATGACATGCCATGGTACCAAGCAACTCATGTATCACCGCCTCCACACGGTCGCTTTCGCCGTTCTCAATCAGGTCAGACAGCACATCCCGAACCAATTGCTCGGTGTCCGCCCCCCGCAACAGCGCAGGCACCTGCCGCACAGCGAGAGTTTCGGGGCCAATGCGCTCCACCCTCAATCCCAACTGCAAAAGCTCTTCACCATGAGTCTCCGCCAATGCCGCCTCTTTCTGGCTGACAGCCAGGGAAACCGGCACCAGCAGCGGCTGACTCTTGAGGTCCTGCGCCTCCAGCGCACGCTTCATACGCTCATAGGTAATACGTTCATGGGCCGCGTGCATATCCACCACGATCATGCCCTGACGGCTCTGGGCCAGGATATAAATTCCGTGCAGCTGGGCAATGGCGTAGCCAAGCGGCGGCTCATCACCGCTGTCCTGCGGTGGCGTAGGCGCCGCAACGGCCAGATCACCGGAGTCAGCCATCGCGGGCTGCGCCCCGGTTCCACCGCCCTCGTTCAGGGACTGGTAGAACGCCATTTGATCGCGGGCCTGCCATTCAGGCTGCGGGGGCCTCGGGCTCCCTGAGAACCCGGCATGCTGCGGGCTGCCGCCGGAACCTGTAAACGGATCGGAGGCGGGCTGGTGATTGACACCCGGCATGGCAGCCTGAACGCCAAAACCACCGGTTGCCGTACCGGCCTCCCGACCGTGGGACTGGGCTACCGCTCCCTTGAGATGATCATCCGGGCGTACATCTGCCAGCGCCTTGTGAAGCGTCCGGAAAATAAAATCGTGAACCAGGCGCCCATCGCGGAAACGCACTTCGTGCTTGGTGGGGTGAACATTCACGTCCACGTTCGCGGGATCAACCTCCAGATACAACACGAACGCCGGGTGACGGTTGTTGTAAAGCACATCCCGATAAGCCTGGCGCACGGCATGCGCTACCAGCCGGTCCCGTATCACCCGCCCGTTGACAAAAAAGTACTGCAAATCCGCCTGACTGCGGGAAAAGGTCGGCAGGGCAACCCAACCCCAAAGTTTCAATCCCGTAGCCTCAGCATCAATCACCACGGCGTTGTCGATAAACTGCTGACCGCATAGAGAGCCAATCCGCCGCTCCCGGTCCAGCGGATTCTCAGCCGGCCTGAGGCTCTGGACCACACGCTGGTTATGTCGAAGCGTAAAACCGGTGTCGAAACGGCTCAGGGCCTGGCGGCGAATGCATTCTTCAACATGGTTGAACTCGGTCTTCTCCGTACGGAGAAACTTGCGTCGGGCGGGCGTGTTAAAGAACAGGTCCCGGACCTCCACCGTCGTGCCCACCGGATGGGCCGCCGGGGAAATACTGGCGTCCATGTCGCGCCCTTCCACTTCTACCTTTGAGGCCGCCTCCTGGCGCTCTGTGCGTGATGTCAGTGCCAGCCTGGAAACGGAACTGATACTGGCCAGGGCCTCCCCCCGGAAACCAAGGGACGCCACTGCTTCGAGGTCTTCGAGATTTTCAATCTTGCTGGTGGCATGACGGCTGAGCGCAAGGGGAAGGTCCGTCTCGTCTATGCCCATGCCGTCGTCACGTACCCGGATCAGCTTGACACCCCCCTGCTCCACCTCGATATCGACCCGGCGGGCACCGGCATCGAGCGCATTTTCTACCAGTTCTTTTACGACCGAAGCCGGGCGCTCAACGACCTCACCGGCAGCGATCTGGTTGGCCAGGCGGGGCGTCAGTAATCGAATGGAGGGCATGTTACCAGGGGACCTCGTGTCAGGATGCAGGAATACGAATGGTTTGCCCTACCATAACACGGTCATCATTGAGGCCGTTATACTGCATCAGTTCGCTGACGGTTGTCTGATTCTCCCGAGCGACGCCGGAGAGCGTATCACCCCGGCGAATTCGGTACTGGCTGACACTGCCATCACCGCGCCCCTTCTGCTTCTGCCACGCCAACAACGTGCCTGGCGGGGGCGTCTTCTGGAAATAGTCATCGATACCCCGAAACACCGCCTGGGACAGTTTTTCGCGATACCAGGCGCTGGAAAGGTTCTGCTCTTCCTTCGGATTCGAGATGAATCCCGCCTCGACGAGAACGGAGGGAATATCCGGTGATTTCAACACCGCAAACGCAGCCTGCTCAACGCCTTTCTTGTGAAGCTTGGCGACACTGCCAAGCCTGCCGAGGATAGAGTCCCCGACACCGAGGCTGGAATTGATACTGGCGGTCATGGAGAGGTCCAGCAGCACACCCGCCAGCATGTCATCTCGACCATCAAGGGACACCCCACCGGCACCCCCGATCAGGTCAGAGCGGTTCTCGGTCTTGGCCAGCCAGCGGGCGGTTTCACTGGTGGCACCCCGCTGTGACAACGCAAACACCGAAGCACCACGGGGCTGAGGCGTGCGAAAGGCATCGGCGTGGACCGACACAAACAGGTCGGCGTTGTGCTTCCGGGCCAGCAGTGTGCGGCTACGCAAATCGATGTAGTAGTCGCCGGTACGGGTTAGCTTGGCGGTATAACCCGGCTTGGCGTCGATCAGTTCCGCCAGGGTTTTTGACATTCTCAGCACCACGTCTTTTTCACGGGTGCCCCGGGGACCGATTGCTCCCGGGTCCTCGCCGCCGTGGCCGGCATCAACCACCACGATAATATCCCGCTTGCCGTTGGCGTTTTCGGTGACGGTTGGCTCCGAAGGCTTTCGAGCCTTCAGGCCACCTTCGTCAATCAGGTCAACGACCAACCGGTGACCGTACTGCTGATTGGGTTCGAGCTGAAAGCTGCGCGGCTTGATGTCACTCTTCAGATCGAGCACTACCCGAAGATCATTACCGTTGCGCGGGGCGCTGCGGATACGCTTTACGGGACTGCCCGAGAGATCGAGCTTGTCAAAATCGGCCTTGAGCGTCGTGTTCTCAAGGTCAATCACCAGGCGCGAAGGCCCGGAAAGGGCAAACACCTTGTGATCAATCTTGTCGGCAACATCCAGCACCAGCCGGGTATGGTCCGGCGCGGGCCAGATCCTCACGCCTTCCACGTTAACGCCCGCCATTGCTGCCATAGGAAACAACAGAGTCAGCAATACACTACCGGCCAGGCACCATCTGGAGAACATTCTTGCCATCATTTTCCTGCCCACCTGCACTGATCACACATAATTAACCTCGAAAACTCGACAACGGTATTGCCGCAAGCCTGGCCTGCAGCTCCACACCCACAGCCGTTGCCGCCGAGACAAGCGCTTTACGCCCATCTCCACTGACACTCAAGCGTATCCAAAGGTCGGGATCCGGAAGGATTCCCTGACCCCGCTCGGGCCACTCAATCAAACAAAGGCTCTGGCCCTGAAAGTAATCACGTATCCCCATGTACTCCAGCTCCTCCGGATCACCCAATCTGTATAGGTCGAAGTGGTAAGCGGGAGGGCTCAGGTGCTCATACGGCTCCACAATGGTGTAGGTCGGACTTTTAACAGCCCCGTCATGGCCAAGGCCACGCATGACTCCACGGCTCAGGGTCGTCTTTCCCGTACCCAGGTTGCCCTCGAGAAATACAGTGGCTCCCTGTCCGGCCTGAACCACAACGGTAGCGAGCCCCCTTCCAAGGTTTTCTGTTGCCACCTCATCCTTCAGGAACAGCGAGAGCTCCTGCGCTGCAACGTCCATCATTCGTCTCCACCACCGCCAACCGAACGACGATCCGGCCAGCGCTCAGAATCCACCAATACCTGTGACAGGGCCTCAATAACGTCCATCGGCAACAGCCCCATATAACCGCGGGTTTCCGACGCCAGGTCCGCAGCCGCCAGATGCAATGCAGCGCCTGCCGAGGTTGCAACACGGGCATCCTTCAGTTGAGCGTACAAACTACCCAGCACGCCCGAAAGAACATCCCCCATGCCACCAGTCGCCATGCCAGGGTTACTGCCGCTGACAACGTCCGGCACTGCACCTCCGCCTGCCACCACCGTTCCGGCCCCCTTAAGTAGCACAACTCCGCCAAACATCTGAGAGATTCGCCCGGCAGCGCCTACACGATCCTCTTCAATTTCCGCCACATCACACGCCAGAAGCCGCGCTGCCTCTCCAGGATGCGGGGTAAGGATATGATTGTGTGCCGGCTGCGCCACCCTTGAGGCCATCAGGTTGAGGGCATCTGCATCGAGCACCCTCGGCTTACCGCTCGCAACCACCTGCTGGAGCATCTGCTGCCCCCAGGCGCCCTGGCCGATGCCCGGACCACAGACTATGACATCCGCCGCTTCAATCAACGGCGGCAGTTCAGAACCATGAATCAGCCCCTGCACCATGACCGATGGACAGCGAGCGAGGGCCGGTGAGACGTATTCCGGGCGCGTGGCCAGCGTAACCAGTCCGGCACCGGCTCTTGCCGCTGCTTCGGCTGCCAACAGGCCGGCACCGCCAAAACCCCGGTCCCCGGCCACCACGAGCACGTGCCCGAAACGACCCTTATGCGCGGTTCTTGATCGCCTGGGGATGACCGAACGAATCGACTGCCAGTCAACCCGGCGAGCAAAAGGCTGCTGACCGCTCTCGGAGGCCCAGTCATCGGTATCCAGGGACTCGAACAGGATGTCACCCCCACACTCAGCCCCCTGCCCCGTAAACAGTCCGGCCTTGAGCCCAATAAAGGTCACTGTTGCATCAGCCCGTATCGCCTGTCCGACCACCGCTCCAGTGGTTGCGTTCAGGCCGGACGGCAAATCAATCGCCATTACGGGCGCAGGCGCCTCATTGCACGCGTCGATCATCGCCGCAAAGGGCTCCCTGGGAGCGCCTGCTACGCCGGTTCCCAACATGGCGTCCACGATTAAACCGGCGCTGGCAATTGATCGCTGCGCATCGCCGCTACCAAGATCCGCAAGTTCCCGCACTTTTACCCCATCGGCCACGGATTTTTGCCAGGCCTTGCGGGCATCACCAGATAATTTTCCCGTCGGCGCAACGGCAATACAGTCCACATCCAAACCATGGCGTACGGCATTGGCCGCCACCAAATAGCCGTCACCGCCATTGTTGCCGGCGCCACACAGCACCAGAACCCGGCCCGGCTCAGGCCAGTTGCGTACCAGCCTGCGAAACGCACCGGCGGCTGCGGCCTGCATCAGGTCAAATCCGTCAACCCCTTGTTGATCAATTACATAGCGATCAATCTCCCTCACCGCATCGGCGGAGTAGAGGTCTTCTGGTAAACTATGACCACCAGACAGGGGCATGAAAATCGGCTCCCGCTAAAGAATTCGGATTAAGAAAATCGGCCAGATACCTGTAAAGAATAGCAAAACAGCGGAAAAGGTCATAACTTAATCAAATTAAACTTCATTACCCTTCGGGCCGCCGGGAAAACCGGCCGCCACTCGACTGGCACTCCATGACCGAATCGATCGATCAAAACCTCGAACATCTGCCGGAACATATCCAATCCTGGGCCCGGGAACTCGGCTTTAGTGATGTCGGCATTACCCTCCCGGACACCGGTGCTCACGGAGCTCGCCTGAAGGACTGGCTCCGCAAGGGTTTTCACGGCGAAATGTCGTATATGGAAGATCATGGCGACAAACGCTATACCCCCACCTCACTGGTGGAAGGAACGCAAAGAGTCATTTCCGTGCGGCTGGACTACCTGCCTGCGCCTGATAACCCGGGGCGAATACTCACTAACCCCGAGAAGGCCTACATTACCCGCTATGCCACTGGGCGTGACTATCACAAGCTGATGCGCAAACGACTGGCGACCCTGGCAAAACGCATTGACGAGGCAGTATCGGGATACGATTACAGAGCTTTCGTAGACAGCGCTCCTGTGCTCGAAAGGGCCCTTGCCCAGCGCGCGGGCCTGGGCTGGATTGGCAAGAACAACATGCTGATTCATCCAAAAGCGGGGTCGTTTTTCTTCCTCGGAGAAATCTTTACCAGCGCGCCATTACCGCTGGACGAACCGTTTGAAAAGGAACATTGCGGCAGTTGCGCCGCGTGCCTGGACATCTGCCCCACAGATGCCTTTGAAGGCCCCCACAAACTCGATGCCCGCAAATGCATCAGCTACCTCACCATTGAACTCAAGGGCAGCATTCCGGAAGAACTGCGGCCCAAAATGGGTAACCGCGTGTTCGGTTGTGACGACTGCCAACTGGTCTGCCCCTGGAACAAGTTCAGCAAGCCAACGGCGGAAAAAGACTTCCAGCCCCGCCATGGCCTGGACAACAGCGAATTGGCTACGCTGTTCCTCTGGACGGAAGAACAATTCCTCAAACGCACTGAAGGCTCCGCCATCCGCCGCACCGGTTACGAGGGATGGCTGAGGAACCTGGCGGTGGGCCTTGGCAATGCGCCTTCAACCATCCCAGTGATCGAAGCCCTAAAACAGCGGGCTGACTTTCCGTCAGAGATGGTTCGGGAGCATGTGCACTGGGCCCTTCGCAGGCACGGCCTATAGCTTGAAAGCGCCGCGGCCTACAGTTGGAAAAAGTGTTCCCGGTAATGCCGCAGCTCCTCTATGGAGTCGCGAATGTCGTCCAACGCCAGGTGACTGCCTTTCTTCTTCACCCCGTCCAGCACATCCGGCCGCCAGCGCCTGGCCAGCTCCTTGATGGTACTCACATCCAGGTTACGGTAGTGAAAGAAGGCTTCCAGTTCCGGCATGTACTTCACCAGGAAACGACGATCCTGGCCGATGCTGTTGCCACATAATGGTGACTGCCCCGGCTCGAGATACCGCTGCAGGAATTCCAGGGTTTTCTGTTCGGCATCGATCTCGCCGTACTTACTGTCCTTTACCCGCTGGGTCAGTCCGCTTTCGCCATGGGTCCGCGTGCACCACTCGTCCATTTCACTGAGCAGTTTGTCTGATTGGTGAACGGCAATCACCGGCCCTTCTTCAATCGTGTTCAATTCAGAATCCGTAACGATGGTTGCTATCTCGATGATGCGCTCTTTTTCCGGGTCTAACCCCGTCATTTCCAGGTCAATCCAGACAAGATAGTTGGCTTCTGGCATTCGGTGACTCCCAGCCTTCCAATGCGTGCATGGGTGGCCGGTCACTGCTTCCCGGGATACGCTGCAAGCACATCCATGTGCGCTCGACTGAAACCATCCCTGGTTTCAGACGCTCCCGGGAAGCAGTGACCGGCCACCCTCGTAATATTGGTAATATATCGGCCAATCCCGACAGAACAAACAGGCTCTGACGAAATCATTCACGTATGATGTTACAGCAATCACCATTTCCCAGCAGGAATTAACCGACCCACGATATGGCTAAACGTCGACTCAACAAGCAGCAGCAGTGGCGCATCAAGAAAATTCAGCAGGAGCGGGCTGCACGGGCGGCGAAGAAAGAAGAATCCATCAGCGAAAAACTGGACGCTGGTGATCTGGGCCCAGAGCAACAGGGTCTTGTTATTGCTCACTACGGCCAGCAACTCGACGTTGAAGCCCTGGAGGGGGAAGACACCGGCACGGTGCTGCGCTGCTTTGTGAGAGCGAACATCGACAGCCTGGTAACTGGCGACAAGGTGATCTGGCGCCCAGGCAGTGATAATACCGGCGTCATCGTGGCGCGGTGCGACCGTCACACCCTACTGCAACGGCCCGACAACTTCGGCGCACTCAAACCCGTCGCCGCCAATATCGATTACATCATTCTGGTGATTGCCCCCGAGCCAGAACCCCACGACAACCTGATTGATCGTTATCTGGTGGCGGCCGAGAGCACGGATATTCCCGTTATCATCCTGCTCAACAAGACTGATCTGGTTACCGACCAGAATCGGGAAGCGATCGACCAATTGTTGGCTCGCTACGAAAAGCTCGGATATCGAATTGAGCGCACTTCTGCCAAAACCCTTGAGGGCGAGCAGGCGGTGAGGGTTGAAGACCTGGTAAAAGGCCAGACCAGCGTATTCGTGGGTCAATCGGGAGTTGGCAAGTCGTCCATCATCCAGACGTTGTTGCCGGAAGCGTCAATCCGGGTAGGTGCCGTATCGGAAAGTACCGGTAAAGGGGTTCACACGACGACGACCGCCAAGCTTTTTCACCTCAACTGTGGAGGCGATCTTATCGACTCCCCGGGCATTCGGGAGTTCGGCCTTTGGCATATGACACCGCAAGAGATCGAGTATGGTTTCCGCGAGATTCGCGACCTGATAGGTCACTGCAAGTTCCGCAATTGCAGCCATATGGGGGATCCTGGCTGCGCGATTGCGCAGGCTGCCGAGGATGGTCGCATCAGCACGGAGCGGCTGAAAAGCTTCAACCGTATTCTGCAGGATATGGCGGAACAGCAATCACGGGGACTGAAAGTCGATTGAACCGGCTTACCAGTTCAACTCCCCGGGCTTGGGCTCCTCTTTTTCTTCAGCCCAGCTTCCTTCCTCCAACCGCTGCATCGCTTCCTGCTGTTCCTCTTCGCTCGGAACTGTCAGGTCGATCAATGGCACATTCGACTGGCCAGCATTGTTTTGTATCCCTTGTGCCGTTTTCTTGTTCATCACAATGATCGAAATACGGCGATTCACCGGAGCCTGCGGGTCATTCTGTTCAAACAACACTGAGTCGCTCAATCCGACCACACGACCAATCTGCTGCTGCCCCACACCCCCGGCAACCAGCGCCCTACGGGCCGTATTGGCCCTATCCGCTGACAACTCCCAGTTGGTATAACCGGGGCGACCGCTAAACGGTGTGGAATCGGTATGGCCGGTAATGCTCAGTTTGTTGCTGACGGTACTGAGCGTCTTGGCAAGTTCAAACAGGATATCCTGAGAATAGTACTTAAGCTCGGCCCGACCACTGTCGAACATTGGGCGCTGGGAACGGTCGACAATCTGGATACGTAACCCTTCGCTGGTAATATCGATCAGCAACTGATCCTTGAACTCCTGAAGGGTTTCGTTCTGCTCGATACGCTCCTTGAGATCCTGGAACAACTCCTCCATCTGCTGCTGCTCCAAGGTCTGCGCCAACTCCTCAACGACCTGATCCTCGATCTGGATATCACTGCGCTCAATGTCTTCACTGCTTTCGTTAATGACGGAGGCGCTGCCCTCAAGGTCCACCGGGTTGGGCGACCCACCCTCAGTAAATCCCACCGGGTCTTTGAAGTAACCTTCCACAGCACGAATCTGCTCAGGAGACGCCGTTGCCGTCAACCAGAGCACGAGAAAAAACGCCATCATGGCAGTAGCGAAATCGGCGAAAGCCACTTTCCATGACCCACCGTGGTGCCCGGCCGCAACCTTCTTTTTTCTCTTTACGATGATCGGCTGTTCTTCCAAGAAACTGCTCCCGACGGTTCTTACTCAGACTATTTAGAACGCACGTGATCGTTCAATTCCTGAAATTCCGGACGCTTGTCGGAGGGCAGGGCCTTGCGGCCAAATTCGATGGCCATCTGCGGAGCCTGGCCGGAAACGGTGGCAACGATTGCGGATTTGGCACACTCATACGCCTTGATTTCGTACTTGGCGGTATGCTCCATGGCAATAGATGTGGGGCCGACAAAACCATACCCCATCCAGATACCAAGAAAGGTGCCCACCAGCGCCGCTGCCACGCTCAGACCAATCCTCTCAGGCCCCTCACTCAGAAAATTCATGGTAATGACGATACCCAGCACCGCCGCAACAATCCCCAGGCCGGGCAATGCGTCCGCAATTTTGTTCACGGCATGGGCCGGCTCTTCAAGTTCATGCTGACGGCTCTCGATCTCGTTTTCCATCATGCCTTCGAGTTCATGGGTGGCCATGTTTCCAGAACTGATGATCCTCAGGTAATCGGTAATAAACGCCAACAGGTATTTCGACTTCATGATGGCCGGATACCGGCTGAAAATCTGGCTTGATTCCGGATTGTCGATGTCTTCCTCGATGGCCATCACACCCTGTTTCCGGGATTTGTCGAAGATCTCGTACATCAGGCTGAGCAGATCCATGTAAAAGGACTTGTTGTAGGGAGACCCCGTCAATTGGCTGAGAACGCCTTTGCCCACCTCCTTGATGGTATGCAGCGGGTTGGCAATCACAAAAGACCCTACCGCAGCGCCGCCGATAATGAGTATTTCCGTGGGCTGCCACAACACCATGAGATTACCGCCGTGGAGGACATAGCCCCCAAGGACGCTGGCAATGACAATGACTGCACCGATTATGAGTAGCATGGACTGAGAAAGTACCTTCTGTGGTTTCTGTCAGACTAGGCGCCTGGAGCGGAACCGCCTGGCCGGTCTGCACAGATAATAGCAAGCAGCGGTCCGAACCGCGAAGATATGAAACAATTTCTATACATGCCCCGCGATTTGGTAAACTTCGCGCCTTTGAACGCCAAGGACCACTTTCCAATGTTCGACAAGCTGTTTGTAATGAGCCAGTACGTTCTGCCGCAATTATCGGTTTCGCGTCTCGCTGGCCGACTGGCGGACAATAAAAGCCTGCCGGGGCTCAAGAATCGCGTGGTGAAGTGGTTTATTGGCCGCTACGGCGTCGACATGGACGAGGCCCTGGAGCCGGACCCAGCGGCCTATCCGAGCTTCAACGCTTTTTTCACTCGTGCCCTGAAGCCCGGCCTTCGGCCCGTGGATGAGCGCGAAACTACTCTGGTCAGCCCGGTGGACGGCACCATCAGCCAGTTGGGCCAGGTCAGTGATGATCGGGTTTTCCAGGCCAAGGGCCAGTCATTCAGCCTGAAAGAACTGCTTGGTGGCGATGAAGTTCGCGCAGCGGGCTTTGCCGATGGCGAATTCGCCACTATTTACCTGTCACCCAAGGACTACCATCGCATACATATGCCGCTGGCCGGCACGTTGAGGGAAATGGTGTACGTCCCGGGCAAGCTGTTTTCCGTCAACCCGACAACCGCGGAGAACGTTCCCAACCTGTTCGCCCGGAATGAGCGAGTTGCCTGTATTTTCGATACCCCCGCAGGCCCCATGGCACTGGTGTCGGTTGGCGCCATGATCGTTGGCAGTGTTGAAACCACCTGGGCTGGCATCGTGGCCCCCGGCAACAACGAGGTTTCCGCCAGCCGCTACGACACCCTGAGAACGCCGATCCGTTTTGAGAAAGGTGAGGAAATGGGTCGGTTCCGCCTGGGCTCAACCGTGATCATGGTTATGCCCAAAGGCGCTGTAAAATGGAACACGAATCAGGTGGCCGGGGGTACGGTACGCATGGGAGAAGCCTTCGGCGAAGTCAGCAGCGATCAGCCGGAAACGCCATAACACCGGCCAGGTCGTCCAACCCCAGCTTGAGCATTAACAGGCGATCAAGCCCCAGTGCCACACCAGAACAGTCTGGCACACCCGCCTCTAGCGCCTCCAGAAAGGCGCGATCAACGGGCATCTCTGGCTTGCCCGTTGTACGACGGGCACGATTGTCAGCTTCGAACCGGCGCCTCTGCTCTTGCGGGTCCGTCAATTCCCAGTATCCATTGCACAGTTCAACACCTTCCACGTAAAGCTCGAAGCGATGCGCCTGGCGCAACCCATCCCGCTCCGACACCCGTGCCAGCGCAGCCTGTGATTCAGGGTAGCCGGTGACGAAAACCGGCCCAATGCCCGCCAGCGCCGGCTCTATCTGACAACTCATCAACAAGTCCAGGCAATCGTCCCGGGTAAGGTCCTTCAACTGCGACGACTCCATCCACTGCCCACACAGCCCGGCCAATTCGCCATCGCCGGCCCGAAACGGATCAACGCCGGCAAAACGGAGAAACACATCGCGATAATTGACCGTGTGTGGCGGCTCACAACCCAACCAGCCGCACACCAACTCGGAAACCTCCGCCATCAAATCGGTGTCCGTGAATCCGGGGCGATACCATTCCAGCAACGAAAACTCCGGGTTGTGGCGGCGACCGGACTCTCCGTCACGAAACACCCGTGCAACCTGATAGATCGGACCGGAACCGCCAGCCAACATTCGCTTCATATGGTATTCGGGAGACGTCTGCAGCCAGCCGACCCCGCCATTACCACCAACAGGGGAAGGGTTGGCGGAAATGCTGTCGATATTGATATCGGTCACGCCGTGCCGTCCAAGCACGGGCGTCTCGACTTCCATCACATCACGTTGTGCAAAAAAGCCGCGCACCCAGGCAAGCTGTTGTGCGCGGCTTTTAAGGGCCGCCGGTGAAGCCGAGGGCCGCCACTGCAGAGAATCAGTCACTGCGGTACCGATCAGTTGTTTTTGACCCGATTGACGTACTCGCCGGAGCGGGTGTCCACTTTGAGCACTTCACCAATGGTAATAAACAGCGGCACGTTGACAACAGCGCCGGTCGAGAGGGTCGCCGGTTTGGAGCCGCCCTGAGCGGTATCGCCTTTCATACCGGGATCCGTGTCGACCACTTCCAATTCGACGAAGTTGGGCGGGGAGACTGTCAGGGGTGCGCCGTTATAGAGAGTCACGGTATACACATCCTGCTCCTTCAGCCACTTCAGAGCATCACCGACCGCCTTGGTATCCGCCGGGAATTGCTCGAAGGACCCGTCGGTTTTCATGAAGTGCCAGAATTCGCCATCGGTATACAGGTATTCCATTTCCAGATCGATCACGTCAGCAGCTTCCAGGCTCTCTCCGGACTTGAAGGTGCGCTCCCACTGGCGATTGGTCATCAGGTTACGCAGTTTTACCCGGTTGAACGCCTGCCCTTTACCGGGCTTTACGAATTCGTTCTCGAGAATAATACAGGGGTCGCCATCCAGCAAAACCTTAAGACCGCCACGGAATTCGTTGGTAGAATATGAAGCCATGAAATTATCACCTGAAACGATGCTTTTGAAAATTCGAAGGTGGCTATGATACAGCGAACCGCCACCCGTATAGAAGCCCGCCCCGTCGATCACACTGATCACAGCTGGCAGCGACTGCTCTCGGAGTCCGTCACTACGCCGGATGCCCTCCTGCGCCGGCTTGACCTTGACCCGGCAGCTTGGCTCCATGGCGCGGACGAAGGCCACCGATTGTTCCCCATACGGGTACCCGAACCCTATCTGAATCGAATCACGAAGGGCGATCCCGACGATCCCCTGTTACGTCAGGTACTGCCTTTATCGTCCGAAGCAGACACCTATCCCGGGTTCGTCTCCGACCCACTCCAGGAAAGCGGCTCCATGCCAGCGACCGGGCTGATTCGCAAGTACGATAGCCGAGCCCTGTTAATGGTGACCGGGCAATGCGCCATTAACTGTCGCTACTGCTTCCGCCGGCACTTCCCCTACGAGGACCACCGACTGTCGCCGGAGGACAGGGCGCAGGCCCTCAAGGCCCTCTCCGACGACACTCGCATAAACGAAGTGATTTTCAGCGGGGGCGACCCGCTGGTGGCGAATGACCGGCTGCTGTCGGCCTGGGCCGAGGCATTGGCAGCCATCCCACACATCCGCAGACTGAGAGTCCATACCCGACTGCCCGTCGTCATCCCCCAGAGGGTGTCTGATTCGCTGATCGCGTGGCTCTCGGGCTCACGCCTACAGTCTGTCGTCGTCATCCATGTCAATCATCCCGCCGAACTGGATGCCGACACGCAACAGGCCCTCGGGCGACTGAAAGCCGCGGGCGTCACATTGCTGAACCAGAGCGTGATATTGAAAGGCGTGAACGACAACGCCAGAGTGCTGGCGGAACTCAGCGAGCGATTGTTCGAGTGCGGTGTACTGCCCTATTACCTCCATGCCTTCGACCCAGTGGCCGGCGCCCACCACTTCGAAGTTAGTGACGACAAGGCTCGGGACCTGGTACGGCAACTGATCACAGTGCTGCCAGGTTTCCTGGTACCCAGGCTTGTCAGGGAGATTCCGGGCCAGCCTGGAAAAACACCATTGGACCTGTTTGCGTGACCCATTTGGCAATGTTGGCCCAATTTTACTTGTTAAACATTGTCAACTCGTGCTTTTCTCGCTTTTTGTTGTGCGTTTGCTATTTTACAGTGCAGAAAGCGATAACAATAAAAACCGATATTCGCGGCGTTTTCCGATTAAAACACGCAGGCGTTACCAAGATACGCCTGTAGTTCGTGGTGCAACCCGGAGTACCTACCGTGGTCCAGACAATTGGCGTGAAAGCATGGAAGGCATGATATTGAAGCCCGATCTCCGTGTTCCTGAACAGAAGACGGCAAGCCTCTCATTTTGCCAGACTTCCCCAAAAGCCTTCAGGGACTGGGTAAACCAGTTGCCAATGGCGAACATTGGCGAGGCTTCGCGACAGCTCTATCATGCCATTATTGAACTCAACTACCTGTTCATCGCGCCACAACAGCGATTGCAACTGCTGGAACTGATTCGCCCAAAGATACACTTCGTCTGTTCCGAACTGTCCCGGCATTACCTTGGCCTGGCCGTTGCCCTACCGGAAAAACAGCGCAAGGTTGCCAACCTGTCCCAGGCTCTTCAGCTTCATGCCGCCAGTGGCTATAAACTGTGCGTGCATGAATTCCTGGACAACGGCGGCCTGGACAAAAACCGAAAATCGGTCGCGATGGCCATTCATCGCGCCACTTCGGAACTGGCTGCCACCATCGTGCGAGCCCACCAACTCTACTGCCCCAGCCCCGCACAAAGCTGGCTGGAGTGTCATCGCCTGTTCCGATTCGCCCATCGCAACAAGATTCACGGATTGCCCGTCGACGACGACACCCTGAACGAGCGCCGTGGCAGCACTGTGGAGGAAAGCTACAAACGCATATTGCTGCTAGGATGCGCCCGCCCCAACCAGCTGCGGCAAGCAGAACTGGCGCAGGTTTACGAGTTGTTCGAGAACTGGACCCACCTGGTTTCCTGCGGGCCCGAAACCGATAACGACAGCCTGTTCGTGGTAAACATGGAGCGGGACACCTCGCCGGTCTACCGCAGCCTGCTGGAACAAAAGCCGGGTAACGACTGCTACAACTTCGACACTCGGGAATTATCAGAACAGATCACGGACGCCTTGCACGCCCGCAACAGACGGGATGGTGGGTCCAGCGAACTTGAGCTGCCCTCCCGCATTGGCGACACACTTCTGACTCACCTGAGCCAGGCGCTCGGCATCCTTGCCAAGCGCAACTTCAATCGCATTGCCAGTCAGGGCACGCTCGAGATATGCGTAGGCCTGACCGCAACCCATTATTACGTGGCCGGCGAAAAAACGTTCAACGAGTTTGTCAGCGGCAACGACAACCAGAACGGCGACGACAACATGTTCCTGCGCTCGTCCCGGCAGAAACAGGATGCCTGGGCCGGCGCCCATGACGCCGGGCCCAACGACGAGCCATTGCAATCGGCAGATACGCCAATCAACTTCCGTAACAGTATTGGCGCCACACCAGACAGTGAAAGTGATCGAAGAAAACCCAAGCGCCACCATGCACTGCTGGTGAACACCAGTCCCGGCGGATACTGCGCCGCGTGGGAGACCAACGTCCCCTCCTCCCTTCAGGCGGGCGAGGTTCTCGGCGTCCGCGAGCAGTCAAACCACCCCTGGAGCGTAGCGGTTGTGCGCTGGATAAGACAGGTTCGCAACCAGGGCACACAGGTTGGCATTGAGCTTTTGGCCCCCAGTGCGGCGCCATGCGGCGTAAGACTGATTCAGAAAATTGGCAACAGCAGCGAGTACCTGCGCGGCCTCTTGCTACCGGAAATCAGCGTCGTTAACCAAGCAGCAACCCTAATCACACCGCGACTTCCGTTCCAGTCCGGCAGCCGGATTTCATTGCTTCATGACGGTCGGGAAGATCAGGGCACACTGTCCCGCAAGATTTCAGCGACCGGCAGTGTCAGTCAGTTTGAACTCAAGCTTCAGAGCGCCAGTGTAACGCCAGCCGGCGGCAATCCGCCGGAGGCAGGCACCAGTGAAGACGAGTTCGACTCACTATGGCCCTCGCTATAGCGCACCGTTACTGTGAACGGGCGCTTATGAACCCGCCCGAAGGGTTGTTATTAACCGGTAACCCCTGCATCATTCAGCGTTAGTGAAAGCCGGCCCCGTGCTCTGAGTTCTACGACAGGTGTCGGCGCAGCCAACGTGTATCACGAGACATCTGACGAAATGCAGAAAAAGAACGCAACCGTACACCTGCTCATCCTTGATCCGTCCCAGAACGACGCCGAGAGCCTGGTCAGCCTGCTCCGAAACTCGGGCAAAGCCACGCGAGCCCATCGCATCACGTCCGAGGAAGACCTTGAAGAAACCCTGAAAACGGGTAACTGGGACCTGCTTTTAGCGCGCGACGATGTTGAACAGGAGTTCGGCGCAGATGGCGCCCTGGCGATGATTCGGCGCTTGGACAAGGACATTCCGTTCGTTCTCCTGACCGGCGAATTCAATCGCGAGCGCACAGTCTCCATTATGAAAGCCGGTGGACAGGACACGGTTCCGTTCGAGAACACGGATCAGTTGGTGCTGGTGGTTAACCGGGAGCTGAGCGCCCTGGAGGATCGGCGGCGTCGCAGGACTCTCGAATCCCACCTACGGGAATCTGAACAACGCTGCCAGCTTCTGCTGGAAAGTTCCAAGGACGCCATCGCTTACATTAACGATGGCATGCACATCTACGCCAACCAATCGTACATGGAGTTCCTGGGCTACGACGACATCGACGACCTGATCTGCATCCCTGTGCTCGACACCCTGACACCGGAAAGCCAGGAAAAATACAAGGAGTTCATGAAATCCTTCGCCGATAGTGGTGAGGATGGCATGACCATGAACTGCGTCGCCCGCCGCAGTGACGACCAGGAACTCAGCGTCACCATGTCGGTATCCGCAGCGACGTATGATGGTGAGACCTGCACCCAGATCGTGATCCAGCCAGAGCACAGCGACGCGGAGCTGGAAGAGAAGATTCGTCAGATCAGCAGCCAGGACCTGCTAACCGGCCTGTTTAACCGTCAATACCTGATGGATGCCTTGGGCCAAACGATTGCGACGGCTGGCAAGGACAACAAGACTGGTGCACTGGCCTATATCGCCCTGGACAACTTCATGAGCCTGAAAGGCCAGGTGGGCATTGCCGGCGCCGACCTGATGCTTGGCGACCTGGCTACCCTGCTGAAGGAGCAGGCGCCTGAGAATATGGTCCTCGCCCGCCTCAGCGACGACGCCTTCTGCCTGCTGTGCCAACCGTGCGAAGAGAAAGTCATGGCGGAGCAATGTGAAGCCATTCGCAAGAAGGTCGAAGACCATCTGTTCGACATCAACGGCCGCACGGTACAACTGACTCTCAGCATCGGCGTTGCCGCGATTACCGAGAATGCACCCAAGGCACCGGACCTGATGGGCCGGGCCCACACCGCCTCCTCGGAGCTGAAGAAAAAGCCGGGCCATGAGCAGGGCAACGGCGTTCTGGTGTACAACCCGGCAGATTACGAGGCCATGGATGAAAGCAACTCGGTCGATGCCATCCAGAAAGCCCTGGATGACAATCGCTTCAAGCTGCTTTTCCAACCCATTATCAATCTACGCGGCGAGGGTGAAGAACACTACGAGGCCTTCGTCAGGATGTTGAACAAGGACAACGAGGAAGTCTCACCGTACGACTTCCTGCCGCCCGTTGGCCCCTCGGAGATGGCTATCAAGATTGACCGCTGGGTGATTCTGCAGACCATCAAGCAGCTTTCCAGCCATCGATCGCGCGGGCACGATACCCGCCTGTTCCTGAACGTGACGGCAGAGACCCTGGAAGACAAAACCTTTACCCCCTGGCTGAGTGTGGCCCTGAAGGCAGCTCGCCTGCCGGGCGACTCACTGATCTTCCAGATACGCGAAGGTGATGCCAACAACTACATGAAACAGGCCAAAGAGTTTGCCAAGGCGGTTCACGAGCTGCACTGCAAGGTCTCGATCTGCCAGTTCGGGTGCGCTCTGAATCCGTTCAATACCCTGAAGCATATCGACGTGGATTACGTGAAGATCGACGGTTCCTTTACTGAAGAACTTCAGAAGAAGGACGACGCCAAGGAAGAGGTCAAGGAAATGGTCAAGAGCCTGCAGAGTGCAGGCAAGCTGACCATCGTGCCTCTGGTCGAGAACGCCAGCGTGCTTGCAACCCTGTGGCAGGCTGGGGTGAACTACATCCAGGGCTATTATCTGCAGGCCCCGGTTCCGGAGATGAACTACGACTTCGGTGACCACTGAAGAATCGCGCGGCATAGCCCTCCCATGCCGCGCGTTCTACTACCTTTCCCGGGCCTGCAGACTGTCGCTTTCCCTGAACCCGATCAGGTAGAGGATCGCATCCAGCCCCAGCGTCGAAATCGAATGCCGTGCGGATTCCTTGACCAGGGGCTTGGCCCGAAAAGCCACCCCGAGCCCCGCCTGGCTTAGCATGGGCAGATCATTGGCACCATCACCCACCGCAATGACCTGTTCCCGTGAAATATGCTCGCGTTCCGCAATTTCCTGAAGCAGTTCCGCCTTGCGCTTGCCATCAACAATCTGGCCCGACACCTTGCCCGTCACCTTGCCGTTTTCAATTTCCAGCTCGTTGGCGTACACATAGTCAATCCCGAGTTTTTTCTGCAGATGGCGAGCAAAGTAGGTGAAGCCACCAGACAGTATCGCCGTACGGTAGCCCAGGGATTTCAGGCTCAGTATCAGGTGTTCCGCACCTTCGGTTAGATTCAGGCGGGCGGCGATGCCCTCAAGCACGGATTCATCCAACCCCTGGAGAAGCGCCAGACGCTCTGCAAAGCTCTGCCCGAAATCCAGCTCACCCTGCATAGCTCGCTCGGTGATCTCCGCCACCTGCGCCCCAACGCCGGCTTCCAAAGCCAGTTCGTCGATCACTTCGGCGTCGATCAGGGTGGAATCCATATCGAACACGACAAGCCGTCGATTACGGCGGAAGATGGAGTCCTCCTGGAAGGCAATATCCACGTTCATCTCTCCGGCGATATGCAGGAAGTCGGAGCGCAGCTGTTCGAGATCAGATGGTGTGCCACGGACAGAAAATTCCACACAGGCAATGCGGTTCTCGGAGGAATTCAGCGACGGGCAGGCAGAAAGCCGGCTGATGTTATCGATGTTCAGGCCATGGCGGGCGGTAATCGCAGACACCCGCGCAATTTGCTCGGCCTTGATATCCCGCGACAGCAGCGTGACGATGTAACAGGCGCGGTTACGTCCCTCCGCCCATTGCTGATACTCCTCGATCGTAATCGGCGCAAAACGCACCTGCAGATCCAGCGCATGCAGTCGGAACAGAAGGTCGCGAATCACCGGTGAGGATTTGGACTCATCGGGGATCTCGATCAGGATACCCCAGGTCAGGTGGTCGTGGATCACCGCCTGGCCGATATCCAGAATACGCACATCGTACTGCCCCATGATGCCGGTTATCTCCGACGTCAGGCCCGGCTTGTCGCGCCCCGAAACGTTAATCAGAACCAGTTCACTCACTGTCAGGCTGCTCCTCTGCATTGGCAACGCTGTCTGCATCGGAAACGCCTGCCGCATTGCTGGCTGACTGAATCACATCTATCGCATCCACTCTCTGAAGCCCGCGAGGCAGTTTATGGCCACGGCGGCCACGCTCGCCCAGGTAGTGCTCCAGATCGCTGAACTGAAGCCCCATCTTGCGCTTGCCGGCACGAATCTCCAATTGGTCGTCCTCAGCGAAAACGGCAACAGCCACCACATATTCTTCCCGGTTCTGAACCCGCGCCGAGGGAATGCTGATGATCTTGTTGCCCTTGCCTTTGGCCAGCTCCGGCAGCTCGCTCAGCGGGAACACCAGCATCCGTCCTTCATTGGAAATGGCGCCCAGATAAAGCGGCTTGTCCGAGCCGGGCACCACCACCGGCGACATGATCTTCGCCCCTTTCGGTACCGACACCACGGCCTTGCCGTTGCGGTTTTTGCTGATCATGTCATTGAGGGAGGTCACGAATCCGTAGCCGCCATCGGTGACCAACAACACCTTCCGCGCTGGATCGCCCATCAGCAACCCAGAGAACGTTGCCCCCGACGGCGGATTGATACGGCCACTCAGAGGCTCGCCCTGCCCCCGCGCAGATGGAAACGTATGGGCGACCAGGGAGTAAGCCCGCCCCGTGGAGTCCAGGAATACCGCCTGCTGGTTATTACGCCCCTTGGCAGCCATGGCAAAACTGTCACCCGCCTTATAGCTAAGCCCCTCAGGCTCAATATCATGCCCTTTGGCCGCCCTGACCCAGCCCTTCTCCGACAGCACAACCGTGACTGGATCGTTGGAAACCAATTCGGTTTCGCTGAAGGCCCTGGCTTCCCGGCGCTCGACAATGGGTGAACGACGATCATCCCCATAGGTTTCCGCATCCGCCAGCAATTCGTCCTTGATCAGCTCCCGCAGGCGGTCCTCGGAGCCAAGAATCGCCTGCAGCTCATCCCGCTCAGCCGACAGCTCGTCCTGCTCGCCACGGATTTTCATTTCCTCAAGCTTGGCCAGGTGACGCAACTTCAACTCAAGAATGGCTTCAGCCTGCTCTCCGGACAGCCCGAAGCGGGACATCAACTCTGCTTTGGGTTTATCTTCGTAGCGGATAATCGCGATAACTTCATCGATGTTCAGATAGGCCACCAACAGGCCTTCAAGAATATGCAGACGCGCCAGGACCTTATCCAGCCTGTGCTGCAGGCGCCGGGTGACGGTGGTGCGACGGAAGCTGAGCCACTCCGTCAGCATTTCGCGCAGGCCCTTCACGCCCGGGCGGCCGTCATTGCCGATGACGTTGATATTCACCCGATAGGTTTTCTCCAGATCCGTGCTGGCAAACAGGTGGGCCATCAGCCCTTCTTGATCCACACGATTGGAGCGTGGAACGATCACCAGCCGGGTCGGGTTCTCATGGTCGGATTCGTCGCGCAGGTCCGCGACCATGGGCAGCTTTTTGGTCTGCATCTGCTGGGCGATCTGCTCCAGCACCCGGTTCCCGGAGACCTGATGAGGCAGGTCGGTCACCACGATTTCCCCACTCTCATTAATCCAGCGCGCCCGCATTCTTAGCGAGCCCCGGCCGGTCTCGTACATCTGGCGAATATCCTTGCGAGGCGTAATGATCTCCGCGTAGGTGGGAAAGTCTGGCCCCTGGACATGCTCACACAGGTCATCGGTGGTGGCCTCCGGCTGGTCAAGCAGCCTTACACAGGCCGCTGCCACCTCCCGGACATTGTGCGGCGGGATGTCCGTTGCCATACCCACGGCAATACCGGTGGTGCCGTTCAAAAGTACGTGAGGCAGCCTCGCGGGCAATACTGAAGGCTCGTCCATGGTGCCATCAAAGTTTGGCACCCAGTCCACTGTGCCCTGCCCCAGCTCGCTGAGAAGGACATCCGCGAATTTCGCAAGACGGGATTCTGTATAACGCATGGCCGCGAAAGATTTGGGGTCGTCAGGCGCGCCCCAGTTGCCCTGGCCATCCACCAGTGGGTAGCGATAGGAAAACGGCTGAGCCATCAACACCATGGCTTCGTAGCAGGCACTGTCGCCATGGGGGTGAAATTTACCCAGGACATCGCCCACCGTACGGGCAGACTTCTTATACTTTGAGGTGGATTTCAAACCAAGCTCGGACATGGCGTAGATAATACGCCGCTGCACCGGCTTCAGTCCGTCTCCGACGTTGGGCAACGCCCTGTCCAGAATGACGTACATGGAGTAGTCGAGGTAGGCCTTTTCGGTGTAGTCCCGCAATGAAACCCGCTCAAAGCCTTCATCCGTGGTCTGAAACTCTGGCATGGATGCCCCTTTGTTATTGCCTGATATGAATTCCGCTGGTTATCCCGGCCTAAGCCGGGACTGCACATTATATGGAGGCGGGGACGGATACACCAACACCCCGTGGATTTTCCAATAGCGGAATTCCCGCATGGAGAGAGTGTAACCCTCACCGTATGCTCGCCATCAGTAAACGATGATCCGTTTCACGACATCCACGAGTGGAGAACTATGAGACCCAACCTGAAAGCCTGTGGGCAGGCGCTGATTACGGCCATGGTGAACGCTGTTCTTGCTCTTACCCTGATGCTCTTGGTGGAGTTTGCCATAACCGGCACTTTCCAACTGGCGGGCCCTTACCTGTGGGCGGGGTTGCTCATCGGACTGGTTATTTTCTTCGCCCAGTTCTGGCGCCAGCGCCATCTCTGCCGGAACGGACAATCGGCCCAGGAGTCCCCGGATACGCTTTAGCAGGCATTCCTGCCAATCACTGTCCACAGTAATCCTGACAATGAATCCCGAGACCTGTGAAGACCCCAAGGGTAGCGCCGTTGGTGCTCTGGGGAGATGAGTACGGAGATTGGAAGCCTGTGAGGCACCAGAGTTTCGGAAACTTCAGATAGGGAAACGATCCCCACCCCCAATCAACGCCAGAGGTGAGGCCGCTAAATAACCTTTACTGGCGAATGCCTTCCACAGAAATGATCATCTCAACCGTTTCAGACGCCTTGCCCAGATCCATGGGGATACCGAAGTCCGTCAACTTGAATTCGGTTTCAGCTTCAAACCCCATGCGGTAACCACCCCATGGATCGTCGCCATGCCCGAGCATTTCCACGTCCAGGGTGACCTCTTTCGTCACACCACGCAGGGTCAGGTCACCGACGATATCGGCCTCGCCCTCATCGTCCACAACCACTCTTTTACTCTTGAACGTGGCCTCTGGGAATTCGTCAACGTACAGGAAGTCTTCCGAGCGCAGGTGCTTGTCACGCTCGGCGTGGTTGGAATCAACGCTGGATGTGTCCACGGCAACTTCAACGGAACTGTTCGCCGGATTCTGTGCATCGTAGACAAATTCACCATCGAAATCGTTGAACCGGCCATACAACCAGCTATAGCCCAGATGGGAAATCTTGAACGTAATAAACTGGTGGGAACCCTTGGTATCAAAAGCATAGGTTCCACTGTGCTCGGATGCCTGGGCTCCGCCAGACACCGCAAGTGCAACCGCAGATGCAAGCAGCAATTTTTTCATGTTCATCTCCTTGTTGAAACAGCCCGTAGGCACGATTGAATCGATAGTCTGACTTACGATTGGCGGCGACCTGAACCCAACATGCGTCGAAGGGTGTCGTCCCGGTCAATCAGATGATGCTTAACCGCAGCCAGACCGTGTACCCCGGCAAGCACGACAAGTGCCCAGGTAGACCAGTAATGGACAAGCCCGGCGGTGTCCTCCATCCCCTTAATCTGGCCGGTCACCGAAGGCACATCAAACCAGTTGAACACACTTATTGAGGACCCATCCGCCGTCGAAATGAGATACCCACTGGCCATAGCAACAAAAATCAGCACATAGAGCAGAGAGTGTGCGCCATGAGCGGCCAACACTTCTAGTCGGCTATGGCTCGGGAGTGCACGCGGCAGCGGATTGAACAGTCGCCACACCAGGCGAAACAGCATGACCAACAGCAGCAATATACCGATACTTCTATGGATATCCGGGCCGGTGCGATACCAGTCGTCGTAATAGGATAGATCCACCATCCAGTAACCCAGCCCGAATAGGCCAAACACCGCTACAGCCACCAGCCAATGAATGGCTACGGATACCACACCAAAATTACTGCTCGAATTGCGTACCTGCATGACGCTTAACGTCCCACTCCCTGATACCAGACAAGATCCCAACAGTTTAGGAAGAGCCCCGCACAAAACCAATCAAAATGTTTTGGAGACTAAGATCAGATTTTCTGATGAACAACCCCATACGTACGATCCCTTATACCTTTGGTCTGATACGGGTTTTACGGATTGTGGAAAACAATGGGTACGATAAACTTTTTACATACTTCATTTACCCGGTTCGGGTCACTCAGTGAACGAGAGGAATAAACATGGAACTTGAATTCGACGAATCCGTCGCAGTACCCAGCAACAACTGATTCCCTGCAGCTCCCACCGGAGCTGCCGGACACCGGTCCTGCTCACCCACCTGCGCATTGCCGCCTGACGTTGCCTGTTTTTACATGAAATAGTGGTAATAACCCGCTGTTTTTGGCACTCTTCTGTCTATCTAGACCATCCTGTTCGTGCTGACTGATTTACTTTCCTATAAGTCAACGAAATGCGACCAGGATCAACAGATCGGGCTGCCACAGGCTTTCCCGATGTTTTCGTTTATCCGGACCAGAAAAGGCCTATGTCGCGAACCCTCCCAGAGCAGATGACCGCACCGGAAGTTGATGTGCTGTCGCCTATGTTAACCAGGGAGGGGGAATCATGGACGGCCGACTACCAGGGCCTGACTTTACGAACGGCGCTGCAGCCAATATTCAGTATTTCCCACAAACGGGTTGTCGGCTACGAAGCGCTGATTCGCGCCTTTGATACCGATAATGCTGCGGTATTACCCCTTCATTTGTTCGAGCTACCGAGCTCTGACGCCGAAAACCTGCTGCTTGATCGCCTGTGCCGATACCTGCACATCAGCAACTATTCCGGATTCCAGGACCAGCTGAACTGGCTGTTCCTTAACGTATCTCCCCGTGTGGTTTCAGCTGGCAACCGTGCCGACAGCTTTTTCGGCGAACTGTTGAAGAAAACGGGCCTGCCCCCCCATCGCATCGTGATGGAGATTGTGGAGCAGCCAACGGACGACGCAGAACGACTGCGAGAAACCGTTGCCTACTACCAACAGCTGGGCTGCCTGACCGCTATCGATGACTTTGGTGCTGGGCATTCCAACTTTGAGCGCATCTGGAACCTGTCACCGGATATCGTGAAGCTGGACCGTAAGCTTCTGACTCGGGCCACAGACGACCACAAGGCCAGACAGATACTCAACGGCATCGTCTCTTTGCTGCATCAGTCTGGGTGCCTAGTACTCCTTGAAGGCGTGGAAACTCACGACCAGGCAATGATTGCTATCGACGCGGGCGTTGATTTTGTCCAGGGATTCTATTTCAGCAGGCCAAGTACTGCCCTGGCGGACATTCCCCACAAAGTGACGGACCTGGACGGGTTACTGAGAGACTATAAGAGCAAAAACCGGATAACGAGAGACCCAACACAGCAACTGATTTCCTACTTCGAGGATTTCTTTCGTAGTGCCGTAGACACACTCTCGCAGGGCATGCCGATGAACGAGGCATGCAGTAGCCTGCTGAATCATCCTGCGGTGTCGCGGTGTTACCTGGTCGATGCCAACGGCGTACAAATTGATGACACCATGGTATCGGACGCCACAGCCCGGGGCCTGGACCCTCGATTCCGGCCGCTGGAAAGCACCACCAGTGCCGACTGGTATCGCCAACAGTATCTACGCCAGGCCATTGCCCAGCCAGGCCATGTTCATATAACCGCGCCCTACCTCTGTATTACCGGCGCATACATGTGCGTTACCCTGTCCCTCGGTTACTACCACAAGGGCGAGCTGAGGGTTCTTTGCTGCGACATTCTCGCCAACCCTACCGAAACCGCCCTCAGGAAAGGCTGATCCCGTAGACCACCGAGATCACGCCGACGGTCACCAGCCCGATAAACAGGTTCATCGGCAGGCCTACCTTTACGAAGTCCATAAACCGGTATCCCCCTGGCCCAAACACCATCATATTGGTCTGGTAGCCCAGTGGTGTGGCAAAACTGGCGGATGCCGCCATCATCACGGCGATAACATAGGGCTCTGACGCGATCCCCAGGGCCGTTGTCATTGACAGTACAATGGGAAGTACCAACACTGCGGCTGCGTTGTTAGTAATGACCTCGGTCAGCACCGATACCGCGAAGTACACCAGCAGGATGGTCAGCAGCGGGTGACCACTGCTCACCTCCAGAATGCCCGTCGCAACATAACCTGCAGCCCCGGTTTCCTGAAGCGCAGCCCCTAAGGCAAATGACGCAGCAATTGTAAGCATCACTGGTACATCCACCGCTTTCTGCGCCTGACCGACGGAACAGCAACCGCTAAGAACCATCAGGGCCGCCCCCATCAGCGCGGCGTTCAGCATGCTCAATGCCCCAAAAGCGGCAGCGCCCACGAGCACCAGCAGGATGCCCCAGGACAGATAGGCACGGTCATGGCGGGGTGTTTCGGTTTCCAGGTCGTTGATCAGCAGGAAGTCCTTGGCGTATCGCTGACGACTGACAAAAGCGGGACGTGCCTCCAGCAACAGAACGTCGCCGGTTTTCAGACGAATATTGCCGAGATTGCCCGACACCCGCTCACCACCCCGGGCGACTGCCAATACCACCGCGCCATAGCGATCCCGAAAACGGGCATCCCGGATGGTCAGACCCAGCACTTCCGACTGCGGGGACAGCGCGGCTTCAACCAGCCGGCGCTCTGCCCGGTCTTTACTCAGGCTTGGCTCATCATCGTGTACCGAAGGGACAATACCGTTGATTCGCAGCAGATCGGAAATAGCCTGGGTATCGCCAGCAAAGACCAACCGGTCACCGCCTCGAAGGCGTTCTTCCGAAGGTACCGCCGTAACAACGCTGCCATCCCGCTCGATCTCGACGAGATACAGCCTCTCCAACTCACGCAGCCCGGCCTCTCCGACACTCTTGCCCACCAACGGCCCATCAAAGGCAACTGCCACCTCCAGGGTGAACTCCCGCATGGAACCGAACTTCTGCTGGTCCTTACGATCCGGAAGCGCCCTCGGTAACACCAGAAGCATGACAGCCAAGCCGATCACAGCAACCGGCAACCCAACGGCGGTGATGGAAAAGATCGAGAAACCGCCCTCCCCGGTCAATTGCTGGTACTGGCCATTGACCACCAGGTTGGTGCTGGTGCCAATCAGGGTGAGGGTACCACCCAGAATGGCGGAGTAACTCAGGGGGATCATCAGTTTCGAGGGTGATATGCCAATCTTGCGGGACCAGGCATGGACCGCGGGAATCATGGTGGCCACTACCGGGGTGTTGTTGAGGAAGCCGCTCAGCAACGCGACAGGGAATGCGATGCGGGCCTGGGCCGAGCGCACCGTACGAGGCGACCTGAGCAGGTGATGGACAACCAGGTCCACTCCACCGGAATGGTGAATGCCCGCCGCCACCACGAACATGGCAACCACCGTGATCAATCCACTGTTACTGAATCCGGCAAGAGCCTGATCGGCGCTGATAATGCCGCTGGCACTGAGAACGATGAGTACACCCAGCATGACGAGATGCGGGCCGAACCGCCCGACACTCATCAATAACAACGCCACACCCGTAAGGCTTAATGCAAACCAGCCCTGCCAATCCATCTGGTGGTCCTTTGGATAAAAGGGGCAGGATAACGAGTTTGCCGAATACTTAGAAAGAATAAAGGATGCTGTTTAAAGCACCAGAAGAAATATGGAGCTGTTCAGACCTCGATATCCGCCATATTTCCGTAAGTCTCCAGCCAGGTGCGGCGGTCAGACGCCCGCTTTTTACCCAGCAGCATGTCCATGCGGCTGTCGGTATCGTCGCCGTCCTCAATGGTCAGCATCACCAGCCGGCGGGTATCCGGCGCCATTGTCGTCTCGCGCAGCTGGAGCGGATTCATCTCGCCCAGGCCCTTGAAACGGGTAACGGAAATCTTGCCGCGACGGTTTTCGGCCGCCAGCCGGTCGATAATGCCCTGCTTTTCGTGCTCATCAAGGGCGTAAAAGGTTTCCTTTCCCAAATCAACACGATACAGCGGAGGCATGGCAACAAATACGTGGCCGGCAGCAACCACCGGTCGGAAATGCTTGACGAACAACGCGCACAACAGGGTGGCGATGTGTAGGCCATCGGAGTCGGCGTCCGCCAGGATGCAGATCTTGTTGTAACGCAGGCCTTCCAGTTTGTCGGAGCCGGGATCTACCCCAATGGCAACGGCAATGTCATGGACTTCCTGGGAAGCAAGAATTTCGCTGGAGTCCACTTCCCAGGTATTGAGAATCTTGCCTCGCAGGGGCATGACCGCCTGAAATTCACGGTCACGGGCCTGTTTCGCGGAGCCGCCGGCGGAGTCACCCTCAACCAGAAAAAGTTCCGAGCGATTGGTGTCGCTGCCAGAACAATCCGCCAGTTTCCCGGGCAACGCCGGACCGGATGTGACCTTCTTGCGGGCCACTTTCTTGCTGGCCCTCAAACGGCGCTGTGCATTGCTGATGAACAACTCAGCAAGCGCTTCGGCAATGTCCGTATGCTGATTCAGCCACAAGCTGAACGCGTCCTTCACCACACCGGAAATAAACGCGGCAGCTTCCCGGGAGGACAACCGTTCCTTTGTCTGGCCGGAAAACTGGGGTTCCTGCATCTTGAACGACAACACATAGGCGCAGCGTTCCCAGATGTCTTCAGGAGACAACTTGACGCCCCGGGGCAACAGGTTACGGAACTCACAGAACTCCCTCATGGCCTCCAGCAGGCCGGTACGCAGGCCGTTCACGTGGGTGCCGCCCTGGGCGGTCGGAATCAGGTTAACGTAACTCTCCATAACCGCTTCGCCACCTTCCGGCAACCACTGGAACGCCCAGTCCACCGCTTCCTTGTTGCCGGAAAAGCTGCCCGTGAACGGCTCCAGCGGTACGGCTTCGATGTCGGCAAGCTCGGTGCGCAGGTAGTCCCGCAAACCGCCCTCGTAGCACCATTCATCTTTATCACCGGTGTGTTCCTGCAGGAAAGTGACGTTCAGGCCGGGACAGAGAACGGCCTTGGCGCGCAGGTTGTGGCGCAAACGGCTGACGGAAAATTTCGGGCTGTCGAAGTAGCTTGGGTCCGGGGTGAACTTCAATCGGGTACCGGTGTTCCGCTTGCCCACAGAGTCGACAACTGTTAGTTCCGTCTTCTTGTGGCCGTTGGCGAAGGTCATCCGGTGCAGTTGCCCATCACGCTTGATGGAAACCTCAAGGAGCGTCGACAGGGCGTTGACCACCGAGACACCTACCCCATGCAGGCCACCGGAAAAGTTGTAGTTACCCTGGGAGAATTTACCGCCGGCGTGGAGGCGAGTCAGAATCAGCTCCACACCCGGAACCCCATGTTCCTTGTGCATGTCGACCGGCATCCCGCGGCCGTCGTCTTCCACGCTCAGGGAACCATCGCTGTGCAGGACGACATCGATCCTGCGGGCGTGCCCCGCCAGCGCTTCGTCGACACTGTTATCAATGACTTCCTGGGCCAGATGGTTGGGCCGACTGGTATCGGTGTACATGCCTGGGCGTTTGCGGACAGGGTCCAGACCACTCAGAACTTCAATGGCATCGGCGTTGTACTGTTTCTGGCTCATGGGAAGGAAGCGACTCCACGGGTTTGTTATAAAACTGGCCCATAGCTTAGGGATTCGCAGGGAAAGATCAACGGTTGTTTTGTGCTGGTGTGGACCAGCACGGCCCCGGCGCCGTTAACGCTGTCGCGAGAAACGCCCGAGGCCTTCCCCGGACACCCGCAACTGCTCCCACTCTTCGGGGCTGATGGCGATCACTGCACAGGGTGTGGTCAACGCCTGGGTTACCATGGCGTCTGCCGCCGGCCGCCTGACCTTGACCGCCAACTCCAGAACATCGTCTACGATCTCGGACGACGTCAGTGTCAGGCCGTAGCCGCCAGTGGTTTTCTGCCCCAGCCCCACCAACACCAGATGTTCCTCATTGAAATCAATGGCGCGAAGCATGCTCAGCGCCAGGTTTCCGGAGGGCAGTTGGGCAAGCTTGTCCAGATCTCCGGCACTGGACACATAGACCAGTCCCGGCGCCGTGAGCCCACAGTGATCGGACTCAGTGACCTGTCTCGCCAGAGGCGCACCATCAGCGGTCGCCGAGCGATTGATCGCACAGCCTGTGATCAGACTGAGCACGAGTACACAGAGTGGTAGCAGCGTAAAACGGTAGGTCAACGGGTACTCTCCACGTTGCGGATCGGCTCACCGCCAGTTTTTGACTTCGGGCCTGATCTCAGGCGATACCCCTCAAAGCCCACTCTGGGCAGACCCAGGGAGGTAATGGTGGGCCGACGAAAACTGGTACTCAACCTTACCCCGCCTACCGGTTCTTCGCCAATAACGATTTTTTCAGGTAACCCATTGACCGGATATTCGGCACAGGCCTCGCCGTTTTCACAAATCAGCCCGTTGTTGTCCATGTCGCTGCCGGCAACCAGGAAATACTCACCGGCCTCAACCTCGTCAAACGCAAATTCGTACCGCCCCCGGGAGGCGGAGACAACGGCCTGCTCAAGAGTATCGCGCTCGTCGTCCGCACTGACCAGCAATACATAGTGTCGGCCTGCGTTCCGTTCATCCGATGAACTACCCAGGCTGAGAGATACCGGAATCATAAGCGTTGCAGCAGGTGCGCCGTCTGCTTGATAAGTAATCACCAGCGTTGCCATGTAGCGCCCGTCACCCCCCAGTTGCGTAGGGTCTGCGGTCACTGTCAGTGACAACGGTCGCGCATCGCTGGGTTCACTCACATCAAGCCATGGCGCACCAGGGTCCACGTCTGTGATGGTGACGCTCTCCCCTTCGGGGTAGGTCGAAAATACCAGCTGTTCACTAAGCACCGCAGCATTGAACTGTATAGCGGTGGGCGAGGAACCAAGAGTGATTGGGAAATTGCCGTCCAGCGCCGCATCCATCGCTGCCAGTGCGTTGATCTGCCCCGCTCCGTATTCAAACGCGGGCCCCACATCGTCCGTAAGGTCACCATTTACCAGGAAACTCTGAAATCCGGCAGGGGTAATGGTCGGCACTTCCGCCTTCATCAGGGCGTAAACGCCCGCCACATGAGGTGCCGCCATTGAGGTGCCCTGCAGGCCAGCGTATCCCGGCTCGAATGAGCCCGTATCGTCGCGCCCCCAGGCGCTGACAATGACATCGGCCGTACCGTCCTGATTGGCATCCCTGCTTGCATCACCACCCGGAGCAACCACGTCGACGGACTGGCCAACGTTGGAATACGAGGCACGCACACTTCCGCCGTCTACAGCCCCCACTCCGACAACGTTGGGATAGGCAGCGGGGTAGGTAGGCTCGTCCGTGCCCTGGTTGCCAGCAGCGGCAACAATCAGTTTGCCGTTGCCACCATTCCAGGCGGCGTCGATCGCCTGCTTGAGCGCGTTGCTTGGGCCAAGCCCACCGAGACTGAGATTAATCACATCTATTTCATTCCGGCCGGCTGCCCAGTTCAGGGCGTCAATCAGGTCAGCGGACGACCCTACACCGTCACGCCCGAGCACCCGTACCGGATAGATAGTGGCCCCCGGCGAAACCCCGACGACACCCTGGGTGTTATCAACGGCAGCGGCAATACCTGCCACATGGGTTCCGTGGAAATTACTGCTCCGGGCCTTGCCGTCACCCGGGTCGGCGGGGTTTGTGTCACGTTGGCCACTGTCCTCCCGATCAATATCCAGATCACCCGATACGTAATCCATGATCTGCCCTGGGATCAGTTGCACATTGGCGCTCAAGTCCGGATGCCAGTCGCCCGTCGCCGTCGGTGGCGAGCGGAATACGCCGGTATCCATGACCGCGATACCAATATCTGCACCCGCACTCGGTGCGGCCTGCCAGGCCAACGGCGTTTGAATCAGCGGCAGACTCCATTGGCGACTGTAGAGTGGATCATTGTCCGGGGACACTTGTTGGGAGGAATAGAGGTAGTTCGGCTCCGCCGATGTCACACCGGGCTGTTGCTGCAACTCCCTGACCCATTCCAGGGTTTCCTGACGCGCACTTTCTCGCTGCCCGGACGACATGGTTGCCAGGTTTCGTGGCCGGTCACGGCGCACCAGCCAGGCACCTCGACCCAGTTCCCTGCGCTGTGACGTCGCCATCGCTGCGATCACTGGCAGGTTCCCCGAGGCTGGCGCGAGGGTGACTACGGCTTCATCAATCATGAATGGCGGCGTCGAGTAGCTGGTGTTCATCACGCTGGCTGTTCCTTCACCTGCCAGCGACAGCACGTACCGAAATGGAATACCGCTGGTGGTACTGACTTCCACCAGGTAAGAGCCGGGCTCGAAAGTGTCGTCGAGCACCTCGACCAGCGGTCGCAGATCACCCGAAGCAGACTGAGACGCCACTTCCACAACGGTTCCCGCCTGCTGTTTCAGTATCCGAAGAGAACGCTCCGGCGCCGCTGCGCCAGCGGGCAGGAGATCCTCCGGAGAACTGAACACCTGAAAAGAGACGCGGTCTCCGGGTGACAGGTCTACGGCGTAGACATCAACGGCATCTTCAAAGTACTGGAAAAAATTTGCGTAGGTATCGGAGCCAGAACTCAGATAGCCACCCACCGTTGCGCCCGGCGGCAGAGTCTGGGCAGACACGGCCGTGTTATTGGCGGTGGCAAGGTCAACACGACGATCATCTGCGGTATCGGAGTCCACCCGTGTACCGCTCTCGATGTCAATCACCCCACTCAGATCGGGTTGCGCCTCACTGCTACCACCGGATCCACCACCGCCGCAGCCTGCGAACAGCAATGTAAACGAGATCAAACCAGCAGTAACAGGAACAGTCCGAATCATAATGGGCTCACAAGGACGACAACTTAGAAGTGCGAGAACGACACCATATGCTTTCAGTATGGTACTCATTAAACGCCTATGAAACCGATTACGTTCCAAACCCATAATCAGATGCAAAAAACCGCCTGCAGGTTACCCCACAGGCGGTTTCGCGTCGGTGTCTCCGAGGCTCTATATCTACAGTGCGTAGAAAAACAGAGGCACGAACGCCGCCGTCAGCAATGTCGGTCCCATCACCACCAGTGGCAACAACAGTCTCTCATAGCGATGCCAGAACGAACCCGTGCGCTCAGCGGCCAACACCTCGGTTTCACCTACCACCTGCCGTGTCAGCAGATGGTTCAGTGCCACCGGCGGGCTCAGGTAGCCCAGTTCAAACGCCACCAGGCACACGATCCAGAAGTGCAGCGGGTCGATACCCAACTGGATGGCGGGCTGCGCGATGGTGGCCGACACCAGGATGACCGCGCCGAACGGGTCCATCACCATGCCGATAATGGTGAGCATAACCACAATCACCAACATGGCGATCCAGGGGCTGGTCAGGTTTTCCGGGAACAATGCGTGCACCACATCGGAACGTTCCAGGATGCCCCCGAGACAGATAGAGAAACCAATCAGCGCCAGCAGTGCGCCGATGTGTACGGCAGAGTCACTGGCGGCCGCCGTTGTGCGCATACAAAAAGCACGCACCCGGGATTGGCCCTGTTCGTTGGGATCCTTGCCCGAATCGAGATAGACCAGCGCCAGCATCACCAGCGGCAGGATCATCGGCGCGCTGTACTCATTGAATCCCAAACCGAGAATGACCCAGATGGCCAGGATAACCACCGCGGTAACGATGGCATAAGGCACCAGGGGGCGAAGCTGCGCCAGCGATTTACGGAATGCCCCCGGAGCCGGGCGAGGCTTCCAGTTGCCCTGGGTTTTACAGACAACCACAGAGAACAGAGTGGCCGACATAATAAACACCCAGAAACCCCAGCCGTACATTTCGGAGGTGGTCACTTCCTTGTTCAGCGCCGCCACAACCACGATCAGCAAACAGGGATTAAGAACCACCCCCAAGCTGCCGGACATGGCCGTGGTAGCCAGCGATAGCTGTCGCCCTGCTCCACTCTTGCGCATTTCATCGTAGACGACACCACCCACGGCCAGGATGAAAATCCCCGAGGCGCCAGTAAACGCAGTGGGAAAAGCGGTCGCGAATATCATCACCGAGGCCAGCATGGGCGCGGGCAGATGGTAAGGTTTGATGACGTTCAACAGCAGGTCCGGAATGCGAGTCTGCTTCAGCGCCATGCCCACAAGCACATAGAGCCCGATGTTGATAAACATCGATGACAGGTTGGTCATCATACCGAAATAGATCGCCAGGCCGGACGAGTAGCCGTCCACGAAGAAGAAATAACTCATCGCGATCAGGCCCATTGCGCAATACAGCGGCAGTACCAGGCCGGAGGACGCCGCCAGTGATCCCGGCCTCATTCGAGACGGCACCGACACAAACCGCATCAGGTTGATCACCATGAACAGCCCGAAGACTGCCGCCCAGGCGTATTGCAGCAAAGCGGTGCCTTCCGAGCCCGGCGAAGAGGATAACTTGCCCACGTAAGAGAACAGGGAGTACACCATCAGGCCATTGACCACAAACTGCATGCCCTGGCTCAGACGCCACTCTGACCGGTTGCGCGGCAATCGCAGGGCTATGTGATCGGCATCGAAGGCCGAAATCGCCGCAGCCATGGCAAACATGGCGATAAACAGGAACTTGGTGAGCTCGATATTATCCAGCAGGAAATCCGCAAAGCCCTGTTCAACCGCCTTGTAAACTGCCAACGCCTCGGTGGCATGCTCCTGGTTTTCTTCATAGAGGCGATGCTTCTGCTGGCAGAGTGCCAGGTTTTTTTCCAGGGACTTGCGGATCGCATCCGGGTCCGGCGGCGAGCTGAAAAGATCGTCCGGATCTGGCTCGTAGGCCTCGACACGTTTCCTGACCTCTGCATCCACATCCATGGACAACGTGCAGGTCGGCTCCGTGGCGTCCGGGTCCAGCAGGTAGTAGTTCGGCCAGGTCTGCTCCCCCACCCACAGCATGCGCGAGTGGAGTGAGTTTCCCATACCCAGAAGAAGCGTAAAGATAAGGAGCAGCAGGAGGATAACCCCGTGCAATCGATGCACGGGGTACAGCGTTTTCGGGCCTGCCGCTGATAATGCTCGCCAGTTCATGGAGGGTCAGCCTTTATTATTCGCGGTCAGGCGCTGTGCACTCGGAGGCACCGGGATTGCTGGAGCAACGGATTTTGCTGAGCAGGCTCATCATCTTCGGGTGATAGACCTTATTGGCACCATCGGTTCCATCCCGAAGCTGCAGGCGGTTTTCCCGAAACATCTCCTGATAGCCTTCGATGTCAGCATCGGGAATACGGATCCACTTTTCCTCCGGAATGGCGGACTCCTGCCGCTGAATCAGGTCCATGGCCTGGCCGTACATCCCCCAGGCAACTTCACGGGACTTCTGAGCCGTGTCGTCGTCGAGCACATCGTCTCGGGCAATGACCTGGATGGTCAGTTGCGCCAGCGGATAATCAACGATGCCACCGTCTTCACCAATGCCCTTGTAGAGTTCCAGAGCTTCGTAGGCAAACGCCGGTGCGTAAGCCGTATCCACCGAGCCATTGTTGAACTTGCCGGCAAAGTTGGTGATGTCGGAGGGTACAACCGTCGCTTTCACATGGTTGACCATGTGGATGGCGTCCTTCTGGTAATCCAGTGTGGCCATGCGCTTGCCGGCCAGTTCACCAGCGGTATCAATGCTACGGTCATTGACGAACAGGTAGCCTGCACCCGCCGGAACAATGCCCAGCACCTCATAGTCGCCTTGTTTCATCAAGGGCGCTGCCTTGGCCTGCGCAAGCGTGGCGAGGGTTGTTTTCAGATCGTCATAGGTCGGGATCGCGCCAACGGCGCTGATGCTGCCGGTAAATCGGTTGAACGGGCGGGTCCGAAGATCCGTAGCGGCGACGGCGTCGCATTGTCCGGAATTGAAATCACCCACGGCAACCCCTTCGTCAGTGTAGGGGCGCAGTTCAAAATCAACCCCATGGGCTTTCATTTCCAGCGCATAGTCTTTGACCATGTTGTACATATCACCGTTTGCGCCGATCACATCGAAAACGCACATCGTCACAGACTGTGCGGCGGCCATCGGAGCAACTGCAGCAAAAGAAAGGGCAGCAAGGGATTTACGGATCATGAATGACCTCCGGGTCTTTCTTGTGTTTGTAGGTAATTACAGTGAGTCGAGGGCCTGCTTAGAGCAGGCCGTCCAGATCCATGGTTTCAGGCTCTTCGAGCCGTTCCGGGCTCAGTCTTCCGAAATAGGTACGGGGCGTGCGGTAGCCGTAGTTCGCTGTCCAATGCTTATCGGACGAGAACTGAATGACGTCTCGGGCGATCTCGTCTACCAGGCGATACTCAGCCCATACTTTGATCTCTCCATCCGCGTCGGCGAACCGCGCGATGACATCCTTGAGCACCTCCGGGCGACCAAACGTCTCTGCAGCCACGGCCTCAAGAGCCATGGACGCCCGTATACCCGATTCAACCCCCAGGCGGGAGCTATCCTCAAGCACTTCCCAGGGATCCGGAGACAGGCTGGGGCGGGTGTCCGGCAACAGCAACCACACCATGCCGCGTATGGCATTCGGTAAACCGCCCCATTTTTCGTTATCCAGGCATTCGGCGGCACGCTCCGCCCGGGGCGCAATATTGCGGGGAACCCCTGCCATGGCACCGGAGTTGGCGTCGTTCACGATGGCCTGCATGCCGGTCAGCAGGCCCAGCAGGAAAGTCAGCTCCTCCTGGTCATCGAACAGGAACGGACACTCGAATTCCTTTGCGGCCGGGTCAAAGTCATAGGCCGCCATGGCGCGCTGATAGGCGACATAGCGACGCTTGGCGGTTCGGGCATTCAGCCGCTTTGCTTTCTCCCGCGCGTCTTTTGCGGCGGGTACGTCACCGGCAAAATCAGCGCGCAGGTATTCCAGTTCCGCTTCCCATGCCTTGTATTCAGAGCAGTTCGCGGCCAGCAGCATCAACAGGGAACCGGTGCTCTCAGGCGCCTCGGTCACGCGGGAAAACGAGTACAACAGCGGGTCAACGCCCTCACCCAACGCACAGGCCATTTGCGGATCGGACATCTGCATGACGTAAGGGGTTGCTTCCCCCTCGGAGTAATTGGAGAGCACCACACCCGTTGTAGTGTAGATGGGGTTGGCCGAGCAACCGGCCAAAAACGTCACCACAAGAAGAAGCAGGTGACGGCTGCGAACGTTGAGGGCATGCCCAAAGGAATTCACCAGTGAGGAGTTCATAGTTCGTCCTGTTTGCATTGTTTTTATAGGTCGGGGGCGATCGCAATCACTGTCCCGTTCATCTTTGACGAGGGCAAGAATGCGTTGAATCTTGTCAGACAAAAATGGCTGGATTGCCGATTTGGTTATGCCGATCAGGCCAATGGCCCACATAGACGAGAGGAAATTATCTTTTAATTTATTTAAAACAATAAGTTATGTAAAAAATTACAATTGAGACATTTGTACCACCATCGGCATTTAACGCCGGGTTATCCAATTCAGGGCGTCGTTAAACCCATCATTGCAACCACCTGCGCCGTCAAATCATCCAGGGTCAGGCCACCGTCAGGCCGATACCATGTCACTGTCCAACTCAGGGCGCCCGTGAGCATACGGCGCACCACAAAGGGATCTGCCGCCAGCACGCCGTCCTGACGCAAGGTCTCCAGCACATCCAACCACAACTGCTCGTAGATATCCCGAAGCTCAAGGACGTAAGCCTGGGATTCCTCGGACAGGCTACGCCACTCGAACACCAGCACTGCCATGGCCTCCCCGGTCTGCCCGTTGATGGACTCCAGTTCAGCGCGAATCAGCGCCTGCAACTTGTCACGATGGGTACTGGCCGCATCCACGGCAGCCTGCATCAGGGCCGTGTTGAGACGAATGGTCTCCACCATGACGGCCTTGAGGATTTCTTCCTTGGTGCGGAAGTGGTGGAACAGGCTACCGGACTGAATGCCAACGGCGGCGGCCAGATCCCTGACGGTGGTCCGCTCATAACCCTTGTCACGAAACAGCTTTGCGGCCTCGTGGAGAAGCCGGCCACGGGCTCCGGCGGGATCGGAAACCAGGTTGTCGGCAACCAGTGAGCGCAGGATAGAGTCTTGATTCACAGTGTTTTCCAGCCAGGGAACAGAAGAGCGCCCATTCTATCCCGAATTTGCCTGTTTACAAACCAAGCGCTTGCTTGGTATCGTCAACCGCATGATAGACAATCTCCGCTAAAAGCGACCCTGTAAGGGTCTCTGAAAGCACTTTGCGGCTTCCGTCAACAAGGTGAAGACATGCCAGATTCCGACATCTCCAGGCCACAAACCGTCCGTATTGGCTGCTCTGCCGCCTTCTGGGGCGACACCGAAACGGCTGCCGCCCAACTGGTCCACAAGGGCAATATTGATTACCTGGTGGCGGACTATCTGGCGGAAATCACCATGTCCATCATGGCGGGGCAGAAGATGAAGGACCCAAGCCAGGGTTACGCCCGCGACTTCGTACAAACGGTGATGGGCCCCTTGCTGGGTGAGATCAAACAGAAAGGCATCCGGGTATTGGCGAACGCCGGTGGCGTCAATCCCGTCGCCTGCCGCGATGCTCTGCAGGCTTTGTGCGAAAAAGCCGGCTTGGATATGAAGATCGCCCTGGTGCTGGGTGATGACCTTCTGCCGAAAAAGAAGCAACTGGCCGATGCCGGCATCACCGAGATGACCACCGCACAGCCAATGCCGCCGATGCTGGTCAGCCTGAACGCCTACTTGGGCGCTCCGGGATTGGTCGCAGCACTGGAACAGGGTGCGGACATTGTTATCACCGGCCGGGTTGCCGACAGCGCCCTGGTGCTGGCGCCTCTGGTGCATGAATTTGGCTGGCGCTGGAGCGATTACGACAAGCTTGCCCAGGGCAGCCTGGCCGGGCACTTACTGGAATGCGGCGCGCAATCCACGGGCGGTAACTTTACCGACTGGGAAGATGTAGCCGAGGGTTATGCCGATATGGGCTTTCCGATTGCAGAAGTCTCCGCCACCGGGGATTTCATCATGACCAAGCCGCAAGGTACCGGGGGCAAAGTGTCCCGGGGCACGGTGGCGGAACAGTTGGTCTATGAAATCGGCGACCCGAGAGCTTACCTGCTGCCGGATGTGACCTGTGATTTTACCGGGGTCTCCCTTGAGGAAGTGGCAACGGACGAGGTTCGGGTTTCTGGCGCCAAGGGGCTTCCCCCCACGGACAGCTATAAGGTATCCGGCACCTGGCCGGACGGTTTCAAGTGCACGGTAACCTTCTTGTTGGCAGGCATGGATGCGAAGGCCAAGGCCCGGACAGTCGCCGAGGCGATCCTGGCCAAAACCTCCCGGATGTTCAGTGAGCGGGGTTTACCGGACTACACAGAAACCAGCATCGAACTATTAGGCACCGAGGCCACCTACGGCGCTCAGGGACGTATGGGAGAATGTCGAGAGGTGGTGGTGAAGATCAGCACCGCCCACCTCAAGAAGGAAGCGTTGGTGCTGTTTTCCCGGGAAATCGCCCAGGCGGCCACGGGGATGGCACCTGGGATTACGGGCATTGTGGGTGGACGGCCGACGGTGTGGCCGAAAATTCGGTTGTATTCGTGCCTGGTTCCGAAAACGGAGGTATCCGTTGCCGTGGATCTTGGTGGCGACAAGCAGACGGTAGACGTGGCTACTGACGGAGGGTTCGAGCCAAGCCAGCTGATTGAGCAGTCTGCCAGTGCGGCCGCTCCGGCCACGGATACCACAGTGCCTTTGATTCAACTGGCCTGGGCGCGCAGTGGTGACAAGGGGGATCACACCAACATCGGGGTGATTGCCCGCAAGGCGGAGTTTGTACCGTTTATTGAGGCGGCGTTGACGGAGTTGGCTGTGGCGGAATGGATGGCCCATACGCTACACCCTGAGCATGGTCGGGTGACCCGTTGGGCGTTGCCGGGGTTTCAGGCCTTTAATTTCCTGTTGGAGCACAGTCTTGGTGGCGGGGGTGTTGCCAGCTTGCGGATTGATCCGCAGGGGAAGGCGTTTGCCCAGCAGTTGCTTGAGTTCCCTGTTCCGGTTCGTGCTGAACTGCTTGATTGATTTTACATTGGTGCATGCACTCTGGTGGGAAGACATGTCCGGGACACGCGGTGAATACGTCCCTGTACGCTCGACAAAAACATCCATGTTTTTGACGGTCCCGGACATGTCTTCCCACCAGAGCGCCCGAACATTTGAAAAGGTCCTCTTGTTATGAGCTATCAGTCTGTTTTTCACCCGAATCTCTTTCGGGATCAGGTTTTTATCGTTACCGGGGGTGGTTCCGGAATTGGGCGTTGTACCGCTCATGAACTCGCCGCGCTTGGGGCTCGGGTTGCGCTCGTTGGGCGGAAGGCTGAGAAGGTTGAGGCGGTGAAAGCCGAGATTACTGAGGACGGTGGTATTGCTTCCGCTCACGTGTGCGACATCCGTGAGGAAGAGTCTGTAAAGGCGACCGTCACGGCCATCATTGAGGAACATGGCGGACTGAACGGCGTCGTGAATAACGCCGGGGGTCAGTTTCCGTCGCCGCTGGCAAACATCAACCAGAAAGGTTGGGAGACGGTGGTTCGCACGAATCTTACGGGTGGCTTTCTCATTGCCCGTGAAGCCTACAATCAGGTGTTGTCAAAAACCGGCGGCGCCATCGTGAACATCGTGGCGGACATGTGGGGCGGCATGCCTGGCATGGGGCATTCCGGCGCTGCCCGGGCGGGGATGGTGAATTTTACCCAGACCGCTGCAGTTGAGTGGGGTTGCTCCGGGGTTCGGGTGAACGCTGTGGCTCCGGGCTGGATTGCCTCCAGTGGGATGGATAACTATCCCGAACATATGAAGCAGTGGATTCGTAGCCTCGGGGATAACGTGCCTCTTAAGCGAATGGGGACGGAGTCGGAGGTCAGTGCAGCGATTTGTTTTCTGTTGAGCCCGGCGGCGGCGTTTATCAGTGGGGATTGCCTGCGAATTGACGGCGCCGCGTCCCAGGGGGGCCGGGTTTGGCCGTTCCCGAAAGCGAAGAACAATGAGCCCTTTAATGGGTTCCACCGGGCAGTCACGCCAAAAGTGTTGAGTGACGACTGAGGAGAATTCGATGCAGATACTGGAGTCCACCGTTAATCCCCAGTCGGATGACTTTCACGAAAACGCGGAGGTGATGGAAGCGCACATTGCCACCTTCCGCGATGTGGAGCAGAAGGTTCTTGATCTGGCGGAAGCGGCACGTGAAAAGTTCACCAAGCGCAGAAAACTGTTACCCCGTGATCGCATCAATCGCCTGCTGGATCGCGGTACGCCGTTCCTGGAGCTGTGCTCCCTGGCCGGCTACAAGATGCACGACGACAAGGATGGCAGCCTGTCCGGAGGCGGCATTATCGCCGGCATTGGCACGGTTAGCGGCATTCGTTGCCTGGTGGTGGCCAGTAACAGCGCCATCAAGGGCGGCACCATCACACCGGCGGGGCTGGACAAGACCCTGCGGCTGCAACAAATTGCCATGGAGAACAAGCTGCCGGTGGTGTCACTGTCTGAAAGCGGCGGTGCCAACCTGAACTACGCCACGGATATCTTCGTGCTGGGCGCGCGCGGTTTCGCCAACCAGGCACGCATGTCCGCCGCTGGCATTCCGCAGGTAACGGTGGTTCATGGCAATGCGACCGCCGGCGGTGCCTATCAGCCGGGGCTGTCGGACTATGTGATTGTGGTGCGGGAACAGGCCAAGATGTTCCTCGCCGGCCCTCCCCTGCTGAAAGCGGCCACCGGCGAAGTCGCTACCGATGAAGAGCTCGGCGGCGCACAGATGCACGCAGAAGTGGCCGGCACGGCGGAATACCTGGCCGAGGACGACGCCGACGGCATCCGCCACGCCCGCAATGTGCTCGACGCCCTGCCCTGGAACGAGCAGTTACCCCCATCACGGGAGCCGGAATGGGAAGAGCCGCTTTATCCAGCCGAAGAGTTGCTGGGCGTAATTCCCAGTGACGCCAAGAAGCCCTATAACGTGCGTGAAATCCTCGCCCGCATAGCCGACGGCTCGAAGTTCATGGATTTCAAGAACGGCTACGACGACCAGACCGTGTGCGGCACCATCCGCATTGAAGGCCACTCGGTTGGCATCATCGGCAACAACGGCCCGATCACGCCTGCCGGCGCTACCAAGGCAGCGCAGTTTATCCAGCTCTGCGACCAGGCCGGCACGCCTTTGCTGTTCCTGCATAACACCACGGGGTTCATGGTCGGCACCCATTCGGAACAGAACGGCATCATCAAACACGGCTCAAAGATGATCCAGGCGGTGGCGAATTGCCGGGTGCCCAAGGTCGCAATTGTGATCGGCGGTTCCTATGGTGCAGGTAACTACGCGATGTGTGGCCGCGGCCTGGACCCACGCTTCATCTTCGCCTGGCCCAACAGCCGCACAGCGGTCATGGGCCCTGCGCAGGCGGGTAAGGTGATGCGCATTGTGGCCGAAGACAAGCAGCGCCGGGGCGGTTTGGAGCCGGATCCGAAAACGCTGGATTTCCTGGAGCAGGCTACGGCCAAGAAACTGGAAGACGGCTCTACGGCCCTGTTCGGTACAGCTCGGTTGTGGGACGACGGGCTCATAGATCCGCGGGATACCCGGCGGGTTCTGGCATTGGTGCTTTCGGTTTGTCGGGAGGCTGAGGTTCGGCAGTTGCGGCCTAATTCTTTTGGCGTTGCCCGCCTCTAGGAGAGCTTAGTGATGGTGGTTGACCCCGGAGCGGCAGGCCTCCCAAAAACCGCCCTGCAGGAAGCAACGAATTTATAGACAAAGCGGCTGTGTGGGCGGGCCTTCAGAAACCGTGCGGAGCCATGGATGGCGGAGCCCGAGCGTCACATGGATGTGCCGAAGGAGCGTGTTTCTGAAGGCCCGCCCACACAGCCGCCACCCAAGCTAGAGAACGTGCACCATCACCAAATAGGCACGGGCTAACAATCAATCAGGAGAACAAAAACGTGAAATTCACAGCCGAACACGAAGCCCTCAGAAAAACCGTCCGCGATTTCGTGGAGAAGGAAATCAATCCCCACTGCGACGAATGGGAAGAAGCCGGCGAGTTCCCGATTCACGATATCTTCAAGAAGCTCGGCAACCTGGGCGTGTTGGGCATTCAGAAGCCGGAAGAGTATGGCGGCATGGGGCTGGATTACAGCTACAACCTGGTGGCCGCCGAAGAACTCGGCACTGCCCATTGCGGAGGTGTGCCGCTGGCAATAGGTGTGCAGACTGATATGTGCACCCCTGCCATTTCACGCTTTGGCTCTGACGAACTCAAACGGACCTTCCTTGCCCCGGCCATTGCCGGCGATATGGTGGGCTGTATCGGCGTCAGCGAAGTCGCCGCCGGTTCTGATGTGGCGGGGATGAAAACCACCGCAAAACAGGACGGCGATGACTACGTCATCAACGGCTCCAAAATGTGGATCACCAACAGCCCCAAGGCCGACTTCATATGCCTGCTGGCCAACACCTCCGACGACAAGCCCCACAAGAACAAGTCGCTCATCGTAGTGCCCATGAACACGCCGGGCATTTCCTTCAGCCCACACCTGAACAAGCTAGGCATGCGCTCTTCCGAGACCGCGCAGATTTTCTTTGACGATGTGCGAGTACCGCAGCGTTATCGGATCGGTGCGGAAGGCACCGGGTTCATGATGCAGATGCTGCAGTTCCAGGAGGAACGGATGTGGGGCGCGGCCAACGTGATCAAGGCGCTGGAGCTCTGTATCAACAAGACCATTGAATACTGCCGCGAGCGCAAAACGTTCGGGCAGCCGTTGATCAACAACCAGGTGATTCACTTCCGCCTGGCAGAGTTGCAAACCGAAGTGGAAGCCCTGCGTGCCCTTACCTATCAGGCCTGTGAGCTGCATGTGGAAGGCAAGGATGTGACCAAGCTGGCGTCGATGGCCAAGCTGAAGGCTGGCCGGCTTGGGCGTGAGGTGACGGACAGTTGCCTGCAGTACTGGGGGGGCAATGGTTACATGTGGGAGAACCCCCTGTCCCGTGCGTTCCGGGATGTGCGACTGGTGTCGATCGGCGGCGGTGCTGATGAAATCATGTTGGGGATTATCTGCAAGATGATGGGGACTTTGCCTGGTAAGCAGCGGGACTGATTTTTTGGATTTTGGCATTGGGAGAAAGGACCGGCACATGGGTGGGAAGGCTTTTCCGGGACACGCGGTGAATACGTCCCTGTACGCTCGACAAAAACATCCATGTTTTTGACGGTCCCGGAAAAGCCTTCCCACCCACGCACCGGTCCCCGGACAACTTTCTTGGAGTCGAACATGGATCAATTACCGCATTGCGAAACGCTAGTTCTGGAGAAACAGGGGCCTGCCCTTCACGTCACCATCAACCGGCCGGACGTTCGGAACGCCATGAGCCTGCAGATGGTGGCTGAATTGTCGACGGTATTCAGTCAGGTTGAGAACGACGCCAGCATTCGTGCCGTGGTGATTCGCGGAGCCGGTGGCCACTTTTGTGCCGGCGGGGACATCAAGGACATGGCCGGTGCCCGGGGGCAGAAGCCTGCCGAGGGTGAGGAAGATCCTTTCTACCGGTTGAACCGGGCGTTCGGTCAGATGATTCAACAGGTGAACGAGTCGTCGAAGGTGGTAATTGCAGTCACCGAGGGCGCCGTGATGGGCGGTGGGTTTGGACTGGCCTGTGTGTCGGATGTGGCGATTGCCGGGCCGACAGCCAGGTTTGGTATGCCGGAGACAACCCTGGGGGTGATTCCTGCGCAGATTGCGCCGTTTGTGGTGGAACGAATTGGATTAACGCAAGCGCGGCGATTGGCGTTGCTGGGGCTGCGGGTAGACGCGGATGAGGCGTGCCGGCTGGGGATTGTTCATCAGGTGGCCGAGTCTGAAGTTGAGATTGATGAGTTGCTGGGCCATGCGGTTGATCGGGTTCGGCAGTGTGCGCCGAATGCAACGGCCCAGACCAAGGCGTTGTTGCACCGCGTTGGTCACGAATCGATGAGTGGGCTTTTGGACAGTGCGGCTGAGAAGTTTGCCGAGGCGATTCGCAGTGACGAGGGTTCCGAGGGGACTCTTGCGTTTATGCAGAAGCGGCCGGCTTCTTGGGCTGCTTCTGAGTGACTGTTTCTGGCTCACGGTGGAAGGCTGAGGTGGGTATGGCTTTTCGGGACACGCGGTGAATACGTCCCTGTACGCTCGACAGAAACATCCATGTTTTTGACGGTCCCGAAAAGCCATACCCACCTCAGCCCCAGACCATGTGCAAAACGCCAAATAAACTAATGAGCATGCAATTACAAAAGTTGGAAGGAGCGTAGGTGCGAAGGGTGCTTGAATTCAGGACCGTAAAAAACAGGGATGTTTTTTACGAGCCTACATGGACGTATTCACGGCGTGTCCTGAATTCAAGCACCCTTCGCACCTACGCGACCAGCCACCCAAGCAAGAGACCAGCAAAATGCTAAAAAAACTCTTAATCGCCAACCGGGGTGAAATCGCAGTCAGAGTCATTAAAACCGCGAAGTCTCTGGGATACCGGACGGTGGCGGTGTATTCAGAAGCAGACGCCAAGGCCCTGCACGTGGAAATGGCGGACGAGGCGATGTGTATCGGACCGGCTCAGGTATCGGCGTCGTATTTGAACGCAGAGGCGATTATTGAGGCGGCGCGGAAAACCGGGGCGGATTGTGTGCATCCGGGGTATGGGTTCCTGTCGGAGAATTCCGGGTTTGCCAGGGCCTGCAAAGACGCCGGCCTGGTGTTTGTCGGGCCACCGGAGGCGGCTATTGAGCTGATGGGCAGTAAGCGGCGATCGAAGATTGCCATGCAGGAAGCCGGTGTGCCGGTGGTGCCGGGGTTCGAGGGCGACAATGCCAGCGACGAAGAACTCATCAACGCCGCCGAAAATATCGGCTACCCATTGATGATCAAGGCCTCTGCCGGCGGGGGTGGCCGTGGTATGCGTCTGGTGGAAAAGGCAGCGGAACTGGCCGATAACATTCAGCGGGCTCGCTCCGAAGCCAAGCAGGCCTTTGGCGATGGTGAGCTGATTCTGGAGAAGGCGGTTATTGAACCCCGCCATATCGAAATCCAGATATTTGCAGACCAACACGGTAACGCGGTGTATCTCGGTGAACGGGACTGTTCAGTTCAGCGTCGCCATCAGAAAGTCGTCGAAGAGGCACCCTCTCCGTTTGTAACACCCGAACTGCGCCAGGCCATGGGCGAAGCTGCCGTGAAGGCGGCGCTGGCCTGTGGCTATGAAGGTGCTGGCACGGTCGAGTTCCTCGTCGACAAGGACCGCAATTTCTACTTCCTGGAAATGAACACCCGCCTGCAGGTGGAGCACCCGGTGACCGAACTCATTACCGGGCAGGATCTGGTGGCCTGGCAGCTTTCCGTGGCCGAGGGCCTGGCGCTGCCACTAACACAGGACCAGATCCAGCTGAACGGCCATGCCATTGAAGTGCGCCTTTACGCAGAAGACCCAGCCAACGGCTTCACCCCGCAAACCGGGCCGCTGCACCAGTTCCAGCCTGCGGAAGGCGAAGGGTTGCGGTGTGATACCGGCGTGCGCTCCGGGGACTCGATTACGCCTCACTATGATCCCATGCTGGCCAAGGTGATCGCCTGGGGGGCCAATCGCAACGAAGCCCGTCGTCGGCTGCTCAGGGCGCTGGAAGACACCACCGTATTCGGTGTGACCACCAACCGCTATTTCCTGAGCCGCATCATTGCGGACGACACCTTCGGCGAGGGCGAAGCCACCACCGCCTTCCTGCAACAGGCGTTCAGAGACGATCCATCCCTGGCACCAAAAGACATCAGCATCCGCGAGCTCGCGTTGGCAGCCTGCGTGTTCAGCCATGGCAATTCAGGCCGTCCTGACGTTCGAGCCAACCTCAATAACGCCTGGAGCAACGCACCCTCGACCGTCAGTCCGATGAAACTGGATACCGGCGATAAAACCCTGGAACTGCTGGTCCGCCGCGCCGGCAATCATGTCACCGTGACCCTGGGCGAAGAGCAATACGAGCTCGACCTTGAAAGCATGGGCGATGGCCTGTTATGCATTATCGACAACGGCGTTCGTCAGCGATGCCAATATCACCGCCAGGGCGATCACCTATATTTGCAGGCGTTCGGGCAGGCACTGGCAGTGCGTGACGTGACCCACCAGCCGGCCAGCGGTGCCGCCGCCAGCGGCAGTGGCCGTATCAAGGCCACCATGGACGGCGCCATTATTGATGTTCTGGTCCAGGCCGGCCAGGCGGTGAAACAGGGCGACACCCTGGTCATCCTGGAGGCCATGAAGATGGAGCATCCGGTAAAAGCCGACCGCGATGGCACGGTCGGCGAGATACTGGCCACCAAAGGCGACCAGGTAAAACGCAGCCAGTTACTGGTAGAGATCACTGCCACAGACGCCACCTCAGAGGAGGCCGGACAATGAGCACAATGAAGAACAGAACCGTTTTTATAACCGGAGGCAGCCGGGGCATCGGGCGAGCCATCGCCCTTGCCTGTGCCCGAGAAGGTGCCAATGTGGTGATCGGCGCAAAATCCGACGAACCGCATCCAAAGCTGCCAGGCACGATACACAGCGTGGCGGAGGAAATTCGACAGGCAGGTGGCCAAGCCCTGCCACTGGTGCTGGATGTGCGAGACGAAAAACTGGTGCGCCAGCGGATAGATGAAGCTGCGAACCATTTTGGCGGCATTGATGCGCTGGTAAACAACGCGGGCGCCATCAAACTGACCGGCGTCGAGAACCTGAAGGTCAGCCGGTACGACCTGATGCATCAGGTCAACGCTCGCGCCGTATTCCTCTGCAGTCAGGCGGCATTGCCCTGGCTGAAGGAGTCCGACCAGGCCCATATCCTGAGCCTGTCGCCGCCTTTGAATTTGGATACCCGGTGGTTCGCCCAGTATGGGCCCTACACCACCACCAAGTACGCCATGACCATGCTGAGCATGGGTATGGCCGAGGAGTTTCGGCGTTACGGGGTTTCAGTGAACACCCTGTGGCCTAAAACGTTAATCGCCACGGCCGCCATTGAGTTTGAAGTGGGCGGCCCGCAAATGATGGCCCAGGGCCGCAAGCCAGACATCATGGCGGACGCCGCACTGAGCATCCTCAGCCGTCCTGCCGGGGCAATGACCGGGCAGTCCCTGATCGATGAGGACGTGCTCAGGGCCGACGGCGTAACGGATTTCGAACACTACCGGTACCAGCCAGGCGACAAGCCCCTGCTGCCGGACCTGTTTCTGGATTAACCCCGGAGCCATTCGTTGTCCGGGGGCAAAACAAACAACAACGTTTCACACTGACCCTGACGGATGACCCTATGACCCAGGACAACGTATCCCCACGTGACATTGCTCGCAGCCTGCCGGGCATACTCCGGCGATTTCCCGCCATTGCCAAGGGCTATTACTACTACTCGGTCAAGAACGAGAACAAGGACCTGACCCTTGGCACCCTGGTGGACCGCAACGCCGAAAAATACGGACACCGCCCGGCCATCCTGTTCGAAGACCGCAGCATTACCTGGCGGGAATTCAACGGTTGGGCCAACCGCATTGCCGGTTTCCTGAAGACAGAGGGCCTTATCCGGGGCGATACCATCGCCGTATTCCTGGAAAACCGCCCGGAGCTGCTCGCCGTGGTCGCCGGTGCCGCCAAGGTGGGCGTGGCCTGTGCCATGCTCAACACCTCCCAGAAGGGGCGCGTACTGGAACACAGCATCAATCTGGTCAGTCCTAAAATGGTCGTTGTGGGCGAGGAACTGGTGGAGGCCTTTGACGGCGTGAAAGCCGATATCAGTACCAGCCACCCCAACCCATTCCTGTTCCTGGCCGATACCAACACCATGAACATCTTCGGCGATGCACCGGAGGGCTATGTGAACATGGCGGCAAAAGTCAGCGCCCATCGGAATACGGCCCCCAAGCCGGCCGATCCGCCCACCATGGGTGACACCGCCATCTACCTGTTCACCTCCGGCACCACTGGCTTACCCAAGGCGGCGCCGGGCAGCCACCGCAAGTTCATGAAAGCCTACGGCGGGTTCGGCATGATGTCCCTGGACATGAAACCGGACGATGTCCTTTACTGCACCCTACCCCTTTACCACGGCACCGCCCTGCTGGTGTGCTGGGGATCCGTGATGGCCGGTGGCTCTGCCATTGCCCTGCGTCGAAAATTCTCCGCCAGCGCGTTCTGGGACGACGTGCGGTATTTCCAGGCAACCACTTTCGGCTACGTGGGCGAACTCTGCCGTTACCTGCTGAATCAGCCCCCCAGCGAACAGGACCGCAATCACAACCTCACCAAGATGATCGGCAACGGCCTGCGCCCGTCCATCTGGAAGGAGTTCAAGGGACGCTTTGGCATCGAAACCGTGGCGGAACTCTATGCCTCCAGCGAGGGCAACATCGGCTTCAGCAATTTCTTCAACCTGGACAACACCGTTGGCTTTTCCACCGCCCCCTACAAACTGGTCAAATTCCACGACGGCACCCGCGACCCGGTTCGGAACGACAGCGGATTCATGCAGGAAGTCGAAAAGGGCGAGCCGGGCCTGCTGATCGGCGAGATCACCAAGAAGTGGTCCTTCGAGGGTTATACCCAGAAAGAAGCCACGGAAAAATCGATCCTGCGGGACGCCTTCAAGAAAGGCGACCAGTGGTTCAACACCGGTGACGTGCTAAAAGAAATCGGCTGCGGCCACCTGCAGTTCGTGGACCGTATGGGCGACACTTTTCGTTGGAAAGGGGAAAACGTATCCACCACTGAGGTGGAGAACATCATCGACGGTTCCAATATGGTGGAGGAAGCCATTGTCTATGGGGTGGAGATTCCGGGCACCAACGGCAAGGCCGGCATGGTAACGCTGGTTCCCCACGCCAATGGCCAGGCATTTGATGTGAACCGACTGTTCCGGTACCTGAGCGACAACCTGCCGCCCTATGCGATTCCGGTGTTTGTGCGGTTAACCGGTGCCATCGAGAAAACGGGCACGTTCAAATACCGCAAGGTGGATATCCAGAAAGCCGGCTATTCCATCGACAAAGCGGGGGAGAAAGTTTACGCCTGGTTACCCGGTACAGATGGTTATACCCGGTTGACCTCCGAGCTGGTTACCGAGATTGATGCCGGAAAAGTTCGGTTCTGAGATTTTCTGGATCTAAGGCATACCTCCCATGCCTTGCCTGCATCGGTGGGGAGCCCCTCCCAAAAATGTGCGGAGCCATGGATGGCGGAGCCCAAGCGCACATGGATGTGCTTGAAGCGTTTTTTGGGAGGGGCTCCCCACCGATGCATCCACCGAAACAAACAGGCTAGGGGCCGGCTTTAAGAACCGACCTTCAGGACAACCTTCCCGGTAGCAGTCCGACCGGTCAGCGCCCCGAGAGCTTTCTCATAGTCCTCGAAGTCATAGACTTCGCTGATTCGCGGATTAATCTTTCCTTCGGAGAACAGCTTCAGCAGCTCCATCATGTTCTGGGCGCTGTTCTGCGGCTCACGCTGGGTAAAGCTGCCCCAGAACACACCGACCACCGAACAACCCTTCAGCAGCGTCAGGTTCGCCGGAATTTTGGGGATATCGCCAGCCGCGAAGCCGATGATCAGGTGACGGCCGTTCCAGGCCATGGCGCGCAACGCCTGCTCCGTAAAATCACCGCCGACCGGATCGTAGATCACATCCACGCCCTTACTGTTGGTCAGGCGTTTAACCGCGTCTTTCAACGGCTCTTCGGTGTAGTTGATCAGCTCGTCGGCACCGGCCTCTTTCGCCACCGCCAGCTTCTCTGCCGTACTGGCTGCCGCAATCACATGAGCGCCCATGGCTTTACCCAGTTCCACCGTTGCCAGGCCAACACCGCCGCTGGCACCCAACACCAACAGAGTTTCCCCCGGCTGGATATTGGCGCGTTGCTTGAGAGCGTAATACGAGGTGCCATAGACCATGGAAAAAGCAGCCGCTTTTTCGTCGGACATGGATTCGGGAATGGGCAGGATGTTCTGCTCCGGGACGACCACCTCTTCGGCAAAGGCACCGTAGCCGGTGAGGCCGGCAACCCGGTCACCCGGCTTGAAGCGAGTGACTTTCTCGCCGATTTCAATTACCTCGCCAGACATCTCTCCACCGGGAGAAAACGGCATGGTGGGCTTGAGCTGGTACTTGCCTTCAATGATCAGGGTATCCGGGAAGTTCAGGCCGGCGGCCTTAACGCGCACCTTGACCCCGTGACCTTTCACTACGGGACTGGCGACGTCTTCAATCACCAGCATCTCCGCCGGGCCGTATTCTTTACAGAGGATAGCTCTCATGTTCGTGACTCCGTTGTAGGACAGTCGATATTTGGACGGTCGATAGAGGGCAACATCAATTGATGGTTATCAACCTAAACAGAGTCGGATCATGAAGCAAATAAAGAAATCTAATCTCGCCGGATTAGCGAGGCTTATTTTGGTCGGAAAAGTGACTCACTGGCATAGGCCAGACGAATCAGAGACATAGTCATTGCTCCATACGCGTAACAGCTTCAAGATAGGCCTCAAACACGCTTCAACAAGCGGTAACGGATCACAAGCGCTCGCAACAGGCGGCTTAGGGCCAGAGATGTTTGACATTATTTACGTACTGGAAATGACCGGCGTGATTGCCTTTGCGATCTCCGGCATGTTGATCGCCCGATCCAAAAACATGGACCCGGTGGGCGTTTTCACCATCGGCTTCGTGACCGCCCTGGGTGGAGGAACCCTTCGGGACCTGATGATGGACAATCACCCTCTGTACTGGATCAAGCATCAGGAGCAGCCTATCCTGATCCTCTGTATGGCCGTTGTATTCAGCTACTGGCACCGTGTCGAGCGTATCCGCGAATCGCGCATTCTGCTTCCTGACGCCCTCGGCCTGGGCGTTTTCTCAATCCTCGGCGCACAGTTGGCTCTGGACATGGGCCATTCCTGGTTTGTCGCGTCGCTTCTGGGCGTGATGACAGGCACCTTTGGGGGTGCTCTACGCGACACGTTCTGCAATGAGGTACCGTTGATTTTCCGCAAAGACCAGATCTACGCGTCCATATCCTTCGCTGGCTGTTGGCTATACTTTGTTTGCCAGTGGCTGCTGGAGAGCGAATCCTTGGCCATGACCATCGGCCTCTTGTTTATTTTCATCACCCGACTGCTGGCTGTGCGCTTCGACATCCGCCTCCAGCGGGACAGGCGAACAGTGCAATGAGCATACCGATGATCAATCGTCCCTTGGCGTTCTCGCCTCCAGCCGGTAACATTGCCGTTTTTTCACCCAATTCCTGAAACCAGTTCACTCAATCCCTATTCAGCACCGTGTGAGGCAGGCAACCGTCATGCTAGAACGACTATTCAAACTCCAGGCCCATGGCACCACGGTTCGCAAAGAGGTACTTGCGGGCTTTACCACCTTCCTGACCATGGCTTACATCATCGTGGTCAATCCCAGCATTCTCTCCGCTACCGGCATGGACTTCGGTGCGGTGTTCGTAGCGACCTGCCTGGCGGCCACCATTGGCACCCTGATCATGGGGCTCTGGGCCAACTACCCGATCGCGCTGGCGCCGGGCATGGGCCTGAACGCGTTCTTCTCGTTCACCGTGGTTGGTGGTATGGGCTATAGCTGGCAGGTGGCGCTGGGTGCTGTCTTCATATCCGGCTTTATTTTCTTCCTGCTGAGTATCTTCAAAGTCCGGGAATGGATCATCAACAGCATTCCCATGTCCCTGCGTTTCGGCATCTCCGCCGGCATTGGCTTCTTCCTGGCCCTGATCGCTCTGAAAAATGCCGGCATCGTGGTTGATAACCCCGCCACCCTGGTTGGTCTGGGTGACGTAAAAGTGGCCGAGAGTTTGTTGTTCTTCGGCGGTTTCGTGCTGATCTGTGCCTTGTCCTTCCGCAAAATCACCGGTGCGGTGATGATCGGCATCATTGCTGTGACAGCAGCAGCCATGGGGCTGGGCATGGTGGAGTACAACGGTTTTGCGTCCGCGCCCCCAAGCCTGGCGCCGACCTTCATGCAGCTGGACCTGGCAGGGGCGCTGAATATTGGCATGATCAGCGTGATTTTCGCCTTTCTGTTTGTAGACCTGTTTGACACCTCCGGCACCCTCATCGGCGCCGCCCAGCGCGGTGGCCTGCTGGACAAGGACGGCAAACTGCCACGGCTGGGCCGCGCGCTGATGTCCGATTCCGTAGCCACCATGTCCGGCGCTGCCCTCGGCACCTCTACAACCACCAGCTACATTGAGTCCACCGCCGGCATCTCCGCCGGTGGCCGCACCGGCCTGACCGCTGTGGTCGTCGCGGCGCTGTTCATGGCGTGCCTGCTGCTCTCGCCCATCGCCAGTATTATTCCAGCTTACGCCACCGCTCCGGCGCTTCTTTATGTCGCGGTGCTGATGGCCAGCGGCTTGAAACTGATTGAGTGGGACGACGTCACCGAAGCCGCACCGGCAGTGGTAACCGCCCTGATGATGCCGCTGACCTTCTCGATCGCCAACGGCATTGCCCTGGGTTTCGTTACCTATGCCATCCTCAAGGCCTTGAGCGGCCGCTGGTCGGACCTGAACCCCAGCGTGGTCATCATCGCCGTGGTCTTTATCCTGAAATTCATCTTCCTGGACGCAGCGTAAGCTGCGTTTTCAGCGCTTGGACACGCAATGGACTATTTTTCAGAAAGCATCAAGAAAGCCATCCGCACCGTGCCAGACTGGCCCAAGCCAGGCGTCGCCTTCCGCGACATCACCACCGTGCTTCAGGACCGCACCGCGTTCCGCAAGCTGATTGATGCCTTCGTTCACCGCTACCATGGCCACGATATTGATGCCGTTGCCGCCGTAGATGCCCGTGGCTTTATTATCGGCTCGGCCCTGGCCTATGAGCTGAACGCCTCGCTGGTACTGATCCGCAAGAAAGGCAAGCTGCCGTTCGATACCCTGGTGGAAGACTACGAACTGGAGTACGGCACTGCCTCGGTGGAACTGCACAAGGACGCCTTCAAGCGCGGCGACAATGTGGTGCTGGTGGACGACCTGATCGCCACCGGCGGTACCATGCTGGCCGCCTCGCGGCTCATCCGCCGAATCGGCGCCGACATCGTCGAAGTGGCCGCCATGATTGACCTCCCCGATCTGGGCGGCTCTCGCAAGCTGCAGGACGAGGGGCTGAAGGTTTATACTGTTTGCTCGTTTGAGGGTGATTAGGGAGCGGCCATGCCTGACTATCAGCACCACTGGAAAGATGGAACACCGGTTCACCTGCCCTTGGGCAAAATTGTCTGCATCGGACGCAACTACGCGGAACATGCGCGGGAGCTGAACAATCCGGTGCCGGATGAGCCCCTGCTGTTTATTAAGCCGGCAACCTCCGCGGTGCACATCACCCGCCCCCTGGACTTCCCACGCAACCAGGGGGCGGTTCATTTTGAAACCGAGCTGGCCGTGCTGATCGGCCGCCCGCTGACCAATGCGTCGGCCAGCGACGCCGAAGCCGCTATTCTCGGCTACGGGCTGGCGCTGGATCTGACGCTGCGGGACGTGCAATCCCGGCTCAAGGAGAAAGGCCAGCCCTGGGAACGCGCCAAGGCCTTTGATGGTGCCTGCCCACTGTCGCCCTTCGTGTGTATCGACCGTCTCCGCCGAGACCATCTCACCTTTACCCTCGACATCAACCGCGAACGCCAGCAAACCGGTGATACCCGGGATATGCTGAACCCGATCGTGCCATTGATTGCCCACATGAGCACCCAATTCACCCTGATGCCCGGCGATGTGGTTCTTACCGGTACACCAAAAGGCGTTGGCCCCCTGGAATCCGGCCAGATATTGTCTCTGGAACTGGAAGACGCCTTGTTTGTGGAGACCACCGTGCTCTAGGCTGGGCATGGGACATTGCGATCCTCCTCAGGTCCATCGGCTTTTCAGGACGTATAACAGGCATGGCAAAGAAACCGGTTACCACACGCAGCGGACGATTCTTCAGACTGGCAGGCATGACGGCGTCCGTGGCCGGACAGTACGCTGGCCAGCGCGCGCGCCGGATCTTCCGCAGTGAGGAAGATAACGAGGGCGCTCGCTCTGAGAGCTATACCCGCATGGCGGACCAGATTGTCGATACCCTGGGTGAGCTCAAGGGCGCGGTCATGAAAGTCGGCCAGATTGCCTCCCAGACCCAGGACTTTCTGCCCCGGGAATTCTCGGACGCTCTCGAACGCCTGCAGAAAGAGGCCCCGCCCATGCCGTTCGAGGTGATTGTCGGCCAGGTGGAGAGTGAACTGGGCAAACCGGTGTCGGAACTGTTCGAATATCTGCAGGAAAAACCCTACGCGGCGGCGTCCATCGGTCAGGTTCACCGGGCCCGTCTGCACGACGGCACCGATGTCATCGTCAAGGTTCAGTACCCCGGTGTGGACGAATCCTGCGACAGCGACCTGAAACAGCTACGAATGGCCCTGAAACTGGGCGGCCTGCTGAAAATGCCGAAAGAGCACGTCGACCAGCTGTTCGGCGAAATCCGGGTGCGGCTCAAAGAGGAACTGGATTACGAGAACGAGGCCCGCAACCTGAAGGAATTCCAGGCGTTCCATGCCAATGACGACTGGATCAAGATCCCGACTGTCTTTGCCAGCCATTCGTCCCGGCGGGTGCTGACTATGGAACTGGTGGAAGGCGACCATATCAGCCAGATAACCCCCGCAAGGTACGATCAGGGCACCATCAACCTGATCGGGCACCGCATCTTCACCATGATGGCGGACCAGCTGTTCCGCTACCAGTGCATCCACGGCGACCCTCACGCTGGCAACTTCGCCTATCGGCCGGATGGCACCATCATCCTTTATGACTTTGGCTGCGTGAAAAAGCTGAAGCCGGAAATCGTCGAGGCCTATCGCAACGCCCTGGTCTCCGCCCTGGAAGAGGATTACGCCGCCCTGGATCGCCACTTGATTGCCCTTGGCGCTCGCGTGGAATCACAGCCGGCGGTGGACGAAGCCTACTATGCCATGTGGCGGGACATTCTGATTCAGCCCTTTGACAGCGATACGCCCTACGATTTTGCCGAGTCAGAGCTGCACAAGGACGTCGCCGCCAAGACCACCACCGTGTTCAAATACCTGGATTACTTCAAACCGCCGGTAGAGAGCATCTTTATCGACCGCATGATCGCCGGGCACTACTGGATGATGAAGCGGCTGGGGGTGCAGGCGGCATTTCGGGAGGAACTCGAGGAGTATCTGGCGTTATAACCCCAGCCCATTCATCCACTCCGCAACCCCCTCACTGGCACCTTTGCGAATAACCTTCGCCCTCGAAAGGCTGGCCGGTTCACCAGGATCAATGACTGTTACCGGCACATCGAAATCCACCAGATCCACCAGCCCGGCAGCGGGATAGACCTGCAGGGACGTGCCCACAATCAGCAGATGATCTGCGGTGGGCACGATCTCCGCTGCGGCCTCGATCATCGGCACTTCCTCGCCAAACCAAACAATATGTGGCCGAAGCTGGGAGCCCCGATCACAGGTGTCTCCAGGCTGTATGTCGTTGAATCCGATGTCGTAAACCAGTTCCGGATACATCGAACTGCGGGCCTTGGTCAACTCACCGTGCAAATGGATAACGTTACTGGAGCCACCCCGTTCGTGCAGGTTGTCCACATTCTGGGTAATGATCGTTACCCGGTAATGTTGCTCCAGTTCCGCCAGCAGGCGGTGGGCGTCATTCGGTTCTGCCGACTTCAGTTGCCAACGGCGTTCGTTGTAGAAGCGCAACACCAGTTCCTGATTTCGGGCAAAGGCTTCCGGCGTCGCCACGTCATATACACTGTGTTGTTCCCACAGGCCGCCATTGTCACGAAACGTGGAAAGTCCGCTTTCGGCGCTCATACCGGCGCCAGTGAGCACAACGATGTGATCTTTCATACAGCAACACTTTGATTGTCAGATGAATGTATTCAGAACCAGAGCTTCTCCGGCCTGCGCCGTTTCTCCACCCTCAGCCCATGCCTCTCCAGGATAGCAACCAGTTCCTCGGTGTCATCGATATTCAGGAAGGGTGCGAGTGAAATCTCCTCGCCCCGGAACTGCAGGTGAAGCTTTGGGGGAGTCCAGGGATGGCGAGGGATATCCTGCCATACGCGGGTATGGCGCCTGGGTAGCTCCCACTCCTGTTCCTTCTGAATCAGGCCTTTCTCCAGGCGGATCAGCTCCGGTGCGAAGGTCAGCACCTCGCGCCTCTGGCACCGGCGGGAGGTGTAATAAAACGCCGCCGCCAATGCGGTCAACTCGAGGCCGGCGAACGGTAATACCGGCCACGCCCCCGCCAGGAGCATGCCGGTGGAAATCATCAGGGAGAGGAACACGGCCGCAAGCCAAATGCGGATATTGCCCCGCCAGTTCATGGACCGGTTGGGGGTCAGGAGAAAACAGTCGCCTTCACACTCGGAAAGCTGCTCTACCATTCAGGTCGCTCCCAGGAGCCACCACCCGCATCGCCTGAACGCCTTCAGTCAAATATCTTGCCGGGGTTCATCACACCCTTGGGGTCGAACACCTGCTTGATGCCCCTCAGGTAGGCAATTTCAGCGGCGCTGCGCGTGTACTCCAGATACGGCTTCTTGGTCATGCCGACACCATGCTCGGCAGACACACTGCCCTGATAACGTTCGACAATCTCGAAGACCCATTTGTTCACCTGTTGGCATTTCTCAAAGAAATCCTCTTGGGCCAGGTCTTCCGGTTTGAGGATGTTCAGGTGCAGGTTGCCGTCGCCGATGTGGCCGAACCAGATAATCTCGAAATCCGGGTAGTGCTCGGTGACCACCGCGTCGATTTCCTGCAGGAACCCTGGCACCTTGGAAACCACCACAGAGATATCGTTCTTATACGGCGTACGCGGTGCAATGGACTCTGAAATGCGTTCCCGCAGTTGCCAAAGGTTCAGGGCCTGGGTTTCGCTCTGGCTGATAACGCCGTCCAGCACCCAGCCGTTTTCCACGCACTGCTCGAACAGCGCCATGGCATCGTCCATCACCTGGTCGGACACCGCCTCAAATTCCAGCAGCGCGTAGTACGGCGCCTCGGTTTCGAACGGCGCCTGCACCTGGCCATGGGCCAGTACATGCCCCATGGCCTGATGGGAGAAGAACTCGTAGGCGGTCAGGTCGATCTGCTTCTGGAACGTCTGCAGCACGTCCATGGTGTTGGTCAGGTCGTTCAGGCCCAGCACCAGCACGGTCAGATTATCCGGCTTGCGAGAGAGCTTCATGGTGGCCTCGGTAATAAATCCGAGAGTGCCTTCCGCGCCGATAAACAGATGGCGCAGGTCGTACCCGGTGTTGTTCTTCGCCAGATCCTTGTTCAGATCCAGGATATCCCCCTTCCCGGTGACCACTTTCAGGCCAGCCACCCAGTCCCGGCTCATGCCGTAGCGGATCACCTTGATACCACCGGCGTTGGTGGAGAGGTTGCCGCCAAGCTGGCTGGAGCCGGCCGAGGCGAAATCCACGGGATAGTACAGGCCGTTGTCTTCGGCATAGGTCTGCAGCTGTTCCGTCACTACCCCGGCCTGACACTTCACGGTGCGGTCGCTGGCGCTGAAGTCCAGGATCTGGTTCATGTTGTCAAACGCCACCACAACCTCACCATTGGCCGCCACGGCTCCGGCACTCAAGCCGGTGCGCCCACCAGAAGGCACCAGAGCCACCTGGTTCTGGTTGGCAAACCTCACCAGCGCCTGCACCTGTTCCGTCGTCTTGGGCAAAACAATGGCCACGGGCTTGGGTGGATAGATCTTCGTCCAGTCCTTGCCGTAATTTTCCAGGTCGGCCGCGTCAGTCAGCACTTTTCCGGGAGTCTGGCCCGCTTCCATCAGGGCTTTGAGGGAGGCAACGATCTGTTCAGGATTCATGGATAGTCCGGTCTCGCAAAGGGTTAATCAGGGCGTCGTTAAGCAGAGTTGATTCAGGTGGTCCGACGCGCTGTGAAAATCTGCGTTTATGGTATCATACCGCCCCTGTTCTGTGAGCCCGCCCGCCAACAGCGGTCCTCACGGGTCATTTCATGTGACGAAAGGTTCGGAAGCAAGCCCATGTCAAATACGTCTCTTGAAAAGAGCAAAATCCGCATCCTGCTGCTGGAAGGCGTGCACCAGTCCGCCATTGATACCCTGAACGCCGCAGGCTATACCAACATCGAATTCCTGACTCATTCACTGGCCGAAGACGAGCTGGTGGAGAAAATCGCCGACGCTCATTTCGTGGGTATCCGCTCACGCACCCAGCTGACCGAGAAGGTATTCGACGCTGCCCAGAAGCTGGTAGCGGTGGGCTGTTTCTGCATTGGCACCAACCAGGTTGACCTTCAGGCGGCCACCCGTCGCGGTATCGCTGTTTTCAACGCACCTTTCTCCAACACCCGCAGTGTGGCGGAGCTGGTTCTGGCCCAGGCGATTCTGTTGCTGCGCGGCGTACCTGAGAAAAACGCCAAGGCCCACCGTGGTGAATGGCTGAAGTCCGCCAAGGACAGCTACGAAATCCGTGGCAAGAAGCTCGGCATCATCGGTTATGGCAACATCGGCACCCAGTTCAGCGTGCTGGCCGAAGGCCTGGGCATGGACGTGTACTTCTACGACGTGGTGTCCAAACTGTCCATCGGCAATGCCACCCAGGTAGGCACCCTGCAGGAGCTGCTCAACACCTGCGATGTGATCAGCCTGCACGTTCCCGAAACGCCGTCCACCAAGTACATGTTCAAGGCCGAGCAGTTTGCCCAGATGAAGCCGGGCAGCATCCTGATGAACGCTTCCAGGGGTACCGTGGTAGACATTGACGCCCTGGCCGATGCCCTGGGCAGTGGCAAGCTCCTGGGCGCCGCCATTGATGTCTTCCCCGTTGAACCCAAGTCCAACAATGAAGAGTTCATCTCTCCACTGCGCGAGTTCGACAACGTGATCCTGACTCCGCACGTCGGTGGCTCCACCATTGAGGCACAGGAAAACATTGGCCGCGAAGTGGCAGAAAAGCTGGCCATGTACAGCGACAACGGCACGTCTGTCTCTTCCGTGAACTTCCCGGAAGTGGCCCTGCCCTCACATCCGAACCAGCACCGCCTGCTGCACATCCACGAAAACGTGCCGGGCGTGATGTCGGAAATCAACCAGGTGTTCTCGGAAAACGGCATCAACATCTGTGGCCAGTACCTGCAAACCAAGGAAGACATTGGTTACGTGGTGATCGACGTCGACAAGGAGTACGGCGAGTTGGCACTTGAGAAACTGCTGAAAGTCAAAGGCACCATCCGCTGCCGCGTGCTGTTCTGATCCAGACGGTGTTTCAGCACCACAAAGAAGCCGGGGCCAACAGGTCCCGGCTTTTTTATGGCCAAACAGGCCAACTCCCACACATGACCTCTTATTAATCCTCTTTTAGGGCACTTGACCTTGAGATGTCATCAGATGCAGCCATGATGGAAGTGAAAGCTTTAACATTGCATCCAACATTCACTCCAAGGAGCATTCCATGTCACTGAAGGAGTCATTGCAGAAAAAACTGGAAACCCAGACCGAGTACTGGAGCAAACAGATCCAGAGCCTGCAGGCCGATGCTGAAGAACGGATGGCAAAAGCCCAGGACGACCAGGCAGAGGCTGAAATCCAGAAAGATTTCTCCGAGCGCATTCAGGCGCTGGAAGAACACGTCGAAGAAGCACGCAAGAAGATTTCGGAAATCCGGGATTCAGGGGAAGACCAGTTGCGGGACCTGAAGGCAAGGATTGACGAGTGGCTTCCTGGCGGGAAGAACTAGGAATCGAGTAGGAGGGGGAGTTACCTCCCCCGTCCTCTCACACCACCGGGCATACGGTTCCGTACCACGGCGGTTCATGGTCGGCTCTGAAGCCGAGTCATCGTATCCAGCAAGCTTACCAGAGACAGACGGTCGAATACCCTCTTAGGCA